>Ga0315282_10003895_pt1 | contig 26469 bp, 21 predicted proteins | sample YL17G07_20_MG_FD_203693 | JGI IMG/M metagenome (GOLD analysis project Ga0315282, IMG submission 203693) | Sediment microbial communities from Yellowstone Lake, YNP, Wyoming, USA - YL17G07_20 | ecosystem: Environmental > Aquatic > Freshwater > Lake > Sediment | place: USA: Wyoming | collected... | reverse complement strand
CTTATTCTCCTTGCTAATCCCGATGCTTTGGTGCCGCTGCTTTCAGAGATTTCCTCTCTAGGTTTTGATTTTAATGTCTCTATCGGTTATCCGCTTAAAAGAAGTTCGGTTTATTCGCTTTTTCAGGGTATTTTTTCAGCTCAGCTTTCGCGTAAAGGCAATTCTTATTATAGCCGCGATTATCTCAAGGCCCTAAGCCATCCGTTTTTAAAGAACTTAAACATTATCAGCGCCAATGTCAGCAGGGTGGCGGTGCATAAGGCAGAAGAGGCCTTAACCGGCACTATTGAAAATGAGCTTGCCGGAGAAATTTTTATCCGTTTGGATGAAATCGCCGGCCTGCATGTTTTGCTTGAGGAAGCGCGTGATACCCTGAAGCACATGGATATCAAGGTAAGCCTTGATGCTCTCGCCAAAACTTTTAAAGAGCTCAATGAGCTGGCTTTTGTTGTCTGGGAAGATATCGGAAATTTTTATGAATTCTGCGCCGCGGCAGAAAAGGTTATTATGGCCCTGCTTGAAAAAAGCCCCCTTGAAAAATACGCGCCGAATTTAAAAGTTAGCCACAGGATTCTGGAGCTGGTTGAGGAGTTGCGCAGCGTGACTTTCTCCCGGGAAAAATTTTCTAAAGAAGAGATGTTTAGGATTTTTACCGAGCGGCTTGAGCGCGAGATGGTTTCTTTTTCCGGCTCTCCCTTAAAAGGCCTGCAGGTCTTAGGGCTCCTTGAGACCCGTTCGCTTACTTTTAAGAATGTCATTGTGATGGATGTTAATGAGTCTATCCTGCCGAAACTGCGTATCTACGAACCGCTTATTCCGCGCGATGTAATGGTTTCCTTAGGCATTGAGCGCCTGGAGAAAGAGGAGGAGATCCAGCGCTACCAGTTCAGCCGCCTGATTAGCGCTGCAGAAAACGTGCATCTTATATACCGCGAAGACCGGGAAACCATCCGCAGCAGGTTCTTAGAGGACCTTATCTGGAAAGAGGAGCAGAAGCAGGGCAAAGTCGGGGTGGTTAAAATCCCGCTTTACAGTTTTAACATTAAGGCGCTTCCCAAAAAAGCCGTTGCCAAAAAGAATAAGGATATAGTTGAGTCCCTTAAGAAACGAGTGTTTTCCGCATCAAGCGTGAATATGTATGTGTCATGCCCGCTTGCGTTTTATTTTCGTTATTGCCTTGGCCTTGAGGAAAAAGAGGATTTGTTTGATGAGCCTGAAGCCGCGGATGTGGGGACATTTGTACACGGGCTGCTTGAGAAGACCTACGCAGGCTTCCTGAATAAAAAACCCGTAATCAATGAAAGGTTTAAAGAATTATTTTTTGCTAAGTTTGATGAGCTTTTTAAAAAAGAATTCAGCCGCAAGATGAAGGCAGATTCGTTTATTCTGGAAAATATCCTTGAGCACCGGATGAAGAAATTTCTCGAGAATGAAAAAGAGCGAAATGATATAGATGCGGTGCTTATGCTGGAGAATAGGCTTCCGTGGAAGATAAAAACCCAATCCGGCACATTTGATTTTACTGCCGGAGTTGACCGCGTGGATAAGCTTTCTAGTGGCTCGCTTTTGGTAATTGATTATAAAACCGGCGGCGCAGAAATGCCTAAAGTGAATCTGGACGAGCTTAAATTTTGCCGCGAAGAAATCAAAAATGCCGTTAAGTCATTCCAGTTGCCTATTTATATCTGGGCCTGCAAAGAGCATTTTAAGGCGCAGGATGTAAACGCCGCGCTTTATTTCTTGCGCACCTGCGAAATAAAACAGTATCTTCAGAAATCTACCCCCCAGAAGAAGGAAGAGAACTTAGATGCCTGCCATAAGGCGCTTTCCTTCCTACTCGATGAGATTGTCAACCCGGATGTGGATTTTGTGGCAGATGAGGATGCCGAACACAAATGCGCTTACTGTCCGTATTCTTCTTTATGCAGGTAAGAAAATAAAGGGGAACAACGGTCCCTCAGTTACAAAAAAGACATATATCCCTCCATTGGATCATCCCTGGAAGAGGTTTAGATTGCCTGGTTCGCATCCTATTAAAACACAAGAAGAAGTTTTCGCAGGTGCTCTTTAAAAAACAAAAAAATAGGACATTTCTAAATTGCTTTGGTATAAATCACTTGTATTATAGGGTATATTTGATATAATGTGACAAAATGGATAATGAAAAATATCCGATACAAGAATCTAAAGATATCCGCTTTAAAGAGCCCACCTTTATCGACCCCTTAACCGGCTTATTCAATCGCTATTATCTTTATCAATTTCTCCCCGCAGAGCTAAACAAGGCAAAGTTAAGCAATTATCCATTATCGCTTCTGATGGTTGACCTGGATGGTTTTAAGGCCATCAATGATAAATACGGGCATTCCTGCGGGGACGAGGTATTAAAGCAGGTGGGGGCAATTCTAAAAAAATCAATACGGCGAACCGATTTGATAATAAGATACGCGGGAGATGAATTTTTGGTTTTATTACCTACCGCAGATGTAAAGATAGCTGAGAAGGTGTCTCGGTCGCTCATCGATAGTATAGATAAAAATGCATTCAAGGGAAAAGATGGACAGGATTTACATCTTACTTTAAGCATAGGAGTTGCCTTTTATCCTGAAGATAGCCAGGACTTAGATGAGCTAATAAACTTAGCTGATAAAGCGCTCTATCTATCTAAACAGAAGGGTAAAAATAGGACCTCCTACGCAAAAGAGGTAACCCTGGAAGCAGTGAGTTATATCGTCGCGATGGATTCTTTCCCTTGCCCAAAATTTATAGACAGGAAGGAGCAGATAGATAGACTGAAGTATATCTTTGATACGGTTGTTCTTAAATCCGATCTGTTGCAGGTTGCCTTTGTTACAGGAGAAATGGGGTCCGGCAAGACGCGCCTTTTAACCGAGTTAAATAATTATGTCCGAGAGCGCGCCGCGATAATAAATTGCCGTTCTTCTATGGCGCATATACAAGACCCCTACTTTCTATTTGCCAAAGGGGTGTCAGACTATATAGGTAAGATAGGCATAGATAGCCTTCAACTCTCCGGCGTCTTCTCTCGAGTTTCACCTTTAGAATTAGGTCAATTAAGCCGCATTGTCCCTCCCATAGCCCAGCTATTAAATAGGCCTATCGCTCCAGAAGCGGATGACAGAAAGGCGAGATTCTTGTTATTTAAGGGATTTCTGGATTTCTTAATCGAGCTGAATAAGAATCAGCCGGTATTAATTTTATTCGACGATATCCAATGGATAGATAAAGCCAGCCTTGAGCTCTTACGTTATCTATACATGCAAGAAAAAAATAAGAGGATATTTATAGCGTGCGCTTACGATGAAGATAAGTCTAGCCAGAGGACAGATGGTTTCGGGCCAAAGGCGCTGTTGGAGGAGGTTCGTTTTAAAGATAATTTTATCCAGCTCGAATTGAAAGACCTTTCTTTTGAAGATACCTCCGCTATGATTGAAGCCATCTTCCCGGGAATAGAGGCAAGTAAAGAATTTTATGAACTGATTTATGATGTAACCAAGGGCAGGCCTTCGTTTATTGAAGAGGTGCTTAAGTTATTGGTCGAGGAGTCGGTTATCTCTTATCAAGACAATCGCTGGCAGATAAAGAAGGCCCTGTCTAAGCAGGATATCCCTTATTCTATGGAGGAGGTTATTAAAAAAAGAGTTAAAAATCTGGATGGAGAAACCAAGGAGATGATAGTCCAGGCTGCGGTTATCGGTGAAGATTTCTCGCTGGATCTTTTAAAAAAGCTTTCCAATAAAGATGAAGGGTTTATAACGGAGCTTTTAAAAAGGGCAAAAGAGATGAGCCTGGTAGATGAATTAAAGACGAAGGGCGATTTCGGTTTTATGAATAATAATATACAAAGTATATTATATAACGAATTAAATAACGAACAGCAAAACCTTCTGCATTATAAAATCGGACAGATACTCGCTAATGAGCATAAGGATAATATATATAATGTCGCCGGCGAATTGGCGTTTCATTTTAACAGAGCGCCGCAGCAGGATAAAATAAACGAATATGTGGGCCCGCTTTTAGAAAAAATTGAGCAGATATTCAACCCCGCCGAGGCCATTGAATATTTAGATAAATTAGTGCAAGATATGGCGGTTGAAAAAGAGGGGGTTGTCACTGCCCTTAGCGAAAAGAGTTTTAAGGAAACAATCAGGTTTATCAGGGCTTTTCAGGGCGCTATAAAAACTTTCTACCTTTATCCTGCCGGAGAGATGAGGAGCGCCGCTATAGAAGAGGCATATTCTCTGTTAAATGTAATATTTGGCGAGAGCGAACGCCTTATTGTCGGCGAAGTAGAACGTAGCCTGGTGATAAACGGCAGGCGCATATCGCCTAAGGTGGCGGACCAGGATATCATAGAATATTTTTTAAACTTGATGCTGCGGCATAATTTAAAGACCATCTCTTTTTTAAAAGGGGTCTCTCAGGATGAACTTAACAGGCTTATTTGGCATCTAATTGAATCGCCAGAACATATCACAGAACAAGGCGGATGGCTGCAGATTATTAGCAAAGACGAGCTGAAAAATATCAGGGTCGATGAAGTGCGTTTTGTGCAGTTGGGCGCCTCGGATAATATACGCGAAGGAAAGAAGAAGTTCGAAGATGCAATGCTCATTGAGTTTTTGCTCGGCAAGATTAGTTTAGGCGGCATAGATAGAAAAGCGTTCGTTTATAATATGAGGCAGGACCCCCGGAGATTTGCCCAAACTATTATGGATACGGCTCAGAAGACAACCAAAGAAGGCAAGTCATCGGATGAGGCAAAAGCAGTCGCCGAGAGCATAGAGAAAATAAATTCTCAGATTTTGCAGCAGGAGTCAGGCCCCAGTGAATATATTGCGGACCTGGCTAAGGTAATATCGCAGTTAAAACCCGGATTGAGGAATAAGGTCCTGCGTTATCAATCGTTAGATAAAGACCCAAAACAGAGAGATGCGTTAGATAATATAATCAAGGCAACTCCTGATGAAGTTATTGTAGATATGCTTATTGAAGAATACAAGGAAAGCCAGGGAAATCTTTTGGTGGTCAAAGATACGATAGAAAAGCTCCTGACAGATACGGAGAGAAGAAAAGCGGTCTTATCAAAATTAGAAGCAGAGTTATCAAAACTTAAAGTATCTGATGAAGAGATCGCCTTTGCCAGCGGCCGGATACAATGGAAAGATCTTCCTCTTGACAAACGGAGAGATAGTATTATAAAATTGCCTGATAGATATTATAAATCAGAGCTAGGAAAGATTAAGGCCTTGCTGGGAGAATTGGATTCAAGACAAAATGTTCAAGAATTACAAGACACCCTTTTGCATCTTATTGATAAAGCCGCAGGCCTGCCGCTTGCGATACGCAACGATTTAATGACAGCGATAACTGATTTTATAAAAACGCCGCCGGCAAATAATAGAGAAGATGCCCTAGGGATAGAAGACCGGTTAGACGGCTTATTGAAGAAATTAAACATTGAAGCGGATCCCGCTGCCTTTGCCGCTATTTTAGAGATTTTTAAAGAGGTGATTAAAGATTTCACTAAGAGATTGCAGTCATCAAGAGATATTATCTCAGAGATGGAGAGGCCAAAGGTCAGAAAATATTGTCTTTTTATCCCGCAGCTCATCAATATCCTCTCCAAGAGGTTCAAATGGGAAAAGGAGCATAACCCCCAGATATATAAACTCATAGAAGATTTTCTCAGAGAAATTTCAGAAAGAGATTTTTTAGAAATTTTAACCTACATTATCATCAGCGGTGTGTCGCGAGAAAAGCTGGCTCTCAATGATATCTTTCCCATTATGCAAGATACGCTAATTGAGACATTGATACATTTGGAAACCAAAAGAGAGACAACCGCATTCGACCCCTTTCAGGAATATGTAACAAGAAAAGGGATTGTTAATTTATTACAAAGGTTAGGCGAACCAGCGCTGAATATTTTACAAGAGAAATTATCCCGATTTAAAGATTATATGGCTCCTTCCTTAATTGAATTGATTGGAGATTTAAAGAAAGAGGAATGGGTAGATTTACTTATGCCTTTAACCACCAGTGACGAGCGAGCGATACGTCGGGCCGTGGTTACTGCGTTGGGCGAAATAGGCGGAGAAAGGACACAGGAGATTATCCGCTCTATGTTGACAAAAGAGAAAGATAAAAAAATACGTATTTTAGCTAAGAGGCAATTAGCGAGATTGGCTAGATGATAATATGTCTCCATTAAGAAGGACTAAGAAAAAAATCGGGGAGTTATTATTATTGAAGGGTTTGATAACACATGAACAACTCCAGCAAGCCCTACTCCAGCAAGCCCTATTGTTTAAAAGCACACAAAGACAAGATAAACTCCTGGGTCAAATTCTCGTGGAGTTAGGATATGCTAGCGAAGAAGAACTTTCCGGCATCTTAGCCCTTCAATGCGGTTATCCCTATATTGACATTGACCAATGCAAGATAGAACCTGCAGTTTTGGCTTTGCTCCCTGAGAATATCGTAAAGAAATATAGGATTTTTCCCATAGACAAGATTCAGGATATCTTCACCGTCGCTATGGTTGATCCTTTAGACAAATTAGCGATCGAGCAGATAAAGAAGCTTACTAAGAGCGAGGTGCGAATATTTTTGACTACGCCTTTTGAATTAGATGAGATGCTCCTTAAATATTATGGTCCGAAAAAAGAATAAAAATGCCTAAACCACAGGATGAGGATAACATAAAGAAAGAAGTAAGTTTCGAGGTCTCCGAGAAACTCTTCGAACAAATTCCCTTGGTAGAGACTGTTGACAAGGTTGTCAATGATGCGGTGGAAAGGCGCGCCAGCGATATCTTGTTTGAGCCGTTAGATACTGATTTACAGATAAGGTTTAGAATCGATGGTATAATTTATAGGTATATTAAATTATCCAAGGCATATCACAACCCTGTAATTAGCCGAATAAAGGTCTTATCAGGATTGGATATCAGCGAACATCGCCTGCCTCAAGATGGCAGGTTTAAAATGGGCTTTGGCAAGTCAGAAGTAGATTTTCGCGTCTCGGTCATCCCTTCTAATTTAGGCGAGAAGATAGTCTTGCGCGTTCTGGATAAGTCGGCGATTGCGCTCGATATTGATAAGTTAGGATTTGACCTGCACACCTTAGAGCTTTTGAAAAAAAATCTGCATCAGCCTTTTGGCATGATACTGGTTTGCGGGCCTACAGGTTCTGGTAAGACCACCACCCTTTATTCGGCTTTAAAATATATTGACTCTATAGAAAAGAATATCGTTACCATCGAGGATCCAGTTGAGTATCAATTATTCGGCATAAATCAGGTGGTCGTCTCTGAAGATATCGGCTTGACCTTCGCAAGCGCCTTAAGGTCAATATTAAGGCAGGACCCCGATATTGTATTAGTAGGAGAGATAAGGGATTTTGAGACCGCAGATATTTCGGTGAAGGCAGCATTGACCGGGCACCTTCTTTTAACTACCCTGCATACGACCTCTGCTTCTAGTTCTCTGGTGAGGTTGGCAAATATGGGCCTGGAATCTTTTCTGATTGCTTCGTCTTGCCTTCTGATTGTCTCGCAGGTTTTGGCGCGTAGGCTCTGTCCTAAATGTAAAGAGAGTTACTACCCCCCTAAGGAAGTTCTAGAAGAAATAAAATCTTCTCATTTGCCTGTTGATGGGAATATTATGTTATATAGGAAGAGTGGCTGTAGCGCCTGTAATTACACAGGATTTAAAGGCCGGGTTGTCTTTGCCGAGAGCCTGGAGATGACCCAGACGATTAAAGATTTGATTATTGCCCGCGCATCTGAAAAAGAGATTCGCGATGCGGGAATTAAGGAGGGCTTAAGCACCATAAGAGAAAACGGCTTTCTTCTCGTCAAAGAGGGAATTACCAGTATCGAGGAGGTTTTAAGGGTAACTTCAGTGGAATAATATGGATATAGGGAAGATAAGGAATTTCTTAAAAAGTAAAAAGGACAAAAAACTCAGTTCAGCTACTCCTTCGGAGATTAGCGAAATACACAAGATGGTCTCGCTCTGCAAGGAATTGGACCTACCTCCACTTAATCTATCCAAATATAAGATTAACTTAGAGCTATTAAGGGAGGTTTCCAAGGATATCGCGCGCACCCACAATGTTATTCCTATAGCCAAGTTCGGTTCTACGCTCACTTTAGCAGTAAGTGACCCCTTTAATATCGTGACAATCGATAGCATCAGAGACCTATTTCACTTAGATATACAGTTAGTGATATGCACCCCTGCGCAGATTAACAAGGCCATCGATGAATATTACAGCATTATCGATTTAGAGAAAGCCAAGGCCGCAAAAGAGATTCATCTTTTAGAAGCAAAGAAGATAGAGGCCTTGCCAGAGATTTCGCCTGGCGAAGAAAAGATTGATATTAAACAGATAGCGGAATTAAGCCAGAGGGCAGAAATTGTAGAAATGGTGAACAATATGCTCCTTGAAGGCTTGGAATCGCGGGCGTCAGATATCCATATTGAGCCGTATCCGGATGTATTAAGAATAAGATACCGCATTGACGGTGTCCTACAGGAAAGAAAGGTTGCAGTCGATAAGAAATATGAGCGCGCCATCATCGCCAGGCTTAAAATAATGTCCAGATTAGATATAACCCAAAGGAGGCTGTCCCAGGACGGCAGGATTTCTTTACAATTAGGTTCTCGGGATATAGATTTACGCGTTTCAATACTTCCTTTGACTACAGGCGAGAAGATAGTTATGCGCATATTGGAAAAAGGCGAGATGCAGTTGGACTTAGAGAGATTAGGATTCTCTGAATATCCTCTGGAGGCATTTAGAAAAGGTATCACAAGGCCCCACGGTATGATTATTATAACCGGGCCCACAGGAAGTGGAAAATCCACCACCCTTTATGCGATAATAAATCGCTTGAACAATACGGAAAAGAATATAATTACCATCGAAGATCCTGTAGAATATCAGATGAAAGGCATTACCCAGATCCAGGTAAAGCCAGAGATAAGCCTTACCTTTGCCAATGTGTTAAGAGCGGTCTTAAGGCAGAATCCTGATATAGTGATGGTGGGAGAGATGCGTGATTTCGAGACGGCAGATATCGCCATAAAGTCAGCATTAACCGGGCACCTTATCTTAAGCACGCTGCATACCAACGATGCGCCCAGCGCTATCGTGCGGCTGATGAATATGGGGATTGAGGCATTTTTGATTTCTTCAACCCTTACGCTTATCGCTGCTCAGAGGCTCTGTCGTAGGACCTGTCCAAAATGTAAAGAATCTTATGAGATTTCCGTGGCAGACCTCTCTGGCCTGCCGCTGGATTTTAAAGATAAAGTAGCGACTTTTTATCGCGGCAAGGGCTGTGGATACTGTAGTGGGACAGGCTATTTTGGACGCGTGGCAGTAGTTGAGGCATTGATTATAGATGACCAAGTCCGCCAGATGATTTTAAAAAACACTCCTTTGACTGAAATCCGCGAATATGCGCGTAAGCAAGGTATGAAGACATTGCGGGAAGATGCGATCGAGAAATGCCTGGCGGCAGAGATCTCATTAGAGGAGGCCTTGCGAGTCACGCCCGAAGGCTGAAGGGGGATAAAGATGCCTTTTTTTAAATATGTAGTTATGGATTCTACCGGCCAAAAGGTAAATGGCCTGATAGAAGCCAAAGACCGGGCCAGCATAACCGATAGCTTAAGGAAGAGCCAGTTCATCATTGTTTCAGTAAAGGAATTAAAGGGCAAAGGGCTTATTAAGAAGAAGGGAAATATAAAATTAGATGATTTAGTTGTCTTCACGCGTCAATTATCTGCGTTAGTAAAAGCTAGCATCCCTTTGCTGAAGAGCTTAAATATTCTCTTTGCCCAGGTAGAGAATCGTTACTTAAGAGAGGTAATTTCTTCTATTATGGCAAAGATTGAGTCGGGTTCCAGCCTCTCAGGCGCGATGGCAGGTTATCCCGAGGTATTCTCCCTCCTTTATATAAATATGATTAAAGCCGGAGAGTTTGGCGGCGCTTTGGATGGCATCTTGGAGCGCTTGGCAATTTATTTAGAGAATAGCAATAAACTCAACCGCAAGGTAAGGTCTGCCTTTATCTATCCGGTAGTGGTGGTTTCTGTGGCGCTATTGATTACCGCAGTTATGTTCCTTAAGGTAATACCGGGTTTTAAAGATATATTTTCTTCCCTGGGGGCGAAGCTTCCTCTGCCTACGCTGGTGATGATTAAGACCAGCGAGTTCTTTCAGAGATATTTCTTATTAATCGCGGGCTTTATCATAATTATGGTTTTTATTTTAAGGAGATTAATGAAGATACCGCGCTTTCAGTTAGCCAAGGATGAGTTTAAATTAAATCTTCCGGTTGTAGGCAGGCTCATCCGCAAGTTGGCGATTGCCCGTTTTACCCGCACGTTATCAACTTTGCTCAGGAGTGGGGTTGTTGTCCTGTCTGCTTTAGAGATAAGCAGTAACACCTCAGGAAATAAAATTATTGAGTCGGGCCTAAAGAAAGTAGCTACTCAGGTAAGTAAAGGCGAGAGGATTGGGGAGTCTTTGGCGAAAAATAAGGTCTTTGCTCCCCTCGTGGTTAACTTAATTGCCGTGGGAGAGGAGACCGGCGATATCCCTTCGATGTTAGATAAGATTGCCACTTTTTATGAGGAGGAGGTGGATACTACGGTCTCAAGCCTTACTTCTTTGATTGAGCCTTTTATCATTGTTTTCTTAGGGGTATTCATCGGCGGGATTGCATTGGCGATGTTTCTGCCTATCTTACAACTTTCTCAGGTTGTAGGTAGATGACGGCTAAGATTCAAAGCGATAGCCTGCTCGATAAGTGGTTGAGATATAGTTTTTACCTATTTTCTTACGCAAAGAAAGAATGTGGGTATCCACTGTCCGCGTAGAAGGAAGGACGTGGTAACCCCACACTTGTTCTAAAAGTTCATTACGAGAGATGAGCCGCTCTTTCTGCGCAATAAGAAAGCGTAACAATTTAAATTCTAAGTAAGAAAGCTTCAAGGGCCTGCCGTTCTTTTTCGCCTTATATCCCTTAAAATCAATTTCTAATCTATCGTCTTTATACCTTTCTATTGAAGAAGCCAGTTCCCGTCTCCTGAGCACTGCTTTTATCCTCGCGTTTAACTCTTCTAAGCTAAAGGGTTTGGTAATATAGTCATCCGCTCCTAATTCTAAGCCCCTGACCTTATCCGCGAGCTGGTCACGCGCAGTAAGCATAATAATTGAAGCATCAACCCCTCTTTCTTTAAGTTGCTGGCAGAGCAGGAATCCATCAATATCAGGCAGGATAAGGTCTAAAAGGATAAGCTCAGGATTTTCTTTAAGACTAATTTGGAGCCCAGATTTACCATCCTTCGCCTCTAAGACTGCGTATTCCTTAGAGAGCTCATCTTTGAGCCCTAAAAGAATAGCCGGTTCGTCTTCAACGATAAGTATTTTGCGCATAATTATTTTAAAGGCAATATAATTTTAAAATTACTCCCCTTGCCTTTTTCGCTTTCAAATTCCAGCCTTCCGTTATGGCCTTCTACCAGGTGCCGCGCGATAGTTAGGCCTAAGCCTGTTCCTTTGCCGGTATGGTAGAAACGCTCAAAGACCCTCTTTTTTTCTTTCTCGTCTATTCCCGCACCCTGGTCTATGACCTCAAGCCAGACTTCCTTTTCGCTTCTACGCATATTTATTTTGATTACCCCGCCCGGAGGAGAGAATTTAAGGGCATTATCTAAAAGATTTGTAAAAGCCCGGGAGATAGCTTCTTTATCTAAGTACAATAAAGGTAAATCTCCGGTTAGATTCGTTTCTAACCTGCAATCAGGCCTTAGGAAGTTTACCGGATAATCCCTGATTGAATCGCTGATGAGCTTGGCCAGGTCTAATTTTTCGAATTTGTAGGCCTGTTTACCCTCCTCCAATTTGGAAAAATCAAGGATATTATTAATCAAGTGGCTTAAGCAATAACTTTGCGTGAGAATGAGTTGGTGATATTCCTTAGATTTTTCTATCTCCTCTGGCGTAAGTTTGACTAACCTTTCGGCAAGCAAACGAATGGAGGTAAGTGGCGTTTTTAATTCGTGGGATACGGCAGAGACAAAATCGCTCTTTAAGCGCGCTAACTCTGTCTGTCTTTGCACATCGCGGGTACTCAGGTAACTGCCGATGAATAAAATGAGCAGCAGGCCAAAGATAATCATAGAAGAGACAAATACGCTTATTGAGCTAAAGGACCCTAACCAATCAGGCTTGGTTATTAGCGCCCATAATGCCAGCACGCCTAAGATAATGCTGGGTATAATCACTGCGGTAAGATACACATCCAGCCGTTTTTCTTTCCACCACGTCCCCAAAGTTTTACCTTCCTTTTGACATTACTTTAACATGTCAAAACCCGATTGTAAAGAAATTATTAGAATTGTAAAAAATTTGCAAAATCTGCTTCTACCCTATTGTTTTTAGGGTTAAGATGAGGTATAGTTATATTAGAAAGGAAAAGGAATGAAATGAAAAAGAAAAATAATTCTGGGTTTACCCTCATCGAGGTACTTATAACTTCGGCGATTATGGTTGTGGCTTTAGTAAGCACCTTGGGCCTCTTTGGTTATTTGCTATCGGCCGCAGGCGGAGATAGAAGTTTTACCATAGCAGAATATGAGGCCGAAAGGCAGATGGAAACTATCTTGGCGATACCTTATTCTGACGCTAAAACTACCTATACAAATAACGGTGCTTTAAAGGTGCCGCCATTTACATTTGATATAACCGGCCTGAGCGGTAAAGGAGTTGTTTATGCTAATGAATTACCGGGTACGGCTGGTGGCCTAATGAGGGTTAAGGTTGTGGTCTGCTACCGAGATAAGGACCGCGTTATCGGCGAAGATACAAACTTTAATGGGATATTGGATGGCGGTGAAGATGCTAATGGTAACGGAGAACTAGATTCTCCTTGCCAAATTGAAACCGTGCTGGCTAATAAGTAATAAGGAGATATAATGGTAAAGATAAATAAAAAGAAAATAAAATTTAATAAAGGCTTTACCCTGCTTGAGATAATGGTAGTGGTGGGGTTACTTACCTTTATTATGTCAACGATATTTGGGATATTAGCTTCAGCAAGGAGAGTATGGGCAACCGGGGAGGCATTAATAAGCTTACAGCAAGAAGGCAGTTTAGGTTTAGATAAGATGGTCAGGGAACTTAGGCTTTGCCGCTCGGCTACGGTTGGCGCTGACAATAAAACAGTCAGGTTTAATATCCCCATAGATGCAGACGGAGATGGATTTATCGACCTTTCCGGCGGGACGGTTATCTATGGAGCAGATGGCCATCAGGGCTGGAATATTGAATACCAAATAGATACGAATAATAAACAGGTCATGCGTAGAGTATTGGATACAAGTAATAATCAGGTAAGTCAAAGAATATTGGCAAAAAATATCAATCCCGACCCTTTGCTTACCTATTTTCAAACCGTAACAGGCGGACAGGCAGTAAATATCGGCCTGGCTATAGAGATAGGTGCGATGGAGGGCTTGACATTAAACCCTCCTTTACAGATAGCATTAAGCACACAGGTGAACCTGAGGAATTAGAATTAGGGAGGTCAAGATGATTATGCTACGCAATCAAAAAGGAATGGTTTTAATTATTGCTTATATGGTTGTTTTAGTATTGGCAGTTTTAAGCGCAGCATTCTTTATGCGCGCGTTCCAGGGAAAAACATTGAGCCAGCGCCAGAATGATTCGATGAAGGCATTCTATGAGGCAGAGGCAGGCATTGCCTATGCCTATTTTGAAGAATCCACGGCTAATTTTAACTGGTATACCCACGTAGACATAAATACCCGTAACACCGGGCAGACATTAACCTACGGCACAACCATTTCTTTTGTTGTTCCCATCCCACTCTTTGCACCCAACTCTTCCATAGACTCAGACGGGCTTTACCGCGTTTTAGGCAGGAGATTTGCGGTCAAATCCTATCCTGAGGTTATAAATGGCAGCTACAGCAAAGTAATTTTTATTCATTCTCAAGCCACAGTAGGCAGTGTGACCCGCAGCGTGGAATATCGCCTCGGCCAGAAATCCGCCTATGACTATTTCTTCTTCTATCCGTATAACAAGAATTTCTACAGCGATTACTATGACGGCCGTAACTACGCAAGTATCCATGTAAACGGTAACATGATTTTCCACGGTAACCCCACTTTCGCGTATCTGACGGAATTGACCTCTGGCGGTTACATCACCCGGCCATACACTCAGTTCCCTGATTACCACGGAGATAAGGCTTTTTCCTCATATAACAACTGGTGGCTGTATTGTTATTCTACTTCCCACTTTGACACCGGAACCACCACCTTCAAAATCGGCCCTGTAGATAATACAATCTCCAGCAATGTCAAGCCCCTTCCTTATTATCTTGAAGGCGACGGCGCTTTCTGGAATTATGATAAGTATCCATCAAGTAGCGATACTACCCCTGCATACTATACAATCAGTAACACTGACCTGACCAATCGGGCGGCGACGCAGTCTGGTGTCACCGTAACTACTCCTTTATTAAGCAGCGCCAATAACATCGATATATCAGCTACTTATCCTGCTTTTACTGCCGGTACCGAACAAGAGGTTTTCAAGAGCATCTTCAACTCATACAAAGACGATCTAAGTAACTCTATTTGGAATGTTTATTGGAATCAATGGAAGGTCAACCACGCTAGTGACTATCAGCCACAGCATGAGAGTGGTATTTTCACAGAGACAGGCAGGGACTGGGAGCGTAAATTCTTAATGGCTTATAATGGCTGGTCCCTTAACAGCTACGGCATGGTCAGCGGCATAAACAAAGAATGGTGGCAAGACTTAAGTTACGGAGATGACCGTGCAACATTGACTAACGGAAATCAGGCTCCGGCAAAGGCTGAGGATGCTGCCACGTGTACGCCAACTTCCCCGCCGCGTTACCTTCTTAATACCCAGCAGCAGGGTTCTACCTTTGGGAGTTGGTTGCAGGGTAATAATCTTAATACCTTAGGGGAAGATATGATGCTGGTTCAGGATGCCAGTCAGGGCGGCCAGGTAGTGGATCCCGGCAATGTCGTAGGCTCAGGCTTTGAGAGTAGCGAGGTTATAAAAAAAGCCCAGAATGGCGGGATATATATAGGTTCCACCAAGGATCCGCAGTGGGTAACTTGGGAAGCAGCTTGGGTTGCTGCCTACTTTGCGTGCTTAGGGGGTGAGGGGTGGTGGGGGGGTTGGTGGTGTTATGGGCCCGCATATGACGCAGCAGGGCCGGAGCCTTCTGTTCCTTATCGTGTACTTTCTAATCCGATTGCTGATTGTGTTACGGAAAAAACATTCTACAATTCAGCGTATCCGAGATACCAAGGTACTTACTATTCTCCCAGTAATGCGCTTACAATCGATGTCAAGAAGTTAAAAGAAAAGATCGAATCCGCTCAGGCAAAGGCGCCGGAGGACCGCAGCGCAGGCGAGGAAAAATTAGCTAATTTCAATGGCGTCATCTATGTGGATTTATCAAACTATTCCTGGTCTACCGGCGTTTCTAACGACATCAATAATGACGGGATTATGCTGGTTAACGGCGAGGCGTTGCCTAGCGGCGGCTTAAGCCTTGGAACGCCGAACAATGTCTTTATCAAGGGAAACTACAATCTTGATCCTCTGGGAGATTCAACTAGAAGCCGCAATGCTGACGATTCAAACGTTATCTCGCGCGTGACTTCCAACGGGCATACCAAGATAGACGGTTCTTCCTATACTCTAATTACCAGTGATTTGGTCTGGCAGCCGGCTGAGATTATCACCCAGCGGATGGTCTATACACTTTCGGAAAACTTCCCTGAGACATCTTATATGCCTATGGCCTGGTCTCATAGCCAGCAGTATTATGATGAAGCTAACAATCGTTATCCAAGCGGACAGGATTTTGTGCAGGGTGATGCGGATTATCCCACTGATTCCTGGGCTCCTAATGCATCTGCCTCATCCAGTATACAGAAATGGCTTAACGCTACCGGAGCGGCTTTACCGGCTAAATGGACTAAGACTTGGGTTGATACGAATTGGCCTGCGGGTAAATTCTTCGCTGTGGCTGCGGCTGATACCGGTACTGGTAAGCCAGATTATATCGCCTATGATACTCTAAGGAGCAATGCATGGGATCAGGTTGAGAGTGCTTATAATGCGACATACAGCTATACTGCCATACACGGCTCAGATGGCCAGGGTAACCTCACTACTCCATCGCAAATGAACGGGGTATGGCCAGGCAACAGGCATATCTATAATACTGCCATAGTTACCCCTTATGATACCTCTCCTACCGTCCTTGAGTATTGGAATGCTCGACGGGTGATTAACGGTGCGTTTATTCAGTTGCCTACGACACTAGGCAGCACAACAATCAAGCTGTGGACTTCTACTACCGGGCCAACTTATGGCCGGATAAATAATCCAGCGAATACTTTTAATTACGAGAGCCGTTTCGGAAGAGGCTCGGCTGCTTCAAATACTCCCCGCGTAGGTCTTACCTTTGGAGCGGATTCATCATGGAGGGAAATAGCCAGTTCAGGATTTTAGCAGATGGGTGAGGCAATGGATAAAGGTATTCAAGCTTACCTTTTTTCTTTGGGATAGAACTGTTCAAGGATTAATCTATTTGCTTTTACATCCAGACTGACCAGGAAATTCTCCAGAAAACTCATCCCCAATAATCCATCCTCTGGCGCAGGCGCTTTACTTTTTAAAACTGCCGCCCGCACATGCTTTAATTCCGCATCTTTTACCTTTAGGCTCTCCAATATCACCGGAGTTGCCTTTATCTCTCTTCCATCCGCCAAAGTAACAAGGATAGAGGATTCTTCTTTGCTAATATTTAAGCCTAATTTATCCGCTATCTCTTGGGATATGATTACTAAACTCGCGCCCGTATCCACTACAAGATGGGCTTTTACCCAATCATTGAGCAATGCCTCTACCACAATATGAGAACCGTATGGCTCATAATCTATCAGGTGTCGGGTAAAATCATTATCCAGTTCGCTTAATTTTTTATTGATGCCTTTAAAGAAGTATCTGTTTTGCTCTTTACTTTCTTCTCCCAAAGCCGCGTAAACATCGCTGAATTTTTTTCTAAATAAGTTGAAATCATTGATATACTCAGTTGTTTTCTTATCCAGGGCGCCTACCTGTTTCTGGAGAGCATCTTTGTTGTATTCAAGCAGTTTTATTTTGGCGACCAGGGCATTAAATTCCTCAACCAGAGAATTATACTCCTTTTGCTCATCTTCGGGCTTAAGCCGGGTCAATTTATCGCTTGCGCCAGCCAGATTAGCCTGCAGTTCTTTCAATTCGTCTTCTAAGCGCTTGATTTCTTCTGAGGCCTTATCTTGCTCTATCTTAGCTTTTATGGCTGAATCCCGTAAGCCCTCCAGCCGATTAAACTCTATGGCGATATCCTGTAAATAGGCAGGGATAAATTCCGGGCGGGTAAAATATTGAGAATGCCACCTATTCCTTAAATCAGCCTGCTCTCTAAGGTTATACCTGTCAATATATTCAATATCTTTTTTCTCTAAGGCAATATTTCCATAACCCATATTTAAAGTAACTTTGTTTTCATCCTCTTTTTCTATAATGCCCTCTATAGCGCTTTTGTTTTTAAGGTATACCATATCAGAAAAGGCAAGAGAAGGAGTCAATGCCATAAAAAGGCAGAAAAAGAATATCTTATTCATTGTTGCACCCGCTTTTAATTATATACCTTCATAATGAAAAAATCAACCCTTTACACACCTACGCGGTGTGATAAGGTTGAAAGAAAAATTTCTCTTGACAAAATTGTAATTGTATTATACAATTTCGAATTAATTATAGTTAATATAGGTTATTACGCATAGGCACGAATTAGGATATTTGTGGGAAAATGAAGAAAAGAGTTTATTCTACTAAAGAGGTATTAAGGAGGGCAAAGGTATCGCGCAATACCTTATTCTTATGGTTTAAGCACCATAAGATATACGAGGTCGCGCGTGACCGCAACGGCCATCGCATATTTACCGAGAAGGATATAAGGTTAATCTTGGATTATAAGAATAAGCTTATTCTTCCAAAGGAGAACTAAGCGTGGTAAAAGTAAATCTCCTGTCGCCTGAGCTCGTCCCGATTAGAAAGGCTACGTCTTTGGCGTTTCATCTGCGTAATGTACCTGTAATTTTGTTTTCCCTTAGCCTTATCTTTTTTATCGCAGGTATATATTTAAGGATAGAAACAATTTATCGAAAAAGGCGGCTGAGTAATATTACCCAGGAGTATACACAGGCAGAGGAGATGACAAAAAAAATCAAATCCCTGAAAGAGGAAGGGGCTAAATTGAACGAAGAGATTGGCGCCTTAAGCGCTTATTCAAAGAGAAGCCTCCTCTGGTCAGAGAAATTAGCGCAGTTGCGCAGCCTCATCCCCAAAGAGGTTTGGTTAAGCCGCCTTTCTCTTGAGAAAAGGGCAGTCAAAGATTCCTATATAAGCAGCTTATTTGTTAAAGGCAGCCTTATACCTCAAAATAGAATCAGCCCCATCGGCACATTGAGTATATTTATAAATGGGCTAAAAGAAGATAAGGCGTTTTTTAAGGATTTTGATAATTTAATCTTGAGCGATTTTTTGACCGAGACCTATAAAAAAACAGAAATTATGACTTTTTTAATAGAGATGCCCATTAAAAAAAGATAACTATTGTGATGGACCAAGCCCGGAGCATAGATATAAAGAAAATTATAGACCGCGCCACCCAGAAGGTGCTCATTGCGGTAGGGATATCTTCTGTAGCCTTGTATATAATATTTCATTTTATTTTTCTTCCGGCATTAAAGCAATCTCGTTTATTGGTCAGCCAGATAGGAAGGAAGAAGATAGATTTGAGCCAGGTCCAGACGCTTCCCGGTGAATATGAGCAATTGGCCAGCCAGATAGATAAGCAGAAGACCCAACTGGAAAACCTCAAAAATAAGCTCTTCTGGGAAAAGGATATAAGCAGATTTTTAAACGAACTCACTAAATTAGCCTCCGATTTACCCATAGAATTTTCCTCCCTAAAACCCGAACCCGCATCTTCTGTTATAGGAAAGGCTCAGGAAATCCAAAAAGAGCCCAAAGGTTATCTCTTTGCCCAGGTGCCCATTGCCGTGGCGCTAAAGAGCGGTTATGATAATTTAGTGGAATTTTTAAGAAGGATAGAGGAGTCGGATAAGTATATAAATATTGATACGCTGAATATAGAATCCGACCGCAGCGATATACATAGGCATAATATTAAGATGAAATTAATTATACTCGTTAAGGAGGAAGGTTAATACCTTATTATGCTTTCGCTTAAATGGTTCATTTTGTCCATTGCTATTTTTATTGCCGGATTTTTTATTAATACTTTTGAGCTTCGGGCAGAAGGAAAGGACCCTTTTGTCTCCATTGTTGATTTACAGGAGGAGGCAACGGTCAGGCAAAAATTGGATTTATCCAATGTCGTATTAAAAGGGATAATCTATAGCAGCTCTAAGTCCGTGGCTATTATCAATGAAGAGTTGGTTATGGCAGGAGACAACTGGGCAGGGTATAAGGTAGAACGTATTGATAAAGATAATGTTACTTTAAGCGACGGGGAAAAATCTTATCAGCTCTTTCTGCCAGCGGATGAGGAGGTATCTACTAAAGAAACGAAGAAGATAGTCGCTGTAGCCCCGGAGCCTCTGCCGCAGGAAATGATGAACCCCTGGGAAAAAGGAGCCCCTATGCAAAGAGAGATGCAGAGGAACGAAGATGAAAGATAAAACCAAAGTTGCCTTATTTATATTTTTATCATCTCTATGTATTCTGTTTGCTCAGGCAGAGGAGCCAACCGTTACTGTTCAACTTCAGGATAAAAAAGATGCAAAAGTAGCGGTAGATTTGGATATAAAAGACGCCGATATTAAAGATGTGGCCAGGGCGCTTTCGCGCATCAGTGGGAAAAATATAATCGTCAGCGAAGAGGTCAAGGCCAAGGTTACATTAAGGGTTAAAGACGTGGACTGGAGGGAAGCGCTGAATATGATAGTATCCGCGTATAACTTCGCGGTGCTTGAGGAAGAAAATTGCATAGTTATTACCACGCTTGAGAAACGCCGCGCTGCTGAGGAAAGCGGAGACCTTCAGACCAGGATAATAGCATTTAACTTTGTGGATGTAAACGAGATTCAGAAAACACTCTCATCTATGCTTACCCACCGCGGCAAGATAGAGATTGATGTGCGCACCAACAGTTTAGTGATTACCGATATCCCTGAAAGGATAGATAAAATTCAGGAGGTAGCTTTGCAGTTAGATACCAAGACCCCTCAGGTGCTCATTGAGGCGATGATGATGACGGTAAAACTTACAGGCGATGAGCAATTAGGGGTGGATTGGACAATGACGCATAAAAAGATGCAAGAAATAACAGTTAATCAAACTCTCAATGTAACTGAATCCGCCATTGGATCTATCACATATGGTAAGACCCTTCTGCCCTGGGCAGATTTCAGTGCCACAATAGACTTCTGGCTGCAAAACAAAAAGGCGGAGATTCTGGCTAATCCCCGCGTCTTGACTTTGGATAATCTGACTGCCGCCATTGAACTTACTGAACAGGAGCCCTATACACAACAGACCACCACTGATCAAGGCCCAGTAACAAGCACACAATTTAAAGATGTGCCGATAAAACTTTATGTCAAACCGCATATTACTAAAGATAAATATATCTTTATGAATATAAAAACCGAGCAGAGTTATCGTACAGGTTATACTTCTGATAACCAGCCTATTATAGATTCCCGTAAAGCCGAGACCAATGTTATGGTCAAGGATGGAGAGACGGTAGTCATCGGTGGATTAAGAAAAAAAGAGGACACTACCACTATAGATAAATTTCCTCTTTTAGGCGATATTCCTTTTCTGGGGTATTTATTTAGAAGGACAGTCAAATCTAAAGTGGATACAGAGCTTATCATTTTCGTTACGCCTTATATTGCCACTGACGTAAAACTCACTGAGGCAGAACAAAAACATTTAGAAAGGATTGAACAGATGAAAGGAAAAGAAAAAGCAAAAGAAGAAGCAAAAGAAAAGAAGACTTCGTTACTCACCGAATCATACCCTTTAAGGCCACCTTTAGGCGAGGCTAATAAATAGAGGAGAGATATGCGCAATTTAAAAAGGCTATTGATACTGTCTGCCTGTATTATGTCGTTTCTGGCTATTTCGAAACCTAAACCTATCGATGCCCAAGGAAATAAGCCATCTACCTTTGCCAAAGAAAATCTTTCTCTAAAGGGAAAAATAGATAAGACGCAACTTGAGTTACAAAAACAGTTAATCCGCTTAAATGAAAAGGTCGCTTCATTAGAAAGAGATGCATCCGTTTTAGAGGCAATGCTCAATCAACAGAGAGATATGAAACCGCCCCTTTTGGTTAGAGGCAACGAGAGTAACTGGAATAAGATTATCCATGTTAATCTGGGGTTCGCCTACGCTATCAAAGGCAAGACAAAAGAGGCAATCGAAGAATATAAGAAGGCGCTGGAATACGCCCCCGAGGATCAAGATATACATTATAATTTAGGTTATCTTTTGGCTAAAAGCAATAGATATAAAGAGGCAATCGAAGAATATAAGAAGGCAATTAAGGGCTCACCCGAAGATAAAGAGGTCTATTATAATCTCGCCGTTATTTATACCACCATCATAAAAGATCAACAGATAGCAAATCAATACTATCAAAAATTCCTTACAATAAAAGATGCCGTTAGAGAATTTCCTTAAGAATATCTTTCTTTCTCCGCCAGCTCCCTTGGGATTAGATATCGGTAATTTTAGCGTCAAGATAGCCCAAATAAAAAGAAGCCGATTTAGTAAAAAGAGATTACTTTCCTTTGCGCTAGCGCCTATCAAGGATAATAAATCCCCAGATAATGTAATAGAGGCAATCAAACAGGCCTATAAGGATCTCTCTACAGATTTAAAGGGCGTTAATACTTCTATATGTGGGCCTAATATAATAACGCGTTATATCATCCTGCCTTCGATGGGACGGGGGGATTTATATAAATCTTTAGAATTCGAACTGGAAAAATATATCCCTTACAAAAGAGAAGATGCGGTTATCGATTGCCGTATATTAGCAAAGCTGCCTAATAATAGAATGATTGTTTTGCTAGTAGCAGTGGAGCGCCGGCTTATTCAGGACAGGGTTTCTTTGGTTAGAAGTGCTGGTTTAGAGTCACAATCCATTAATGTTGATGCCCTTGCGTTAAGCGAAACCTTCAGGGCATTATTTGCCCATCCTAAGGGTGTGGTTGCTCTCTTAGATATAGGTTATAGAATGACAAAGTTAGTGGTTATCCAAGATGGCATACCGTATTTTTCTCGCGAGATCCAAACCGGGGAACATAATATTATCCAGATAGTTTCTGAGAAGATGGGCATAGATTTAGATAAGGCGAGGGATTTATTGCATAACCCCGCAGATAAAACTAACGAAATACTTACAGGTATAAAGTCAGAGCTGAATAGTCTGCTGTTGGATGATTTATTGTTATCCTTTGAATATTGCGAAAGGGACTTAGAAAAAAAGGTTGAGCTAATGTATTTAACTGGCGGAGGCTCAAGGAATAAAATTTTATTAGAATCCCTGGGCAAGATCCCGGATTTGAAAATAAGCCCCTTAGATCCTTTACAAAATTTTAAAATCTCTTCCTCTCGAACCGAAAAAGAATTAGAAGAATTTGCTCCTTTTCTGGCAGTCGCCATCGGCTTGGCTTTTGGTGGGACTTTTTAAGAAAAGATTTATAATTGTAGAAAATTCAAAGAAGTATGAATGAGGACGAAAGAAGAAGATTTGTCAGGATAAGGCAGCAGGACATAGTCAACTACACCGTCCTGTCCCAGTTTAAAAACAGAAGAAAATTGACGCAAGATTTAAGCCTGGGAGGCGCAAGATTTATTTCTGATAATTTTATTCCCATACATGCAATATTGAAGTTAGAAATAAAATTAATGGATATGCCCAGGATGATTAACGCCGTAGCAAGGGTGGCCTGGATAAGAGAAATTTTTGATGATGAGAATTTTGAAGTAGGGATGGAGTTTATAGATGTAGATAAGGAAGATTTAAGATTTCTAAATGAGCATTTAAGCAAAGCTTCTCAATCTTAACCTTAAGCCCAGGGTAAACCCACCTCAATCCGCTTTTATCTTAGTTGAACAACACTGATTTTTATGATACAATTCATTTTAAGATGCCATACACAGTCTTTGCCTTAAAATGGCGGCCAAAGAATTTTGATGAGATTGTCGGCCAGGACCACATTGTAACCGGCTTAAAGAGCGCCTTAGAAAAAAATAGGCTTGCTCATGCTTATCTATTTGCTGGTCCCCGGGGCGTGGGTAAGACTTCCACTGCCAGAATCTTAGCTAAAGCGCTTAATTGTAAAGAAGGCCCTACTGTAAATCCCTGCCAGAAGTGTCCTGCCTGCAGAGAAATCAGCCAAGGCCGTTCGCTGGATGTTATTGAAATAGATGGCGCCTCTAACCGAGGGATAGATGAGATAAGGACGCTGCGTGAAAATGTAAAATTCTCCCCCACTCAAGGAAAATTTAAGATTTATATTATCGATGAAGTGCATATGCTCACCACTGAGGCATTTAACGCACTTTTAAAAACTCTCGAAGAGCCGCCTGAATTTGTAAAGTTTATATTTGCCACTACTCAGCCGCATAAAGTAATTCCGACCATCCTTTCCAGGTGCCAGCGCTTTGATTTCCGGCGCATTTCTGTAATAGAGATTATTGCCCAGTTAGAGCACATAGTTAAAGAGGAAAGAATAGATGTAGATAAAGAGGTTCTCTTTGCCATTGCTAAAAGCAGCGATGGGTCTTTAAGGGACGCCGAGTCAGTTTTAGACCAGTTGGTTTCTTTTTCTAAAGAAAAAATTTCACTAAAAGATGTTATTTCTATATTAGGAATTGTAGAGCAAGAGGCGCTATTTGAGATAACGGATAAAATAATTCAAAAAGACGCCAAAGCCGCTTTAGGATTGCTGAATAATATTATTGATGAAGGTAAAGATGTCGGTGTATTCTTATCAAATCTTGTTGAACATTTTCGTAATCTTATGATTGCCAAAGTTACCAAAGCCGACTCAAAGTTGATTGATTTGCCCCAAGAATTGTGCGAAAGATTATTAGAACAAAGCCGGGCATTTAGCCTGGAGGAAATATTTGCCGCTTTTAATATATTAGTCAATGCCCAGGAGATGTCTAAAAGACTGGAGTCGTTACGCATTCCTCTGGAAATAAGTTTAGTCAGATTAGCGCATAGTAAGAAAGGTTTGGATTTAAAACCCGCATCTATAAAAGACGCGTCCCCAAAAGAAAAGATATTGCCAGAAACCCCAAAAAACAATTCTAATGATGCGCTGCGAAACGTCTCTTTGGACAGCGTAAAAGAGAATTGGCACGGTATTATTGATAGTTTAAGAAAAATCAAAATTTCGGTAGCTACTTACTTAAATGAAGGTGAGCCGGTAAAAATGCAGGGAAATATTTTAAGTGTATCTTTTCCAAAGGATTATTCGCTTAATAAGGAGTCGTTGGAAAGGAAAGAGAATAAAGAGATTATTGAAAAGTGTATTTCGGAATTATTCAATACAAATTTAAGATTGAATTTTATCCTGTCGCAGGATTTAAAGCATAAACCGGATAATGAAAATATCCCTTTTATCCGGTCTGCATTAGATGTTTTTAAAGGCAGGGTAATCAAAGAGGAATAATGTCAACTTATACTGACTCAATAGAAAAATTGATAGAAAGTTTAATTAAGTTTCCCGGTATCGGCCGGCGCAGTGCCGAGCGCATTATCGGTTATATTCTCGGCGCTCCCCGGGATGAGATAAGGAACTTGTTAGTGGCGATTAATAAAGTAAAGGAGAGCGTCCGTTTCTGCCGTATCTGTAATAATCTCAGCGACCAGGATATCTGTAAAATCTGCCAGGATGTCCGTCGGCAAAAAGATATCGTCTGTATCGTCGAGAAAACCAGCGATGTTACCGCCATAGAGAAAACAGGGAATTTCCACGGGTTATATCACGTATTATTAGGCTCTATTGCGCCTTTGGAAGGCAAGGGCCCTGCGGATTTAAAGATTGAGGGCTTACTTTCCCGGATAAAAGATAATAATATCAAGGAAGCAATCATCGCCACGGATACGGATACCGAGGGTGAAACAACCGCTTTATATCTGGCAAAGTTACTTAAGCCTCTGGGAGTGAAATTAACGCGGATTGGCATGGGTATACCCATGGGCTCCAATTTGGAATATGCGGATAGCGCAACTTTATCTAGGGCCATGGAATCCCGTCGTGAAATTTAATTGACATCAGGCATATTATATTTATAATATTTCTGTCTTAGTTCTTTTGTTCTTTGATTTTAAATCTAAATTTTCCCCCGTAGCTCAGTTGGTAGAGCGAGTGGCTGTTAACCACCAGGTCCGAGGTCCGAGTCCTCGCGGGGGAGCCAATCTTCAGAGGGGCTTATTTTTGCGACGAGTTCGTAAGGATAAGCCATTTTCATTATTAGGTTTCTGTCTTTTAAAATAAAGTTCGAGCCGAGATTTTTTAAAAATGCGCGCTTGGCGCTGGAGTTTCCTTTTCGCCTTCGGCGAAGAAGAAAGTTTTTGAGGTTAAGCTAGACCTCAAAAATTTTCTTAGCCAAGCGACAGAACATTGGAGGTTATGATGAGCAAATACTTCTTATACGCTCGCAAGTCCACCGATGAAGAAGATAGACAAATGTTGTCTATTGAATCGCAAATAAACGAGCTTCGCGAATTCGCCAAGAAAGAAAACTTAGAAATTGTTGAAGAGTTCACTGAAGCCAAGACCGCCAAAGAACCCGGGCGTCCGATATTCTCTTATGTACTCAAGCAAATTGAGGGTGGACTTGCGAGCGGCATTTTGGCCTGGCATCCGGATAGGCTTGCCCGCAATTCAATTGACGGCGGAAAGGTTATCTATCTTGTGGATATTGGCAAGATCGTTGACCTGCGCTTCCCCACCTACCGCTTTGACGCCACGGCGCAGGGAAAGTTTATGCTTTCTATCGCTTTCGGCCAAAGTAAATATTACATTGATAACCTTTCTGAAAATGTTAAGCGTGGTTTGCGTGAAAAGCTGCGCCGTGGCGAATGGCCCGGTTGCGCGCCGCTTGGTTATTTTAACGACCCAATAACGCATACTGTAAAACCCGACCCGGAAAAAGCGCGTTTTGTTTATAAGGCGTTTGAGTTATATGCAACAGGCAATTATTCGCTTGAGGAATTACTAAGAGAAGTACATCGCTGGG
>Ga0315282_10003894_pt1 | contig 26470 bp, 26 predicted proteins | sample YL17G07_20_MG_FD_203693 | JGI IMG/M metagenome (GOLD analysis project Ga0315282, IMG submission 203693) | Sediment microbial communities from Yellowstone Lake, YNP, Wyoming, USA - YL17G07_20 | ecosystem: Environmental > Aquatic > Freshwater > Lake > Sediment | place: USA: Wyoming | collected... | reverse complement strand
GTGATGCTGGGCGGCCGGGACGAGAAACAGGCCCCCCCGCCAGATACCTTCATGTGGGACAATGCGGCCGAAATGGCACTCGAACCTGCCCGGAAGATCCAGGTCCTCCTTGTGGGCAGACCCGACATGGCCCTCCGCCGCGCCCTGGCGGCACGAGATGACATCGTGGTCGTAGACGCGCCGCCGCAGGGCGCGGTCCCCATCGGCGGCACCGACCTCGTGATGGCCTGTGCGGCAACAATCCCCGCCGACTGGAAAGGGCCTTCCGTCAGCCTCCTGCCGCCGGAGCCGGTAGGTCCGGTTCGCCCCGTCTCAGGGCAGGGGGCCGCAGACTGGCGCGTCGCCCCGGATAACCCCCTGGCCGGGGCGCTGTACCTGGAACCGCCGCGGATCGGCGCCATCGGCCGGTACATCCTGGCGGAACCCGGCCGCCTCTTGCTCGGAACCCGCGACATGCCGCTCATGGTTACGTGGGAGGCCGGCGGCAGCCGGCACTTGGCCGTGCTTTTTGGCCTCGACGAGGCGACCACCGATTGGCCGCGCCGCCCTGGCTTTCCCGTGTTCTGGTCGCGGGCCATGGATTGGCTTGTGCCCAAGGATGGGCGGCCGGCGAATCTCGAAACGCATCGGCCCTTTGAGGTGCTCCCCGGCCGCGACCATCCGGCCCCGGGGCTGCCCGGCCTCTATGAGGACAAATCCGGGTCGTTTGCGGTGAGTTTCATCGGGTCGGAGGCGGCCTTCAAGTCCGGCCCCGGCCGCGACGATTCGGCGGACGCCATCGAGGCCATCCGCAAGTCCATCGAGGCCAAACGCCGCGCTGGCCTCGCCCCCCTGTGGCCGTACCTGGCCCTGGCCGCCCTGGCCGCCCTTCTGGCCCGGTCGTGCGTGGCGAGTTAACTGGGGAGTGAGTGCCTGGGTGGCGGAGTGCAGAGAGAGGCGGGCTCTCGCAAAGCCGCAAAGCACGCAAAGCAGGGCAGTTTTTTTGCGCCAGGAAGAAAGGTCGTTTGATGTCCTCTTGAGAAGTGAGTTCCGCGCTCAGTTGCCTGAGAAGGGGCACGTCCTGGGGATCCGCAACCATTCCGAGAACTTCCGCCGCCGCTGGGATGGCTACCCGGCCGGGAAGGCCCTTGCCGGGGCGTGACTTGCACCCGCTGGAACTGCGTGACTTTCAAGGCGCACGTGGCCTACTACAGTGGCCCAATGTAGCCGCCCTCGTCTTCCTGTAACGCTGACGCCAATTCCTGCGCGTCGCGTTTGCTGGACACGCAGATGATGACATCCTCGGTTGGGGACAGTCTCAGGGATGCAAGGGGTCGGATCGCGTCGGCGAAGTCTGTCATGGATAGACGTCCGTAGCCCGTAGCGAGTGCCGTCAGCGCCACCCTTCGCGCGTGGATGGATGCGGCCATCTCCAAAGCTCGGTGCACGGTCGATCGCACCAGTGCTACGGAAGAAGCGTAGAAGGCATCCACGGCGACGGCGTGCAGGACGCACTTGAAGGGAGTTCCGCATGAGGAAGCCGCCACAACATCGCCAGGGTTGGCAAACCGCAGGCCACGGTCAGCCAGAAAGCGATGCAGTTCGACTTGCATCGCATTGCCGTAACGCAGAAGGATTTCTCCCCCTACGCCCCCGGACAGGTTCAGGTACACATTCGAGGAGCACACCAGCACATCGGCGGACTCGGCCAGGATATCGCCATGCTTCACAGTCCATCGCATGTTAATTGCCCCACGCGGCCCAGTGCGCGTGGGCCTTGGCCTGCCTCTGCCGAACCAGTCGCGGCCATCAACCTCTGTCTGGTCATTGGTTTCCTTTACCTTCGCGCCGAAGCAACTCGGCCCATTCTGCTTCCCACCACTGGGAAGTGGCCCCCTTGCTAGGCTCACCACTGTGGCTTTCGTCAACGCTCATAGCCAGCAACCGAGGAATTCCATGCGTCTCAACGCACACGCGCAGTACCCTCTTGCTCTCTGGGCCAGCCGCCCAGATGCGGCACGTTACCTGGAGACCCATCAGATCATCTAGCAAACCGGATGCAAATAGTTTGGAGCAAACTTCCTTGACAACAGTCCAGATCTCAGACCGGGTCTTGCCATCGGGCAGAGCAACGACAACGGCACAGAAATCCCTCTTGGGCCACCTCTTGGGGTCTGCCGGCACCACCGAGGCCAAGGGCGGGACGGACCACATGGGGGCCAGTTCTTTGTCCATGACAAGCATACCCACCACCGCTGGTGCGACGTACTGTACGGGGCATCTGGCCACGGCACCTCCCGCTTACTTCACCAAGTCAGAAACAGGTTTAGAGTTGGGATAACAACGCGAATGTTCATGACCTCCGACAGATCCGAAAAGTTGACGACGGGCGCTGGTTGCAGCGCTGGGTGACGTGCTGGGGGCACCCCCGGGCGCCGATGGGTGCGATTCGCGCCATGCGATCAACCTAACCCGCCCCATGGGGCGGTCAAGGGAAAAACCATACGGGGAAAAACCACACACTGTGCCAGGGACCCCCGGACACCGCGGCCGAACTGGCGGCGGTGGGCTGGGACCCGCAGATCTCGACCGTGCTGTGGGGCGCCCTGCTGGAGATCACGCCGGCGCTGACGCCCGGCGGGAACTCGGTCATCCTGAAACTGCACAGTTGCATCACCGAGGGCCAGAAGACGCGCACGGTGCAGGTCACGGCCGCCATCCCAGGCAGTTCGAGCGGCGCCAAGGATAATCCCGGGGGGGGCGTGGCGAAGGCCGACATCGAGTTGCCCGAGTTTCTCCTTCACACGTTCCGCACCACCGTGCGGGCGCCGCTCGACAAGGGCATCCTCATCGGCGGCATGACCTCGCCGAAGGCCGTTGACGGCAAGGTCCTGTACCTGTTCCTCCAGGTCTCGTCATCGAAGGACGAGGAGAAGGCCGCCCCCAAGGGCAAGTAGGCCCTGACGCCTACGGATGCGTCTTGATTTCCGGGGACGATTCCCGGCCACAGTATGTCATTTTTGCGGCCGCTTCAGCGGGCGGCCGGGACGCCCCTTGCCGGGGGTTGCCGCGGCTGCCGGGGTTAATTGCGTGCAGCGGCCTGCGCCGAGAGATGCCGGGACTTCGTCCCGGCCTACATACTGCGGCCACGGGCGGAATTTGGTTCTTGACAGCCCCAAAGATTAGCGCATAATAATCTAATTAGACGCCGTGGAGATCGGCCCTGCGGGGCACGAGGCCAGGGCAGGGCCCGCCGAGTGGCGGCCCAATTGTCGGCTCTGTTTCAGTTACCGGCGAGGAACCGATACGTCAGGATGCCGGTCAAGAAGGAGTTGATCTGTGGCAAAAGGCAAAGTGAAGTGGTTCAATGATCAGAAGGGTTTTGGTTTCATTGAACAGGAAGGCGGCACGGACGTGTTCGTCCATCACAGCAGCATCCAGGGCGAAGGCTTCAAGACGCTCGCGGAAGGTGAAGCAGTCGAGTTCGACGTGACCCAGGGCCCGAAGGGCCCGAAAGCGGAGAACGTCAGGCGCATCACGGCCTAGACCGGTTTTCCATCGTCCGCCCCCGGTTCATCAGGAGCCGGGGGCTTTCTCTGCGCCCGCTGTCCCTGCCGAAGATTCCGCGCGCGCCGCAAGATCGAGCGGTTGACCTCGTGATGCGCCCGCTTCCATGTGAAGGCCGCGAGCCGTGCGAAGGTTGTGCCGGAATGAAAGATTGCTCACTGCCACGAACAGGGGCCCGCGCCTTCGCCAGAGGCTGCCCCATATTCGGCGCAGGATCCGCGGCAGGGAGTAGAACCTCCGCTCACAGGCGTCCATCTCTTGGAGGATACCGGCCCAGGACAGATTCTTGTACCGGGCCACGGGGAAAGTCAGCGTGAAGTACCTCCAATCTTCCGGGAACGAGTCGGCGGCGATGCGGCCTTGCGATTTCATCCTGTCCCACAGTTGCGTTCCAGGCAGCGGCGTCAGGAAAAGCACGTTCAGGAGGTCCACGCCATAGCGCTGGGCGGCGTCGGCTATCCGCTCGCCGATGCCCCGTTCATCCGTGTCGAGCCCCATGATGAAGGAACCGACCACGAGGATGTTGTGGCGATGCATCCGATCGACGGAGGCTCTGAAATCGCGGCCCTTCAAGATATTGAATTTCTTGCCCACCTCGGCCAGCCCCTCCTCCGTCGGCGACTCAAAGCCGACGAAGACGCCTTTGCAGCCCGCCTGGGCCGCCAGCATCAGCAGTTCGTCGTCGTCGGCCATGTTGATGGTCGCCTGGCAAATCCACTTCTTGCCCAGCCTTGCGCGGATGATGGCCCGGAAAAGATCCTTGGCCCGGGCAATGTGCTTGCGACTCGTGCCGATGAGATTGTCGTCGACGATCAGGACCAGCCTCTCCCGAATCGTCCGGAATTCCTCCACGACCTTTTCGACAGGCCGCAGCCGGTAGCGGTTCCCGTTGAAAACCGACACGCTGCAAAAACTGCAATCGAGCGGGCAGCCGCGCGTGGTCTGAATCGAACCGAAGGCGTAGCCGCTCGTCAACAGGTCATTCCGAGCCGGCGGAACGTCTTCCATGCTCACGAGTTCGCCGGCATACACCGGCTCCAGGCGGCCGTGCCGGGCGTCTTCTAGAACTCGAGCCCAGACACTCTCGGCCTCTCCGGTTACCACCGAATCCGCGCGTTCCATCGCCTCTTCCAGGCAGAGGGTGGCATGGACACCTCCCATGACTACCGGCACGCCCCGGTCGCGAAACTCGCCCGCCAGTTCGTACGCGCGGGGCGCTTGCGAGGTAAAGGCGGTAATGCCCACCAGGTCCGGCCGAGGCAGGGCGCCGTAGTCCGGTACGCCGAGGTTCTCGTCGATGATCCTGATTTCCCACTCCGGCGGGGTCAAGCCGGCCAGGACCAGAAGCCCCAGCGGCTTCCAGACACGGTACTTGCTCCAGGGGCTCTTCTTGGCGAGGCTGACCAGCGGATTATTGGGGTTTATCAGATATAGGCGCACGGATCGCGGTCTCTCTCATTGACCAGAACGTAGATTGGGCCGGCCGGGATTCCCACGAATGTCGGCCGCCCGGGGTATCGTGCCGTACCGGCCGGGCCGGTGCTGCTCGGCCTCTTCGCCGATCTCGGCGTCGTCGTCGGGTTCGGCCTGGTGCTCCGTCGCATATGAATTACTGGGTGCCATGCTTTCGCAACGAGGCGAAAGCAGGGCACCCGTCAAATGACGAGCGACGGAGTACTGGCCCGCGTCGGCCTCCTCGGGCGCCTGCGCTTCGGCTTCGGCCGCCGGCTCGGCTTATGCCTCCGGCTCGACTTCTGCCGGGGGTTCGGGCGGCGCCGGGGGCTCAGGCACCGGCGGCGGTTCGGGCGCCGCAGCCGGCTGACCCAGGCGCTTCACGTTCTCGGCCCTCGGGCCCTTGGGGCCCTTGGTCACGTCGAACTCCACCCGTTCGCCCTCTGCGAGGGACTTGAACCCTTCGCCCTGGATGGCCGTGTGGTGGACGAAGACGTCCGTCCCGTCGTCCTTTTCGATGAAGCCGAAGCCCTTCTGGTCATTGAACCACTTCACTTTTCCTGTAGCCACTGGTTCTGCCCCTTATGCTCTTCTGTACTGGTTCGGCGTGAATCGGACTCTCGTCCTCTTCCGCCAAGCAACTGATCCGCCCGACCGCCGGACGGTTTCCGGGGATAGTATACCATTTTGCCTGTGCCGTCCGCGGGCGGCGGTTGCCGCACTGGGTGACGTGGTGCGGATGCCCCTGGGCAATGACAGGGGCGCATCGGGCCATGCGCCCACCCTACGGCGCATCCTCGGGCCTGTCAAGACAAAAATGGTATTATATCAACAGATTCCCCAGATTCCAAAAGACTGCGAGCGGCGCACAGGCCATCCGCCGGCCCGCGCGGCCGCTCATCAGCCCTGTGGGTGACTACCTGCGCTACGCTACTTGGCGGCAGGCTTCTCAGGCGCCGGCCGTATCTCGATGCGAACGGCCTTGCCTTCCCTCATCATAACGGTGACGCGCTGGCCGACCTTGAGGTCCTCGAACTTGCCCTTCACGCTGACCGTGATCTTGGTGTTGTCGTCAACGGTGATGGTCTCTTCATCGCCGCGTCTGTTCTTGACGGTGACGTTCTTGCCGTCGATCTTGGTGATCTCGCCGCCGGTGGGCCTCTGCTGGCCTTGCTTGAAGAACATGGCGCGCTGGCCGACTTTGAGGTCCTCGAGTTTGGCAGGGGTCTGAGTGAAGACCTCGGTGCTGTCTTCGACCGTGACGTTCTGCTCATTGGTGGTGCCGTCCTGCCTTTTCTGGGTGATGGTCAGGACTTTGCCGTCGATCTTGGTGATCTCGCCGAACACGCCGCCTCTGCCGCCAGGGCGGGCCCCTTCCTCGGCGTAAGCAGTGCCCACGGTCACAAACGCTACAATGGCAGCAATGCCCAACAGTAACCCGAAACGCATCATTGTCTCCTCTCCTTGCCGCAATCTGCGGCTGCTGGTGCTCCCCCATGTTAAACGCACGAGGGACGGATAACTTGCATTTTATTGGACGTGCTTCGGCGCATCCAATTGAAAACTCGCACTGTAGTATCAGCGATCGCTGTGGTCGAGCACGTACTGGCAGTTGACGACCTTCTCCACGAGGTCCAGCGGCAGGTAGTAATACTGGTTCGAGGCCTCGAAGCCGATGCGCGAGTCCTGGCAGGTCAGCCGGTAGAGTTCGGCGGCAAGGGCGAGTTCGTCGCGGGCGAGCGCCGCGAGATGGCTCCGCGTCGCCTCGGGCGAAAGCGGGCTCTTAGAGTCGGCCAGGGCGCCTCGGGCCAAGACGAACCACGCCTGGTTGGCGACGCTCCTAAAGTGCAGGTAGGCGGCGCGGGCGAGACGCCAATCGCCCTGTGCGTCGGCCCGCCTGGCGGCGGGGGCGTTCTCGGCGGCCGCCTGCAACTCCGCCAGGCCTGCCGCCCAGCCGGTCGCGACCTTGTCGAACTGCGAGGCAAACACCGGCCCAGGGTACGGGCCGCGCCAACCGTCGAGGTCGTCGTAGGGGTATCCGGTCATCGTGGCGCGGTAGCCGGTCTTGGCCGGGTGAAGCAGGTTCGCCGGCCCGACCTGCACGGGCGAATTGTAGAGGACTGCGCCGTCATAGGGGTACTCGCGGAAGGCCTGGCTGAAGGCGGTCCACGCGCGGCGGGCGTGCGGTGCGCCGTCGGGGCCGAAACGCTCGGCGGCAAAGGCGTCGAGGACCTCGGCGACGGTGGGCGTGGGCCTGCGGCAGAAACGGTTCGCGATCTCAAGGTTCGGCGACGGGTAGCCGCCGAGGCTCCAACTGAGCATCATGCCGTCGACGCCGGCGGCAGCCAGGTTGTGGCAGTGCTCCGCCACCAGGTCCATGACGGGCAGGTACGGGACGGCCGAGAGTTCCCAGGTGTTGTTGAGTTGGACCTTTGCCACGGTCTTCAGGCCGGCCTGCTTTGCGAGTGCCCATTGGCGTTTTGCCCGCGGGCCTGGTCCGACCGCCGAGATCGAGTACTCGCCGACGTTGGCCTTCACGCCGCCGCGCTCGATCGGCAGCGACCATTCGCTGACCGACATGAGCCATACGGACTTCGGCAGCCGCGCGATCGTGTCGGGGGCGTCGCCGTGGCCTTTCCAGCCCCAGTCCCAGACGATTACCTTGGCGTCGGGGTTGGCGCGGTGGACGCCTGCCTCGATGGCGGCGCTGGCTTCGGCGATGATTTCGTCGTCGGTGCGCTCCTTGCACCGGGGGCAGGTGCGCCAGGCGCCGTGCGAGGCGCAGTTTGTCAGGTTCTCGGAGGCCGTAATCGTGAAGACGCCCGCGAGGTCCGGCACGGTCCTGAAGACGTGCGTGAGGGCGTCTGCCATCCACTTGCGGACGGCCGCGTTGGAGGTGCACAGCGCCCGGCGGTCTCCCTCGCGGACGCCGGCCGTGTCGGGCCGCCCGGCGAAGAAGGACTCGGGCATGGCGCGCGGCTCATTCATATAGAGGTATACGCCGATGCCATACCGCTTGGCGCGGGCCGCGAGGGCCTTGAGGTTCTCGAGGCGCCTATCGGCATCCGCGCCGAATTCGGGGAAGTCCTTTCCTCCCGGGGCCAGGTTCCGCAGGACCACGTGGAGCCAGACGCCGTCGACGCCCACCTCGGCCAGGCGCTGAAGGAGGCCGTCGGGGTAGGGGTCCAGTTCCGGCCGCATGAGCGGGTCGCCGTAGAGTGCGAAATATGAGTATATGAAACGGAGGGCAAAGAGGGAGTTCTGGGGCGGCCGGGGCGGCCCGGGGGCGGCCGGCCCGGCGGCGCCTGCGGCAGGCTGCGGCCGGCTCAGGCGGCGGACGAACTCGAATCGCGGCTCCGCGGGTTTCAGCAGGTCCCCGCCGAAACACCCGGTGACGCAGCGCCGGATCTCGGCGGCGCGCCTGAGGGCCGCATCGTCGGGCGGCTGATACTTAAGCGCTTCGCACCTGGGCTTCAAGTTGCCGAGTTTGGCCCAGAGGAAATCATCCTCGCGCAGGGCGTAGGCCAGTTCCTGGGGCGTCATGTCGAGCATCCGCAGCAACTGGTCGTAGGGCAGGAGGTGCCAGTTGCGACGAAGGACCGTGATGTAGCCGCGGGCCTTCGCGTCGGGCGGGATGGGGATCGCCGGCGGCAGGCCCATCGACTCCGCGATGGCCGTCACGTTCTCCACCGACGTGCCGAGGACGTCGGCGATCCGGGCCGGCTCGACCGCGTGCCAGTTGCGCCAGATGAAGGCGTACATGCGGTTCGGAAAGTGCGGCACGGGGACCGGGTCGGGCGACGGGCCGGTCGGCAGGACGGCCTCGGCGGCCGGGCAGGCCAGCGCGCCGGTGAGGAGGATTCCGAGGGCTGCGACGGTACAAAGCAGTTCGAGGGTCATGGTGCGGTCGCCTCCTGGCCTTGGCCCGCTGTGCGGGGACGCGGCACGGCGCGCCCCTGCGGCAGATGTGAAGCCGCCGTATCTCGGCGCCGGCCATTGTCGCGGGGGTGCGGGTCTTGTCAAGCAAACACGCGTCGGCAGAAACGGCAAAAACGGTTGACACGGCGTCGGCGGCCTCCTACCATCCCTATACCTGCCTGCCCGTAGGGTCGAACGCCGATGGCGGAGCCCGGGACGATAGTTCACGTTGTTGACCGCCAGGGAGTGAAGTTGGCCCGGCTGAAGGCCAGTGCGCTGCTGACGGAAGAGGAGGTCGAGGCCCTGGGTGCGGGCCTGGAGGCGCTGGCCGAGTTGCCGGGGCAGCGCGTCGTCCTGAGTTTCCTGGGCGTGACGCACATCACGTCGGTCGTCCTTCGCAGGCTCATCGAGGTGCACCGGCGCCTGAAGGAGTCCGGGGGGGAACTGCGGCTTGCGGACATCGAGGCGCACGTCTACGAGATGTTCACGATCACCCGGCTCGACAGGCTGTTCCGCATTTACGAGCGCGAAGACGACGCCATCGCCAGTTTCCTGGAAGCGGCGGGGGATTAGCGTGCCGCCCAAGCACCCCAAGACCGACGGCCTCGGGCCCTGGACCGAACGGATTCTGCCCACGCAACTCGAGAGGATCCGCGACGCCGAGCACGAGGTGCTGCTGCGCCTGCGGGAACTGGGATACGGCGACGACTGCCGCTTCGCCGTGCGCCTGGCGCTGGAAGAGGCGCTGGTGAACGCCATGAAACACGGCAATCGCATGGACCAGTCGCGATGCGTGCACCTGGCGTACCGCGTGCTGCCGGAGCGCGTCGAAATCCACGTGACCGACGAGGGCGACGGGTTCGACCCGGCCAAGGTGCCGGACCCGACCGCCGACGAGAACCTGGCGAAGCCCAGCGGCCGCGGCATCATGCTCATGCGATGCTACATGGACGAGGTGGCGTACGCCGGCGACGGACGCCAGGTCTATATGCGCAGGCAGCGGCGGGCGTAGGCCCGGCGCGGGCGCCGCTGGATTCAAACGGGCCCCGGGAGGCCGCCGTGAAAATCGTGACCCGAAACGAAGGCAACTGCCGCGTGGTGGCCCTGGTGGGATCGGCGGATATAAATGCGTCGGAGGCGCTGCGCGAATCGCTCGTCGGGGCGGTGGAGTCGGGCGCCGCGCGCGTGGTCTGCGACCTCTCGAAGACCGACTTCGTCTCTTCCGACGCGCTGGGCATCCTCATCACGGCCTGGGTGAAGGCCCGCGGGCGCGGCGGGTTCGTCAGGCTAGCGGGATGCCAGCAGCGCGTCCGCGAGATCCTGGCCGAGATGCACCTGGACCGGCTTTTTGAAGTGTTTCCGGACGTGGCCCAGGCTGCCGCGGCCGGGGGCTGAGGGTTGGCGCGGGCGGCGGCGCGGGTCCAGGCGTCTCCCGGTTCTCGCCGCGTACTGTGCACGCGGCACTTGCCGCGCGGTCGCCTCCGTCCCTGCGTCCCTTTGCCCCTGCCTGCTCACGAAGGGCCGTAAAGGCCCGCGGGCTGGAACTCGCTGCCGGCCACGCCGGCCCGCACGAGGTGGCTCCGCAGCATCCAGCACAGGTGACACTTCCCCGCGTAGCCGGCGGGATCGACCGCGAAACCAAGGCGCTCGGCCTCGGGTAGCAGTTGCCCGGGGCCGCCGCCGGCCAGGAGCGTGAGGCGCGTAGAGTCGCTGAGGCGCCACGCGGCCAGCAGGGCGTCGAGCGGATCGTCGGCCGTCGCGCGGCCGAGCACGATGCCCGCGCAGGTTCCCGGGCTGATCCATCCGTCCGGGTCCACGTGCAGGTGCCGGCTTTGAAGTAGGGCGTTGCGGCAGCCTTCGTCGGGCAGGCGCTGGAGGGGCAGGCGGCGGGCCAGGGGCGCAAGGCGCTCGGCCGCGCGGCCGCTCATGCGTTCGGGATACCTGCGGAGGAATTCCGTAAATATGGCCGCACGCTGCTGCTCCGGCATGGCGGCCACATCCTCGGGGTGCTGGAGCCACTTCCACCGCCGCACCCGCACGCCGCCAGGGCCAAGCACGTCGCGGGCCACGTCAAACAGGAGCCGCACGCGCTCGGGCGGGATGAACTCCTGGTGGTACGGGTCGGCGCTGATCGCCAGTTGCCTCATGCCCCCGTCTCGCAGGGCGGCGAGGCGCCGGCGGACCAGGTTTTCGGAGGTGGCCCAGAACCCGCCGGTCTCGACGTATCCGACGCCCGAGAGGCCCGCATCGCGGGCAGATCGCACGATGGCGAGCAGCCGCTCGGCATCGCCAAACGGTTCGCCCCCGCCGATGTGGATGCCCGATCCGGGCACACCCATCCGGGCGAGGGCGGCCAGGTGGCTCGCCGCCGCTTCGAGGCTCATCCATCGGGAGTCCTCCGGCGACGCCCGCACGTAGCAGTGCCGGCACCTGGCAGGGCACCAGTCGGTGATAAGCAGCCCGGCGGCGGTAACCTGGATGGGGGCGTCGGTGGTCACAGACGAATTATACCGGCCGGACGGCGCCAGGCCATGGGCCGCTCAGCCGCGATTGGGATGCGGCCGATTAGTAGTACAGCGCGACGTGGTGGGTTGGATGCGCCGAAGGCCGTCCGAAAAACCGCGGGTCAGGCATATATGCAACCAAAGCCCGCCGTTGGGCTTTGGTTGGCATGTCGCTTCAGCCCCGGGAAGGAGAACCGCAACAACTTTACTGAGGCAAACGCAAAAGCGCGTTTGCCTCAATAAATATGCCTGACCCTCGGTTTTTCGGACAGCCTCTACGCCGGTAATGCTGCTACAGTCTCACGCTGGGCATACATTTCAACAAAGCCCGCATGTACTTGTTGAGCGTGGCCTCACATGGCTGTCGCCCTGAGCGAAGCGAAGGGTCTCGCCGCGCGCTACGGGCAACGACCCAAGACCAAGGCGAGATTCTTCGCTCGCTGCGCTGGCTCAGAATGACAACGCTAAACACATGCGCCCGCACGGGCTTTGTTGAAAATCCTCCACCTGCGCAGCGGCTGGTCGGGGGTGGTATTAGTACATATCCTCGCCGCCCATGCCTGGGCCGCCGCCGGGGGGGCCTTTCTTCTTTTTCTCCGGGATCTCGGAGACCAGGGCGTCGGTCGCCAGGAGAAGGCCCGCGATGGAGGCCGCGTTCTGAAGCGCGATCCTCTCGACCTTGGTCGGTACGATGACGCCGGCCTTCACCAGGTCCTCGAACTCGTGAGTCAGGGCGTTGAAGCCGAGGTTGGGGTCGCTCGCCTCGTCGACGCGCTGGCGGACGATGGAGCCCTCCATGCCGGAGTTCTCGGCGATCTGCTCGATGGGGGCCGCCAGGGCGCGGCGGACGATGTCGGCGCCGATCTTCTGGTCGTCCTTGAGTTTGAGTTTCGCGATGGTCTTGCGTGCCCTCAGGACCGCCACGCCGCCGCCGGCCAGGATGCCTTCCTCGACGGCCGCGCGGCAGGCATGGAGGGCGTCCTCGACGCGGGCCTTCTTCTCCTTGACGGCGCTTTCAGTGGCGCCGCCGACGTGGATCTGGGCCACGCCGCCAGAGAGTTTCGCCAGGCGCTCGTTCAGTTTCTCCTTGTCGTAGTCGCTGGTGGTCTTCTCGATCTCGGTGCGGATGGCCTCGATGCGGCCCTTGATGGCGTCGGGGCTGCCGGCGCCTTCGATGATCGTGGTATTGTCCTTGTCGATGGTGACCTTCTTGGCGGTGCCGAGGTCATCGAGGCCGACGTTTTCGAGTTTGACGCCGAGGTCCTCGAAGATGGCCTTTGCGCCCGAGAGGGTGGCGATGTCTTCGAGCATGGCCTTGCGCCGGTCGCCGAAGCCGGGCGCCTTGACCGCGCAGCACTGGAGCGTGCCGCGCAGTTTATTCACGACCAGCGTGGCCAGGGCCTCGCCCTCGATCTCCTCGGCGATGACCAGGAGGGGCTTGCCCGACTGGGCAATCTTCTCCAAGAGGGGCAGCATGTCCTTGACCGACGAGATTTTCTTCTCGTAGACCAGGATGTAAGGCTTTTCGAGTTCAGAGGTCATCGACTCGAAGTTCGTGACGAAGTGCGGCGAGATGAAGCCCTTGTCGAACTGCATGCCCTCCACGAGGTCGACGGTGGTTTCGAGGCTCTTGCCTTCCTCGACGGTGATGACGCCGTCTTTGCCGACCTTGTCGATGGCGTCGGCGATCATCTTGCCGATCTCGGGGTCGTTGTTGGCGGCGCAGGTGCCGACCTGGGCGACCTCCTTCGAGGAGGTGACGTTCTTCGACATCTTCTTGAGTTCTGTGACGACGGCGTCGACGGCGGCGTCGATGCCGCGCTTCAGTTCCATCGCGGTGGCGCCGGCCGTGACGTTCTTCAGGCCCTCGCAGAAAATGGCCTCGGCCAGGATGGTGGCGGTGGTGGTGCCGTCGCCGGCCACGTCGCTGGTCTTGGACGCGACCTCGCGGACCATCTGGGCGCCCATGTTCTCCCAGGCGTCCTCGAGTTCGATCTCCTTTGCCACGGTGACGCCGTCCTTGGTCACGAGCGGTCCGCCGAAGCCGCGCTCGAGGATGACGTTGCGGCCGCTGGGTCCGAGCGTCACCCGGACGGCCTTGGTGAGGATCGCGACGCCGCGGCGGATGGCCTCTCGGGCTTCCTGGTCAAATGCGATCTTCTTGGCTGGCACGGTCCGATCTCCTTTTGATGTTGGTTGCGGCCTGCGGCGGCGCCGCTTCGCTGGGAATGGGCGCTCGCCGCGGCCTAGCGTGCCCCCGTCTGCCCCGGTCGGGGCCGGGGGCTATTTCTTGACGACGGCCAGGATGTCGTCCTGGCTCATGATGAGCACTTCCTCGCCGCCGACGGTCAGTTCCGTGCCGGCGAAACTGGAGAAGATGACCTCGTCGCCCGGCTTGACGGCGGGCTTGACCAACTCGCCGCTGTCGAGGCGTTTGCCTTCGCCGACCGCCAGCACCTTGCCGCGCTTCGGCTTCTCCTTGGCGGTGTCGGGAAGCACGATGCCGCCCTTCGTCTTTGCTTCGGCTTCGAGGCGCTTCACGACGACCTTGTCTGCGAGGGGCTTGAGTTTCTTGAGGGCTGCCGAGTCTTCCTTCTTCGCCGGTGCTTTGCCTTTTGCTGTCACTGCCTGCTCCTTTCCGCATGAATGGGCTGTTCCGAAATCGCTGCTCTTTCATCGCGGGTGACATGCCCACGCAACGGAGGCCGTGGGCATGCTGCCCGTTGTGTCCGAAAACGCGCCCCGACGAGCGGGGCGGCTGAATGGCGCCGCGGGGGCGCTGCGCTTCAGTCCTCCTGGCCGCCGATCGGCTCGGGCGGCAGCGGGCGCCGCACGACGCTCGTTATCGTAGTCACGATGATCCGCCGGTCGGCGGGCTTGTGAATGACCGAATGGATCCGAAGCGCCCGGACCTCGGCGGCAGGGAGGGCCTCGGGCCGGCCGGTCATCATCACCGCCGGGATCCATCGCCGCTCGGCCCGAATGATCCGCAAGGTCTGGATGCCGTCCAGCCGCGGCATCTGCAGGTCGATGAGGACTACGTCGAGTTGCTCAGTCCGGACGACCTGGATCGCCTCCTCGCCCGAGGACGCCTCGAGGGTGCGGAACCCCGCGCGGCTCAGAACGTCGCCGACGGTGTCGCGCCAGCGGTCGTTGTCGTCGGCAATCAGGACCGACGGCCTGCTGTTTTCAATCGGCCATGCCACCATGGTTGGGTAACCCTAAACTTTCCTCGTATACGAGTGCAAGCAAGCGATGTGCCAAACGGGCCCGGCGGGACCGAAAGAACGCGCAAACCGATTGTAAGTGCCGAATCTTGAGGGATTTGCGGCACGGCCTCAGGGCGGGCCGCGCTCGGGACCGAGGCTTAGGCGGCCCAAGACGTGCCAAAACCTGCGAAGCCGGCCGACCAGGCTCTGCCATCCTGGCAGGCTGCCGGGCAGCCCTTTTGCCCTCGGGTGGGCACTGTCAGGCGGTGCGCGTTGTGATCTCGCCCCGCGCCGGGTGGCTTACGCGCTCAGTCCTGGGCTCAATCGTCTGACGGCCTCAACGATTCCGGCCGCCTTCTCCACGGCCATCAGGGCATTGTCGGAAGAGACCTGTGCCAAGCCCCCGTAGTCTCCCGTTTCGCGCAGGTCCATCAGGAAATCGTAGTCTCGTCCGAGGTCTTGCTCGAGCAGCCCGCCCTGGATGAACTCACGGTGAAGGGCGGCCCGGATAGCCGAGTGCTTTGAGAAAGTCTGGCCACGCAGGGCCAAGGCTGCTGTGAGAGCGTGGAAGGCCGCATAGTAAGCGCGCGAAGCAGCCGAATCGGGATCGCTCTGAACCATCTGCCTTGCCGAGGCCAAGGACCGTTCGGCACGCTGCCACTCGGACCGAGCGAAATCCCTCATACGAGTATGCCTTCCCGGCGGGCCATCGCGTAGAGCGGGCACTCGGCCGTTTCATACTCCGAAGCCGGTACGGGTTTGGCGCTAATGCGCCGGCCGAGTTCCAGGGCAAGTGGGTACAGGGCCTGAAGACTGGCCTCCAGATCCCGGCCGAGGTCGACCGGACCGTCCAACAGCACGAGTATGTCAATGTCGCTGTCCGGGCGCGCCTCGTTTCTGGCCAGAGAACCGTAAAGGACTATTCCGCGGAGGCGATTGCCATGCACCGCCCGCAGGCGCGCCTTGATCCGGTTCAGGATGGCCTGGGTTGTCACGGCGTGACCTCGTCACCTCAAATGACCGCAAGTTCCGGATGCGCCTATCCCGATTACGGCCAGGCGCCTCGGCTTCGCATTCCATTTATAGCATGTGCACGTCGGCAATTAAACACGGCGGAAGGACCGGGAGAACGCGTTTCACGCGACGGGTCAGGAGACCCGCCGCGCAGCAACTTAGGGCAATCGACCTCAATTCTGAACTCCGTCACTTCCGTTCATCCGCGCCGCTTTATTGCCGCCGCGAGTTCCGCGAACGCCTCGGTTTCCTTGCGCACCTGCCTGACGAAACTGTTGGCCTCTGCGGTGCCGAGGACGGCGGCCATCTCTTCCGGCGTGTCATAGACCATCCGCCGGAAGGGGTTGTCATAATCCTTCTTGCGCGTCACGTACGTCTGGTCGGCGACGTACTCCTGGATGCGGACGGCCTCGTCGAGGGCGGCCGCCCACGCCGCCGGGGTAAGCCGCTCGATGCCCGCCAGGTCCAGCAGCGTCGCGTAGGCGTGGCGCTGCTTATCGAGCGGATACTTCTCCCACATCCGGTCGTAGAACTCGTGGACGGCGGCCCACGTATTGAGGCGGCCCTCTTTGATGTCGGCCTTCAACCGGTCCAGGTCTGCGCCCAGCATGACTTGCCCGCCCATGTTGACCCAGGTGCGCTGGCGCTTGCCCGCCAGGGCCGACGCCATCCGGGCGAGGTCCGCCCCGGGGTTGGCCGTCATGTAGGCCAGGAGGTTCCTGACGGCGTACGAGTGAAGCATCTGGCGGTAGGCGCGCCACGCGGCCGCCGCCTTGACGATGACGACCTTGCGGTCGCTATTCTCGACGTTCTCGCCGAGGATTTCGAGGGCCTCGATTGCCTCGGGCGGCCCGGCGAGGAGTCTGGCGCCGAGGGCGCTTAACTCGGCCTGCGGCAGCCCGTCGGGCGACTCGCCCCGGCGGCGAAGGTGCGCCTTGGCCGTCCACTGTGCCAGGAGGTCGAGGGCGGCGAAGATCTCTTCGGCGGTGTCGGGGGCCACGGCGTCGAACTCGATCTTCTGGATCTTGCGCCGGCGCTTGTCGCGGTTGCCGAACTTCCACGTGTTGCGGGCCAGGGCGTACATGTTGTACATCCACCAGTAGGCCGGCATCACGCGCAAGATGCCGGCGGTCACGTCGTCCGAGACGAGGCTGAAGGGGAGGCGGATGTCGAGTTCCGCCGGGTAGTCGCCCTTTGCCAGGAGCGTGAACGAGGCGAACCGGGCGTTGTGCTTGACGCTGACGCACAGGCCGGGCCAGAACCCGCGGCCGGCGTGGATTTCGCCGTCGGGCGCGCGGCTGTTGTGGTTCGAGCCGATGGTGGCGCAGGCGGCGATGTTCGATTGGCCCATCACCACCGCCGCGATCAAAAAAGAGTTGTTGTGGTGCTGCTCGTGGGCCGGGAAGATCAGGTTGTTCAGCAGTTCGCAGCACGAGACGGTGGAGTTGTCGCCCAGGTACGAGTGGATAAGGCGGGCGCCGTACTTGAGGTTCGAGTTGTCTCCCATGACGAACCGGACGGCCTTGCATCCGTAGAACACGTGGCATCCGCGGCCGATGATGCCGTTGACCAGTTCGACCCCTTCGCCGATCTGGCTGGGTTCCTCGGCGCTGGAGTTGATGGTGAGGTTCTTGAGTTTGTTGGCGCCCTTGATGTAGGCGGCAGGGCCGATCTTGGTGTCCTTGATGATCTGGCAGTTCTTGATGACGCATGCGTCGCCGACGGTGCCGTAAAAGCCCCGCCGCGTGTCGAACGAATGCTGCGTAATCTCGCCCAGGCGTTCCAAGAGGTGCGGGTCGTCGCGGTTTTTAGCCCACAGGTACGCGTCGGCGGCGATCATGCCGTCGAACGGCATGACGCTGCGCCCGCCGGCCTCGTTGATTAGGTCGAGCCAGATCCTCACGTCTTCGGGTTCGCCCTCCTTGATGATGCCGCTGCCGAACTTCGCGTGGTTCGTGGTGCACATCTCATCGACGTTCAGCAGGATGACATCGTCGCCGATGATGTAGTGGGCCAGGCAGCGCACGTTGTGGATGGCCACGTCGTCGCCCAGGTCGCAGGAGATGATACGGCTGTCCGTCAGGCCCACCGGCACGCGCAGGTCGTGGTACTCAAGGAAGGCCGGCTCGAGGCGCCCGATCCGCACGAGGCCGTAGAACTCGCAGTTCTTGATGCTGTGCGGCGTGAACTGGTCGGTCACCAGGATGTTGTCCCAGTGGTCGGCGGTGTTGGCGTTCCTGACGAGTGCTTCGATCTCGTCGGCCATCAGGTGCCGCCAGCCGTCCTCGGGCCGGGGCGCCTGCTGGTTCCGCAGATAGTGCTCATCCTGCCCGTCGGGCACGAACTCGCCGCTGATGAAGCCGTGCCCCAGCGAGCCCATCGGAAGGACTTTGATCTCGGTCATGGCAGTTTTCCTTCAACCAGCCGCCGGCGGGAACAAAGCCTGCCCGATACCACCTGCGCGCAGGCTATTTGTCGGCCTTCGCCTGCTTCTGAATCCAGTCGTAGTAGTCGCGCATCTTCAGGCCTGCGGCCGCATCTTCGTCTGCAAACACGATGACGTCGGGATGAAGTTGCAGGGCGCTGGCCGTGATCATGCTCGTGATCGGCCCCTCGATGGCCGCGGCCAGGGCATCGGCCTTGTTCTTGCCGTTGACGACCATCAGGAGTTTGCGGGCCTCCAGGATGGTGCCGACGCCCATCGAGATGGCGTGTCGCGGCACGTCGGACTTCTTCTTGAAGAATCGCGAGTTGTCGTCGATCGTCTGCTGCGTCAGCGTCACCATGCGGGTGCGCGAGCCGAGGCTCGAGCCCGGCTCGTTGAACGCGATGTGCCCGTCGGAGCCGATGCCGAGGACCTGGAGGTCGATGCCGCCCGCCTCGCAAATCTGCCTCTCGTACCACTCGCAGAAGGCCTTGTGGTCGCTCGCGGTGCCCGAGGGCACGTGCGTGCTCTGCGGCGGCACGTTGACGTGGCTGAAGAGGTTCTCGTTCATGAACCGGCGGTAGGACTGCGGGTGACCGGCCGGCAGGCCCACGTACTCGTCGAGGTTGAACGTCGTGACCTTCGAGAAATCGAGGCCCTCCTGGCGGTGCAGCCGGATGAGTTCCTTGTACAGGCCCACAGGGCTCGAACCCGTCGCAAACCCCAGGACGGCGTTCGGCTTGTGGTTGACCGCGCCGGCCACGACCTGGGCGGCGGCCCTGCTCAAGGACTCATAATCGCGGCAGATAACGACATCCATCTTCTCTCTCCTTTCGGTTCTGGCGTGCGAGCGGTTCTCGCAGCGTCCGCTGTGATCTTCCGGTCCGCGCCGGCGGCGCGAATCAGGCATGGTAATGTAGCCGCACGGGGCGGCGGATGCGACAAGAATTTGCCGCCGCGGCGGGCCGGCTGGAGTTGTTTCGCCCATGCCAGGGCTTAACCACGGAGGGTGGCATGCCCACGCCGCTCTTGCGTGGGCATGTTCTTCGCGGTAGGTAACAACATGCCCAGCCAGCGACGCGCTGGGCATGCCACCCTCGGTGCCTGGGGTTCGCCGGAAAACCTTGGCGCGCCCTGCCGCTCGCCGGGGGCGGTTTTTCTTTGTCGGCCGCACTCGCCCAAGTACAATCACGACAGGGTAGGGCGGACGCCTGTTGAAAGGAGCCGGCCGTGCCGAAGAAGCCCGTCGTGGCCATGCAGATGTTCACGCTTAGAGATGAATGCGAGCAGGATTATCCCGGCACCCTCCGCGAGGTGGCCAAGATCGGGTACCGGGCGGTCCAGGTCAGCGGCCTGCACAAGTGCACCGCCCGGGAAATCCGCAAGGTCATGGACGACCTCGGCCTGGGCTCGGCCGGCACGCACGTCGGCCTGGAGATGCTCGAGCAGAACTTCAACGCCGCCGCCGACATGGTCAAGGACCTGGGGACCGAGTGGGCCATCGTGCCGTGGCTCCCCGAGGAGCGGCGGCAGGGGGCCGAGGGGTGGCGGACGCTCGGCAAGATCATGACCGAGATAGGGGCGAAACTGCGCCAGGTCGGCCTGCGCCTGGCGTACCACAACCACTCGTTCGAGTTCAAGAAATTCGACGGCAAGTACGGCTACGACCTCTTGTTTGAATCGGTGGACCCCAGCCTGGTCCACAACGAGATCGACACCTACTGGGTCCAGCACGGCGGCGAGAGCCCCGTCAAGTACCTGCGGCGGTTCGCCGGGCACATCCAGGTCGTCCACTTCAAGGACATGGGGCCGGGCCCCGACAAGCCCATGGTGCCGGTCGGCGAGGGCATCCTCGACTGGCCGAACATCCTCAAGGCGTGCCGGTCGGGCGGCACGCAGTGGATGTGCATCGAGCAGGACACGTGTGCGCCCCTCCCGCCCCTTGCGGCCGCGAAGGTCTCCTTCGATAACTGCCGGAAGTGGGGTTTGGCGTAGTGCCCTGCAATTTCCCGGCGACCGTGTAGCAGGGACCCGGAGGGAAGCGCGTCAAGGCATAATCATAGGTGTGAGGGGCAGAAGGAGCCGATCATGGCGAACAAGTCCCTGTGCCTGTTGCTTGGGCTGGCGGCGGCCGGGTCGATGGCGTGGCTCTCGTGCACGCAGATCCAGTTGCGGCAGGGACGCGGGGAGTGGCAGCCCCCGCGGATCGTCCAGATCCAGGGCGGCGATGTCTGGCGCAACCCGTTCCCCTCATACGGCCTCTGGGTGACGCAGCCGGTGGACGGCCGGTCGATCGCCCTTGCCCAGGATGGGGACCTGCTGATGGGGATGTACAAGAAGGACGACAAGGGCGAGACGCCAATCTTCCCATACGAGGCCGGCGATGGCACGGCCTTGGCAGTTGCCATCGAGCCGTCTCGCCTGCTGATGGGCGACAGGACGGTGTACCTCGACCTGGCGGCAGGCGGGCAGGGGTGGGCGTGGCTCCAGAAGGCCAGGCCGGGGGACTTGGCCGCCTTGCGCTTTGTTAACATCCCGGATGATTTCGAACCGGCGGATAACGGCGCTCTCCAGAGGCGCCTGCTGAAGAACCTGGCGGACCGGCGGCCGAACGTGGGACTCGGTTTCGCCAAGCAGGCGGTCATGCGAGAAGTCCTGCCCTGGTTCCAGCCGCGATGGCTCGCGCTCGGCGACTGTCGGCTCGAGCAACAGGACCAGGAGATCCTGGCGGGCCGCACGGGGGCGGAAGTGCTCATAATCAATTGCACAAATCTCGATTCACTGTGGTTCCTGCCCCGCCTGTGCTCTCTGCGCAAACTGATCATGGAATCCTGGGAGCCTGAGAAGACAGGGCCTTTCCCGGTGGGCTGCGGCGGGTTGGACGTGCTCGTGCTGCACGAGGCCAAGATGAAGGGCCTCGCGCCGCTCGCCAATGCCGTTGGCATCCGCAGCCTGGGCCTCGTGGACTGCGACATCGGGGGCGATGCCGCGGGCCTCGCGAAACTCGCCGGCCTGCGGTCGCTCGTCCTGAATGCGACGCAATTGAAGGACGGGACGGGGGCGCTGCCGCAACTCAAGGGCCTCAAGTGGCTCGGTCTGCCGGCCGACGCCTCCCAGGACGTGTTTGCCGGCCTTATGAAGGACCACGCGGACCTGGTGGGGCTTGAGATCTTCGGATGCGAGAACATCAAGGACCTCGCGCCGCTGGCGCAGTTGAAGCATCCGGAGTTCCTTGTGCTTGTCAAGAACGAGCAGGTCAAGGACTACGCCCCCCTGAAGAACCTCAAGAGCCTGCGTCTCCTGGTCCTCGGCAGCGAGATCTTCGAGAAATCGCCTGCCGAGGTCGAGGCGCTGAAGAAGGCCCTGCCGAACACGCAGGTTGTGCCGGGCGGGCCCCTGTGCCTCGGTTCGGGCTGGATCCTGGCGCTCTTCCCGGCCGTGGCGGCGGCGCGGCTCCTCTGGGCGAGGCCGGGGAAGCGGGGCAGGGCACCGAGGAGGCCGGATGCCTGATTCCGGGGGACCTTCGCCCGGGCGCGCGTGGCCGCTCTCCGACGCCGCCGTCGCGTCGGCGGGGATGTGCGTCTTCGCGCTCTTTGCCCACACGCGATTGCCGACGTTCCTCCTGGCGGCGGGCGGCCTGGTGGTTGCGACCCTGGCCATCCAGCACTCGATGGGCGGGCGGTGGTCGGCGGCCGCCATGTTCGGCCTTGCCGTGCCGTCGCGGAAAGCCCTTGTCGTGGCGGCGGCGGCCTGCCTTCTGGGTGCGGGGTTGGGCGTCCTGTACCGCGTGGTGACGCAGGTTGGCGCGGCGCCCGCCGCGCTGGAGCGGTTCGCCTTCGTGGCCGCGATCATCGGCGCCGCGGAGGAGATCGTCTATCGCGGCTACGTGCAGGGCCGGCTGAGGCGCCTCGGATGGGCGGCGGCGGTGGCCCTGGCGGCGGCCGCCCATACGGCCTACAAGTCCGCCCTGTTCGTCTTTCCGCCGGAGGGCGTCGCGATCGACCTTGGGTTCATCGTGGTCTGGACATTCGTCGGCGGCGTGGCGCTGGGCCTCTTGAGGGAGTTTTCGGACAGCGTCCTGCCGCCGGTGGCCGCACACGTCTGCTTCGACCTCATCGCCTACGGAGATCGTCTCATGGCGCCGTGGTGGGTGTGGTCGTAGCGTCCGGCATTCCGTCGAACTTGAAGATGCGGGCAGGACAATCGCGGCGGGCATTCCTGCCTACCGCGCACGGCTCTGTGGGGTTGCTCAGGGCGATTTGCCGGCGACCTCCTGGCTGCGCTGGCCAAGGATCGTCAGGTGGCGGCGCTCCTCCTTGAGGATCGAGCCGAAGGCGTCGCGGGCCATCTTCGAATCGACGAAATCAATCATCTCGCGATAAAAGACGATGCTGTCGCGTTCGGCCTTCATGCCGACGGCGATGGCCTCGGTGTCGCGCGTCACGCGGGCGGCCAGGTTGGCCGCGCCGCCGGATTCGCTGAAGACCTGGGTCTTCAGGAGTTCCGCGATGTATGCGCCCATCTGGTCTTCGTCTTCGGCGATGGTCTCGCCGCCGCCATGCGCCCGCAGGGCCCGCTCGAGTTCCTCGAACGCGGCCAGGTGCGTCTTCTCGTCGGAGGCCAGTTGCAGGAACATCTGGCGGCAGCCGCGGTCCTGGAACCTGGCGGCCATGCGTTCGTAGAACTCCAGGCCGCTGCGTTCCATGTCCTGGGCGATGCGTGCGGCCTCGATCTCGTTGAAGAACATTTGAGCCATGGCGTGCTCCTACCTCTTCGCGGCGGCCAGGTGCTCGCGGCCGAACGGCGAAATCTCCCGCAGCCGGCGGATGATCGGCGGCAGCACCCGCACCACAGTGTCGATGTCGTCCTGCGTGTTGTAGATGCTCAGGCTGAACCGGATTGACCCGTGGGCGGCCGTGAACGGAACGCCCATCGCCCGCAGCACGTGGCTGGGTTCGAGGCTTCCGGTGGTGCACGCCGAGCCGCTCGAGGCGCAGATGCCGTGCTGGTCGAGCATCAGCAGGATGGCCTCGCCCTCGACGTACTCGAAACTGATGTTCGTGGTGTTCGGCAGGCGGTGGTCGGGGTGTCCGTTCAGGCGGGCCCCCGGGGCCTTGGCCAGCAGGTCTTCTTCGAGGCGGTCTCGCAGGGCGCGGATGCGCGTCTGCTCCTGGCCGAGGTTCTTCTTGGCGAGTTCCGCGGCCTTGCCGAGCCCGACGATCAGCGGGACCGACTCCGTCCCGCCGCGCCGGTTGTTCTCCTGGTGCCCGCCCATCATGTACGGGGTGAACCGCGTGCCGCGACGCACGTACAGCGCCCCGATGCCTTTGGGGGCATGCAACTTGTGCCCCGACAGGGACAGCATGTCGATGGGCTGCTTCGACAGGTTGATGGGCACTTTGCCGACGGCCTGCACGGCGTCGGTGTGGAACTGGACGCCGCGCTCGCGGCACAGGGCGCCGATCTTGTCGACCGGGAACAGGACCCCGGTCTCGTTGTTGGCCCACATGACCGACACCAGGGCCGTGTCGTCGCAGAGGGCCGCCGCGAACTCGTCGAGGTTCAGCATGCCCTGGCCGTCCACCGGCAGTTCCGTGACGCGGTAGTGCGTGCGGCCGGGCATCGCCTGGCCCAGCCACTGGCAGAGGCTCCGGACGGCCGGGTGCTCGACCCGCGTCGTGACGACGTGGTGGCGATCCGGGTAGCAGGCCAGGGCGCTGCGGACGGCGGTGTTGTCGCTCTCGGTGCCGCAAGAGGTGAAGATGACCTCGCCCGGGTCGTCGGCCCCCAGGAGCGCGGCCAGGCTCTCGCGGGCCCGCTCGACGTGCCGGGCGACCTGCCCGCCGAACGTGTGGATGCTGGAGGGGTTGCCGTAGAGGTCGCCCAGGAAGGGCATCATGGCGTCGAGCACTTCCGGCGCGACCGCCGTGGTCGCGTTATTGTCGAGATAGATGACTTTGCTCATGTTGGCTTCCCGGTTGCCCTTGCGGCACAGCCGCCCTCGGCCGTGCACGTCCCGAGCGCTCGACGCACGAGGGCGTGCGTGCCGGAGCACGGCGGCTACAAGTTCTTGAGGTGCTCCCCCACGTCCTCGACGACGATGTCGGAATCCACGAGTTCCCGCAGTTTGGCCTGGACGTGGCCGCGGAGCGTGACGTCGCTGACCGGGCACCAGGCGCAGTGGCCGCGGAAGGCCACCTGCACGCGTTTGCCATCGACGTCGACCAGTTCGACGTCGCCGCCGTCGGCCTGGAGCAGCGGGCGCACTTCGCCGGCCAGGACCTCCTGGATGCGGTTGATCCGCTGGAGGTTGGTCATCGGCGTCGGCGGCCTGGCCAGCGGCGCAGGGCTGGGCTGCCCGTGGACCTTTGCGATGATGGCCTCGATCTCGCGGTGGCATCCGCGGCACCCGCCGCCAGCCTTGGTGAAGTGCGTGACTTCCTCGACGGTGTGCAGGTTCTGCTCGCGGATGACCTTCTCGATCAGCCTGTCGGTTACGCCGAAGCACTTGCAGACGATCTTGCCTTCCTCCTCCAGGGCGAACGGCTGCTTGCGATACTGGGCGACGGCCTTCTGGAGTGCCTCCATGCCCATGACGGAACAGTGCATCTTGGCCTCAGGCAGCCCGCCCAGGTAGGCCGCGATGTCGTCGTTCGTGATGCGCTCGGCGTCTTCGAGGGTCTTGCCCTTGATGAGTTCGATGAGTGCGTCGCTGGAGGCGATTGCGCTGGCGCAGCCGAAGGTCTGGAACTTGGCGTCGGCGATGCGGCCGGCGGCGTCGAGTTTGACCATCAGGCGCAGGGCGTCGCCGCACGTTATGTTGCCGACCGTCGCGTCGAGGTCCGGCTGCGGAATCTCCCCGGTATTCCTGGGGTGCAGGAAATGCTGCTTGACCTTCTCGGTGTATTCCCACATGGCGCAAACCCTCCTTACGCCTTTGGATATTGTATCCCCGAAGCGGCCAGGTATCAAGAACGGCGCCGCAAGGCGCCGGCAGAAGTGGCTGGTGCTCTGTCGCGCCGCCCGGCTATCTATCAGCCCGGGAGAGGTTCGTTGAACGTGACGGCTACCAGGGTATCGTCCGGGGTTTCGTGGATGCGCGAGACGACGCCCTTAACGGGATATCGCCGGCTGATCTGGCAGGAATCTCTGGGCAGGACGAGGAACTCGACGCGGACCTGCTGCCCCTGCGAGATGCCGAGGCCCGCGAAGAAACCCGACAGTTTCACGCCGCTGCGCGAGAGGTTGATTGTCCTGCCCCGGAAGATTTCGCGTCCCAGCGTGTCGCGGACCACAACCGTGTACCGGCTTCGCCGGCGCGGATGGCGACGGCGGTTGCCTACGACGTGGCGGCTGATGGCCTCCAGTTTCTGTAACATCGCTCCGGCTCCTGCTTCCCCTGGGCGGAGGCGGCGTCTGAGCCGGCCTGCCGCCCGCGTACACTGAAATATCGGCAGAAATGCAACCCGGCTTGACTTGGTTCTGCGATTCCCTTAGACTGGTGCTATTGGCTGGCCGGGCGTGGTTCTTGGTGGGAGGTGGCGCGTGGCGAGGCTCTTCGAGGATGTGGGCTGGACGGTCGGCCGCACGCCGCTCGTCAGGATCAGCCGGATCATCGGGTCCAAGGCCGAGGTGTACGGGAAACTGGAGTTCCTGAACCCGCTTGGCAGCGTGAAGGACCGCATCGGGGTGGCGATGATCGCCGCCGCCCAGCGCGAAGGACGCCTCGGACCCAAAACCACCGTCATCGAGCCCACGAGCGGGAACACGGGCATCGCCTTGGCGTTCGTGTGTGCCGCCAAGGGCATCCGCTGCGTCCTGACGATGCCCGAGAGCATGAGCGTCGAGCGCCGCCGCCTGCTCAAGGTACTCGGGGCCGAAGTTGTCTTGACCCCGGCGGCCGAGGGCATGCCGGGGGCCATCAACCGGGCACGCGCCCTGCTGAAGGAAATCCCCGACAGTTACATGCCGAACCAGTTCGAGAACCCCGCCAACGTCGAGGTCCACCGGCGCACCACCGCCGAAGAAATCTGGTGGGACACCGACGGCCGGGTCGGCGCCCTGGTGGCCGGGGTCGGCACGGGAGGCACTATCACGGGCGTCGCCGACGTCATCAAGCGGCGCAAGGCGTCGTTCAGGGCGATTGCCGTGGAGCCGGCCAGGAGCCCGGTCCTTTCGGGCGGCCAGCGCGGACCGCACGGCATCCAGGGCATCGGGGCCGGGTTCATTCCGGTGATCCTCGACCGGGCGCTCATCGACGAGGTCGTGCAGGTGGCCGACGAGGAGGCGTACGACTGGGCCCGCCTGGCCGCCAGGAAGGAAGGCCTGCTCGTGGGCATCTCCAGCGGGGCCGCCCTCGCGGCCGCAAGCCGCGTCGCTGCCCGAAAGGAGATGGCAGGGGC
>Ga0315282_10003893_pt1 | contig 26470 bp, 32 predicted proteins | sample YL17G07_20_MG_FD_203693 | JGI IMG/M metagenome (GOLD analysis project Ga0315282, IMG submission 203693) | Sediment microbial communities from Yellowstone Lake, YNP, Wyoming, USA - YL17G07_20 | ecosystem: Environmental > Aquatic > Freshwater > Lake > Sediment | place: USA: Wyoming | collected... | reverse complement strand
ATTTCCTCCAGCAAACGCTTAACTCGCAACCGTCAAAACCAGACTTCCTAAGCTGCTCAATGAACTCGGATGAATGGTTTTCGAGAAACACCTCAAGGTTTCGCCTCACAATTTCCCAACAGTAGAAATGGCTTCTGAAACAGCTCCAAAATTGAGGATGATTCCTACGCACTAGATCAACCAGCAGCTTACGCTGCAGAGGCGTTAAACTGTCCAGTTCGAAGCAAGGTTCTTCAGAGATAACCAAACCTAAACCTCCATTCAATCGGGGAAACGGTGTCTCCTAAGCCGTATAAAAGACGAACGGTCAAAAGACGTTCCCGCCTAGTGGAGAGAGATAAGTTAAAGTGAACAGAAAGCCCATGCCCTGGGTTAATTTTAAAAGCCTACAGCATGTTCGTGCGTATTATTTGCTGTTTCTATGGCGCCTAACCCAGCAAGGCGAACTTTACAGGCCAGAACCCGGAAAAATAAGGAAACTCTAAAATATGATGAAAAGCCTTTGCATGAATTTGGTGGTTGGTATGAGCAGAGCCGTGTTAATGACGATTCTCTCTGAAATGCATGTATGGTTAAGCGAGATTGAAGCTGAGGAGCTTTATCATGAGCTTCTGGCTTATTTTGGGCTTATAGGCGCAACAGAAGAGTGTCAGGCTCTCGAATCCGCTTGGAAAGATCCGTATAACAGGCGGGAAATAGAAGAGTTCATAAAAGCATGGCTCAAAAGAAGACAAAGAAGGAAAGAGGAGGCAAAGGCTGTAGTTGTTTAGAGGGCTTTACCATGTCTCAATCGTTTGAATGGGCTGCAAAACAATTGCTAACACAGATGGGGAAAAGCGCTGGTTTTAATTGTAAAAACGAGTATCGCCTGAAAATCGAGGGATACAATAGGTATGTCGCTTATGTAGATCATGTGTGGCTTGCAAAAGTTCCGCATCCATTCGGATACTCGAGGGATTTTGCCATCGTCGCATTCGAGATAACTAATGACCTGACTGCCCTGTGGAATATGAAGAAGATGAAGGGGGACGTGGAAAATCTACGTCTTTCAGGTGCCTCCTTGGGTGTGCTTGTAATTCCTACTGTAGACGCTTTGAAGGGGCAAGCTGAAAAATTAGGGTATGGTTCCACAACATGGTTAGCAAACTTGAAAAGTTATTTAGAAGTTCTAAAAAAGATCGCTTTTCCGTTAAGGCTTGAAGTATGGTGTTTTGACCACAAAAACAACAAGCTTTCAATATTTGAATAAAAACTTATCAAACGAAATTCTTATGAGATACCCAGCTGATATTCAAAATCTCGATATGCTTTCTTGCGTTTGAAGAGTTCATCAATTTTCTCCGCTTCAATTATGCGAACTTTTCCTTGAATTTCGTGGAATGTCCCTGTTAGAAGTTCCTCAGCTTTCATGACATCGCTTTTGGTCACTATCAAAAAGATATTGCTATTCCAAAGGTCATGCGCATGTTTTAGTTTGCCTATGGCATGATACAAATCTCCGCCAACTTGAACTTCATAAACATACGTGGGCGACCCTTTCGCTACTCTTCTCCAAACCACATCTAATTTGCCCCCATCCATATCGTACTCGCTCTCAGCAATCATTTTCTGAAGACGCCCTATTTCAAGGAGTTTTTGCTTAATATCTTCATGGAGAGAAACTTCTTTCTTTTCAAGCCCCGGTATTTTTTCTGGTACTTCTATTCCTCTATAAGGAAGGAGTTTAACAATTTCGTTCGCCAGCTCTTCACTTACAAGTTGGAAGCCTCTTCGGGGAATCAGTCTTTTAGAAACAACCTTATCACTTTCCCATTTATCCCTCGGTAGACAATACGTAACATCAAACTCAAATCGATAATACCAAATCACTTTTCTTTCCTTAATCTCCTGGGGCCAAAGAGGTTTGTCTTGCTTAAATTTGGTGCGAACCATCCCGTATCCAATCACACCACTGACAGGAGAGGTTGCATAAAATAACATGCCATCCCTATCGGAGAGACTTTCCCAAAAGGCTTGAAGTCTGGGAGTTACTCTAAGTCCCCAGATATTGCCGTGCTCAAAGGCAGTTTGCCAATGCTCAGGCGGACCTACCGCAAGCCACCATTTTGCCATAAACAACACCTCTGATTGTTGTCTTTAAAGGGGTAAAACTTATATCATTTTTGATCAAAATAGCTGAAGCGATGATTACAATGAGTAAAAAGCTTCGAGGAGAAAAGAAATCTACGAAATGATTAAGAAGGCAAAGAAAATTTCGCTCAAAGAAATTAAGGCTTCCACTAACATAAACTATAACACCATAAGAAGTGCTGTTATTGGTCTGACTAATTCTGGGTTGATAGAACGTATTGAAAGAGGCATATATAAGCCAAAATCCGAGTAGCTCGTTAAGGATGTGTTTTATGCACTTTCAATCCAAATTAAGAACAAACATTTTCTGTTTCGCTTATAGACTTGGTAAACCACTAGGTTATTTGGATTCATTTAATAGGAGGTTAGCGTGATTTCCCGAATAGTTCAAGAGGATCAACGTTTAATCGGTAATCTACGAACAGCCGCTAAACAGTATTCTGAATTGAAAAAGGACAGAGCAGAAACAGCGGTAAAGCTGTACAACACTTTTCTCAAAGGTTATATTTTTCATTTTGAAAATGATAGGCCAAAAATTGCAGAAAACCTAAGAATGTTTTTCGGTAAAGACAAGATAAAGATAGTTTCGGTTGATGGAACCAGATATCTGAAGTCACGTCGGGGATGTTTGGTCTTTTACGTTCTAGCGGCTCCTCTAGTTTACGAACTTGATCTTAAATCATCTAACTTGCGTCCTTTGAGGATTGAAGAAGAAACGACAAAGAACAATGTTATGGCTTTAATTCCAGTTCCACTTTCGGAGATATTTCTTTTGGGGGAAGAACAACTCATTAAGGAGGAAGAAGAAGAAGAACCTGAAGAAGAAATAGGGGATATCTTCACTCCACAGAAGATCGGTAAAATCGATATTGTGTTGATGAAGCTGGCTGAGGTTTATTCAATTTACTGGACTATAAAGAACATTAAACCTGACGCGATAATGGCCGATGGTTCGCTGTTTCAAGATTATTCTTGGTCGAATAGAAGCGTAGATAAGTTAAGCATCTTCAAAGGCGAAGTCCTAGGACAGAGATTTAGAAGAGAAGATTTTATCCTTTTCAAGTCATTCCCAATAGATCCAAAGTTGCAAATTCCATCAGAATCCTTCACGAGGGAGTTTTTGACTGCTGAGATCTTGAAGTTTGGACAAATCGAGTTGAAGAAAAAGAGTGGTGTTTTCTCTTTCCAGAGTAAACTAGCCGGTAGAGAAATTGTTATCACTAAGAGACAATTGGATAACATAGAAAGTCTCGGATACATTGAAGTAAAGAAAAACGATAAAATCACGATGAAATTGAAAGATGAATACAAAGATAGTTGGGAAAAACTGAAGAAGCTTTTCTTAACAGTTTGCGAGGAAGGTTATGGTAAGAATAACTTAGATGCCTTTAGAGTTTACTTCACTGAGGATGGAAAAAAAGCTTACAGATACTTATGCGAAGAGGATGTTGAGACGTTATGCAGAATAGGTTATGACATGATTATGGAAGAATGTTGGACGACTAACACTCTTTTGTTTTCAGTCACGAAAGATAGTTTTGTTAGGTTCTTCGTAGACAACTTCCTTACCATAGCTGGACCAAGGCATCTAAAAATTTTCGCTTTTGACCAAGAATTGCTGCCAAGAGTCCCCTCAACAGATGCTGGTATGATCTATGACATTTCAATCAGAGTCGATGATTTGCATCAGCCGATATCTTTAATGGAGTATGATCCTGCGATCTCGACTGTGTTCAGCTATTTTGATGAGAAAAACAAAGATTATGCCCTAGCACAGTTCGCCCGTGCTCAGGAAAGACAATTCATGCGCTCACTAGTTCAATTGTCTGAGGATGAATCGGGAAGAAAATCATATGTATACACGGTAGATAGAATTACTTATCCTCAATTTGATACTAATTATAAAGGAATGGTGGTCAGACTGGGAAACAAAGATTTCGAGTTTGCCTATTACGATAAACCGAATTACATCATGAAAGCTATCGTAGGTCTAATGTATTTACTTTCATCCAATAGACATGATGCAGTATTTGGTTATCCAGATCCTCTCTTTGATGTTGATCAATACGTTAAAACGCTTGGTCGTTCTCACCTAGAAACATTAGAACTTGCACTAACTGAAATTGACATGGATGAGTTTTCGGTTACTTACAGAGAGATGAGGGAAAGAGGTGGTGGGTAGTGAGTGAATATATGAGTAAAGATGTGTTTGAACAAGATGTTAAAGGATTCTTGTTCTTCAACGAACTGACTCCTCTAGGAACTGAACGATCTAAGATGATTTTTGAATTCAACAAAGAGACTCTTTATAAGCTCAGAGAGGGCGACATCGTTGCGGTAGAATCTTTCACTACATTGACTCCGCATGGAGAAGGAACATGTTATACTCTACTTGAGATTTTGAGGTTGAGCCCGACTCACATAACGATTGATAGATTAAAGAAGTACAAGTTCATGGGGGCGGTTAGGGAGTTCCTCAAGGAATCAACAAAAGATTTTGAAGAAAACGATCCACGAATAATAAGAGACCATGTCTACGTTGAAGCAGATGCTGAACTTACGGGGTACCTAATGAAAGTTGTTACTACGAAGAAAGGGGACAAAACGGAGACAAGATTTGAGTTTGAACAGGAACCGAGTAAACCCATACTTGGTAGAGACGTTGGAGTTCTGAAATCTGATGTTCTCAAGGAATTAATAAACAAAGATGTGGAGGATGGAATAGTCATAGGCGAACTGTTTTCAAACTTTGCGGAGAGAAAAATTCCAATTCTTATAAAGCCCCACAGAATGATAACGCATCATTATTCGATTTTCGGATTCACTGGTTCTGGAAAGAGCAATCTGAATTCAGTTATGATAACTAGACTCCTGAATAGTCAACAACTAAAAGTCGTCATCTTTGATTTGTCTGACGAATATACTTCACTAATGATCGACAAGTTACTATCAAAGGGCATAGTTCTGATAGATGAGAATGATATTCCTGAGAGTGTTGCAGAATATCTAAAATGTAAGAGTGAAGGTACTGCAACAGAAGAACAACTGGAACTCGCTTCTAAGGAATTGGCAGAGACTTCTAAGAAACCTGGGGTTTACGACTCACCAAGTTTCGTCCCAGTGTATCAGAAGCTTTTCAAGGAATTGCTAGAAAAAGATAAGATTCGAATCTTCAGGCATGTCCCATCTGAAATGGCGATAGGCATATTTACAGTACAGAACTTCTTCGACGAACTTGCTGATAGGGCAACAGACTATGACGCCCGTCACGTCAAGAACATGATGGATTTCTTCCCGACAGTCTGTGAAGAGATGGGTGTAGAATACAATGGAAACTATTCCGCGTGGGAAATAGACTCTATACCTAATTTCTGTGAGTTGATTAGGGCCCTGAAAGGAAAAGCTGGCATAAAAGATACTGTTGCTTTCAACTCCAGTATAGAAGCAATTTTAACGGCTATAGAACGTTCGAGGGCTGGAAAAGAAGGGGAAACACCCAAGAGCGAAGAAGAAACTCCTGTCGAAGATTTTGTTGTTGGTCTTGATTGGGTTGTGGAACAGTTTGTTGAGAAAAGTGAAGGGGAGTTAAATTTCTGTATCATAGTATCCTCAGAAAAGAACAATCTCATCGCGGCTATGAACTACGCAATAACTCGCTCTTTGGAAATTAGAAGACGCGGCACAAGGAAACATAGTGTACTCTTCGTAATTGATGAAGGCCATGAATTCGTGATTAACCCAAGAGAAGCGGGGACTTCAAGTGAAGAGAAAGAGTCATCGAGAATTATCGAAAGGTTGACCAGGATGGGAAGAAAATACGGTTTAGGTGTGTGTATTGCTTCGCAAAGAGTAGCTCACCTGAACACGACTGCTATTTCAAACTGCCATACCACGTTCATTGGTTCTCTGCCTAGGAGTTACGATAGAAACACCATGAATGAAGCTTATGCAGTGTCCCAGGATGTTTTGAACCAAGTGGTTACGTTTCCACCTGGGAATTGGTATATCGTAAGTATGATAGCGACCGGGATCAAGAACGTACCAATAAGGATAGTTGCGCCAAATAGAGAAGTGGAACTTGCAAAGTTCTTCAATGAGAAGAAGTATCTAAGTGAAGATAACATCAAACTTCTTAAAGGTGTAGACTATTTATGACAATCTCACTCATAAAGGATGAAAGATACAATTTATGGGTTCCAGATAGAGAAGAAAAACTCGAAGAGATGGTCAAGGAACACGAAAAGGAAATTTTTGGTGAGGACTCTGAATACTTCGATATTAAGACGAAAATAGAATCCATGGCTGGAGTTGGTTCTATACCTGACGGTTATCTAATCACGTTGGACAGAGAACCTTCTTGGTCTATCGTTGAGGTAGAACTTTCTGCACATGACTTAGATGACCATATAGGCAAACAAATTTTGAGATTTGTTAGAGGAATTAAGAATCTTGAGAGCCGTAGAAAAATAGTCGACCAAATTTATAAAGAAATAAAAAACGATTCGGGTAGAAATGACCGGTTCAAAGAAAAAGTAGGACATACAGAGATCCATCAGTTCTTATCAGAGCTATTTTCAAGAGACCCGAGCTTATTGATCGTCATAGAAGAAAAGACAGATGAACTGAAAGAGATATGCGAAATCTTGCCTTTAGAAACAATCGCGCTAGAGTTCAAGACTTTCGTTAAAGAGGGCGCGGATGTTAAAGAACACTTGCATGTTTTGGAACCTCTCTCTCAAGTCATCTCACCCATACCTTCTGAGCAAATCATCGAAACAAGAGATGCAATTGAAGCGACAATAGGAGGCAAACGCGTTAAAATTTCCAAGAACCAGATACTGAAAGCGTCAGAAGATCCTAGGATAGAAAATTTTGGGTACAGGGATTGGTATGTTGAGATCAAAGGTAAGCCTTACCCAGCTAAAGGATTGATTTCTCTCGCTACTGGAATTCCGACAAATGAATTTGGATCAGCTCATGTTAGACCTTTGTTAAAACGGTTGGGTTTCCAGATAAAAAAAGTCACACGATAAAAAATCCATAAGGTACGGAAATTTCATGCAAGCATGTCCAAAACTAAAAGAACGCAGCGCTGAACAAATTGCTAGGTTCTTAATTAGAAATTACAATGAAGAGAAAGTCAAAGGTATAGTTGAAGAAATGGAAGGATGGAATTTTACAAAAGATTCTCTCACAAAAGACAAGAATAACCTGTTTAAGTTCATAGTTCTAGTAGCATACGATAGGCAACCTTTCGATAGGCCAGACTATTTTTCGGTTTGGGAAAGGAGTGATCCAGACTCAGTGTATAGTGTCTTGGAAAGGAATGGCATCCTTGATTTGGAAAAAGTAAGGAAATTATCTGAACAAGAAATAGATGCTATTCTAAGGAAATGCGTTGCGCACAAACTGCATTTGCACAACACAAGTATGAAAAATGAGGCAATAGGAACCAGGTTCGCAAAGACTTTCAAAGATATTGCCCAGAACATAGAAGACATTTCGGAAAGTCTCTCAAATGTCCGATCAGGTTTAGATGTCATGAGACTGCATCAGGAACTTTGCAAGATACACGGAATAAAACAAACGATTGCATCCAAGTTCGTTATGTACACCGTCAGAGATCTGGGAATCGGGAACGTGTCCCCATCTGAATTAGACCTTGTTTCTGGACACTTACTTGGAGAGTGGCATAATCAAAAATGGGCTAAACGACTAGAAGATCCCTCGCTCGGCGGTCGAAGAGGACTTCTTAAAGAGATAGTTCAGCATTTAAAGTCAGATCCGATGGCTATAGACTATTTTTGGACTTTAGATCGAGAATACTGTTCAAAAGGTAGATGTCAAGAATGTGCTCTGTAATGGATTTTTACTATGTCTGGACTCCATGGGGAGATGAACCCAAAGAGCAATATTTATGGGAAATTTTTCCATGTACAGATGGCATTCTTCTTTCAAAAGGTTATGTTACTCCAAAACTTGAAGAAAGCATCGTGAAGTATGGAGGCATTCATGAATTTTTGAGATGGAAAGGCCCGATTATAGGAGATTCCGGAGCTTGGCTTTACAAGTATGAAGATGAACCACCTTATTCGGTGAGAGAACTTCTTGATTACTATGTTAAGTTGAAAATGTCTGTAGGCGCACACCTTGATCACATGATTTTGAAAACGATTAGAGTTGATGGGGTCCAAAGAGAACTAACCCCTGAAGAAAAGAAGAAACGATGGGAAATTACCTTAGACAATGCTAGAGAGACTATAGAGTTACTCGAGAAGGAAAAATTTAATCGTCTCAAAATAATTGGAGTAGCACAAGGTTGGGACGTAAATAGTTATAGAGAAGCCGTAAGAAGGCTTCTGGAAATGGGATACGATTATTTGGGAGTTGGAGGAATAGCGAGAAAACCCACTTCTCAACTCATAAAAATAGTTGAAGTAATAAACAAAGAGATTGATACGCTTCCACCAGAAAAAAGAAAGAGAATCAAACTTCACTTGTTTGGTTTTGCGAGACTGCGATTGATTCCGTTTTTGATGAAAAACAGAGTTGTTTCATTTGATACTGCGGCGCCTCTAAGGCAAGCTTGGGAGAGTGGTGAGCACAATTATCATTTTGCGAATCCTTGGCGATCTTATACCGCGATTAGAATTAGATTAACAAGAGTGAAAAAACTCAGACTAGGTCTCGAAAGAATGGAAAAAGAAACTTTAGAAACCATGTACAAGTTTGCAAGGCGAGAAGTTTCGCTCAAATTTGTTCTAAAGAGGCTTTTGGATTATGAAAGAAAAATTCTTGGAGTTGATGGAATTGAACCCAAGAAAATAGATAAGATCATTGAAATTCTTAGGAAACGGTACACTACAACATTAGAAGATAAACCCTGGGAGAAATGCACTTGTCCAGTTTGCAGAGAAGTAGGAGTCGATGCTATCATTTTCAGGGAAGGTTGGAGAAATGGTTCCAGAGCATATCATAACGTGAGACAGTTTTATTTAGAGTTAGAAACCATAAGAAATACAAATAGAGGTTGATGTCATGTCTACCCAAAATAAGTATGCATTATTCATTATTGGAGAAAGGGACGCTGGAAAGTCCACTCTTATTCGTAGTCTGACAGGTTGTGGAAGGAATAAAGTCTACAATGTCAAGACTTTGAGCGGGCAACCTCTTAGGGCGTTTGTGTCTCTTAATTCGCCTCAAGAAATGGGAATGTCCAATCACCCACCTCAAAATTTTCCGCAATCCATAGAAAGCAAGTATAACGTCAAAAGAAATGATTATGACATGCTTATTTCTGCACTTGAGTTAGTTGTCGGAAATCAATCACAATACGGATATCAGCAATATATCCAAAGTGTTCAGAACCAAGGATTTGATGTTAGAATAGCGGTGATCGAAACCAGTTGGAATAATGTCCCCGCAAATTCAAACGAACTCACAACAATTCAAAGTTTCGCACAACAAAGAAATATTCGTTTAACTTTAGTGAATGCATCGAATGATCCGAATGCAGAATCTTCAAGAATCAGGCAAAATCTATATCCTTAGTTTCAACGAGAACATCGTGTCTCCTTCTACCAATCTCTCTTCAAATTAAAATCTGTATCTGTGGTGTTCTAGAGCACATTCAAGAATTTTTACCGCGTCTCCTATTTGATCCTCGTTCCAGATTCTAAACCAGCTTTCGTATTCTTTTCCCCATGAACCGGCCCTTTTCATCCTTTTGATAACTAAAGATGTAGTCGGAAATTGGTCATGGCGCAATTTAGGGAAAATCCGAATCTGAGATTTTTGTGGTTGAATGTAAGCAAATGCCGAATTTCTAGAAACACTTCTACAACTACACCAATACTTCGTGTCTCTTCTTTCAACATCCTTCGAAAGCATTTTCAACTCATTAATTAACCTATCTAATAACATAAGCATTCTAGGGTACCCTGTTATCAGCAAAATGCTCCTCTCCTAATCTATGACGCATTCCCTTCTTAGTCCATCTATTAGCGTATCGACTTGAAAACTTTTTTATAACCTCTTTGAACTTTCCTTCTAGATTAATGTCTGAGAAATCCATTTTCAGTCACATTTAAGAAGATACTAAAAGAGAATTTTAAGATTTATGACCAATCATGTAAACTCGAGAAGCGTCTTTTCTTTAGGAATAGCTCTACTTACTATGCTGCATAGATCACCATATCCTTTGCTTTTGATCGCTACGAATCTTTCATCCCATAGATTATTTAGGACTTCACGATACTGCTTTCCGGCAATAACGACTATTCTGTCATAATTCTTTAACAACGGACGTAATTTCATTTCAACCGCAGGCTGAATGTTCTTTACATCTTCTTTAGTCCGTAAAACTTTTTCGTATCCTTCAATCACATCGTCTGGGTGGATTAATCCGTATCTAGCGGAGACAATGACGTAATCAAACCCCAAGGATTCGCAATATTTTCTAACAGTTTTGAACAATCTACCTTGATACATTTTCTTAGCTGGAGCTTTAATAGATGCATCGTATCCGAGTTTTTCTTTAGTGCATCCTGTTATCACTAGAACGTTTTGATTTTTTTGCAAATGTAATGAGTTTATTCCTTCTTCACTTTCCTTTTTCTCGTTAAAAGGAAAGAGTTCCGGATTTTTCAGGATTTGATAGAAGACATATGTGTTATGGAAACCTCGGCGACGGTTCCTGTTGTTTCCGCGAAAGATTATCACTTCGATTCCTAAGTTTTTGCAGATTACACATGGACAAGTTTTCCAAGGTTTATCCTTTAGAGTACGCCTGAAATATTCTTCGAATTGTTCACGCCCTTCTCCAATAAATTTGTCATATTCAAGAACTGATTTCAGAACAGTATCTATGTCAACCAATCCTTCATCGTAGTCTCTCATCAATTTCAAACAGTCTTTTTCCAATGACTGAATTTGCTCTAAGGCAGCTTTACCTTCTTTAACTATTTCCTTGGCTTTCGGACTTCTGTCTGTCTGCGGTATTCTGATAGCTGAATATGATCTCCCGTTAATTGAAAAATAATTACTTGTTGCGCCTATCCACGCTCTTCTCAGAGGTGAAGCAGAATCAAAACTCGTAACTCCTAAAGATGACATCGTTTGTAAATGACTTGGTCTAGCTACACCAAAAACGTGTAAGTCAATTTTTTTCTTGGTCTTATCCATGTATTTTTTAAGATCCAACCAAACCCCTTGCAAGACTGGTAGAAGTAGTTTGCTTTCACTTTTGCTTTCTAACTTACCTGTTTGAGCTTTAGCCAATCCACCTAAACCGATATAATCATAACCCATGTTAAGAAGTTCGACAACCGCTTTTCTGTAACTTTCAACATCCCATCCTTGAGCGACACCGATTGGTCTAAAACTCTGGATGTATTTATCTTTCGACATCCAAATATCGAAAAATTCTCGAGCATTTTCTATTGTTATTTTCCACCTTTTCTCTTTTTCTCCAGGTTTATCCTTAAAAACCATAGGAACAATAAGGTGATCTATAGAAACTCCATAGTTAAATCCGCAGGTTGCATAGTAGTCTATAATCTCTTCGGTTTTGAAAGGTGGTTCATCATATGTTATATATCCCCAAGCACCGCAGTCACCCATTATTTCAAAACTTTTCGGCAATCTGAGGAAACCATGAGCGCCTTTATCCATTATCAGTTGATATTTCTTTTTGTTTTGCATGATTTTCATCTTGGAAATTAGGACTCCATCGAATGGGACACTCTTCAATCCGAAAATATCCCACATGTAGACGTCATTCATCATAGGATTTTCTTTATGGATCTTCGAATGATTATCTGTTGTGAAATCGTATTTTGGATCTACGCGATCATCCCACTCAGGGATATAATACTTCATTTTCATCCTCTTGTTTCTCTGAAGGTTCTTATAATAAATGAAGGATTAGATAAATTAAATATTGCATCCAATTACGCTCAACGAAGAAATCTACCAACTTAACCAATTTTTTTGATGTATTCCATGGTTCTCCTCAAGTCAATCTGGGAAGCTAATTTTCTAAGACTGGTTTTTGCCAAGGTATCTAGTTTTCCTTCAATCATCCGTATTTTGCAATACCGGAATAGCGATTCAATTTGATTCAGATTGTGAAGTGCCAAGAAAGCATAGGATCTGATCGTATCCTGAAGGAACATGCTCATTTTATTATTCTCACATATTGAACAAAAGCAAGGCGCATCAATCTGGGTCATTTCTGTTGATAATGTAAGGGTTTCTTTGCATGACATCAGGTAGAATTTCCTGTCTAATGACATCCGAATGTAAGAACTGCTATCGAACGTGTCAACTCCTAACCGAATTAATATAGGTATTAAGGCTGGGTTAGCTATTCCAAAAGCATGAATTGGTTTTTCTTTAGGGATCATTTGTTTGACTGCCGCCACGATGTCAATTATTTTTTGAGGATCGCGAGAAAATTGGACAAGCCCTCCAATTGCAAATCCATCGAAAGGAAATTTAGCAAGTCCCTTCGAATATTTGATTGCGGATTCATAATCCCATGCTTGTATGCTTCCATAAAGAAATAGACGATCTGGTTTTGCTTTCAAAGATTGTATTGCGCAATTTAAATTAAAACTTACATATTCATCTTTATTTTTCAAATTTCGTTGAATGGGAAAATCCATAGTATTTCCTATGTCTCCATTCATGGTTTGTATATTCAATACATCCTCGATTCCTATCTCTTGACCACAGCAAGCTATCTTTAGTTGTGTAGGTAATATCTTAGCTCTCTGTTCTTTTAATCTAAAACCGCCTGAGTCAACAAAGGTTAGGATGTGCCTCTGTATTTTGAAGTTGGTGCTTACCTTGATGTCAACGAAATTAACAAGTCTGGTCCTGCAAACGTATGAAAGCAAGTCCTGGCAAATGTCATCTATTTTCCTCAATTTTTCGGAATTGAACATTAACGTAGGGAAGAAACAGGGTGTGTCTTGTTCTTTTCCATTTATTCTTAAGATCCCAATCCCGTTTTCCTTTCTAATGAATTCGTTCATGTTTTACACCGATTAGTTTGAAAATGGAATCAATTCCATGACACATCCAGTTGTAAAAATACGCATCATTTTTTGCGACTTTCTTCTTCAAGGCCTGTGGTGATACGCCTCGTTTGAGCTCAGAAATGACCCATAATTGCTGCGCTATCGGAAGACGCAATCCTACGCACATCTTGCCAAGCGATGTGGGGTAATAGTTTTTCTCTTTTAAGATCAAATTATAGTCTATTAATTTCGAAAGAGTTCGATCAAGTGACGGTATCTTCTTTCCCTGGAAATAGGCAAAACTTGATTTGAAGAAAGATCTTAATTCACTTAGTGTTCTAGAACCAGAACTTACTATTTCTATTAAAGATTGGACTATGACATTTTCTTCTTCTAAGAACTTTGAGCTATATTCTTCTTTGCCTTCTTCCGTATAATCTATCAAGCATGACTTAGTCCACGCAGCTATATGCTCAAGGTTTTTGACACTACTGAATATCAGAATCTTTCTGACGAAAGGATTAAATCTGGATAGTCTTATTATATTAGCCTCTAAAATGTTGCTTCTCACACTGTTTAGCAGAAGATCAGAATCATAAAATAAAGAACAATCAAATTCGCTTAACCAATTATGAGAAGGATAAAATGCTAAAGTCGCATCCAATCTCTCTGGAGTGCATATCAAAAGATTTCCAAGTTCACTTAATGTCACTTTTTGATTCTTGAGATACAGTATTTTCTTTTTATTGGTCTTCAGAAAATCATACATTGCTCTACATTTTTCTGACATAGAAAAAACGCATATTAAGTTTTTATCCACCTGATCAAGGTGCTTGAAAATGTATAGAAATTTGTTTTCCTTTAATTTTTCATGTACTCGCATGATCAGATTGCATCTTGAGTTCACGATTGTTTCGAACATGACTTTCCACCTCGGGTGAGCACTAAATACGAACTATATGTTAATTAAATATGAATTAATTATATATTTAAAATTTACTATTTGTGATTGTAGGTTAGACAATGGAACTGGAAATACTATCAGGGATCTTAGCAAGTAAGTATCGGAAAGAGATTTTGCTTATTTTGGCAGATGTGGATTTAGAGACACCTTCAGGAATTTGGAGAAAAATGTTAGAGAAGGGATACAAATCTGCTAATAAGCAAAACGTTAGTTCAAGTTTAAGATGGTTGAAAGATCGTGGTTTGGTCAAAGTAGAAATAGAACGACGAAAAGGAAAACTATACAAAATAACAGACAAAGGAAAGAAACACGTAAGTAAGATTAGTTAAGGGTGATTTTGTGTCGCTATCTCAGACGAAAGTAGTAGACTACACTGTGAAGTGGTTGGAGGATCAAGGGTGGGATATAATTTATGCACATTATCCTGAAGGACATCACATTTCTACAGAGTATGGTCGATTAAAAATCATACACAGAAAGTTTGTTGACATAGTTGCCAAAAAGGGTAAATGTCTCTTTTTGATTCAATGCAACGCCAGGTTTAAGCTCCAATATCTGGAAAAACTTAAGAAAATAAATAAAGAACATGTCAGAAACATTGAATTCGAAATTTTGGTGAAAGGCATTGCTTTTCATAAGACTCCTTCGACTCAAGATATAGTTAAATCGCTAGAAGAGAATTGTCTGTTGTTGGAGGTCAAAGGAGAGGATCTGATCAAGATGTATGGAATAATACCTACGGAATGCCTAGGCGCATAAAAATGATGAATGATTTACAGAAGACACTAGTAGCTAGAGGATTTGAAGCTTGGTGCGATACTGAGCATGATACCGAAGATGCGAAAAAATTGTACAGCAATTTTGAGAACGTCTTCTTCAGGGTGAAAGGAGTGGATGGAGAGTATCATATGCCCAATTCAACGAAAAGAATCAAAGCACCGCCGATGGTAACTAGATTATGTGAGTATGAACACCCTGACATAATCATGACCTTTAATGGAGAACCTTTTTTTTCTATAGAAATAACCAATGCAACACCGTTCTCTGGGGCAAATCCTGTTCAAAGATTTCCAAGGGCCGTTAAAGCAGCAGAATTAGGAATCCCAAACATAGAACTTGCGCCTTGGATATCAAATCCAACACCTGCGACCGCACGTGGGGTAAGAGCTAGACTTAAACTTATGGAAATTTACAAATCTCCATCCTTAAGCATATTATTTGAATACAACAACGATAAATCTTTTGTTAAACAATTTAACTTTCTTAAAAAGCGTATAGAAACAAGCATAAACCTACTTGACGAGGAGGAAATTGAAGCGGCGAAAACCTTCCTTCCAATCGACGAGGAAATAATTACACATATGAAAGAATTTTGTCAAAGGGCCCAAGAATCAGGAAATGAATCGTTTCACCAAGTGGAAATAAAAGAAGATTATATCAAGATAAACATAGATTTAACAGGAAGAAGAAGATACGAAGACACGAAGACTGGATGGGAGACCAAGGGGACTGGTTTACTAGATCCATACCCGGGTTACATTCTAGCTTACGACTTTATATTATGTAGAACAGGACCAAAAATCACTGATAGGAAGAGGAAAATATTTGTACATTTCCGAAACCTTCCAAGAACTGTCGAGTCACAAGAGGACAATCCAGCGACCTGGTGGATTATGAGAGCGAAAGAAAGCAAAGGGTATATTTATTGGAATTTAATCGAAAAGTTCTCAGATGGAATTATCTTTAAAGATGAAAAACTTCCATAGATTTTTCGAACTCCTCATTTCATGCACTGCGAGTTCATTTTTGATCAACTAGTAATATTAACACTCGCCGTCAAACTTGCGATCTAGAACAACCAAATTCACAGATGGATAGAACAACTTTGAATCATACGCCTCTTCTTACGCCCCAGATCATTTTCTGCTGTTGAAGTATTACTCTCACGTTCAAACAATCTTTCTTTATTAGATCCACTAATTTTCTTGTAAATCTTCTACTACTCCATTCTGGTTGAAAAACAATATTCGACGCTCTAAGATAAGAAACAATTTCCTTTGCATATTCATAGTCTTCTCTATTTGAGATAACAAACTTGAATTGTGTCTTGACATCAAACAATTCCTTAGTTTTTTTCAAAATTTCCAATTCACTTTTCATCTCCGAAGATGGACACTTACAATCCATCGTGATCAAATCAACCAGTCCAAAAATTTCTTTAGCAAAAATAGTTCCGTTCGTGTTCACTTGAATCCAATAATCCATTTTCTTTAGTTGTTGAATTAGTTTGAATAGTTCTTTTCTTTGAAGAAGTGGTTCTCCACCAGTCATTGAAGCACTTTTGCAAGGATATTTTCTGACTTCTATTATTATTTCCTCGATACTCATTTCTTTACCATTTTTCAATGCATACTTCGTGTCACACCAATCACATCTGAGGTTACATCCAGCTAATCTGACGAAAACTTCAGGTCTACCAATCTCTATTCCTTCGCCTTCTATTGAGTAAAAGATCTCCGATATTTTCATTTGACCACTCAGAACTTTATCTCTTTGCATCCGGTCCAATCAATTGGTATCTTGTATTTTATCGGGTCAACGTATCCAGCTTCTTTGAACCCCTTAATTCTTAATAAACAACTTGGACATTTTCCACAAGCTTCCTCTTCTCCAACATAACAAGTATGAGTAAGGTGTAAAGGAGCCTTCAGCTTAATTCCCAGTTCCGTTATTTCCTTTTTAGACATCTTTATAATAGGAGTTTCGATTTTAATTGGAACTTTGTAGAAAGTCCCTAGTTTTGAACCAGCATTCAGAAATTTTTCAGCTTTCTCAAAAAATTCTGGTCTACAATCAGGATAGTTTGTATAATCAATAAAGTTTGCCGCTATGAAGAGATGAGCTTCGATTTTTTTAGGATCTATCTTTTCCAGTTCTATTTTCTTCAAAACCACCGATTCCAGATAAGCTGCGCAACAAACTAGAAAGAATGAATTTCTCAATGGAACATAGGTAAACGGTATCTTTTCGCCTAATTCCTCATGCTCTTCATACTTTAGTATCGGTAACTTTTCTGGATGAGTCAATGCAGAAAACCAAGCAAGATCTTTAAACGCGTTAACATCGAAGACTTCATGGTTTACCCCTAAGACCTCGCAAATCTTTCTAGCCTGTTTTATTTCCCGACTTAAAGTCTGTCCATAGATAAAACTCAGAGCATACAACTCATATCCCAGATTCTTTGCATAAGCTAGTACAGTAGTTGAATCTTGGCCCCCCGAGAGTGATACCACCCCCACTTTGATTAGCTCTCTATTCATAATATTCACACCAACTTTTCGGACTCTCCCAGACTCTCACTTTATCCAATTTAACGGTCTTTGGCAAATCCTTCAAGTTTTCAAAGATATATCTCGAAATGTTTTCGGATGTTGGATTGCCTATTTCTTTTATATCGTTAAGAAAACTGTGATCAAGTTTCTCAGTTATTTCACTCAACTTTTCCTTCAATCTCTCAAAATCCACCAAAATTCCGGTATCGTCCAGTTCTTCTCCCGCGACGAAGACTTCAACTTTCCATGTGTGTCCATGAAGTCTGGAACATTTTCCTTTATATCCAACCAATTTATGCGCTGCGTCAAACTGCGCTTCAACTCTTAATCTATACATCTCAATTTACCTCCTCTAATCGAATGTTCATAAAACACCACGCCATTCTGAGCAAACATTATGATCGTGGATGGATTCGAAACTCACACACTTAACAATGCAGTACCTCTTCTGATATTTCTCTCTCAGTAACTGAATACATTTTCTTACCACATCTTCAACAAATCTTGGATTTTGATGAATTCTTTCTACAATTTCTTTTTCTTCTGGTCGTTTGAGCAATGAGAACGTTGGAGCACTGAAACTTTTCTGACCTATTTCGACGATGTCTAGTAATTCTATTGAATTCTCAGACGTATCAATCTCTATTGTGAGGATGCCTCGCTGATTGTGTGTCAGTCCATTGCACATTTCTTTCGAACAAGGACAGGCTAGCACTCCGGTTACACTAACACCGACTGATTTTCTATTGTTCTTTGTAGAAAACCTTGCAAACATGCGCGCGATAGCGCTTTCTTTTTGTCCATTGGGCTTAACCCTTTCGAAGGGAAGATCGCTTAAGACTTTCGTGTAACAATCAAGTTTATGTCTACTCAATGCATTTCTGGAAATTGTCTCTGCAACTTCCTCTATTGAATGAGCCTCAGTGGGAATATCGTTTACCGATTCTATGAACCTACTCATGTGTGCTCCTCTCAAGTGAGAAGGAAGCGTTATGTAACTATTGATGGTGGCTATAATGTGGTAGGTCTTGTTTGGCCTTTTTATTAGAATAAACTTCTTCAGTCCCTCAACACCAACTCTTTCTAACGCAATCTCATTCTCAGGTTTTTCGTTCTGAATATCAATCATTACTTCACTCTCCCAGATAGAAGATCCTCGTAAACTCTTCTCATGTAGAAGACTGCGACTGCAGTATCTTCTTCTAAACCACACCTACAAGTTCCACATTTAGGGCACTTAACCCATCCACATTTTGGACACAACTCTCCCTCTTGAGCAATAAACTTCTCTCCACACTTGAAACAATAAACCCAAGGTGCCGTGAAAAAATCTAAGAAATTCTCGATAACTCCTGAAAGAGGTATGTGCTTGTCCTCGCACATCTTCTTTGCTTTGTTCAGAATGTCTACATCAACAGTGACTGTTTGTCTTTTTTTTGGATCCGATTTATTCTTATTCATGCATACAAGTATGAACTAGTAAGTATTTAACACTTTTTAAAATACCAGTTCTAGAAGGTCTAAGAACTAGAGTATTAGTCATGTCATTCTTCATCCTCTTCTAGCTCTTGTGTTGTTTGAAGGTCTCTTTCCTCTTCACTAAGTTCTGGATAGGCTTCTTTGTAAAGGTCTTCTGGAATTACCCACTTCCTCTCATAGGGATAGCGATCATACATGAATTCGGTGAGTGCTATCTGTCTAGGCATTTTGGGTTTAGGTTTCAATAGTCTATAGAACCACTTAAGAAAATCAAAGATCAAAGCTAGAGTGAAAGCAAAACCAAGGACAGGCAGCAGTTGAATGTTAAAGCCGAGCTGCTGCAGAATTTCTGCAATCTTTAAACGCTAGAAGTTTCTGTGTTAAGTGTTATGAGCAATTTGGAGAATCACTGTTAACAATCAAGAGCAAAAGGAGATTAACCAAGAATAAGAAATCAAAGAAGATGAGTGATTTTATTTAGGAGAATCGGATGCGACATGAAAACCAAGCTTAGAATGAAATGTCCTAGCTGTGGGCATTGGAACAGAGTTCCAGTAAACAAGATTTTCATTGAACAAGAAACTTCAGAGCCTAAAGTTAAAGCCTACATCCCAATGTATGAACCGCTTAAAACTGAAACATGCAAGAAATGTAGAGCAGTAATTGCTGAACCAAAGACACTAATCAGAATAACACGCATGCAGGCTTAATTTTAGCCGTTGTTTCTACTTCTAAACTGGTTGGTATGTAAGAGGACGATTTCATTTTCTGCAATGGCTTTGTGGATTAGGTCTTGGATGGCTGTGCTTATGTTGCCTGAATAGTATGGTCTCACGATCTTCTCTGCGAATTCCTTGAGCAGAGAGGCAGGAACATTATGAAACGTCAAATCCACGAGGAGGTCGTCTTCTGTGGCTAAGACTGCTGTTTTCTTTTTCATGTGCAATCACTCGGGACTCGTGCCTATGGTGCAAATTGTTAAAAAGACAGGCGTCCCGACGACTTGTTAGCGCAGCGGAGAGATCTCGGTTAAAGTGGTCTTTTGATATGATTGCCGCATAAATGTGTGTGACGGGTTTTTTGCGCTGCGAGAAGGAAATTGTCAAACCAAACAAAACATAGGAAATATGACCAGTTTACAGTTCAAGCATATGAATGCAGCTGCGGCGCGAAATTCAGAGACTCTCAGAAGGGAAAGCATTGCTTCACATTGGAGGTCCAAAAGGGAAAACATTTCAGAGGAAGCTCAGAGTACAGGAAAGACATCAAGTGTGTACTCTTTGATTTTCGGCTGATCAAGCATAGCCGCATAATCACTTCTTCTAACCAGCAACCCGACAGTATATTCCAAAGGAATCGGGTAGATCGGTAACCGTCGAAGACCTGATTTTGGCATTCTCACTCTGACAACATCGCAAAAATTGAAGGGATCTAATACCCATTTTCTTTTCCAGAAAATGTCGTATTTCCAACACTGCTTATTAGGCAACTCTGGGCACCCATTCTTCATCCAGTCATCAACATCGCAGACCTCATCGTTGCCAAAGAGTCTTCTTAACCTCCGTTTATTGAAAAGCACACCAACCTCAAACTTGTCATTTCCATTAACGTTAAGTTGCCCGAGAGCCTTGAGAAATTTATTGTTAACCTCAAAACAGTTGAGGCAGGGTACTCTGCAGAGGTCCCCATATTTGTCTTTGATACCGTTATGTATGGTCCCCTTAACGACCCACTCGCCAGCTTGGCTGAACAAGTTGAAAAAAGCATAGTCAGTCTTCGTGAAATATTGAACCTGCTTTGTTTTCCTCTCTGTTTCTGCCTCTTCTTCCTTGCCGCGTTTAGAAATGTAGAAATGACAGACTACTCCTCGCCTATACGAGTATTCTTTGACCCATCGTTTGAATTTCTCGAGTGTCTCCATAGTATGTTAGTGGGCGGATTCAGCTTATGCGCTTTTCTACTGATGGTTGACTTCGAGATGAATAGATAAATCACTTATACTAACAGCACACATTTGTCGACAGGTGTAACTTTGAAGGATGTAACCGAAGCAACATTCAATGCAATCATATCACCTTCACGCATTCAATTTATCATTCCAATTTGGCAGAGAACCTACAGTTGGGAATGGGATCAATGGGAAGACCTTTGGGAAGATCTAAAGCAACTCTATGAAAAACTGCACAAAGGAGAATCCGCCACACACTTCATGGGGCCTATTGTGCTCAAGACTATTGAAGAGAAAGTGGGAGAGATAACAAGGCGCGTAATAATAGATGGACAACAACGACTGACAACACTTCTACTTATTTGTGCCTTGATACGTGATAAAGCAAAAGCTGAAGGAAATGCCAAGCTCGCAGAGGAAATCGAAGATCATCTCTTGTTCAACGAATATGCCAAAAAAGCAGATGATAAACCCAAACTGCGTCTTACCGAAGCAGATAGAAAGATTTTTGATATGATCTTGAACGGCGAAACCATTGAGGAACTATATCGAACCAGTCAGTTGTCTGCTGCTTATGCTTTCTTTGAATACATGTTTGAGAATGAAAAGGAAGAATTAGACTTTGAAGGATTGCTCGATTGCATACGAGCTCTCAAAATGGTTACGATTAGACTTGAAGAAGACGATAATCCAAATCGCATATTTGAGACCCTAAATTTCAGAGGCAAAGATCTCGCTCAGTCTGATCTTGTTAGGAACTATTTTATGATGGCAATTCGCGACGAGAAGAAAGCAGACCAGATTTACACTGATGTTTGGTTTCCGATGCAACAGAATCTTGGCAGAAGCACATTGGAACGTGCAGAAAATCTTGAAAACTTCCTTCGGCATTATGTAGTGATGATCAACCATGTGACTATTAAGGAAAATAGAATCTACGCGGAAATACGGGAACGGTTGAAATACTCAAGCGAAGACCAAGTAATCTCAGAGTTACGAACAGTAAACACATTTTCAAAATACTATGAAAAACTATTGTACCCAGAAAAAGAGGTCAACTTAAGCATAAGGAGAGGGATTGAACGTCTGAACAGGTTGAGAGTCGGCGTTCACTATCCATTCATGTTGAAGATGTATGGCGGAATAAACAGCGCAATGATTAGCACAGAGGATTTCTCAACTGTACTGAAGACTATTGAGTCCTACATTGTTCGGCGAATCTTCAAACGAATGCCTCCTAATTCACTCAACAAGCTTTTCGCCGATGTCTGCAAGTTGCCGGAGAAAGACATTGCCAAATCTTTTCAGGATGAACTTGCGGGGAAAGAATCATGGGCTAGTCAATACTGGCCAAACGATAATGAGTTTAAAGAAGCAATCTGCACTCTCCCTATTTACAGCATATCTTTGGAAAGATGCCGATTTGTTTTGGAGACGCTTGAAGAATGGTTCAAGCACCCTGAAGGAGTAAACCTGGATGGACTTTGGATAGAACATGTCATGCCTGAGACGCTTAATCAACAATGGATAGATTATTTGGGGGAGGATTGGGAAAACATTCACGACAACTATGTACACACTATTGGCAACCTGACTCTTATTGCACCAAGTCCTAACGAATCGATTAAGAATAAAACGTTCTCCGAAAAGAAGAGAGATTGGTATCAGAACTCAAACGTGAGCCTTACCAAGGAGATAAATCAAAAATGGGGCGAGTGGACCCAAAAAGAAATCCAAGAAAGAGCCAGCATTTTGGCAGAAAGAGCGCTCAAGATATGGCCTCACCCGAATTAATAAGTGTCCAAGAGGTCGAGGAACAACTACTAGCGCGCAATTTCGAAGTCATATATGATTTGGACGCATATTAGCTTGGCGAGAAGCGCACGGTAACTCATGACATTGACCTATACGAACAATGTATCGAACTGTTCCAATGATTCCAAGCCTCATTCTTTGAATAAACAGCAGGTCAAGCTATTTTTTGAGCATATCCCTATTTGAGTTTTTCACCACATATAGGACATTTAAGAGGCAGTTCGCCCTGTTTGAGCATCATTTCCGCTCCGCAAAAGAAGTATAGGCAGATTTTGCATCCAGGACAGATGTTTCGAAAGTTTATCCATGTCTACACTTTCTCTGTCGTCGTAGTATTAACCTGTGTTTCAGTTTTCTTGGTTTCGTTTTTCCGTATCAGACTACCAATGATATTGTACACGCCATAAATAGCATATTGCGTGTTCTTCGAATCAGCGTCTATATCTTTGTGAACTACTTTTGAAATAAAAGAATAAAGTGCAGCAATTGATTTTTGCTGTGCCTTTTCAGTCATTCCTTTTGAAACCGCATTATCAAGGTTGAAGTAGAAGGAACTAGGCTTAATACCGTTTTTCTCGCAAAAACCCAGTACAATCTGTTCTAGTGCCGTTCTGGCATTCACACATTTCTTAAGGTTGTCTTCTTCGTCATTGATACTTTCAAGTTCCTGTGCAACTTTTTCTAGTCCTAATTCTCTTAGCTTGAGAGTTGTTTCGACTTCCTTCTCGATGGTGATCATTTTCTCCGGAATGAACAAATCAAGAATGTGGGAAAATGAAAGAACATTTCCCCGAGTATTCCTAAGTTGAGACAAAATTAGTTTAGTGTCGCTTATATCATATAAAACACCAGAATGACTTTCTATCGCGTTCTGGATTTTTTCGAAGAAGAATATAAGCGCACCAAAGTTCTCGTTGTTATAGATCTTTTCAGAATACTCCTCGTTTGTCGAAAAATCGGTTCTTGAGTAAGTTGTATATTTTTTTTCGGACGATGGAATATCACCAATCGCCTTCCTTAATAGTTGCATGAACTCCGGCAGCTGCACCTCTAGTTCGCTTCTTGTCTTCCAGTATTTTTCATCGGCACCTTCTTTTATTGACATTGAGCGGGAACCAAAACTTCTCGTTTCCTCCCCCTCCAAACATGACTCGTATTGTTCTGCGATCGCGAGTAGCGCTGTATATTTCTTCTCAATATCCTCTTTGAAGGTCATTTTGTATTCCTTCCTTCGGAGTATGGTAATATGTTGTTAATAAATCTCTGTTTGAATGCGTTAAAGCTTTGGAAAATATTCAAAACCATTCAGCTCTCAACGAAGGTGCAGTTATCTGCAGACGCTTGTCGCGCTTCTTCCGAAGCATCATGCATCTCCGGTTATATGAGTGACCCAAGACGTGTTCCGATTTGCTTCAGGAGGAATAATGTAAAATGTTTTAAGGAAATCGGAGCATAATTTCAAGTATGGCGATCCCTAGTTATTGGCGGATAATGCTTCCTTTCTTAAGATTTCTGGATGACATGAAAGAGCATTCTTTACTCGAAACTATAGAACACATTTCGAATGAGTTTAAATTGAGCAATGATGAGCGAAAACAACTTTTCTCATCCCTGCCTTCTCAGCCCTTCTCTCGCTTGATTCAGGCTGCAGAAATCGCAATCACATGGGTCCGTCAGCTCTTCCTGAAGCGTTATGTGAGGGCCTCTCTTATCCAAAACCCGAACAATAAAAAGAATGTTCGAAATAGACTTCCAATGTCCGCAAACCTTGCATCTACCCACGTTTACTAACCACCTTAAACTCATAAACAGCCACTATCAGGTTTGGGTTCCAGCTTCCTTGTCCATGGACTTCCTCCCAAGCCCTCTGAAACTCTTCCAGGCTGCTGTATCCTTCCTTTCCCACGTCTTCAAGGCTTATGTCTCCGAGCCTCTGCCTAAACTTGCGAATAACCATAATGCGGGCCACAGGCTTGCCAAACAACTTGTCTCTGACGCCGTAAACGTGGCCTAGCTTCCAGTCGTGACTGTGGATCCGGCGGGTCTGGGTTTTGCGGCCCTGCAGGATGAGCTCAATGTGTTTGCGTTTGAATAAAGCCATCAAGCTTCACCTGAGGCGGATGTTTTTTACGCCATTCTCGATAGCATAGGTCACACATATACTCATCCTTCTTATAGTCTGGATCGTCTTCTCTAACCCTAACTTTCGTAATAGGATGATCAGCAGAACAATCTAAACAGAAAATCCGCCCACACGTAGGGCAACATGTTCCTTCCATCTGGTCCTGAATTTCAACACCGCAAATGTCGTACATATACTGAGCGTCAGTTTCGTCTTCATTCACTATTACAGGCATGCATCGCTTCCTCCTCTTCAACGCTTGCCAAGCCTTTCCTTTCCAGCCAAAGGTTCCGCAGAACAATCAGCTTAGCCTGGTAGAAGTATCCGCCTTCCCAGAGCTCTTTCCGTTCCGCCGTTATGCCCTTAAAATCAGCGTCCATCGTTTTAGCTTGCTCTATCTGATAAAGCTCCTGCGCCTTCTCCCAGATCATAGGTCTTACCCAAGGCCAAAATTTACCAGGCTGCCTCTGCTTCGGCACTTAAGTAACGCTCCATTGTTTCTTTTTCAGAAAAGTAGGGGCAGGCGTCTGATGTTAGCTGGTTTTGTTTTGCGAAGGCTCGGAGCATTTGACAGATTTTATGTGTGTTTAATGGGTCCTTTTGTCGGCTATAGCTGACTCTCGAGGCCATTATTATTGGTAGAAAAGAAATGAGGGGACAGTTGGGGCAAATTTTAGGTTCGGATTTCGACAATTTCTTCATACCTCAAAGTTTCTATGGCGTTTTCGATTTTGCTGTCTGGAATGGGTATGTTTACGATGTAATCTGCGATTTTTCGGGCTTCTTCTGTGGTTTCTGCTTCTACGATGAGGATTAATTCCACTAAATACTTGGGCATTGTTTTCACCTTTTGAAGTGTTTTAGGGCGAAGCGGTTTGCCTTTGTCTGTTTTCTGTGCATGTTAAGTCCACGGTAATAGTCTAATAGGTGGCTGAACTCGTGGAGGAAAATGAAGCGGACGAGATCGTTTGGATTGTTGAAGGCGACTGTTTCCATGATGTATTCGTAGCCGTGGAACGGGTGGAAAATCTGTTTTGTTCCGACTGCAAATTTCTGTGTGAATGGGTAAGTGATGTTTTTGTTTATGGCTATTGTGATTAGCCTTTGGCTGGGCTGGCATTTTCCGTGGAACGGGTGTTTGCCGTTATGCCAGTGGACTTCGACTTTCCAGTCTTCTAATGGCTGCATAAGTTTTATTGGCAGGTTGAGGCCGCGATACTCGACTTCCCAGCTCTGCTTGCTTAGTAAGTCGTCAAGCTGTAAAGGAAGGGTCGTTTTATTTTCCACTTTCATTTTTTCAGCTTCCCGGAACGTTCATATGTAAGGTCTTGCAGATGTCACGGTCACTTAATTGGTATTTTTTCCTCATTTCCTTCAAGAAGCTTTCAAACTCTTTATCTAAATCAAACAAATTTTTAATTTCTTTTTCGCTTGGCATTTTACTCTACCTCACAAAAAACTTTGTCGGCTTTTCTAAAAATGGGTTAGAGTCGCTTCCAAGCTAAAATTAAAGCTCAGAAAATGGCTGGTTTCACGTTTCCGTGCAGAACAGTGGATTTTTCATGTGAACTTTTAGAACTTTCGAGTTTGCTTTTCACTTTTCAGCCTGAATGAGGCATGAATGAGAATGGTAATCTTTTGTCTGTAGGCTCGCAA
>Ga0315282_10003892_pt1 | contig 26471 bp, 42 predicted proteins | sample YL17G07_20_MG_FD_203693 | JGI IMG/M metagenome (GOLD analysis project Ga0315282, IMG submission 203693) | Sediment microbial communities from Yellowstone Lake, YNP, Wyoming, USA - YL17G07_20 | ecosystem: Environmental > Aquatic > Freshwater > Lake > Sediment | place: USA: Wyoming | collected... | reverse complement strand
CAGACTTGCGCTGCAGCCGGTTGAATCGCTCGACGAACTGCTCCGCCAGCAGTGGAATGTCCTCCTTGCGCCGGCGAAGCGGCGGAAGCTCCACGCGAACCACGTTTACGCGGTAGTACAGGTCCTCAGGGAATGCGCCCTTGCGCGTCTGTTCCGTCAGGTCCTTGTTGGTGGCGACAATAATCCGAACATCCGCGGTCTCGGAACGGGTCGCTCCCAGCGGTTCATAAGTCCGCTCCTGCAGCACCCGGCATCCCGCAGCACGGCCGTGGATACGCTGATGGGAATACGGTTCCCGTCCGCGTCGATAATGTATCCGGACTTGCCGATGATGGGCCTACCCGTTTTCAGCGTTTGCTGCAGCGCGCAATCGGCCCCGCACATGCTGGAACCAAACACCTCCGAGCAACGCCGCCCTATCGCATCGGAACGTGCCGCGCCCGTAATCTCCTCGGCTGCCCGATTGAACGAGGTGATGCGCCAGGCCAGGTCCACCGTGAAGACGCCGTCGGAGATGCTTTCAAGAATGGCCCCCGTCGGCGTGGAGACAGTCGGCGTCTTGTTCTTCTTGCGGGCAATCATCCCGCTGACCTCCATGAGTCCTGACCCGGGCACTCCCCGCAGTAGTTGCGCTTCATCATGTTCTTCTTGATGACCAGGAATGTCTCCCCCTGGCAGATCTCGTGTCCGGGATTGCGGGGCATCATTGAGCCCTCCCGGCCTTCCTATATCCTTTCAATAGCTGCCTCATCATAAGGTCCGCCTGGATCGACCGACATGAGATCATAACATATAGGGCGCTCGAGGACGGACGGGGGGGAACGGGCCTTGCGGAACGACGAGGGGATAGCTCGCTTGCGACAAAGTCACTTCGAGCGGGAGCGTTCCGACAAGCTCACCATCCGCTTGCACCCAAACTCCGCGAGGGCCCTCGATCCTCAGAGACTTGAGGCGGCGATACTGGATGCAGGAATCAATCCTTGGTTTGCCGCGCCACGCAGATAAGAGAAGACGGAAGTGGCTGATCCTGGGTTTCCCTTGCAGAATGAGGACATCCAGGATTCCGTCGCGCATGTCGGCACTCGGAGTAAACACCAAGCCCCCTCCATAGTTACGGGCATTGGCAACGAGACACGAGGTCGCCGCAAGAACCTCCTCCTGCGCCACGACGCGGAACTCGGGAAAGTGATAGGACAGGAGCGCGCGCACAGTCGCAAGGTAGTATGCGGCAAGGCCCAACCTTCTTTTCTTGGGGCGGATCCTGGAAACCACGTAGGCGTCGAACCCGATCCCGGCCATCAGCAGAAATCGCTGCAGCTTTCTTCCTTGCAGGACGCCCAGATCCACATGTTTCACCACCCTTTTCAGGGCGATTTCGAGAGACTGGATCGGATCCAGCGGCAAGCCGAGCTCCCGCGCCAGTACGTTGGCCGTGCCCGCCGGAATCAGCGCAACCGGGAAGGGCGGTTCCGGCACGCTCGACGCAACGTCACTGAGCGTTCCGTCTCCTCCACAGACGGCGAGCAGGTCCGGCGGCCGGTCCAGCAGTTCGCGCGCAAGCACTCCGGCATGTTCCGCACACCGCGTTGGGTACAGCTCCACTTCCCAGCCCGCATAAGGCCACGCTTTTACAAGTCGCTTGATCCGCTTGAAGGCCCGGCCGCCGCCGGAAATCGGGTTGGCGATAATGGAGAGTCTCAAGATCGAACCTCAGACAACTGGCCGCACGCGCGCACGACCACGGACGACGAGCGGACAAAGGCTGCGGGATTAGAAGCTGAACATGATCCCGCCGCTGAGCTCGAACATGTTCACGGAGTGGGAAAACACGCCTGTCGCTGTATATCCGCGGGCGTCGATCCGCAGTCCAGCGGGCCCTAACATCTTGGGGAACTTCAGCCCGCCGCCATAATTGACGGCGAATTTGGTCCCTACAGGCAGGTTGCTCGAGCCATACTGATGGATGAATCCCAGCCCGGCCGTGACATAGGGCACGGCTTTTCCCAAAGGGATATTCGCCAGCAGATCAGCATTCAACAAGAAGCCCCTGGCACTGGTCACGCCCGGCACGTTGTCCGGGAACAGGAAATCATTGCTGAATGCAAAAGTGTATTCGAGCTTCAGAAATGCGGCAAATGGGGTGCTGAGCCGCGCGCCGAAAATCGGCCCCCGATCCAGTGTCGTGGGAAGGTTGTGAAATGTCACCTTTCCGGGAACGAGTCCTCCGGCGAAGACCGTGAGATCCTGGGCTCGCGCAACAGGCCCAGACAAGACGAGGAAAGCAAGCAGTAACAACCAGATTTGGCGCGACTTCATTTCCGACTAGATCCTCCCATGGTAGTGGTCTTTGCAGATTGGGCGACGCCCTCGCTGCGGGGGGCGAGTTGGTCCAGCCGGTTGCACAGGTCGTCGCGCAAAGCGGCAAAGCGCGTGAACAGTTTCGCTGCTATCGGCGAAGCCTCTGGAGCAATCATTCTGGTCGGATTGACAGCCGTTCCGCGGTGTATCAAGCGAAAATCAAGGTGCGGCCCCGTGGCAAGCCCGGTGGCGCCCACGTTGCCGATCAACTGTCCTTGGGCCACCTGCTGGCCGACGTGGACTGCGATGCGGGAGAGATGGGAGTACATCGTCTCGTAGCTGTTCGCGTGGCGCAGCCTGACGCTCAAGCCGAACCCGCCGTTCTCTCCGACCGACAGGACTCTGCCCGCGGCCACGGCCACGACCGGCGTTCCCGCCGGCGCCGCATAGTCGACCCCCCGATGAGGTTGAACGACTCTCAGGACCGGATCCAGCCGCGCATTCGAAAACCGCGAAGAGATGCGGACGTACTTCAAAGGCGACTTGAGGAGTGATCTCTTGAGCGCCTTGCCGTTACCGTCATAATACTCGTTTTGGAAGCGGAAGGCTGACAAACGTTTCTTCTGGAGTGTGAGCTCGGCTGCTAGAATGTTTCCGTACCTGAAGAACCTCCCATCCAGGTACTTCTTTTCAAACAGCATCCGGAAAGAGTCGCCCTTGTGGATATCCGTATAGAAGTCCACATCTCCTGCAAAGATGCTGTTCAATTGGTCGGCAAGCTGATCCTGCTCGCCTGCTTCGTTCACAGCCGCGAACAATGAGTCCTGGATGGGCTCATTTATCACCACCGTACGCGTGTCGTACTCGAATTTTTTTACCAGCGGGACAAACTCGTCCTGGTCGCGATAGATCGTAATGTAACGGTCGTTGTCAATTTGGTAGCGAAACTCGTGAAATTCGCCGTTGGGATAGAGATTGCCGGCAAACTCCCTTTCGGCAACCACCTTGGCGGACCAGACGGGACGCGCGGTTTGTACCAGCTCGAAAACCTGCTGCCGGGTCAGGCCGTGACGCATGAGCGCGTCGGTGATGGTTTCGCTCTTGCGGAACTTGTCGGAGAACTCCAGAAACTTCGGCGCGACAGGCACACTCGGCGGCGGAACAACCGTTGTTGCAGACGATCGCGGCGCGGATCGTCCCCGCTCCAGAACCCGGTATCCAGCCACGCCAACGAGAGGGAGCACCAAGGCAAGCACGACCGGGCGCCAAAATCGGCGTTCCATGATCCAGCGCGGCTTGACCAGCTTGCGTTTCAGCATCAGGACAATCTCCGGTCGCGCTTTAAGACCGCGGCACGTCGAGAGCGGCCGCTATCGCCGCTGCCTGTGCCTGCGTTTGAGGCGCTGCTCCACAATCGGAGGAACCAGACCGCGCACCGATCCTCCCAGCGCCGAGATCTCGTTGACGAGGCGCGAGCTCAGGTATGAATAGGTCTCTGCGGGCATCAGGAAAACGGTCTCGACCTTGGAAGAAAGCCGCCGGTTCATGAGCGCCATTTGAAGCTCATATTCGTAATCGGAAACCGCGCGGATTCCCCGAACAATCACAGATGCTTTGCGCTGCTCGGCGAAGTCGACGAGAAGCCCCTGGAAGGTGGTGACGGAGACGTTCTTAAGGTCCTTGACCACCTCTTCCAGCATCTCGACCCGCTCCTCCGTGGTGAAAAAAGGCGTCTTGTCGGTGTTGCGCAGGATTGCGACGATCACATCGTCAAACAGCGCCGAGCAACGCCGGATCAGGTCCAGGTGACCATTGGTCACGGGATCGAAAGTGCCAGGATAAACCGCCCGAATCTTCATCGGCATCTCGCCATGGAGGGAGCCGGACAAATGGCTCATCTCTTGTTTGAGCGGCCATTATACATCAAGTTCGGTGCCAGTCAGCGAATTGCCCGATTGCTCTTGCACGGACGCAACTTCTTCAGGCAATTCGGTGCCCGTCACGAATAGCGCTTAGATAAGGATTTCAACGAGGACCCTGAAAGGGTCCGGCAGCAAAGCCCAGGGCGCAAGCCCTGGGAACTGATGGGGAATAAGAAACAAGCCCTGTGAGGGCGGCGCAGGCTGTGTCGCCCTTTCAGGGCTGGCTTCCCGGATGGTTCATGAACCCAGGGCTCGCGCCCCGGGCTTTGCTGCCCCGCCCCTTCGGGGCTTGATTGCTTGATTTGGCAAAGCTACCAGGTCATTCTGAAAACCTTAGCCGAGAACCATTCGTGACGGTCACCGAATTTGCCGTCAGGCGATCACGAGCCTCATGCGCGCGGCGCGCAGCGCCCTGAGCAAGAATCGCCTCAGCCGCCGGAGACCCTGCACACTTCGGTGCCGCAGCGTCGAATAGGGTATGTTGTTCTCGACCCCGGCGTCGCGGATCGACACGATGCCGGGATCCATGACCGTCAGACGCACCGCCTCGTACTGTTTAAGCGGAAGGCGCGCCAAGCCCTCGTTAAGGAGACTCAGCATGTGTGCATTTGCGTTCGACTCCTCCTGCTCCCGTAAGGACCGCTCCGGCTCTCCATGATTCGATGCCCCGACGAGTTGCTCCTCCAGCGTGCGGTGCCGCTGACGGTTTCGCCTGCGCATGTGATAAAGCTCGATCGCCAGGTTGCAGATGATACGCCCCAGGTACATGCGCGCCTGCTCAGGCGAACCAAACTCGCGCGCGCGCGCCAGCATCCGCAACGCCGCCTCCTGCAGAACATCTTCAGCATCCGCCTCATCTTGCACTATTCTCTGGGCAAACCGAAGCCACCGGTCACGATGGCGAAGCATCAACATCTCCACAACCGACGGCAGATTCAGATTCTCGGTATCACCTGCACTCATGATTTCTTGGCTCAAAACCCCAATGGACCGTTAGATAGAAAGGAGCTGTCGTCACGTCGGTATTGTTTCCTGTCGGCTGCTGCCATTTCAGGAATCTATGCCGGAGGAAATGTGATCAGGGGAGAACCGGTCAAAGACCGAGACCACCGCCTCGACCGAGAACTACTGCAGGCGATGGAGAGGGCCCGGTCCCAGCTTGCGGTGGCAATTGCGGCGGAGAATAAAACCACTCCGCGCGAGCGCTGGCGGTATTACTTGGAAACCGAAGATCGCATGCGCAGGTGCGTGAGGGAGATCCGCCGGTATGCCGGCCTGAACATCGGGAAACCGTTCGGGTGGCTTCAAGCTCTGGACCTGCTGAACCAGCCTCTTCCCGTCCCGGACCAAAAGTCACAGGGCGAAGCCCAGCGACTGTGCCGGCGCCTGCGCGACATTCTCAAGATCATCGAAAACCCAAGGCCAGTGACGAGCGACGAAGAACAGATGAGGAGCGGAATACGGAAAACGCGGAGCGAAGAGCAGATGGCCAGCGGAATACGCAAAGCACGGAGTGGAGAACTGACGGCCAGCGGAATACGCAAAGCACGAAGCGGTGAATTGAGCGGCAAGTGATGGCTTCTTGGGGATACCGTGTGCTCCGTCCCCGGTCCCGTCCGTCTCACTTGTCATTCGTCACTCGATCCGCCGCCTGGTAGAAGCTGAGGCACTTGTCGCTTTGCCGCACGACGCGCACACATCGGAAGCCTTCGCCCGCCTCCGGCAGCGCAGCTTTCCGATGATGTTCGATCACGACGCGGCTGCCCGGTCGAGCGATCCCCGTTCGGAAGAGGGTTTCGAGCAGGTCGCGGTACGGACCCCAATGGTAGGGAGGATCAAGAAATGCTACATCGGCTGTGAAACTCTCGCGGGCCAGGGTGCGCAACAATGTGAAGACATCACCTGGAAGGATGCGGCATCTCGAGGCGATACCGCACAGCTCGATATTCTGACGGATGAGCTGCACGGCTTCTTTGCTCGATTCGACAAACACCGCTGCGAGCGCGCCGCGGCTGAGGGCCTCCAGTCCGATGGCGCCCGTGCCGGCAAAAACGTCGAGGAAGATCGAGCCGCTGATCTCAGGGCCCAGAATGTTGAAGAGCGTCTCCTTGAGCCGATCGCTCGTGGGGCGAAGGTCTCCTCCGCGCGGGCTCTTCAGCCTTCTCCCCCGAAACTCTCCTGATATGATGCGCACGATATCCTTTACCCCGTCAATGCGATATCGTACCGATCGCGCCACCGGCTGCGGATCAGCGCCGCAATGCGCCGGCTCTCGTCGTCGGCATTGGTCTTCAGCATCCGGATGAACCGCCCAGCTTCAGTATGGGCTAGCTCCAGCGCTTTTCGATCCCGGACCAGATTGGCGTACTTGAAAACCGGGATGCCCGATTGGCGCGTCCCGACGATCTCGCCGGGCCCGCGCAGCTCAAGGTCGACTTCAGCGATCCGGAAACCGTCGTTAGTCTCGCACATGATCTCCAGACGGCGCTGGGCCTCCAGGCTGCCGCGCGCGTCTGCGACCAGAAGGCACAAGGACTGCACGGCGCCGCGGCCGACGCGCCCGCGCAGCTGGTGGAGCTGGGCCAGGCCAAAACGCTCGGCATGCTCGATCACCATCAGCGTCGCGTTCGCGACGTCGACGCCGACTTCGATCACGGTGGTCGCGACCAGGATATGGATCCCGCCGGCGGCAAAGGCATTCATGATCCGGTCTTTGTCCGCGCTCCTCATTTTTCCGTGAAGCAGGCCGATCGACAGGTCCGGGAACACTGTCTCCTGCAGCTGTTCGGCCATCTGAGTGGCGGCGCGCAGATCGGATTTCTCCGTCTCCTCCACCAGCGGATAGACCACGTAGACCTGATGTCCCTGTGTGACTGTCCTGCGCATTTCCTCGTAAGCAACGCTCCGCTCCTTTTCCCCGATCCAGCGGGTTTCGATCGGCCTTCGTCCGGGCGGCGGCTCGTCGATGACCGACACATCCAAGTCGCCGTACAGGGTCAAGGCAAGGGATCGGGGAATGGGAGTGGCCGTCATAACCAGCGTGTCCGGAAGCCTTCCCTTGCTCCTTAGGACATTGCGTTGAATCACACCAAAGCGGTGCTGTTCGTCAATGACAACCAGGGCCAGATCGCGAAACTCCACACCTTCCTGGATGAGCGCGTGCGTCCCGATCACGACGCGCGTCTCGCCGCCGCGGATGCGTTCCAGAGCAGCCTGTTTTTCCTTGAGCGGGAGGCCGCCCTTGAGGATGTCGATCGGATAATGGAGCGGCGCCAGGAGCCGCCGGAAGTTGAAATAGTGCTGCTCGGCCAGAATCTCCGTCGGAGCCATGATGGCTGCCTGAAATCCGTTCTCGACCGCGACAATCGCTGCCTGAGCCGCAACAATCGTCTTGCCCGAGCCGACATCGCCCTGCAACAGCCGGCTCATCGGGCACGGCGAACACATGTCGTCGGCAATTTCTTTGAGAACGCGTTTCTGTGCTTGGGTCGGATGGAACGGGAGGACGCGCTTGATCGCGCGCCGCACATTCTCACCCAGGCGGAGCTTTCGATCCTTCAGCGCGCGCGCGCGACTCTCGCGCACCATGCCGACCCCGACCTGGACCTCAAAGAGCTCCTCGAAGATCATGCGTTTGTGGGCCGGAGAGAGGCCCCGATTGAGCATTTCCATTTCCCTGGCGCGCCCTTCCGGCGACGCAGCGCGCAGTTCCGGAAAATGAATGAGCGCCAGGGCCTTAGGTTTGGGGAGAAAGTGATACTGGCGGCGGAGATACGGCGGCAGCGGATCGCTCATGTCCGGCGGCAGGCTGGAGACGGCTTCATACATGATCTGGCGCAGCGATCGAGCACGCAGCGTGCCCAGCTTGCGATAAATAGGAACCACGCGGCCTGAGTGCACCGACTGCCCCGCCGTTTCCTCCCCAAACACTTCGCACTCGGGATTCATGAAGCAGAGGCCGCCGCGCGCGTAAGTATCACGCTTCACCTGACCGTAAATCACGAGCTTCATGCCCTGGCGGTACACGTTCCGCAGGTAAGGCTGATTGAAAAACTTGAGCTCGACGCTCCCGGTGCCGTCCCGCACCAGAATCTCGAAAATGGAAAGCCGGCGCCGGCGGGCTTCAAACGCTCCCACGGCGCAGATTTGCCCCCGTGTCAGGACCCACTCCCCTTCGCGCAGCGACTGCAGCGTCCGGTACACGGTGCGATCTTCGTAACGGAAGGGCGGGTAATCAAGCAGGTCGCCGATGGTTCGGATGCCCTGGGCTGCGAGCGTCTCGGCGCGCCGCGGGCCGACGCCCTTTAGGTATTGAACCGACGCATCCAGACTAATAGCCGACAAGGTCATATCATTTCACAGGATACGAGATTCTCCCTGTCGCCACAGGAATCACAGATAACAGGGACAATCCAAGAAGTTCGGAATCGGCGCCGTCGTTTATTCCTTTTCCCGATAATGCCGAAACCAATGTCCGTGCCAAGACAACGTTCAATAAAGGTATTATAGTCAGCTCCGTTGCAATGCCGTAAGGTTTGCTATGCATTTCCGCTATGCGAGACCTCAGTCTGCTCTGCTGGTTCACCAGCCTGCTCGGACTCGCCCTCTCACTGGACGGTTGCGGCGGCCGGACGATCAGCAAGGGGCTGGCTCGCGACGTGATCATCAGCTTCCCTGCCAGCGAGCTTGCCAAGGATGATGTCGAGGTGCTGTCCATCACCGAAGTGGGAGCGCATGACGCGGTCGCAGAAACGTTCCTCCGCACTTTCTTCCACCTGGAAAAGGTTGGCAAGGACCGGGTGATTCGCGAAGTCCGGGTGGGCAATGCGCCATGGCAAAAACTGGAGGATATCCAACGCGCTTTGCAGCAGGCCAAGATCGATGAGATCCGCCGCATGCTCGATAGGATCGCGGCTGCCGTCGAAGCTTACAAGCAGAAAAACGGCTGTTTGCCTGACTCCGAAGACTACGTGGCCCTCTCGGACACCCTCTTCCCGCTCTATCTGTCCCCCTTGATTCGCGAAGACGCGTGGAATCACGCGTTGGCTGCAGTCCGTCTGGGCCAGGACACGATCCGCCTCGTTTCCGCCGGACCCGACAGCAAGATGGGCACTTCCGACGACATCGAACTGACCAGAACTTTCCCCCGCTAAAGAGTAGTGGCAGGTCGTTACGGAATCACGGAAAAGCCTTCCTTGGCCGCTGCCTCGGCGAGTCTGTCGTCCAGGGTGACGAAACTGAATCCGCGCGTCCTCTCCTCGACAGACACCAGCGCCGCTGCCAGCTGCAAGGCGTCTGCAGCCGAAAGCTGGTGAATGCCGAGCAATCGCTCGGCGCGTTCCCGAACGGCCTCGTAGTCAATGTTTTCAGTCCAGTCTGAGGCAAGACGACCGAGCTTCCTCTTGGCCTCCTCGAAGCCCTTCAGCGAGAGTGACCCGCTTCGCATATGCTTGCACAGGGCTGAGAACACCTCGGTGCGCGTGAATGCCCAAACGAGCAAATCCATGTCCCGCGCGTACAGGCGAATCATGGAACCAGTCGCCTTTTCGCGACACACGAGTGGGACAATCGCGGACGAATCCCAGAATTTCATCGGCGCTCCCGATCCTCAAGTAGGGTCTTGACCGCGCCCACGGGCCTCTTGCCCGAAGGGGCGCGTTGTATCAGTTCTCGCAATCCCTTGCGGGCGCCGAGTCTGACTACGCCGGCCGCTTCAAGGCGCTTCAACCATGCTTCCGCTTCGTCCGTATCCATCTGAGAAGGCGGGACCGCCGGCACGATGCGCGCCACTGGCGTCTCCCGTTCCATTACCAGCACCGTTTCGCCCCGCTTCACTCGGCTCAAGTAATAACTCAACCGGTTCTTTAAATCGGCTATCCTGGCCTTTTTCATATGGCTAGTATAGTCAAACCAGGAACTGATCACAAGATGAGCCTCCGGCCGAGCCTGGGCTTCGTCTTCTGGCTTCTGGATTCTGACTTCTGCCGTTCGGAGATCAGACTTTGGAGAGGAGGTGGCCGAGCTTTTCCTTCTTGATCTTCAGGTATTCCTGAGTCGTAGAGTTAGGGGGTATTTCGAGCGCGACGCGTTCGACGACCTCGATCCCTTCCCTTTCCAATCCAACCACTTTATCCGGGTTATTCGAGAGCAGGCGGATGCGCGTGGCGCCCAGGTATTTCAGAATCTCGGCCGGAAAGTGATACTCCCGCTGGTCGGCCCCGAAACCCAGCTCGATGTTGGCGGCGACTGTATCCAGGCCCTGATCCTGGAGTTCGTAGGCGCGAATCTTGTTAAGGAGTCCAATGCCGCGCCCTTCCTGTTGCTGGTAGACGAGCACGCCGCGTCCGGACGCGGAAATCCTGCGCATGGCCTCGTGCAGCTGATCCCCGCAGTCGCACCGGTCCGAGCCAAAGACATCGCCAGTCAGGCATTGAGAATGGATGCGGACCAGAATCGGGCCGTCTGCGGCAAGATCCCCTGCAACCAAGGCCACAGCTTCCTCGCCGCTTTCCGGGTGGCGGAAGCCGTAGACCGTGAACTCTCCCAGGCGCGTGGGAAGTTTTGCTCGAGGAACTTTGTCGAAATTCATCGTTTGAGTGGAAACACCGGGGGACGCAGTGGAATCTTCTGTCTTGTTGCCGGCCTTCGTCACTGCAGCCGAATCATTCTTCGGGTCCAGCTGCGGGTGTCTCTTTCTCTGTCTTTCTTGCCTTCTTGCCACCCTTTTTCGATTCGCCCTTAGGCGCCTTGTAACCGCTGCCAATCAGCTCGAGAATGGCCATCTGCGCGCCGTCGCCCTCTCGGAGTCCAAGCCGGAGGATCCGCGTGTAGCCGCCATTGCGTTCGGCAAAGCGCGGCGCGAGGGTCTTGAAGAGCTTGGAAACCACTTCGGGATCCTTCACAAAAGCCAAAGCCTGCCGCCTGGCATGGAGCGACTCGCGCTTGCCCAGGGTGATCATCCGTTCTGCAATGGGGCGTAATTCCTTCGCTCGGGGCAAGGTGGTGCGGATGCGTTCCTTGTCCAGAAGCGAGGTCACCAGGTTGCGAAACATCATCATTCGATGGGGGGTCTTGCGTCCCAACTTTCTGCCGGCCATTCGATGTCTCATGAGCACGATCTCCGATTTACTCCAATTATCCGCCCTGCTACTCCGGCTTGGGAACAGGCACGGGCCGGCCGTCCTCACCAAGCTTCATGCCAAACGACAAGCCCATTTCGGAGAGAATCTCCTTGATCTCGTTCAAGGATTTGCGGCCGAAGTTCTTGGTCTTGAGCATCTCGGCCTCGGTCCTCTGGACCAGTTCACCGATGGTCTTGATGTCAGCGTTCTTCAAGCAGTTGTAAGAGCGCACCGAAAGTTCGAGTTCCTCGACGGAGCGTTTCAGGTTGTCGTACATGCGCTCGGCATCCCGATCCACTTCCTCTTCCTCTTCCTCAGGCTTCTCTTCGAAGTTGATGAAAATGAACATGTGGTCCTTCATTATCTTTGCAGCCTGAGCAATGGCGTCCTGCGGCCGGATACAGCCGTTGGTCCAGACGTCGAGAATCAGCTTGTCATAATCCGTGGTTTGCCCGAGCCGGGCGGCTTCGACACTGTAGTTGACCCGCTTGATCGGCGAATGAACGCTATCGAGCGGAATGTATCCGATGGGAAGGTCTTCCTCGAAGTTTTCGTCGGCGGGGATATAACCGCGGCCGTTCTTGACCCGCATTTCGATCTTCAGGGAGCCGCCTTCCCCGATGGTCGCGATATGGATATTCGGGTCGAGGATCTCGACATCAGGATCGGGGGTGATGCTTTCCGACCTGACCTCGCCCGGCTGATCGGCCTCGAGGAAGATCGTCTTCTCGTGCGGCGCTCTCAATCGGATCGGAATCTGCTTCAGATTCATGATGATGTTTGTGGCGTCTTCAGTCACGTTGGGAATGGGGGTGAACTCATGCAACACCCCTTCAATCTTGATTGCCGTGATAGCCGCCCCTTCGATCGACGAGAGCAGAACGCGGCGCAGAGCGTTTCCGATCGTCGTGCCAAATCCGCGCTCAAACGGCTGAGCATGAAACTGTCCGTAGGTCGGACTCAACGTCTCGAGGTCGCAGATCAGTCTTTTTGGTTTCTGAAAACCCTTAGTCATATCCCTCTCCAATGACGACGCGTTTCGAGTGACGAATCAGGAGTATTTCATTCGTCATTCGTCACTCGTCATTCGTCACTTCTCAAATCCTGCCCGCATTCACTACTTCGAATAGAGCTCGACGATCAAATGCTCATCGATTGGCATCTGCAAGTCGTCTCGCTTCGGCAGCGCCACTACTGTGCCCTTCAAGTTCGCGGCGTCGAGCTCGAGCCAGGCCGGCACTCCGCCGCGTCCCCCGACCGTCGCCACGCAATCCTGGATCTGTTGTACCTTCTTGGCCTTCTCCCGCAGCGTGATCACGTCTCCGGCATTGACCGCCACGGAAGGAATATCTACCTTTTTCCCGTTAACCAGGACATTCCCATGGTTGACCAGTTGGCGCGCCTGATCGCGCGAGGTGGCAAAACCCAGGCGGCAGACAACGCTGTCGAGCCGGCGCTCCAGGTTGAGCAGAAGCGTCTCGCCCGTGATGCCCTTCTTCTTCTCCGCCTTCCTGAAGTAGTTGCCGAACTGACGCTCCAGCACGCCGTAAATGCGCCGCACCTTTTGTTTCTCTCGCAGCTGCAAGCCGTAGCCGATCGTCTTCGGACGCCGGTCGCGTCCGTGCTGGCCTGGGGGCCAGTTGCGCTTTTCGATCGCGCATGTATCTTTGAAACACCGGTCTCCCTTGAGAAAGAGCTTCATTCCTTCCCGACGGCAGAGCCGACATTTTGAGTCGCGATATCTAGCCAAATTGTCTCTCCTCTTTCAAACTTCTTATCCGGAATCCCAAGGGGGATGCGGAAGAACTGCAAGCTCTAAACTCTGCGGCGCTTCGGCGGGCGGCAACCGTTATGGGGAATCGGCGTGATGTCACGGATGGATCTCACCTCGAGTCCCGCTGCCTGCAGTGCCCGAACGGCGGATTCACGGCCGGCCCCAGGTCCCTTGAGATACACCTGGAGCGTGCGCATCCCATAGTCCTTGGCGCTGGCTGCGGCGTTCGCGGCTGCCTGCTGCGCCGCGAACGGGGTACCCTTGCGCGAACCTTTGAAGCCGACGGCACCGGCGCTGGACGAGGTCAGAAGGTTCCCCTCCAGGTCGGTGATGCTGATGATCGTATTGTTGAAGGTCGCCAGGATGTGAGCGATCCCGTTCGGTATGTTGAGCCTTTCGCGCTTCTTTCCCCCCTTCTTCTTCCCTGTTTTCTTTACCTTCTCCGCCATTGATTCACTCCTGATCGAGTTCGTCCCTAAAACGGCGCCGCTTCCCTCGCAGCCCGTTCGTTACTTCTTTCCGATGATGCGTCGCGGCCCCTTGCGAGTCCGAGCGTTGGTGTGGGTCCGCTGCCCCCGAACCGGAAGCCCCCGGCGATGGCGCAAGCCGCGGTAGCACCCAATCTCCATGAGCCGCTTGATGTCCATGGAAACGGACTTGCGCAGATCGCCTTCGACCATGCCGTCCCTCTGGATGATGTTCCGGATGCGGACGATCTGGTCCTCGGTGAGATCCTTGACCTTGGTGCCGACGTCGACGCTTGCCTCCCGGCAGATCGCCGCCGCCCTGCTCCTGCCGATGCCGAAGATATATGTGAGTCCGATCTGCACCCTCTTGTGAATTGGCAGATCCACTCCCGCGATTCTAGCCAAAGTAAACCTCCCAACAGCCAATTTTGGATTTTAGATTTTGGATTTGAAGCACTTAAAAAATCTAAAATCCAAAATCCAAAATGTTCAACCCTGCCGCTGCTTGTGCTTGGGATTGGAGCACTGGACGTGCACCACTCCCTTCCGGCGGACGATCTTGCACTTGGCGCAGATTCTTTTCACCGATGCACGCACTTTCATGACACTCGCTCCACAACGATTCGCCTGCCCCGCTTCCCTTCACCTCGCTCGCAGCCTACTTGTACCGATAAACGATGCGGCCCCGGGAAAGGTCATAGGGCGACAGCTCGACGAGGATCTTGTCCCCGGGCAAAATGCGGATGAAGTTCTTGCGCATCTTCCCGGACACATGGGCCAGGACCATGTGCTTGTTCTCGAGCTCCACACGGAACATGGCGTTAGGGAGCGTCTCCACGACCGTGCCGACCACCTCGATTGCATCCTCTTTGGGCATGTGAATGTGCCGCGCCGCCGCGCACGGGGATGCGGCGCGGTCCTATTCCTCTCCGTTCACGATTCCGACGACAGCCTTAAAAACCTGGTCGACATCCCCAGCCCCATCGACTTCCACAAACTGCCCGCGTCGCCGATAAAAGTCGACCAGCGGCTGCGTTGTTTGATGATAGACCTGAAGGCGCTCCCTGACAACCTCGGGCCGGTCGTCATCGCGCTGCGTCAAAACCGCGCCGCACTCGCCACACCGCCCCTGTTTGCCGGCGAGACCCGGACCGTTATTGTAGATCCTGCGGCATTGCGGGCAGTTCCAGCGCTTTGACAGCCTTTCGACCAGCACCTCGTCATCGACCATGATGCCGATGGCCAGCGGTTGCATGCCCGTCTCAACAGCGAGCCTGTCAAGGAACTCCGCTTGACCGATTGTGCGGGGGTAGCCGTCCAGGATGAACCCGCGCTGCGAGTCTTGGTCCGCAAGGCGGCTCTTGACGATCTCATTCACAAGGCAATCGGGAACAAGCTCTCCAGCCTCCATCAATTTCCGGGCCTGCTTTCCCAGATCCGTTTGCTTCTTGACTGCTTCTCTAAGCACATCCCCTGTAGATATGCTGGGGTACCCGCAATGAGCCGCCAGCCTGCGTGCCTGAGTCCCCTTGCCTGCGCCCGGGGGCCCCAGCAATATCAGTGCTCTTCTCGCCATAGATGCCACCGTGCGCTTCCAGGCAAATCACCCTCTGCGGCCGCGAATCCGCCCCTTCTTCAAAAACCCATCGTAGTGGCGCATGATCAACTGAGACTCGATCTGTTGAACTGTGTCCATCGCCACCCCGACCACAATCAGCAGCGAAGTGCCGCCAAAGTAAAAAGTCACTCCAAGCCCGGTCGTGATCACGCTCAACCCTGCAGTGGTCAACCAATCGTCTAGCGGGCGCCCAATGAACGGGAGCGGTTGGACCTTGAAGCCCGTGATCAAAAACTCAGGCAGCAGGCAGACCAACACCAGGTAAATGCCGCCCGCGGCAGTAAGCCGGCTCAAGATCCGGTCAATATGCTCCGCCGTCCTCTTTCCCGGCCGGATACCGGGGATGTATCCGCCGTACTTCCGGATGTTGTCAGCAACCTCCATGGGGTTGAAGATGATGCTGACGTAAAAGAAGGCGAAGAAAATGATCCCCGTGATATAGAGCAGGTTGTACAGCGGCATCCCCTGCCCCAGCTGCTGCGCCAGGGTCTTCAGAAACGTCTGAGGGAAGACAACGCCGAGCGTTTGCGGGATGGCCACAATCGATGCGGCAAAGATCACAGGAATCACGCCGCCAGAGTTGACCCTCAGCGGCAGGTGTGTGGCCTGACCGCCATAGACGCGGCGTCCTACCACGCGCTTTGCGTACTGAACCGGAATCTTTCTCTGCCCGCGCTCCACGAACACGACGGCCGCGACGGTGACAACCATTACGATTACGAGGACGATTTCCGTGAACAGCGACCAGGTGTGCTTCAGCAGGTTAGTCACCATGACATTCATGGCGTGAGGCAGACCCACGACAATGCCGGCAAAGATGATCAAGCTGATTCCGTTGCCGATCCCCCTGTCCGAGATCTGCTCTCCGATCCACATGATGAAGGCGGTTCCCGTCGTCAGCGTGATCATGACCATCAAGCGGAAGCTCCAGCCGGGATTTAACACGATCTGTCCGGTGCCCTGCTTCTCAAGCGCAATGGCAGTCATGAAGCCCTGGAAGAGTGTGAGAACCACGGTCAGATACCGGGTATACTGGGTGATCTTCTTACGCCCCAGTTCGCCTTCCTTGGAGAGCTTTTCCAGGTATGGAACCACGACCGTCGCCAACTGCAGTATGATCGACGCCGTGATGTAAGGCATGATGCCGAGCGCGAATATGCTGAAACGGCGCAGGTTTCCGCCTGAGAAAATGTCAAGGAAGCCGAAAATCGTTCCGGCTTGCGCATTAAACAGAGCCAGCAGAGCATCGTGGTTGATCCCGGGCGTTGGGACGAAGGCACCCAGCCGATAAACCGCGAGCATCGCGAGCGTGAACAATACACGATTGCGTAAGTCCGGAATGCTGAAGATATTTTTAATGGAACTGAAAAACGGGCTTCTTTCTTCTGGCATTGCTTTTTGACCGTTCGGCCTACGCCGAGGATTTGACCTGCCTGGCAATCATTTCGACCGTGCCACCCGCCTTCTGAATCTTCTCCATCGCGCTCTTGCTGATCTTGTGCGTTCGAACATGGATGGCGTGCTGCAATTCTCCTGAACCCAGGATCTTGATGCCGTCCTTGGGACTCTTGACAATCCCTTTCTCCTGGAGGACCTTCGGATCCACCTGGGCTCCAGCCTCGAATTCCGCCAGCCTCCCCAGATTCACGATCGCATACTCCTTGCGGAATATGTTGTGAAACCCGCGCTTGGGCAGGCGACGGTGCAAAGGCATCTGCCCGCCTTCAAAGCCGGGGCGGATCGAGGTTCCCGAGCGGGACTTCTGCCCCTTGTAGCCGCGCGTCGCGGTCTTGCTGTGGCCGCCGCCGATGCCGCGCCCCACGCGCTTCGGCTTGCGGTTCGCGCCACGAGCCGGCGAGAGACTGTTCAATGTCAGCGTCATCTTCATTCCCCCTATTCCGAATCCACAATGGCGACCAGGTGAGGCACCTTGGCCACCATCCCGCGCACGGCAGGGGTATCCACTCGAGTCACAACTTGATTGAGGCGCTTGAATCCCAGGCTCTTGATGATCAGCTTATGCTTGCTGGGCGCTCCAATGGCGCTGCGGACGTATCTGATCCGGAGCACTGCCCTTTTGGCGGGTTTCTTGTGCTTCGTGCCTTTCACAATCATATTTCCTCTACCTGCTTGCCGCGCATTTTCGCCACCTCGGCCGCCTCCTTGAGGCTCTTGAGCCCTTCGAAGGTCGCTTTGACCACGTTGTGGGGGTTTGTGCTGCCCAGAGATTTGGTCAGGATATTGGAAATGCCGGCGGACTGCATCACCGCCCGCACGGGTCCGCCGGCAATGACGCCGGTGCCTTCCGACGCGGGCTTGAGCATCACCAGACCGGCCCCGTAACGGCCGACGACGGCGTGCGGAATCGTTCGGCCCTTCAAAGGGATCCGGATCAGGTTCTTGCGCGCCTGCTCCACGCCTTTGCGAATGGCCTGGGGAACCTCCTTCGCCTTTCCCATGCCGTAACCGACGAGGCCGTTCTGATCTCCTACAACTACGAGGGCGCTGAAACTCAGGTTTTTGCCGCCTTTGACCACCTTGGTAACGCGGTTGATGGACACTACCTGGTCCTTCAACTCCTGGCCACCCACGTCGATCTTTTCCAAGCTTCCTCCTAGAACTTCAGTCCGCTTTCGCGGGCCGCCTCCGCCAGCGCCTTGACGCGGCCGTGGTACAAATATCCGCCACGGTCGAAAACGACCGCCTCGATGCCTTTCGCCTTGGCCCGCTCGGCAATCGCCTTGCCCACCAGCTTGGCCCCTGCGATGTTTCCCGCCTTTTTCCGGTCGCCGCAAACCTCGCCCTCAAGCGTCGAGGCGGCAACCAGGGTTTTGCCGGCCAAGTCATCGACGACTTGAGCATAGATATGTGCAAGACTCCTGTAGACGCACAGTCGAGGCCGATTCGCGGCGCCGGAGAGTTTGCGGCGAATTCTCGCGTGAATCCTGGAGCGCTCCCGGGCGCGGTCAATTGGAGTGATCATTATGCACCCTTCTTTCCAACCTTGAGCCGTACCGTTTCGTCGGCGTAGCGGACGCCTTTTCCTTTGTAGGCATCCGGCTTGCGCAGGGCGCGGAGGTCCGCAGCCACTTGCCCGACCAGTTGTTTGTCCGCCCCGGAAACAATCAGCGTCGCAACATAATGCTGGACGCTTCTCGGTTGTCGTTCGACTTTGATCGAGATCCCCTCGGGGATCGGAAACTCGATCGGATGGGAATATCCCAGGCTTAAGACAACCGCCTTAGGCTTGGCTTCCACCTTGAATCCGATCCCGACGATATCGAGCACCTTGGCAAAGCCTTCTGTCACACCCCGTACGTTGTTGGCCGCCAAAGCGCGCGCCAATCCGTGATAGGCGGGATACGGTTTCTCGTCCGAGTTCCGCAAAGCCAGCAGCTCGTCGCCTTCAAGCTTGAAATGGATGCCCGGGGGGATCGGGCTGGTGAGCTTCGACTTCTTGCTCTCGATCGTCAGCACCTCGTCTTTGATCGACACCTTGACGCCGCTGGGAATCTTGATGGGTTTCTTACCAACTCGCGACATAGCGCACCTTCCAGCAGTACAATGCGATCCCGGCCTTTAACTGATCATACAGAGCACTTCGCCGCCGAGCCCTTTTTCCAGCGCTTGTTTGCCCGTAAGCAGTCCCTGCGAAGTCGAAACGACGCACACTCCCATTCCACCCAAGACGGTCGGAATGCGGGACTTCTTGGTATAAACGCGGCAGCCGGGACGACTTACGCGTGTGAGGGAACTGATCACCGATACTTTTCCCGGCGCGTAGCGCAAGTGAACGTGAATCATACCCTGCCTCGAGTCGCTCGAAACCGTATAGTTGGAGATATAGCCTTCTTCCTTAAGGATGCGGACCATCTCCAACTTCATCTTCGAAGACGGGATGTCAACCGTCTCGTGCTTCGCGTCGATGGCGTTGCGGATTCGGGTCAACAGATCTGCGATCGGATCGGTCATGGTCATATGTTCAGCTCTCCAGCCAGGGCTGAGCAAGGCGCTTCGGGCATCGGCATGCCGCGGGCGGCAGCCTGGCACATCCTCTACCAGCTCGATTTTGTGACCCCCGGAATTTCGCCTGCCAGCGCCAAGTTCCGGAAGCAGATGCGGCAGAGCTGGAACTTCCTGAGGATTCCACGGGGACGTCCGCAACGCAGACAGCGATTGTGCGCGCGCACCCGATACTTGGGTTTTCGCCTGGCCTTTGCCTTCAAGCACGTTCTCGCCACAGTGGCTCCTTATCACAACCGCGTGTCAGGTCTTGAAGACTGCCTTTTCGGACGCGTCTTCCCGACGCGGCCGCTTCATAGAAAGGACAGTTTTCGAAGCCGTCCACCTTCATAAGACTATTGTTCTCTCCTGGCAAACGGCATGCCCATCAGAGTCAGCAACGCGTGAGCTTCATCGTCGCTCTTGGCTGTGGTCACGATCGTGACGTTCATGCCGCGCGTTTTGTCGGCTTTGCCGTAATCGATCTCGGGAAAAATCAACTGGTCGCGCAAGCCCAGAGTGTAGTTCCCGCGCCCGTCGAAGGAGCGGGTTGAAACCCCGCGGAAGTCGCGAACGCGGGGCAGGGCAATGTTCAGCAGCCGGTCGAGAAATTCGTACATGCGGTCCCCGCGCAGGGTTACGGTGAGACCGATCGGCATGCCTTGGCGCAACTTGAAGTTCGCGATCGATTTCTTGGCCTTGGTGACCACGGGGCGTTGTCCGGTGATAGCCGCCAGCTCCTCGGCAGCCGTGTCAAGGACCTTGGCGTTTGCGGTCGCTTCGCCCAGGCCCATGTTGACGTTGATTTTCACCAGCCGGGGGACTGCCATCACGTTCTTGTAGTGAAACTGCCGCGTCAGGGCAGGGACCGCTTCGTTCCTGTAAAACTCACGCAATCTACTCATGACTGGATATGCCTCTACTCATCCAACAACTCGTCGCAGTTCTTGCAGATCCTGACCTTGCGTCCGCCCTGCACCACGCTGAATGCCACGCGCGCGCGCTTGTTGCAACGCTTGCAAACAACCATCAGATTCGACAGGTGAATCGGGGATTCCTTGGGGAGGATGCCCCCCTTGATGTTTCTCTGCGGATTCGGCCGGGTATGCTTGTGGATGAAATTCAGCCCTTCCACGATCGCCCGGCCCTTGTCCGGAAAAACTCTGAGCACCTTGCCCGTCTTGCCCCGGTCCTTGCCCGAGAGCACGTAAACCTGATCGTTCTTCTTGATATGTGCCTTGTACATCGATTCCGATCCTCGCTTGAGCGCCGCTAGATCACTTCCGGCGCCAGCGACACAATTTTGAGGAACTCCTTGTCCCTGAGTTCGCGGCTCACGGGACCGAACACGCGCGTCCCAATGGGCTCCTTCTGATCATTGATGAGCACTGCCGCATTGTCGTCGAAACGAATGTATGTGCCGTCCTTGCGCCGGTGCTCTTTTCTCGTGCGCACGACTACAGCCTTCACCACGTCGCCTTTCTTAACCTGGCCGTCGGGAGAAGCCTCCTTCACGTTCGCAGTGATGATGTCACCCAGGGTGGCGACATGTCCAATCTGGGCTCCGAGCGGTAGAATACAGGAGATCCTTCGGGCTCCTGAATTATCCGCTACCTCCAAGATGGTTCGCATCTGTATCATGGCTGCATTACCTCACCGGATTTTAGATTTTGGACTTGCGATTTTGGATTGAAAGGCAAGGAGCCGTCCGCGCCAAAATCCAAAATCCAAAATCTAAAATCCAAAATCCGATAGGTCTAAGTGGCTTTGGACAGGACTTCTGTCACGCGCCACCTTTTTCGGGCGCTCAAGGGGCGTGTTTCCATAATGCGCACTCGGTCCCCGACATGGCAGGAGCCGTTTTCATCATGGGCCAGGAAAGTCGATGTCTTCCGCAAGGTCTTCCTATAAAGCGGGTGCTGGACCAGTCTGTCCACTGCCACGGCCACGGTCTTGTGCATTGCGGTGCTCGTGACCACACCTACCTGGGTATGCCGGATGCCTCGCTTCTTCCGCTCCGCGCTTGTCATTTCCCTGCCCCTTGACTCTTGGCCTTTTCTTTCAGTTCCATCTCTCGGAGGACAGTCTGGACACGCGCGATATCCTTGCGCACAACCCTCATCCGTGATGCGCTTTCGAGCTGCCCGGTCGCTGCTTGGAAGCGGAGCTTGAAGAGTTGCTCACGCAAAGCCGTTTCTTCCAAAACCAGATCCTCCCTGGACATGTCTCTCATCTGGGAAGCCTTCATGCCTCCTCCATGCCGAAACGTTTCACAAACTTCGCTTTAATGCTCATCTTGTGCGCCGCCAGTCGCAATGCCTCCGAGGCGACGCTCTCGGGCACACCTTCCATCTCGTAAATGATCTTACCGGGACGCACGACGGCAACCCAGCCCTCGGGAGCGCCTTTGCCTTTTCCCATGCGGGTTTCGGCGGGCTTCTTGGTGATCGGCTTGTCGGGGAACACGCGGATCCAGATCTTGCCGCCGCGCTTGATGAAACGGGTGATGGCCACGCGCCCGGCCTCGATCTCCCGGTCAGAAACCCACCCCGCTTCGAGCGCTTTCAAGCCGTAGTCCCCGAAGGTGACGTCCGAGCCGCGCCAAGCCTTGCCGCGGCGCTTCCCCTTCTGCTGTTTTCGATATTTGACCTTCTTCGGCATCAACATGATGAACTTCTACTCCTGCTGACGAATCAGCGCCCGAGCTCAGGCTTCTGCATCTCGAACAACTCGCCCTTGTAAATCCACACCTTCACGCCGATCACGCCGTAGGTGGTATTGGCTTCGGCGAAACCGTAGTCGATGTCGGCCCGAATGGTGTGGAGGGGAAGCTGGCCGTGCAGGTACCATTCCGCGCGAGCGATTTCCGCGCCGTTCAGACGGCCTGCCGTCCGCACCTTGATCCCCTTGGCGCCGAAGCGCAAGGTGCTGTCGACGGCGCGGCGCATGGCGCGCCGGAACGCGATGCGTTTCTCCAATTGCTGGGCGATGCCCTCGGAAACCAGCTGCGCGTCAAGCTCCGGCTTGTTTATTTCTTGTATCTTGAGATTGATGTCGCGCCCGGTCAGCGCTTGCAAGTCCTTTTTTAGCTTTTCGATCTCCGTCCCCTTCTTGCCCACGATGATGCCGGGGCGGGACGTGAAGATGATGATCGTGAGCTTGTTCGCAGCCCTCTCGACCTCCACACGCGAAACGCCGGCGTGCGCGAACTTCTTCTTGAGCATGACCTTCAGGTTGAGATCTTCATGGAGGAGAGCGCCGTAGTCTTTGCGCGCAAACCAGCGCGAGCGCCACGTTCGATTGACGCCGAGTCTGAAACCGTACGGATGAACTTTCTGACCCAAAGTGAGACCTCCCTACTCCTTTGTATCCTTGCCCTGAATCGTAATCGTAATGTGCTTAAACCGCCTCTGCTGCCGGTAAGCCCGTCCCATCGGGGCGGGGCGAACCCGGCGGCGCCACTTGGTCGGGCCTGTGTCTACCACGGCGCCCTGCACTACGAATGAGTCGACGTCTGCCGTCGCATTCTTCTCCCTGGCGTTCGCCACCGCAGAAAGGAGCACCTTTGCAATGGGTTGCGTGGCACGCTTCTTGGTGAACTTCAGGATCGCCAGCGCTTCCTGCACGCTCCTGCCGCGGATCAGGTCGATCACCAGGCGAGCCTTCTGCGGCGATCCCTTCAGGTACTTCCCTGTCGCCCTTGCTTCCATATCGAATCCACCGAGCTGTGACCGGCGACCCGCTTGAGGCGGCGATTCAAAAGATTCGCTGCCGCCATGAGTCCGCCGGGTGCTCTCCCTCTCTTCCTGCCGATTCCCCGGACCGTGAACGCCTCCGACGTGACGAGGCTTGCCAGCAGTCCGCCCTTGCCTCAAGTCTTGACGGCGGTCGCCCTTTCAGCCACCTTCGTGGTATGCCCCTTGAAAATGCGAGTAGGCGCGAATTCACCCAATTTGTGGCTCACCATGTTTTCGGAGATGTAAATCGGGATGAACTTCTTGCCGTTGTGCACCGCGATCGTAGCGCCCACCATCTCCGGTGTGATGGTCGAGCGCCGCGACCAGGTCTTGATCACCGTGCGGCTGCCGGTCCCGCCGAGTGTCCGCACCTTGCTCAAGAGATGATCATCCACGAACGGGCCCTTCTTTACCGATCTTGCCATCCAACACTCCGCCTATCTCTTGCCCCGGCGCTTGATAATGAAGCGCTGAGTCCGCTTGTTGTTGCGCGTCTTGTATCCCTTGGTGGGCAAGCCCCATGGGCTGACCGGGTGCCGCCCGCCTGAAGTCTTTCCCTCACCGCCTCCGTGGGGGTGGTCGATCGGGTTCATGGCCACGCCCCGAACCGTCGGCCGCCAGCCCAGCCAACGCGACCGGCCCGCCTTGCCGATCGAAACGTTTTCATGATCGAGATTCCCAACCTGGCCTATGGTGGCATAGCAATCCAGGTGCACCATGCGAGTCTCGCCCGATGGGACTTTGATCTGAGCATACCCGGCTTCCTTGGCCAGGAGCTGCGCCGCCACGCCGGCCGCCCGCGCCAGTTGCCCGCCCTTTCCCTTCTTGAGCTCGATATTGTGAATCATGGTGCCGAGCGGGATGTTCTTGAGCGGCAAGGCATTGCCGACCAGGATGTCCGCGCCTTCGCCTGAAATCACCGTGGCACCCACATTCAACCCGTATGGGGCCAGGATGTAGCGCTTCTCGCCGTCCGCGTAGGTCAGGAGGGCTATGCGCGCGGAGCGATTCGGGTCATATTCGAGCGCCGTGACCCTGGCTGGAACGTCGCGCTTCTCTCTCAGGAAATCGATGACGCGGTACAGCCGCTTGTGCGCCCCGCCCCGATGCCGGACGGAAAGGTGACCCTTGTTGTTGCGCCCGGAGATTCTCCGCTTCGAATCCGTCAATCGCTTCAACGGGCGACCTCCGGACAGCTCCTTGTTGTCAAGAGTGGTTCGAAACCGGATCGCCGGCGAAGTGGGCCTGTATGTCTTGAGTGCCATGTTTTGAGCTGCTCCCGCCGAGATCAGATCATCTCGGAGAATTCGAACATCTTTTCACCCTTCTTCAGCGTCACGTACGCCTTCTTCCAGTCAGGCTTTCGCCCTGCGAAACGCCCCTGCCGTCGGACCTTGCCATGAAAGTTAGCGGTGCGAACGCGCGCGACCTTCACCTTGAAGATCTTCTCGACCGCGTCCTTGATCTCGATCTTGTTCGCGTCGCGCGCCACCTTGAAGGTCAAGGTCTGGAGCTTTTCCTTCTCAAAGGTGCTCTTCTCGGTGATTACGGGCACTCTCAGTATTCTGTGCGCTTGCTTCATCGGCTCAATACCTCCTGCACCTGCAGAATCGCCTCCTTCGAAAAGATCAGCAGCTCATGATTCACTACGTCGTGAATATTGACGCCCTGGCCCGCGACGAGTTTCACTCGAGGGAGGTTTCGCGACGAAAGCTGCAGGTTGCGATTCGGGTTCGACTCGACAAGGAGCACCTTGCGCCCCGCGCCGAAGTTATCGAGCGCCTTCTTCAGGTCCTTGGTCTTGTGGTTCTCGAGCTGGAACCCTTCGACGACCGTCAGGCAGTTCTCGCCGAATCTTGCCGACAGAGCGGACCGCAGAGCCCCTCGGAGCTTCTTGCGCGGGAAAGCATAGACGTAACTCCGCGGCTGCGGGCCATGGATCGTGCCCCCGTGTCTCCATAGCGGACTGCGGATGCTTCCGATGCGGGCCCGGCCCGTCCCTTTCTGGCGCCAGAGCTTCTTTCCGCTTCCGCTTACGAGGCCGCGGGTCTTGGTTGCTGCGGTCCCGGCGCGCTGTGAATCTTCGTAGTGCTTCACCGCCTCCCAGATGAGGTGCACATTCAGAGGAGCATTGAACACTTTGTCGGAGAGTTCCAATTTCCCAACCACCTCATTTGCGAGGTTTTTGACATCAATCTCAGCCATTCCTGAACCTCGATTTTTTCCCCGCGCAGGAGAAATCCTTCGTCTCCTCTAAGCCTTCTTGACGATGACGTATCCACCGTTGCGGCCGGGGACCGCGCCCTTCAACACCAGCAGGTTCTCCTGATCCTGGACCCGCAACACCTGCAAGCGCTGCACCGTGACACGAACATTCCCCATGTGGCCGGCCGCGCGCATGCCCGGCAACACGCGGCTCGGGAAAGCCGAAGCGCCGATCGATCCCGGAGCGCGGTGAAACATGGAGCCGTGGGTAGCCGCGCCGCCCCGGAAATGGTGCCGTTTTACCATGCCGGCAAACCCGCGCCCTTTGCTGGTACCCGTCACATCGACCGTATCTTCCGGCTGGAAGACCTGGTTCACCAGAATCTGGTCGCCCACCTTGAGCGGCTTCTCGCCCTCGTCGAACCTGAACTCGCGCAGGATGCGAACCGGAGGCACTCCCGCCTTTTTGAAGTGGCCGGCGCGCGGCTTCTTCACCCGCGAAGGACGAACAAACTCAACCAGCCCCAGCTGCACGGCGTCGTAGCCGTCCTTTTCTTTGACTTTTTTCTGGACCACGATGCAGGGCCCCGTCTTGATGACCGTCGCAGGGACAACTTTGCCGTCCTCTTCGAAAACCTGGGTCATCCCCACTTTGACTCCAATCAGTCCATCCACCATAAGTGCTCCGCGCCAGCGAATTTTGAATTTTGGATTTTGGATTTTGGAATTTGGATTTATCCATTCTCTTCAAATCCAAATTCCAAAATCCAAAATCCAAAATCCAAATTCCAAATTCCTTCGTCACCCGGCTAAGCCAGTTCCTTTCCTCACTTGTGTTCCGTGCCGAAGGCCTTGATCTCCACATCGATCGCCGCCGGAAGGTCAAGCTTCATCAAAGCATCGACCGTCTGGGGCGTTGGCTCGAGAATATCCACCAAGCGCTTGTGCGTGCGAATTTCGAACTGTTCCCGCGACTTTTTGTCCACGTGCGGCGAGCGCAGCACGCAGAACTTGTTCTTCACCGTCGGCAGCGGGATCGGTCCTGACACGCGGGATCCGGTCCGCTTGGCGATATCCACAATCTCCGACGTCGACTGGTCCAGCACTCGGTAGTCGTAAGCCTTCAGCCGTATCCTGATCTTTTCGTTGAGCATATTAGTATCTAGTGTTTAGTGCTGAGTGCTGAGAAAATGCTTTTCACTCAGCACTCAGCACTTCTCATGTATGTCCCTACTCCATGATCTCCGAGATGGTGCCGGCGCCCACCGTATGGCCGCCTTCCCGAATCGCAAACCGCAGCCCCTTCTCCATCGCAATCGGCGTGATC
>Ga0315282_10003891_pt1 | contig 26472 bp, 23 predicted proteins | sample YL17G07_20_MG_FD_203693 | JGI IMG/M metagenome (GOLD analysis project Ga0315282, IMG submission 203693) | Sediment microbial communities from Yellowstone Lake, YNP, Wyoming, USA - YL17G07_20 | ecosystem: Environmental > Aquatic > Freshwater > Lake > Sediment | place: USA: Wyoming | collected... | reverse complement strand
TTGAGACTTCAACGAGAAACACTCTGGACCTCAACGCAATCCCCGTGATCAAAAAGTTGCCTCACTTGCCTATCCTTGTGGACCCGAGTCATCGGACAGGTGCGTGGGAGTTGGTGACCCCAATGTCCCTGGCTGCTATCACGGCAAGAGCCGATGGGCTGATGATTGAGGTGCATCAAAACCCCGAACTTGCACTCTCGGACGGGTTTCAGTCACTGAAGCCCGAAACATTTTCTATGCTGGTCGGAAGACTTCGGGAGGTAGCGCGGCTTGTCCACCGTTCCTTCTAGACACCAGTTATCCTAATTCAATGATCAAGAGAGGATACCGAGCTGGAAAGAGGAATCAGGCGTACGACGCGAAAGGCGGTGCCTGCATTTCCGTTTTGGAAAGCGCGGTCAGGGACCTCGGAGAGGGCGTGATAACATTTGACAAGCGTGGTCGCGTGACTTCGTGGAATAGAGGGGCGGAGAGGATCTTCGGCTACAAGGCCAAGGAGGTCACAGGGAAGAGTCTCCGCATGACGATCCCAAGGAACGGCCTGAAGGAGTGGAAGGAGCATCTGAGGCGAGTCCTCGCCGACGAAGGAATAGCCCGAAACTTTGAAATTGAGCGAATAAGAAAAGATGGGGAGCGAATCTGGGTTACGACGACCTCTTCAACGATTCATGGCAAGGAAGGCGCGGTCATCGGTGCTGCATCGATCATGAGGGACATCACGCATGAGAAGACCCTGCGAGAACAACACGAGCACTCAGAACAGATGTATCGCGAACTCTTTGAGACTTCAAAGGACATTATCTTCATTGCCAGTGTTGACGGCACGTTCATCGACATCAATCAAGCGGGTGTCGAAGCATTCGGCTACAAGAGCAAGAAAGAAATGATGGGAGTGAGCATTCCCAAGGCGCTCTATGTGAACCCAGAAGATCGCAAGCGGTTTCATGAGAGGATTGCGCGAAACGGATATGCGGTGGACTATGAACTCCGTCTGAAGAAGAAAAACGGCGAGCTCATGGATGTCATCGAGACGAGCACACCGATTCGAAACGATCGTGGCGAAGTCATTGCGTACCGTGGGATCTTGCGTGATGTTACTGAGAAGAAAGCACTCGAGCGTCAGTTGAAGGAATCGGAGGAGAAGTATCGCTCTCTCATTGAGCGTTCTCCAGATGGCGCCGCGGTGACGCACGAAGGGAAATTCCTTTATGTAAATCGAGCATTCACGAGACTTTATGGTTATCAGAACGACACCGATCTCCTGAAGAGGTCAATTTCTGAAATAGTGAGCGAAGAGCAAAGGGAGGATGTTGACAAGTGGTTCCGTCAGCATGAACTCGATCAGCGGTCCTCGAGCCGCTACGAGTTCGCAGGTGTGCGGAAGGACAGGAAGAGAATCAATGTGGAGGTCTACGGAAGTCCGGTTCCTTATGAGGGAAAGGTGTGCCTGCTCACATTTCATCGCGACATCACCGAGAGAAGACTGCTCCATGAGGAGATAGGCGAGGCCGAGCGGATCGTCAGCGACATCCTCGCGACGATGGGTGATGCTCTTGTCATCACCGATCTCCATGGGAAGGTTCTCCAAGTGAACCGAGAGTTCGAAAGAATGACAGGGTACAACGTTAGAGAAGCATTTGGGCTCGACTTTCCCTACCCGTGGCTGCTTGAAGAAGAAATGTCGAGGTTTGTGCTCTGGATTTCTGAGCTTAGGACGAAGAGCTTTCTCCATGACTTTGATATGAACTGGGTCACGAAGGGGAATAAGAGAATTGCGGTCAGTCTGAACACGACCCTGTTGCGGAATACACGCGGGGAACCAATCGCAATGCTCAACATAGCGCGCGATATCTCCGAGCGAAAGCGTCTGGCAGGGGAGCTTGAAGCACGGAGCCGACAGATCGAGCATTTGTACCAGGAGACACTGGCGAAATCGCTTGAGATTGAGCGGCGGAACAAGGAACTCGATGATTTTACCTACGTCGTCTCTCACGACTTGAAGGAACCTCTTGTCACCATTGAGGGCTATGGAAAGATTCTCCATAGTGATTTTCAGAAGGAGCTGGGGCCGACCGGAATCGATTATCTGAAGTCAATGATCAACTCAGCAAACCGGATGAAGAAATTCATCGATGACTTACTTGCCCTCACACGGCTAAGCCGGGTCACCGAGAGTTTTCGGCCAACCCAAATAGGAAAGCTCATCGAGGAAGTCAAGGGTGATCTTGAGTTTGCGCTTCGCGAGAAAAATGTTCGCTTCGTCATTCCAGACGTAATGCCTACGATCACCTGTAACGAGAGTCAAATGAAGCTAGTTTTCCGGAACCTCATTTCGAACGCGATCAAATTTAACGATAAACCTGCCCCAGAGATTGTCATTGGTTATGAGGAGGACCCGGGGGATTACAAGTTGTTCGTCCAAGACAACGGCATTGGCATTGAACCTCAGTATTTCGAGAAGATTTTTGGTATATTTCAAAGATTACACAGGTCAGAAGACTATGGCGGGACGGGAGTTGGTCTGACGATCGTCCAGAAAATCATCGATTTGCACGAAGGCAGGATTTGGGTAGAGTCAAAAATCGGAGAAGGAACGACATTCTTCTTCACGATTCCGAAGGGACCGAAGTAGGGCTTGACCTCTCGAACTGAGGGCCCAACTCAAGGGACAGGTGGATGGCAGACAATCAGATCGACGTCCTTCTAATCGAAGATAACGAAGAATTTGCAAGACTCGTATCTCTTTACCTCCAGAAGGAGAAAGAGGCGAAATTCGTCGTCACCTGGAAACCAGACGGGGAGACCGGTATGGAAGCCATCAAGGACGACGAAAGCTTCGATGTTATCTTGATGGACTATTTTCTTCCAGGGCAGACCGGATTTGAAGTAACGAGAAAACTTCATGAAAAAAATGTTCAGATCCCAATCATCTTTCTCACTGCAAATCGGGAGTTTGACCTCGTTCTTGAAGTTATGAAGCTCGGAGTTGAAGATTATCTTGTTAAGGAAGAGATATTTAGTCCCGTCCTCCCAAAAACTCTCCTCAACGTCTTGGAGCGACGTGACCTGAAGAAGCGGCTTGAAGATATCGAGATCAGTGAGAAACGACTGCAAGCAATCCAGGAGCTCGTTATCTCAGTGACTGCTGAACTCGATGTGCCCGTCAAGAATCTCCGTGCGAAAGTCGTGTCGCTCCAGAAGGACCGGTCTGCGACTCAGCTCAAGAAACACCTCGTCACAATAGAAAAAAGCCTGGATCGAATCGAACAGAAACTCCGGAGACTGAGGGAGTTGAAGGAAGCGAAGAGCGTGCCGTATGTGAAGGGTGTACGAATGATCGATCTCTCTGAGTAGGAGTCTCATAATGCACTTGGTGAAGAGGCATTTAATCGAACAAGTTCTCTCCTCAGAGGATCGAGACGCGATCTCGAATGCAATTCAAAGAGTTGAGCAGCTCACGAGCGGGGAGATCAAGGTGGTTGTGCGGGAGCGACGGCACCTCGGCGAAAAGCGACTGACGCTTGAGAAAATGGCTGTCAGAGAATTTCACCATCTCAAACTCTCAAAGACAAGGGATAGAACTGGGATTCTTTTCTTCCTCCTCCTTAGCGAGCGAAAATTCCATATCATCGCAGATGAGGGGATTCATCGAAAGGTCTCGGAAGGGACTTGGGATCGGGTTGCGGACTCGATGAGTGCAGAGTTTAAGAAGGGGAGGTATCGTGAAGGAATCACTCACGGGGTCGAACTGGTTGGAAAAATTCTCTCAGAGAAATTTCCGAGAGAAGCTAGTGGTCGAAACCAGATCTCAGACAGAGTAATTGTCGACTGACGTACCTCGATTATGGTGTTCCAGCATGAATGTCAAAAAGACTATTTTTCCATGGTACGGGATTTTCGGTCTAGCGCTCATTGCGATCGGCGAGCTACTCCTCTATCTCGACTGTTCTGTTGTTCCAGTCTACTTCACACCACTTGCGTGGTCGGGCTACATTCTGTTCGTGGATGGGTTGAATTACAGGGTTCGAGGCGAGTCTCTCATCCGAAACCGCGCGAAAGCGTTCTTAGTGATGCTTCCATGGTCGGTTCTCTGCTGGCTGGTTTTTGAACTGTACAACCTTCACATGCAGAACTGGATTTACGTGGGGCTCCCGCAGAACCTCGTTGCCCGATCGATCGGATATGTTTGGTCATTCGCAACGATCCTTCCGGCAGTTCTCGAAACAGCCGATCTCCTGCAGCCGCTCTTCCAGAAGTTCAGGGTGAGGCCGCGGAAGATTTCTCGGACTGAACTCTACCTCTACATGAGTCTTGGTTTTCTCTGCCTCGCTCTTCCGGCACTTTTTTCTCATTCAACTGCCAGGTATCTCATCCTGTTTGTCTGGCTTGGATTTGCGTTCTTGTTGGAGCCGATCAACTACTTGCTTGGTGGAAGATCGCTCTTCCGATACTTTGAAGAGGGAGAGTTGAAACAACTCTTGAGTCTGATGCTCTCGGGGCTCGTGTGTGGCTTCCTTTGGGAATTCTGGAATTATTGGGCCGAGGCCAAATGGACCTACAACCTTCCGTTCTCCTGGGCTGGACCAAGAATCTTTGAGATGCCGCTCCTCGGATTCCTGGGTTTCATCCCATTCGCAGTCGAATGTCATGCAATGCAGAACTATCTGCTCGCTCTCTTGAACAGGGGGCGAACTCTCGCTCATCATCCAGTCGTGGAAAGCCTATGAAATTCAAAGTTGCTCTTGCACAGGTTGATTCGGTTCTCGGCGATGTAAAGAGAAATGTCAAACACCATCTGAAATTTGTTGAGAGAGCAAAGCGTTCGGGAGCGAACCTCGTCGTGTTTCCTGAGCTCAGCATCACGGGCTACACCGTTCGCGATATCAATTGGGACGCCGCAATTGACCCGCAGGCTTCCCCCTTGCTCAGGGAGCTGAAGCTCAAAAGTAGCTCTATCTCTATTCTCTTCGGAGGGATCGAAGAGAGCAAGGATTTTGGAATCTTCAATTCGGCCTTCTACATCGAAGGTGGTATGGTCGCACATATTCACCGGAAGATTTACCCACCGACGTACGGAATGTTTGAAGAAATGCGTTACTTCAGCCAAGGACGTTCACTCTTTCCATTCGATACACGCTTGGGTCGATTGGGCGTGCTGATCTGTGAAGACTTGTGGCATATCTCCTTGCCGTATTTGCTTGCACTTGGCGGAGCTCAGGTGATTATCGGTATCGCAGCAAGCCCAACACGCCTTGGCGGGGATGGCGACAAGCTGGCGATCGCGAAGGTGAACACTGAGAACCACAAAGCATTTGCACGCTTGCTGAGTACTTATATCATCTTCTGCAATCGAGTCGGATATGAAGATGGGGTGAATTTTTGGGGCGGTTCTGAGGTGATTGGTCCAAGTGGAGATGTCGTTGCAGCAGCAAAACTTTTTGATGAGGACCTAGTCGTGGCTGAAATCGATACCAATGAAGTGCGCCGGGCTCGGAGACTGTCTCGGCATTTCCTCGATGAGAATCCTGACTTCGTCTGGCGTGAGTTGGGGAGGATTCTAAGCAGTGGTTCGGAGTAACTACGGCGGCATGGCTGTCCTACGTTGTGTGAAACTGACCGAGAAAATTGTTATATTTACAGCTGACTTGGAAGGAAAGAAATAGAAATCACTTTCATCTTTAGGGAGTCAATGATGAACACCGCCAAAACCGTCTTCCTGATGACCTTAATCATGGTGATTTTTCTCCTTGTGGGCCAGTTGCTGGGTGGAAATCAAGGGATGATGTATGCGCTCGTCCTCTCCGTCGCTATGAATTTCATCACCTATTGGTTTTCTGACAAAATTGTCCTCGCGATGTATCGGGCACGAGAAGTCAGTGAATCTAACGAACCCCGCCTGTATGCTATTCTTCGAAACCTTACAACTCAGGCCCAGCTGCCTATGCCGAGGGTTTTCATCATCCCGAATGAGACCCCGAACGCCTTTGCCACTGGCAGGAATCCAAACCGTGCGAGCGTTGCGGTTACGCAGGGCATACTGAAACTCCTCAGTGAAGATGAACTCGAAGGAGTTCTGGGGCACGAGCTTGCACATGTGAAACATCGAGATATCCTTATAGGAACAATGGTCGCGACGATGGTAGGGACCATAACTTTCCTTGCGCGCATGGCAGGCTGGTCGATGATGTTTTTCGGTGGGGGTCGCAATGAGCGGAGAGACTCCGGCGGTTTGGGGGAGCTCTTCCTCATTATCGTGGCTCCTCTTGCAGCGGTTCTGATTCAGTTAGCGATCTCTCGATCGCGCGAGTACGCAGCTGATGAAGGCGGATCGAGTATTTCCCACAAGCCCCTTTCGCTTGCTAATGCTCTTCGCAAATTGGAGCGAGGGGTCGAGCGCATTCCGATGGAGCAGGCCAGTCCTGCCTCTGCGCACCTGTTCATCGTCAACCCACTCCGAGGCGGAGGGATTCTCTCTTTGTTCTCCACACACCCGCCGATCGAGGCTCGGATTGAACGCCTCGAAAGACTTGCGATGGGGGGAGCCTAATCCCTTTCGAAGTCTCACGTGATCAACCAAACATCAACGACAAAGCTCTATGGGGAGTGAAGAGACCTTAGTCTATCAAGAGCCGGCGCCGATTCTCGAGAAAGAAAACGCGCTCCAGTCAATGATGAGCCGCTTCGATCGGGCGGCTGAGATTCTTGGCATTCAGCGCGGTGTCTACGAGTATCTCAAGACCCCCGTAAAGCAGATCATCGTTTCGATCCCAATCCAGATGGACAGCGGGAATATCGAGATCTTCGAGGGCTATCGCGTCATCCACAACGATATTCTCGGGCCCTCAAAAGGGGGGATCCGTTTTGCCCCGGATATTACTCTTGATGAAATCAAAGCACTCGCTGCGTGGATGACGTGGAAGTGCGCAGTTGTCAATATCCCCTTCGGTGGGGCAAAAGGTGGAGTAAAGTGTGACCCTTCAAAACTAACCGCTCTTGAGTTAGAAAAGATTACCCGCCGTTATACCGCGAACCTTCTCGACATCTTTGGACCCGAGCGTGATATCCCCGGCCCTGACATGAATACGAATGAGCAAGTTATGGCCTGGATCGTGGACACGTACAGCATGCACGTGAAGAGGGCCGAGACCGCAGTGGTGACGGGAAAGCCTTTGATCATCGGGGGATCGGTTGGAAGGAGAGAGGCTACTGGCCGTGGCTGCATGGTGGTGACTCTCGCTGCCATGGAGAAAATTGGGAGGAAGCCAAAGAATGCAACGGTTGTCATTCAGGGATTCGGGAACGTTGGTTCAGTGACGGCACGATTACTCAGAGAGCAGGGCTGCAAGATTATAGGGATCAGTGACATAACAGGTGCATATCACGATGCGAAGGGTATTGACGTGGGCAAAGCAGTCGACTACGTACAGAAGAATAAGAACCTCGGAGGATTCCCCTATGCAGAGAAGATTCCCTCATCGGAGTTGCACGAGCTTCCCTGCGATGTGCTCGTTCCTGCGGCGCGGGAGAACCAGATCACTGCGAGGAATACACCGAGAATAAAGGCAAGGATTATCTGTGAGGGAGCGAACGGTCCAACCACTGCAACAGCTGACCCAATTCTCCAAAACAAAGGATTCCTGGTCATCCGTGATATCCTTGCGAATGCAGGAGGGGTTACCGTCTCGTACTTCGAATGGGTGCAAGATCGTGTTGGGTATTTCTGGTCACTTGAGCGCGTGAATCGGCGACTCGACCGGATGGTCAGAACTGCCTTCGATACTGTTTACGGTGCGTCTGAGAAGTACAGGGTATCGCTTCGGCTCGCAGCATACATCATTGCTATTGACAAGGTTGCACGAACGCTCCTTCTCCGAGGTATCTATGGTTGACATCTCAGAGGACAGGCGATCCTGGTGGACATGACAATCGATGAAGCTTGTTCATCAATTCGGCTGGATCACAGGTTCAACTCTTGCGGGGTTGATTTTTTTGTTTCTTGCACTGTCACAACAAGCCCTCGCTCGCGGTGAGGACCAGAGCGAAAGGTCAGTCAAAACAAACTTGGAAGTCTTCCAAACTGAGTTGGCGTCCCTCGCAACGGAGCTCCTTCAGAAGTCGGGCGTTGGTCTTGAGCGAAATCTTGCTGTCAGCGTTCGGTCTCCCGACACTTCTTGGGTGGCTCGCAATACCATTGTCGAAGCTTTGAAGAAGCAGAGTTACAGCGTCTATCTATCTTCCCCTGATAGTGAGAGCAGAGGAGCCGCCATCGATATTGGAATCGTGGAGACAAAGGTTCGATACGGAAATACCTTCAGGGAGAGCTTCCTGGGAAAGAGAAAGACTGAACGCACGATCAGCATCATCGTCTCAGCGAACGTGCGAAGCGCCCAGCATGAGGTTCTCTTTGCTGGGGCTGTTTCAAGAGCATACAAGGACACGGTGAATGTCAGTGATGTGCCAGAGCTTGAGAACGCCTCAATCCATTTTACGCATGGCGAGCCACCGGGAGCAGGTTTTTTTGAGGAAGTCCTTGAGCCGATAATCATTGTTGGAGCCTCTGCAGTGGTGGTCTACCTATTCTTTACTGTTCGAAGTTAACGGCATCCTCGTTGGAGCATGACCATAAAGACAATCTTTGCGTTCATATTGTTTATCTTCCTTCTTTACTCAGGATGCCATTCCACCAAAGAGCTGGAGAGCCTCGGTGCTGAAGATCGGTTTGAGGTTGCCAAGAAGATGTTTGACGACGGCAATTATCTTGATGCGATCGAAGATTTTCGGGTGATCACGCTTCAGTTCCCTGGTAGTCGTGTTGCTGACAGCGCGCAGTTCTATCTCGCACAGAGTTATTTTCATCGAGACCAATTCATCCTTGCAGCATCGGAATACGAGACTCTGACTCGCTCAATGTCTACAAGCAAATTTGTTCCCGAGGCGCGCTTCCAGATAGGGATGTGCTATTACAGCCTGTCTCCAAGTTCGGATCTCGATCAGAAATACACCAGCAAAGCGCTTGATGCTTTTCAATCATTTCTTGAGTATCATCCGACAAATCCTCTCGTTCCTCAAGCTGAGGAAAAAATCCGTGAGCTGAATACAAAGCTTGCAAAGAAAGAGTACGATGCAGGCGTCATCTATATGCATATGGAATATTACAGGTCGGCAGAGCGTCAATTTGATTTTGTCCTGGAGAAGTATCACGACACTGACTACGCTCCACTGGCGCTCATCGGCAAAGTGGAGGCTCTCGTTGCACGAAAGAAGTACCCGGAGGCAAAGAAAGAGATCGACAGGTTCTTTGAAAGATATCCGAGTAGTTCCTTGTTAGACAGAGCCAGGAGCCTGAGGGATCAAATTGAGTCGAATCTGCAGGGTCGATCAGATTCTAAGGCAGAGGGCAAGGGAGCCTCAGAGAAGTCGAGAACGCAATCGGAAGTAAAATGAAAGAGTCTGCAGGGAAAAGAATTCAGCATAGACTGTCTGGCAGGAAAGCGAAGCACGTCAGAGACTCTCAGGTCGAGATGACTGAGATCGTCCTCCCGAACGATACGAATGCTCTCGGCACGCTCCATGGCGGCAAGCTTATGTCATGGCTTGACATTGCCGCGTCGATTGCTGCATCACGCCACTGCAATCGGGTTGCAGTTACGGCCTCAGTTGACGAACTGAATTTTCTCCACCCTATCTACGTCGGAGAAGCGGTTATTCTTCGCGCCTCCGTGAATCGAGTGTTTCGCACGTCGATGGAGGTTGGTGTGAAAGTGATGTCCGAGAACCTTCTGACAGGCGAAGTGAAACACGCAAATTCAGCCTATCTCACTTTCGTTGCCATTGATAGGAAGCGGCGCCCCGTTCTTTGTCCCCCAATAATTCCTCAAACTGCTGAGGAGATTCGCCGCTACGAAGAAGCGCTGAGACGGCGGCAGTTGCGTCTCCAACACAAAGTCTAGGTGAGGAGGGGGTGGGGCAAAGGTGTCTGGCAGCGGTTCAATCCCACGTTTCTCGACAAAGCGTTACCGTCCTCGCGGCTTGCCTTTCCGGCTGTCAGTGATACTCGACACACTGGTCCTCCTCCTTGTTCTTCAATCCCGCACGATCTCTCAGAGCACCGTCCCGCGTGAATTTGACCAGACGACTGAAGACAAGAAGCAGGCCGATTCAGTATTCTCCCACATCATGCGCATCCTCTCCCCAACTGCAGGAGCTCCCGCTCCAATTGCGGAGAAATGTGGTTTCCGGTTTCAGGCGGAAATAAAGAAATATTGGAATCTGCTCTCACCCGACAAACAGGCCGTTATAAAGGCGTTGTTTGCGCGTCCGACGCTGCAGGCGAGCGTCCTAAGTCCGAGTGGCCACTTTCGGATTCACTACGATACCACGGGAACGAACACCCCTGCGTTGCTCGACATCAACGGATCTCGACTCCCGAATACAGCAAGAGCGTACATTGATTCAGTTGCAGCCATCTTCGATCACGTTTGGGATTTTGAGACAAGCAGCCTCGGCTACCCAGCCCCTCCCCCTGATCAAGGCGCTGGAGGAGGAAACGAGTATGATATCTACGTCGTTGAACTGGGGGGAAATCTTTATGGCGAAACGGTTTTCAATCAAGAGGATATTCTCAATTCAACCAGGCCGAATCCGACCTATATGTCGTACATCGAGATTGACAACGACTACATTGGGTACTACACTCATGGACTCCAGGCGTTAAGAGTAACTGCAGCGCATGAATTCCATCATGCGATCCAAGTGGGCAATTATGGTTTCTGGCAGAATGATGTCTACTACTATGAATTGACATCCACGTGGATGGAAGACGTCGTCTACACCGGCATAAATGACTACTACCAGTACCTCCCATTGTACTTCAGCAACACGTCGATTCCATTCAATGTATCGAACGGGTATGTGGAGTACGGTCGAGCGATCTGGGGAAAATTCATTCAGAAGCGGTTTGGAGCAGCCAGGATGAAGAGGACTTGGGAGTTCATAAGCTCGATGCCGAGCTTGCAGGCGGTCGATGCTTCGCTTCGCGAGACCGGAACGAACTTCATTCGTGAGCTGCCGGAATTCTCACTCTGGCATTTCTATACAGGTCATCGCGCCGATCCAATCACTTACTTCACGGAATCGAGGTCGTTTCCGGAAGTACGCCCCGTCGATCTCCTTGATTTCATTCCGCCAGAAGGAATGATCTCCTCTACGGCCCGAAATCTTTCCATTCAATTCTTCCAATTGGTTGTTGACAGGGGAGGGGGACAATCTGATACTATCTCGATGGCGCTCACAAACATCAATCTAGTTGCTGCAGAAAACTCGGATGACCGATCCTATACTCTTTCATATCTTTTCACCACGCAGCCTCCTGACGAATCCTACGAGACGCTAGGCGATGGCCTGAAAGTAAAATTCATCGTCAATGATCCGACGAACTGGAAAAGCATCGGAATCGTCAATTCAGGGATAAGCCTGGCAGCGGTTAATGCCCCCTACCCAAATCCTTTCTTTCCTGGCAAGAGTGGGCGTATAGCGTTCCCGATTGATGTGCCTCAGCGTACGACGGTGACGCTCAACATTTACTCCTCAAGTTTTGATCTTATTTGCTCGAAAGTGGAAGACTCTGCGACTCAGTTCGGCAAGCAGGTCGTCGTTTGGGACGGCAGGAATTCAAGCGGAAATCTGGTTTCAAGTGGAATCTATGTGTACCGCATCGTTTCGGGAGACAAGGAGTATAAAGGCAAGATAGCAGTCGTGAGGCAATGATGACGAAGTTCTTGGTCACTGCAAAGGACATCAGAAAAGATTTCAACCGGCGTGTAATCTTCGAGCATATTTCCTTCGAGCTCTCGACTCATGCATCTCTCTCGATCACTGGTCGGAACGGCAGCGGCAAGAGCACACTTGTCAAGATCTTGAGCGGTGTCCTCACTCCAACAACAGGTTTGGTCTCAATGGCCGTTAATGACTCGGTCCTCAAGTCAGAGCAACGACGCAACTACATTGGATTTGTGGCTCCGTATCTTCAGCTTTACGATGAGTTCACGGGTTCTGAAAACCTACTCCTCTCTACTCACGTCAGAGGAAGGAGAGGAATGTCAGCGGATGGTGAGAGCCTTCTGAAACGTGTTGGTCTATACGCCCGCAAGGACGACCGAGTCGGTACCTATTCGTCGGGAATGAAACAGCGATTGAAGTATGCCTTTGCTTTACTCCATGGACCGGCACTCCTCATTCTCGATGAACCAATGTCGAATCTCGACGAAGCAGGGATTCAGGTAGTTGTTGAGGTCATTGAGGAACAAAAGCAAGTCGGTGTGGTGGTGGTAGCAACAAACGACGCGGACGAGGCAAGATTGTGCGAGGAGAACCTCGACCTAAACGCTGCAAAAATGCCGCAACCCGCGGCTTTTTCTTGACTCTCATTCCCAATTTTGATACATTAGAAGTGTCCGAGGAACCATTTTCCGCCCTCCGATCCACTGCGGCAGTACTGAAGAAGGATTTCGCGTCTGAACTGCGCACGCGCTACGCGGTGAACGCTTTGATAATGTTTGTTGTTACAACAATGTCAATCATCCTCTTTGCTTTCGGCGGCGAGAGTGTTTCCTCTGAGGTTTTGGCCGGGCTCCTTTGGATTGTGATTTTCTTCGCTGCGATGTCTGGGCTCTCACGGACGTTCGTCAGTGAAGAGGAGAGAGGAACGACGATGACGTTACAGCTTCTTGCACGACCGGGCAGCGTCTATTTCGGCAAGCTTGGCTTTAACGTCGTTCTCATTCTTTCGTTGAGTTTGCTCATTGTCGTTCTCTACTTGATTTTCATCTCGAACTTCGTCATACGGTCATACGATATCTTTGTCGCGACCATCGTACTCGGAAGTGTTGGACTAGCGAGTGCCTCGACCGTGATTGCGGCTATTATCGCCAAAGCAAATACGAGAGGAACGTTGTATCCGGTTCTCTCATTCCCAATTCTGCTGCCTCTACTGCTAGCAGTAATCCATGCGACAAAGCTCTCGATGGAAGGAATGCCGTTCGCAGAGGCAATGAGCGATTTCCAGCTCCTTCTATCGTATTCCGTAGTCGTGATCACCGCATCGTATCTGCTGTTTGACTTTATCTGGAAGGATTGAGGATGACCTGGAAAGGAATAGTTGCGCTCTGGTTGACGCTCGTAATTATCGCTGCACTTGCTCTTCCCATCGTTTCATCTCCGCAGCACTGGTATGACTTACCGAATATCCGCGGGCTGGAGCAGCGTGCGAGGATCATGTTTTTCCATGTACCGATGGCGTGGGTGACTGTCATTGCTTTCCTCGTCTCGATGATCTACGGCATCCGGTATCTGGCAAGGAAGAATGCGATCGATGACGTTCGCTCGGTTTCATCGGCAGGGCTTGGATTTCTCTTCTGTTTCCTTGCGACCGTCACAGGATCAGTGTGGGCGAAATTCAATTGGGGATCCTTCTGGAATTGGGATCCACGTGAGACCTCAATTTTCCTTCTTCTGCTTATTTACGCTGCATACTTTGTTCTTCGCACGGCCGTTGAGAACGACGAGAAACGGGGGACTCTAGCAGCCGTCTATTCGATCATCGCCTTTGTCACAGTTCCTTTTTTTATCTTCATTATGCCGCGGGTTGTTCCGAGTCTCCATCCGGGTTCAAAAGGCGATCCTGAAGGCTCGGGCCCTATCATGCAGATGAGAATCGATCCCAACATGGCTGTTCTGTTTTTCGCATCGCTTATCGGTTTTACTGCCCTGTTTTTTTGGATGTGGAGTGTTCGTGTCCGGGCGGAGAAGGTCAATCTTCGTCGTCTCAATATTCCTGAACGAACTGGAGGTTAGTCTTGTACGAATTCTTTAGTCAAAACGCCCTTTACGCGGTTCTCATTGTCGTTCTCTTGATTTGGTTTGGTTTTCTCTTTTATCTTTTCCGGCTTGATCGACGAGTAAAGCGGCTTGAGGAAACAACTCAAAAGTAGGGAGGAAGGTTATGAAGTTGAAGATTATCATCGGGGCAGTGGTCATCATCGTGTTCATTATCTTTGGAGCGTATTCGTTCCTGCGAAGCAACGTGGAATACACTGACTTTGATCATGCGAAGATGACATCAAAGAAAGTCCAGGTCAAAGGATCGTGGCTCCAGGAGCAAAAGGCTGAGTACCTGGCATCGACAAACCAGTTTGTCTTCTACATGGTTGATGACAGCAGGACGCCAATGAAGGTTGTTTTTGACGGAGCGAAGCCGAACAACTTTGAGCTAGCGACAAGCATCGTCGTAAAAGGACGTTGCCAGGACGGTTACTTCCATGCAACGGAGATTCTGACGAAGTGTCCTTCAAAGTATGAAGCAACGGGGAGCGAAGTGAAACAGAGTTCGTACTAAGTAAAGTGGGCTGCAATGCTCGGAAGCACAATTGTAAAGGTTGCGTTCGTAGGAGTTCTCTTTTCCACCCTCGCTTACTTCTTCTCCTTCACGAGGAAAGAGGAGAAGTGGGCCGTCCGAGCTCGCTACGGCTTCTACGTCGCTGCCCTCGGGATGTTTGTCACCGCTGCCCTCCTGATGTATTTCATTCTCACCCATCAGTTCCAGTACACGTATGTTTGGAGCTATAGCTCGACTTCCCTCCCAACTCATTACCTCGTCTCGACGTTCTACGCTGGACAGGAGGGGAGCTTCACCTTGTGGGCTCTCTACACAGCGATTATCGGCCTGGCTCTCATGCACTACTCCAGGGAAAATGGGTACGAGGCAGAAATCATGGCCGTTTTTGGGCTCATTGAAGTGTTCCTTCTCCTCATGCTCATCATTAAGAATCCTTTTGAATATGTCTGGCAATCATTTCCAAAGGAGGTCCAGACAGGCTTCGTCCCAGCGAACGGTCGTGGGCTAAATCCTCTCCTGCAGAACTACTGGATGGTCATCCATCCTCCGATTCTCTTTATCGGGTTTGCCTCTATGTCCGTGCCTTTTGCGCATGCTGTAGCCGCACTTATCAAGAGAGATTACCACAATTGGATCATCCCGGCGACGCCTTGGACGATCTTTGCCGTAACGGCCCTCGGTACCGGCATAACGCTGGGCGGTTTTTGGGCCTACGAGACGCTCGGCTGGGGTGGATATTGGGGGTGGGATCCCGTCGAGAATTCCTCCTTGATACCATGGCTCGTGTGCTTGGCATCAGTGCATACGATGATGTCGCAGAGGAGGAGCGGAAGCTTTGTCCGCACGAATTTTGTGCTGAGTCTACTCGTCTTCGTTCTCGTGCTGTACAGTACATTCTTGACGAGAAGCGGTGTGTTGGCTGATACCTCCGTACACTCATTCGTCGAGCCCGGGATGTGGGCGTATATTGTGCTGGTGGCGGTAATCGTCGTATTCACGGGAACTGGCTTTGGCCTCTTCTTCAAGCGAATGAAGGAAATGCCGAAAGTCAAGGTGGAGCATTCCATCATCTCTCGAGAGCTTGCACTGTTCTTGGGGGCACTGGCACTCATTGTTTGTAGCATTTTCGTCATAGTCGGGACATCTTCACCATTAATAACGGGACTCTTTGGACAGAAACCCTCTGCAGTCGATAGCTCATTCTACAGTAGCACAACGCTACCTATAGCCGTCATACTGGCACTTTTGTCGGGGCTCGGTCAGCTTGTATGGTGGAAACAGTCGAAGAAACATTCCCTCCAGAGGAATCTTCTTTTCCCCTTCGTCGCAGCAGCAATCCTCACCATCATGTTAATCTTGGTTGGATTGCGTCAAGTCCCTGTTATTCTTCTAAGCTTTGCAGCTGCGTTTACGCTCTTTGCGAACGTCTCCGTGGCATACACAATCCTCCGTGGGAACGCTCTCTTCAGTGCTGGATCAATCGCTCACGTGGGCTTGGCCTTTGTGCTGTTTGGCGTTGTTGCCACCTCCTATTACAGTGAGAAGGAAACAGTCTCCCTCGAACTCGGCAGGCCAGTGCAGAGCTTCGGTTATACCTTGAAATATGTTGGTTATCATCCTATCGACCAAGAGCGTTATGCTTTCCTCGTTGAAGTGGAAAAAGGCGGGAACAAGTTCCTGCTTTCTCCCATCATGTACTACAGCGACTATAGCAAAGGCATTATGAGGAACCCTGACATCGCGAATCTGTGGACGAAGGATTTCTACCTTTCGCCAGTCTCTCTTGATACACCTGAGAGTGGCGATCCGAAGAATGCCACTCTGGTGAAGGGTAAGCCACAGCAGATCGGTGACTTGAAAGTGACTTTCCAGGGTTTCGATTTCGGTGATGAAGAGAGGGGGAAGATGATGGAGGGGAAGGAGTTTGAGATAGGGGCGAAACTCCTCGTGGAAAAGGATGGGAAGAAGTCAAATATCGTAGCCAGGATGAAGAACTCAAAGGGTAGTATTTCGTATGAACCTGCGTCTTTCGACGGAATGAAATTGGCGATCGTCCGGATTCAGCCGAACAGTGAAGATCCTGAGAAATCATCTGCAGAACTCGCTGTTGAAATGGCTGGAACGAATGCTCCCAAGGAGAATAAGCCTGAAACGCTCCTTGTGGAGGCGAGCATTAAGCCCTTCATCAATATTCTCTGGATAGGGACGTTCACCATCTTCGTCGGGTTCATCATGACGATCATCAGAAGAGGCAAAGAAGCGAGGGCTCGTCGCTTCTAGATCTCGCTTGAGCGCACCTCGCTTAACCTCCGCGGTTCAAAGCGCTTCCAGGACCTTTCTTATCTTCTTCTCTACGTCCTTTGCTATTTCTCTCAGCTTCTTGTTCTCACTTAGTTGTGCAATCGTCATCGGGTCAAACGCGCCAACCGTTGTCTTGCCTTCCTTCTCGTGCACAATGACATTGCAGGGGAGGAGAAGGCCGACATCTTCTTCTGCCTGCAGGGCCTGGTAAGCAAATGGTGGATTACATGCTCCTAGGATCACATACTTGTCGAAATCAACATTGAGCTTTTGCTTCAGGGTGGCCTTGACGTCAATCGTCGTCAGAACGCCGAATCCCTCTTTCTTCAGTTCCTCAGTAACTCTCTCAACCGCTTTTTCATAAGAGTAGGGGACTTGTCGAGAAATTCCGTATTTCATTTGAGCATTACCTCCTGAATGAATGTTTGTCCGAGCTTAGTAGGGTCAGGCAAGGTCTGCAGACCTCACCCCGTCCCGGCATGCATCGGGACACCCCTCTCCTGAGTTTAGGAGAGGGAACGATCGACGACTTGACTCGTCGAGGGGTGACGTCAGAAAGCTCAAGTGATCACTTCTCCATCCTCAGCAATCTTGCATTGATTGCAACAATCACTGTGCTCAACGACATCAACACGGCTCCGAGTGCGGGTGAGAGAAGGATCCCAAGAGAATATAGGACTCCAGCGGCCAGCGGAATCGCGAGAGCATTGTACCCCGTTGCCCACCAGAGATTTTGAACCATTTTCCCATACGTCGCTCTTGCAAGCTTCACGATTCCAACGACGTCCCGCGGGTCGCTTCGTACCAAAATAATATCGGCAGTTTCAATAGCGACATCTGTCCCCGCTCCTATGGCAATCCCGACATCGGCGACTGCAAGGGCTGGCGCGTCATTCACCCCATCCCCGACCATCCCAATGGTCAATCCTCGGCTCTGAATTTCTTTTATCTTCTCTGATTTCTGGTGGGGGAGGACCTCAGCAAAATAGTCATCGAGATCTAGCTCTTTCGCTACCCATGTAGCGACTTCCTTGTTGTCTCCTGTAAGCATCATGCACTTGATTCCCGTCTCCTTAAGCTGCTTGACTGCTTCTCTTGATTCTGCCCGAATCGTGTCTGCGAGCGCAATTGCGCCAACAGGCTTCCCTTCAGACATTACAAAAACAACAGTCTTTCCTTGAGCGGGGAGTTCATTCACTTGATTAGCCGAAACCATGATGTGATTTTCGGCCAAGTATCCAGGGCTCACCACGCTCACCATTCGGCTATCGACGACCGCCTCAGCGCCTTTGCCTGGGATGCTCTTGAAATTTTGTGGCTCACGAAAGCTGATTCCTCTTTGTTTTGCTGCCTCGAGTATCCCCTTCGCGATGAAATGTTCGGAACGCGACTCCACAGACGCTGCCATGCTGAGCAAGTCCTTTTCGGAGACGTTGCGATCAAACACAACAATGTCAGTCACTCCGAACTGTCCCTCCGTGAGTGTTCCGGTTTTGTCGAAGACAATCGTCTGAAGATTGCGAGCCCGTTCGAAAGCAACTCGGTTCCGGATGAGCAAACCGTTCCGTGCAGAGATTGCCGTTGAGACGGCGACGACAAGCGGTATCGCAAGGCCAAGCGCATGAGGGCAGGTGATAACCATGACCGTCACGGTTCGCTCGATTGCAAACGCGAATGGCTCACCCATTGAGGCCCACACTGCTAAGGTAATCGCACCTGCCGTGATGGAAATCCCCGTGAGCCAGACCGCTGCCCGATTGGCGAGGTCCTGCGTCTTCGAGCGTGACTCCTGAGCCTGGTGGACGAGTTCAATGACTTGAGAAAGATACGTCTCTTTACCCGTCTTCTGCATCTCGACTGTGATCGCGCCTTCCCCGTTGATGGCGCCGCCAATGACCCGGTCCCCGGGTTTTTTCTCCAAGGGCCTTGATTCACCAGTCACGAGGGCTTCGTTAACAGTCGATTCCCCTTTGATAACTGTTCCGTCTGCCGGGATCTTTTCCCCGGGCTTTATGAGAACTTTATCGCCGTGCTTCAGCTGTTCGAGAGGCACATCCACTATCACCCCATCCGGTTGGACGACGTGCGCTTCCGAAGGCATCAATCGGGCGAGCTCTTCCAGTGCGCGGGATGCACCCATGACCGATCGCATCTCAATCCAGTGACCGAGAAGCATGATGTCGATGAGCGTAGCCAACTCCCAGAAGAAAACCTCTCCCTTCAACCCAAACACGACCACGCTGCTATAAACATAAGCGACAGTGACCGCGAGACCGATAAGGGTCATCATCCCAGGCTGTTTGCCCTTCAGCTCGTCGACGAGACCCGTGAGAAAGGGCCAGCCTCCATAAAAGAACACAAACGAAGAGAGGACAAAGACGACATAGTTATCGCCGTTGAATTGAAGCTGTTCCAGCCCGATAAACATTTGAACCATGTGAGAGAACAGTAGAATCGGTGCCGTAACAATGAGCGATATCCAAAACCTTTTCTTGAAGTCCTCCACCATCATTGCATGACGGTCATGGCCCGCACGGCCGTGTGCGGCATGGCCCTCGTGTTCGCCGTGATGCATGTCTGTATGGTGCATATGCCCTATGTGAACCTCTGCCGATGGCTTCGAGACGTATTGCTCTGGATTGGATTCGAAGCGGGACTTGCAGCCCCCTGAACAGAAGTAATAGGTTTTGTCTTCATGCGTCGTGGTGTGTTTTGCGGTTTTCTCATCAACCTCCATTCCGCATACAGGATCAATCGCCATAACTTCTCCTTCGATTCTGAGTAAACTGCCTGAAACGTTTGGATGGCTTATTGTCTAAAACGTGTGTTGTCTTCTCTCTACAGGTGATCAATCTGAATCTTCTGCCACAGCTTTCACTCGGCCTTTCATTCCAAAATCGCACCAGCGTCAAGCTGGTTTTTCTTTCTTCTCGAACAAGACTTGATTGTAAGCGGTGACAAGATCCTTCCTTCTAATCAATCCGGTTGTTGCCCCAGTATCTTTCTTTACGACCGGTATCTCATCGACGGAATGACGAGTGAACAGGTTGAGAGCAGCAGTGAGAGTGTCTTCTTCAGCTACTCGCGGATAGTTCGGTACTGCGAGATCCTTCGCGATCAGCAAACCTCTCAGGTGACGTTCCAGCATCACGCTTCTTAGATCATCGAGTGCAATGAATCCCGTGACTCTATTGTCGTGATCAACAGTGAGGAAGTACTCGTGATCCGTCCTGCTTACTATCTTGAGGAGATCGCTCAAAATCATATTTTCCGGAACCATCTGTTGCTGATCTATCTGAACCATGCACTCACGGACTTTCATGGCATCAAGAATTCCGCTGAGGAACTCTCCGCGGTGAGCTGGAGACTGAGCTCTGTGCGGGACTTGAGCTTCGTAAATCGTGTGTTTGCCCATGAGTAGGAGTGCAACTGCCGCAACAAGCATCGTAGGAACGAGAAGACCGTAGCTTCCCGTCATCTCTGAAACCAAGATCAGTGCGGAGATTGGGACCTTTGCAATCCCGGCAAAGAACCCTGCCATTCCCACCATAATGAAAGCAGATGGTTGAAGGTTCCACGAAGGAAGCAAGATCTGACAGACTTCTCCAAAAGCTCCTCCAAGCATCCCGCCGATGACAAGTGATGGAGCGAAAACCCCTCCGCTGCCTCCCGAACCAATTGTGAGACTCGTCGCGACAATCTTGAGCAGAGGGAACAACAACATAGCGCCGAGCGCTAGCTTCCCATAGATCGCAAGCTGTATCCAGCCGTAACCAGCCCCGAGAACTGGAGGAAACCAGTAGGCGAGCACTCCAAGGAGTAAGCCTCCAATCGCGGGGATGAAGTGTTTTTTTATGCGCAGCTTTCTGAAAACTTTGTTCCGCAAATCATAAAAGACACGCAGGTACAACAAGCCAATACCAGTAGCTACAATCCCAAGAATCAAATACAAAATGAGTTGCTTAGGTTCATGGTAAAACAAGTTGGGTGTGTGGAATATGGCGCCCCAGCCGTATACTACTCCGTAAACTGAGTAAGCCACGATGGCAGATATGATTGCAGGGATAAGCCCTTCGTATTCAAAGTCCGGTTCGCGATACATTACCTCCGTGGCAAAGATGGCTCCTCCGAGTGGTGCCCTGAAGATTCTGCCGATTCCCCCTCCCATTCCAGCAACGACCATCAATCTCCTCTCTTTGTCAGGGAGCTTGAGCACCTGAGCCAAGAATGAACCAAATCCTGCACCAATCAAGGCTACCGGTCCCTCACGACCAGCAGAGCCACCCGAGCCGATGGTAATGATTGAAGCGATCGTCTTTATGAAAGGAACACGCCGGCGAATAATCCCTCTCTGTTGGTGGAACGCTTTGATGACCTCATCTGTACCGTGACCCTCTGCTTCTGGCGCGAAGTTGTAGACAAGCCACCCGACGACAAGTCCACCCACTGCTGGGATGAAGAAGAACAACCAGTGGTGGATTGATGCGGGCTCAGGCGTAAAGCTCAGGGCACCACTTCCGGGACCTGGAATCTGATATCCCACCAGCTTTGAGTATAACAGGTCGGTACACAAGTCAATCCCAAAGGTGAAGAGGATGGCACCCAAACCGGCAATGATCCCAATCAGTGCTCCATAGAGAAGCCAGTTCCCGAATCGGGAGATGCCCATTAGCTTGCGAGGTAGGTTGATGAGCTTAGACAGTGGAAGTGCACCTCCTTATCGTTTTCCTGAGGTGGAATGGACTTTTGTGAGAGAGTTCTCGCACAGGCGGTCTACTCTCGCATTGGGACAAGCAACCAATAAGATGCAAATTACGCGGACAAAGCTCAAGAGTGCGGAAAAAGAATGGTAATCAGTAGCCTCCTTTGTACTATCTCGCTCTGAACGTGGCAAAGGCGACCGTTCAGAATCCCCTTAGTGAGGTTTGTCGTGTCTCGTTTCCCTCATTTCTATACACTTGCGCATGTCCTGCAGCATTTGCTCGTGCTTCATCATCGCGCTGCCCATCAAGTGCTTCATCGAGGAGTGCATGTTGTTGTCACCAGTCTTGATACGGCACATGTTTCTCATCATTGTCGAATTGGACTTTAGGTGGTGAATCATTTTTTGCATCATCATCATGCTCATCTGACGATCGGAAGCGCGTTGCTCCAGCATCTACATTTCTCTTTCTTGCTTCATCCGTATCTTGTGCCTATCCATGGAACCTGCCGATTCGGCTCCCTAATGGCAGATCACTCAACTCGGTGATGCTGAAATCGCTGACCTCGAAAAGGTGATGAGGGTAGGTGCCAGTGGTTCCAACCTTATGTACAATTCGTCTGGCGTCTTCCACGAGGTTGTCTTCACGCAAGAGTGCAAGCCGGGAGATCTGTGACAGAGGTGTGAAATACTCTGCCGCGATGATTTCTCTGAGGCCAATTGCTTCAAGCTCATCGACGAGCCAGTGCACTCGCACTGTGTTCACATACGCAGTGACTCTTTTCATAACGAATGTTTTGGAAAAAGACTAAGTTGGTCATGGGGTTACTAACCGCAACCTTTGAAAGGATTTGATATTGTGTGCCGGACCGCGTGCTGCTGGTTCATCGTGACACAGCTAGTTCTGAGAGATTTTATTGCACGATCAACTTTCCCCTCAACATTCCCATCCCGCATTGAAACCCGTACTCACCCGGTTTCTCCGGTGTGAATTCTAAAGGAACGGTTTGAAAGGGGGTGAGGGTCACTTGCTTGTTGAAATCAGGGAAGATCACCTGCTCTGAGCACAGTGCCGTCTCCTGGCGGTGGAAGTTGAGTCGCACGGGTTTTCCCGCCTCCACGACGATGACATCGGGAGAGTAGCCTCCTTTCACAGTGATTAGAACTTCCTGCACTCCTCCGCCAGCCGCCTGAACCTTTATCGCTTCCTTTTCCGAGAACCAGAAGTACCACGCTACTCCAGCAGCGAGTAGCCATCCAGCTATTGTCACGAGAATTTGATCGATAGCCATTGTGAGACCTCCTTTCTTAAATCTTCGGTCTGAATCTTCGCAGTCGATTAGCGTTTGTCACGACAGTGACTGAGCTGAACGCCATTGCTGCACCGGCGATGATTGGCGAAAGCAAGACCCCCAAGAACGGATAGAGGATTCCTGCCGCAATTGGAAGTCCGAGCATGTTATAGAAGAAAGCGCCAAACAAGTTCTGCCTGATGTTCTTCATAGTCGCCTTCGAAAGCTGAATTGCAAGGACAACACCTTTGAGGCTTCCTTTGATCAGCGTGATGTCAGAGGCCTCAATGGCAACATCGGTTCCAGTACCGATGGCTAGACCGATGTCCGCCTGCGCAAGGGCTGGTGCATCATTGATCCCGTCCCCCACCATCGCAACGCGTTTCCCTTCAGACTGAAGCTTTTGAACATTGAAGGCTTTGTCTTCCGGCAAAACCTCTGCCAGAACCCGATCAACTCCGACTTGACGTGCTACCGCATTCGCCGTGCGCTTGTTGTCTCCCGTAATCATCACAACCTCAAGCCCCATTCGCTTCAACTCAGCAATCGCTCCCTTCGAATCCGGTTTAACCGTGTCTGCTACAGCAACAATTCCAACTGCTTTGTTATCAACAGCGACGAACATCGGTGTCTTCCCGTTGTCGGCAAGCTCCTGACTTCGTTTTTCCAATTCACCCACTTCGATTTTTCTGTCTTTCATGAGCTTCAGGTTTCCCAGCACCGTCTTCTTCCCATCGACTGAAGCTTCCACGCCATGTCCTGGGATTGCATTGAAGTCTTTGGGGTCTGAAAGAACCAACGATCGCTCCGTAGCTCCTTTGATAATCGCTTCACCCAAGGGATGTTCCGAGCCTTTCTCTACGGAAGCGGCATACCGTACGACATCTCCTTCGGGAGTCCCGTTCCACGAGACAACATCGGTGAGTGATGGTTCTCCCTCGGTGATGGTACCGGTCTTGTCAAGCACAATGGCATCAAGCTTCTGAGCAGTCTCCAATGCTTCACCACTGCGGATCAGTATTCCGTTCTCAGCGCCTTTTCCCACTCCGACCATCAATGAGATTGGCGTTGCCAGTCCAAGGGCACAGGGACATGCGATGACAACCGTTGTTACGAAGACGATCAAAGCATAGATGAGATTAGGTGAGGGACCGAAATCATACCAGATAATAAATGCAAGAATCGCGATGATGATAACCGCAGGGGCAAAGTAACCTGCGACTTTGTCGACAACGCGCTGGATAGGAGCTTTTGAGCTTTGCGCTTGTTGCACCATTTCTATTATCTGCGAGAGTGCAGTATCTTTTCCCACCTTCGTTGCCCTGAATTTGAACGAACCAGTTTTATTGATCGTCGCACCGATCACTTCATCATTTGCTCTCTTCTCAACTGGAATCGATTCCCCTGTGATCATTGATTCGTCGACGGCGGAGGAGCCTTCGACCACTAATCCGTCAACGGGAATCTTTTCTCCAGGTCTAACAAGAATGATATCATCAAGAACAACCTCTTCAACGGGAATATCGACCTCTGTCCCCTCGCGAACCACTCGCGCGGTCTTTGCTTGAAGCCCAATGAGCTTCTTGATTGCTTCAGAGCTTTTTCCTTTTGCACGAATCTCTAGCGCCATCCCAAGGACGACAAGGGCAACCACCACAAAAACGACATCGTAGAATTGCCCGGCCAACTCCTTCTGTGGAAAGATCTGCGGGAACAACACAGCCACTGTAGAATAGAGCCACGCAGCCGTGATGCCGGATGCGATCAGGGTGTGCATGTTTGCCGAGCGGTTCTTGAAAGCAGCCCACGCGCCCGTGTAGAACTGTGAGCCCGACCAGAACATCACCGGCAAAGCGAGTGCGCCCATCACCATCCAGATGTAGCGGAGCGTTTCACTGCCAGGCTGGAATTGAGCAGGGAAACCGAACACCTCGGGATAGCTGAAAAGAACGACAGGGATCGAGAGTATGCCCGCGAAAATGAACTTTTGCATCAGCGTCCTGTACTCCTGAGTTCGAGCCTTTTCGGTCACATCGACAGGCTCTTCGGCTTTCTTTTCTCCCTTGCCCGGCGAAACTGAATCGAACGTATTGTACCCCAGTCGCTCGATGATGGACCTGAGCTCCCGGATCTGTACGGCAGACGGGACATATTCTATGACTGCAGACTCAGTTCCGAGATCGACACTGGCCGAGAGCACGCCGGGACTGCGGCGGAGTTCTTTTTCGATTTTGTCCACACACGAGGCGCAGTGCATACCGCCGATGCCGAGTTTGAGTGTTGCTCGGCCCGACCGATAGCCGGCGCTCTTGATCGCGCCGACTATCTCTTCTGTCCCCACCTCCTCGGGTCGATACTCAACATAGGCATTCTCCGTCGAGTAGTTGACGCTCGCTCGTTTGATGCCGGGCAGCTTCTTGATCTCCTTCTCGATCGTTACCGTGCATGCCGCACAATCCATCCCTATGATAGGAATCTGAAGGTGCTCTGTCCCGTTGCTGGAGGTTTTGTTCGTCGCTTGGGGTGCGGCGTTCTTCTGAACGTACCGCTTCGGGTCAGCGTCGAACTTCGATTTGCATGCTGCAGAGCAAAAATCATACGTGTAGCCTTTGTACTCAGAACGATAATCTGAGGGACTCTTGACCTCCATGCCGCAGACTGGGTCGCGATTCTCCATTGTATCCTCCTGATAAAATCAGTAGTGAGTTTGGCTCTACATATGTTCCTGCAGCGGGGGCTATCTGAATCGGTTTTTATCACGGATCTCGTGCTTGTTGTCCCCACGATGCTGGTCGACAAATATCTTTGGATCTCTTTCAAATTGGGATTGACATAGGGGACAGCATAAGTAGTAAATCTCGCCCCCATACTTGATGCGAGCATAGGCTTTGTTGGCATTCATTCTTTTTCCGCATACAGGATCTCGGTGCATGGCTTATCCTCCTAATGAGTTCGTGTTAAGACTGGCTCTGGTTCCCTGTGCACAAACTTGCATCGACAGTGCTGCGATGCCATAGCAGGCACCTCCAAAGATCAGACTCCATGAATATCCGGCTGACATCGCGATCACGATCGCCAGAGCGCTGCCGACGACCGAGGCGCTGCCATTTATTGCCCACATCCACGGCACAGCGGGTTTACCTAAACGCATCTCAGCGACTCTTAGACCAATGGGGAACATCAGGCCCATCGGCAGCCCTTGGAGAAAGAGTGCGACAGCAGCCACGATCTGTTGCATCGGTAATGAAGAATCATGCAGAGCAGAGAACACGGCCGGCATGAAAATCAATACGCACATAGCCGCTACGGCGCTGAATAAACCACCGAGCATGGCACCCCTGCCCTTGGAGTTGCGAGAGATGAGGCTGCCAACACCGCTACCAGCGAGAAGCGACGCAAGCAACAACGCAAGACTACGCGACGGATCGCCAAGATAGAAGATCAACTTTTGAAATAGAGCCAGTTCGATAACGATATAGCCCATGCCGATGGCTATGAAAAAAATTGGAAGCCACCACGAGAATGGGTTTTGGCCAGCTTCTCCCGCTGTGTGGTCGTCAGACTTCGACGAACTCGTCGAGGATCCCGAAAAGCGGGACATGCGAAACCGAAAGCGCAGTCCGGGAATAAACAGAACAGCAGCCAAGACCGCGAGCGCAACCCAGAGTACAGTGACGACCACTGCTGAGACACTAAAACCATATTGGGAAAAGAAGGGCCGATCGTCATTCGCCGGAACTAGGTTGAAACCGACGCCTCGCTCAAATCGTTCGAGAGGTACTTTG
>Ga0315282_10003890_pt1 | contig 26481 bp, 21 predicted proteins | sample YL17G07_20_MG_FD_203693 | JGI IMG/M metagenome (GOLD analysis project Ga0315282, IMG submission 203693) | Sediment microbial communities from Yellowstone Lake, YNP, Wyoming, USA - YL17G07_20 | ecosystem: Environmental > Aquatic > Freshwater > Lake > Sediment | place: USA: Wyoming | collected... | reverse complement strand
GCGGCAGCCCGCTCCATGGCAAAAGATGCAGCTGATGTCCACTTCTGCCCCGGGCTCCACGAAGGGGAAGAAGCCGGGACGCAGGCGCATCCGAATATCCGGGCCGAACACGCGTTTGAGGAAAACCCCCAGCGTGCCCTTCAGATCGCCCATTGTGATGCCCTCATCAACGACCAGGACGTCTACCTGATTGAACATGGGCGAATGAGTGGCATCAAAGGAATCGCGGCGGTAAACCTTGCCGATGTTGACGGCCCGAATCGGCGGTTTCATCGACTCCATCGCGTGCACCTGCACCGTGGAGCAGTGCGTTCGCAAAAGCAGGTTGTCATCAAAGTAAAATGTGTCCTGCGCGTCTCGCGCCGGATGATTACGCGGCATGTTCAAGGCTTCGAAATTATAATAGTCCGTCTCCACCTCAGGCAGATCGAAGACCGTGAAGCCCAGGCTGAGGAAGATCTGCTCTATTTCCTCCTGCACGCGCCTGATAGGATGTTGCGCGCCCAGGGCATAGGGAAATCCAGGCCGCGTGACGTCCATCTGCTTTCGGCTCTTCTGGATCTCGGCCTCGTGAAAAGCTGCGCGCACCTCCTCAAGCTTCGTCTCCACGAATCCACGCAACTGGTTCATCGCCTGCCCGAAAGCAGGCCGTTCTTCCCTGGGAAGATCTCGGAGCCGTTTCATCTCGCCGGTGATGATGCCGCTTTCCCGGGACAGCCATTTGTCGCGCACACTTTTCAGGCGGTCCAGATTCATCGCCTGGGACAGATCTTCCTCGAATTGCCTGCGCAGGTCTTCAATCGAAGCGCTCATCAGTACACCTGCGAAGTGAGAAATCAGGAGTCAGAACTCAGCCAGAAGTCAGAATAAAGCAGGCAGCGTATTTGCGAGGCTGGTTTCAATTCTGACTTTCGGCTCCCTAAAAAGAAACGCCCGGCATCGCGGGACACCGGGCGCTCTCTGGTTCAACTGGAATCAACCTTAGGCAACGGCCAGTGCCGCTTTTGCAGTTTCCGTCAACCTGGCAAAGGTTTCAGGATCCTTGGCCGCGATCTCGGCCAGGATCTTGCGGTCAAGCTCCACGCACGCCTTTTTCAGCCCGAGCATGAACTTGCTGTAAGACATGTCGTAGCTGCGCGCAGCGGCGCCCACGCGGACGATCCATAGCCGGCGGAAGTTCCGCTTCTTGGCCCGGCGGTCTCGATATGCGAAGCGCAGCCCGCGCTCGACCGACTCCTTCGCAGACCGATGCAGTTTGCTCTTTGTCAGGCGGTATCCCTTGGCAAGTTTCAGGATCTTCTTCCGCCGGTGAACCCGCTTGCGTCCTCTCGTTACTCTCGGCATCCCATCGCTCCAAAATATGGCAATCCGGCTTCCGGCGCTGGCCCCCCGAACGCCGGCAGCGCCTAGATATTCAGCATCTTCTTGACGCGCTTCGTGTCCGCCCTGCTCACCAGGGCCGGAGACGTCAGCTTTCGTACCCTCTTGCGCGGCTTGCTGGTGAGGAGATGACGGGAGTGGCTTCGGCGACGCGCGATCCGTCCCGTTCCCGTCACCTTGAAGCGCTTGGCCGCGCTCCGGTTCGTTTTCCGCTTTCTCACAACGTTCTCCTTGTCCAGTCCATCGGTTTTGCGCTTTTCGTCACACGGCAAAGGCGAGCTCAGCCCTTCTTCGGCGCGAAAATCGCAACCAACGCGTAGCCTTCCATCTTGGGTGCTTTTTCCACTTCGGCGATTTCCACCAGGTCGCCGAGCAACCGTTCCATAAGCCGGCGGCCGATCTCTTGATGCGTCATTTCCCGGCCTCGGAACGTTACGGTCGCCTTAGCTTTGTTTCCATCCGCAAGGAAACGGACGATGTGATTCTTTTTGAACTGATAATCGTGTTCTTCAGTCTTGGGCCGGAACTTAACCTCTTTGAGGCTCACCAGCTTCTGATGCTTTTTCGCCTCGTGAGCCCGTTTGCTTTTCTGATATTGGAACTTTCCGTAATTCATGATCCGGCATACGGGCGGATTGACGCTTGGCGCAACCTCCACGAGATCGAGGTCGCGCTCCAACGCGATGGGGAGGGCCTGCTCCGGGCTCATGATCCCCAATTGTTCGCCATTCTCGTCGATGACGCGAATCTCCTTCGCCCGAATCATCTCGTTTATGCGAACTCTGACCTGTTTGATTGCAATCCTCCTCTTGGCTTTCCGGCAGGCTGGGCCGCCGCTAATTCTTAGGGGCGAGCAGCGCGGCTGTCAATGAATCCTTGAATCTTGGCCAGGAAACCATCCAACGTTTCGGCACCCTCATCACCCTGGAATCGGTTCCTTACTGAAACCTGCCCGCTCTGCACTTCCTTGTCGCCGATTACGAGCATGTAGGGAACCTTCTGCAGCTGCGCCTCCCGAATCTTGTACCCCATCTTCTCGCTTCTGTCATCAAGTTCCGTCCGCAACCCGGCTCCCCTTAGCCGTGTCTTGACCTGTTGGGCGTAGGCATGATGACGTTGCGAAATGGGAATCACCACAACCTGCACGGGAGCCAGCCAGATGGGAAAGGCGCCCGCGTAATGCTCGATCAAGACGCCGAAAAAGCGCTCGATCGAACCCAAGATCGCACGGTGGAGCATCACCGGCTGATGCACCTGGCCGTCCGGACCGATATATTTCAAATCAAAGCGCTTCGGCAGCGTAAAGTCAAACTGCACGGTGGAAAGCTGCCAGGGGCGGCCGATGGCGTCGATGAGCTTGACGTCGATTTTCGGACCGTAAAAAACGGCTTCCCCTTCCATGCGCTCCCATTCCATGTCCCTGGCCTTCATCGCCTGGACCAGCGCACGCTCGGCCATTTCCCAGTCCTCCGCTGTGCCGGCGTACTTCTCCTGCCTTGATTCGTCGCGAACCGCGAGCTCGACCCTGTACTTGTCGAATCCGAAGCTCTTCATGACGAAAAGAACGAGATCCAGCAAGGCAACGATTTCATCATAAACCTGGTCGCGCGTGCAGAAGATATGGGCATCATCCTGCGTGAAGCCGCGCACTCGAAGCATGCCATGCAAGACGCCGCTCTTCTCATAGCGGTAGACGGTCCCGTACTCGGCAAAGCGCAGCGGCAAATCGCGGTAGCTTCTCATCTTGGCCTGATAGATTTGGATGTGTCCCGGGCAGTTCATCGGTTTGATGACAAACTCCTCATCCTCGATGCCGAACACGTACATGTTCTCCCGGTAGTAGTCGAAGTGCCCGGATGTTCTCCACAGCGTGTTGCGCGCGATGTGCGGGGTGGTGACGAATTCATATCCCCGGCGGATCAGTTCGGGCGTGAGAAAGCTCTCGATCGCCATGCGCACGCGAGTCCCCTTGGGGTGCCAGAAAATCAAACCCGGACCCGCTTCCTCGAAAATGCTGAACAGGTCGAGTTCGCGCCCGAGCCTTCGATGGTCTCGCTTTTTCGCCTCCTCGAGTTGGGTCAGATGCGCTTTCAGTTCCTCGCCCGTCAGAAACGCCGTGCCGTAGATGCGCTGCAGTTGCTGGTTGTGCTCGTCACCCCTCCAGTAGGAGCCGGCAATGCTGAGCAGGCGGAAAGTCGCGGGATCGATGGCGCCGGCCGAGACAACGTGCGGGCCGGTGCAGAAGTCGACCAGATCTCCCAGTCGATAGCAGGAGAGAGTGTCCCCTGCCTTTTCCAGGATCAACTCCACTTTGAGGTGCTCTCCGCGAGCCGCAAAGTATTCGATCGCTTCCTGCTTGGAGATAATGCTGGGGTCGTATTTCAAGTCCTGCTTCACGAGCTCCCGCATCTTCTCCTCGATCTTGGGAAGGTCCTCATCGGCAAAGCTCACCGGAGGCTCGAAATCGTAATAGAAGCCTTCGCTGATGGCAGGCCCGATTCCCAGGTGAGTGCCCGGAAACAACGCAGTCACCGCCGCCGCCATCAGGTGAGAAGTGCTGTGGCGGTAGACTTCCAACTGCTCGTTGGGATCCTCTATTTCCTTCGTCTTGCCGTCAGCGTAAATGACCTTCAGTGCCATAACTTTCCTGTGAACCCTTGCTCAGGTTGCCTTGAAGCTCGAGGCAGGAAGCAGGGCGCACACCTTCCTTTGACCATTAACTTGTAAATTGCGTGGAAGAAATGGGTTGCAACCGAGGCGCAGCCTTCATCGCGGTTTTCCCTTAACGGGTTATGGCTCCTGTGCGGCGTCATGGTAGGCGCGAGCGGATTTGAACCGCTGACCCCTTCCGCGTCAAGGAAGTGCTCTCCCCCTGAGCTACGCGCCTTTAAAAACAGGACTTAAAGCTACCAGAAAGGTCGAAAATGTGTCAACACTATTTGAAGCGAAAGCCTCCTAGGCGGCCCGTCCAGCCGCTGCCAGACCCTTGCTCAGGACTTCCAGGGCCTTGTCTAACTGCTCCTGACTTAACCTCTCCTGCAACTGCTTGTATTTGACGGCATCGGCCTGCCCGGTAAAGTAAGCGTCCACAAGCAAGTCGTTGAGCCGATCCCGATCCGGGGATTCGACGTCGGGGGCGATTCCGGTCTCTCGCAGTGTCTCGTCGTTCTCAATCATCTTGTCATCCGGAGTGTAGAACTTAGCCGTAGACAAGACGAGCACCGCACCGCTTTTCAGGGGAATACGTTTCTGGGAGCTGCCCATGCCAAAGCTCTTCTCGCCAACCACGATCGCTCTTCGGTTGCCCTTTAGAGCGCCGGCCGCAATCTCCGCCGGTCCCGCTGTGGAGCCGTTGATCATCACCACCATTGGGAGATCGGTGACGAATTTTTCCGGGTCTGCCTTGATTTCCTCGAGTTTCTCGCCCCCGTGCCCCCGGATAGAATAGATCACGCCGTTCTTGAGGAACAGATTTGCCAAGTTGGCTCCATATTCGGGCTTGCCGTCTGCGCAGCCACGGAGGTCCAGAATCAACTTCTGGGCGCCGGCGGATACCAGCGTCTTTAGCTTCACCCGCGCCTGCTCAATCGAGACCGATGCCAAGGAGGGAACCTCCAGCAAGCCGATGCGATTGTCCAGCATCCGCGATCCGATGGCGGGCGGCTCGTCATTTCGGCGCACCATCTCAATCTCGGTTGGCTTTGTGGCCGCGCCACGAAAAACGGATGCCCTCACTTTGCTTCCCGGATCTCCACGGAAAAGGCTCTCAACTTCGAGAACGCTCTTGTCCTCTATATTTACGCCATCGATAGCGGTGAGATAGTCGCCCGGCCGCATTCCAGCCGCCTCTGCGGGCCCGTTTCGCTCCGTCGAGACCACACAGATGATATTGGAGCGTTTGGAAATAACGGCTCCGACATCAGCGGTCTTGTCCTTGCGACTGGCCAGCGCCTCCATCTGTTCCTTGGTGAGAAAGGTGCTGTAGGGATCAAGCGCTTCAATCAGTCCGCGCATGGCGCCTTGCTGCACTTTATTCAAATCAGGCGGTTCGACATAGTATGCGTCAACGTTCCGCAGGGCATCCATGAACACACTCAGCGCCGGATACGTATTGTCCCAAAAGGCCGCAGAAACACCATAAACGATGATCAGCGCAGTACATAAAAAAACCAGAACTTTTCCTTTGTGCTGCATCACACCTCCACCAGCGCAATCTGTGAGCCCCAAGATTATATAGTACGGTCGCGGGCGCTTCAAACAATAATAACCCGGCAGAAATCCAACCGCTGTCGGCCGATTTGCAGCACACCTTGACGGCGCCGCACCCTTATGATCCAATGGCGGCGTGTGCCGCGGCAGAATTCTGGCCCTGGATTACGGAAGCAAAAACGTAGGGCTCGCCTCAAGCGATGAGTCGGGCGTGGCCGTACGTCCTCTCCCCTCCATACCCAACAAGAATCGCCGGGATTTGCTGCGCCGGTTGAAGAAGGCAATTCAAGAGCATCACATCGGCTCGCTCGTGATCGGACTCCCCCTGAATATGGACGGGAGCCGCGGCGAAGCCGTGGAGCGGATTGATCATTTCATAGGACAGCTGCGCCGCGAGCTGCACCTGCCTCTCTCCGAGGTGGATGAGCGGCTGTCGACCGTTGAGGCGATGGAAATGTGGAGATCCATGAGCGCCCGACAGCGGCGGAGATATCGCACCGTTGACTCGCTCGCCGCTGCCTTCATCTTAGAAAGGTTTTTGAAGGAATCCTGATCGTGCGCAGTTGGTCGGTAGCGATAGCCCTGAGTTTGTTGCTGCTTGCTGGAGCCTCCGGCCTCTGGCTGCAACAGGAACTCGCAACCCCCTACTTCGGCGGCAGCACCGAGTGTTTTGTCGACATTCCCCGCGGAGCCGGAACCAGCTCGATTGCTGAAGCTCTGACGACAGCCGGTGTCCTCCATCACGAGCTTCCCTTCGTTCTCTACGTCCGGTGGACCGGCATCGGACGACGCCTTCAGGCAGGCGAATACCGCTTCACCAACCCGGCGCGGCCGTCACAGATCGCCCGGCGCTTGGTTCAGGGCGACGTATTTTTCCACGCAATCACCATACCCGAAGGGCTAACCGCAAAAGAGACCATCCGCCTGATAGCGCGAAGCGGCCTTGGCGACGAGAGAGAATTAGAGGAGCTGCTTTCCCGAACAGATTGGATTTCGGATCTTGACTCTCGGGCCACAAGTCTTGAAGGCTATCTTTTTCCAGACACCTATCGTTTTTCACGTCATGCAACCTCAGCGGATGTCTTAAAGGCCATGGTCGGAGAATTTCGCCTCAGGATTTCCATGCTGCTTGCCACCTCCCCGCTTCCGAGCGGCTGGAATGTTTCTCAGATCTTGACGCTGGCATCGCTCGTCGAGGAAGAGGCGAAAACTACGGAGGAACGGCGGTTGATCGCATCGGTACTTGTAAATCGGCTGCGCCGGAGGATGCCATTGGATTGCGATCCAACCATCATCTATGCCCTAAAGCAGATGGGAGCCTACGACGGCAATCTCCGAAAGGCGGATATGGCAAGATCCTCTCCATACAACACCTATATCCACACTGGCCTGCCGCCAGGCCCCATCGCGAATCCCGGGGCGGATTCCCTTCTCGCCGCCCTGACACCAGCAAAGAGCGACTATCTGTACTACGTATCTCGCAACGACGGCACTCACCATTTCTCGAAGGATCTTCGGTCACACCTCATAGCTGTAGCCCGCTATCAAAAGCATCGCGTCCGCACTGGGCCCCAGTGAAGCACAAGACGCTTGCCCACATGAATCGACTTCTCGATCTTCAACCGCTTCCACTCGGACTGGAGCAGCCGACGCGCCCTCAGAGTTTTTACACAAGCAGCTTGACGTCAGCGCCGTTTTGCTCGTTGTTGACTTGACCGCCGAACGATGGTACGATTCCGCCGTGCCCGGAAAGTCTCTAGATTATCAACACCTTAAGGTGCATGCGGCCTTAGCGGCCGTGCTTGCTTTTGGCCTTTCAGTGTTGTGCTCTGCCCTATCGGCCCAGACCCCCAAACCCTCTCTTCCTGATCCGTTGAAGTTCCTCGACAAGCGGGATCTGGTCATGCGTGCGTCACGCGCCGTGCTTGAACAACTGGGATACCAAATCGAACTCGAAGACCAGCCGGGCGGACGTCTCGTGACCCGACCCTACGAATTTGTCTCCGGGGCTCTCACCTCCAGTGAGGTAGACAAGATCGGGATCAAGAACGACACCATCACCGGAAGCTGGCTGCGGGCACGCTACACGGTGGAGGCCCTCTTCGAGGTGGTATCGCCGACGGAAACTCTGCTCACCGTGCGCACCAAAATGGAGGCGCTGAACCGCGATACTAACGGCACGCAAAAATGGATGCCCGTGCAGTCGCTGGGATCGGTCGAGAAGCGCATCCTCGGGAAGATCAGCATGAAACTGCTGGGCACTGAGCCGGCGTTCAAGGACAACAAAGGCTTCTGGGACAAGAAACCTGTGCCGGTGCCCCCAGTCAAGAAGCAGTCTTCTGCCTAGCCTAATGTTTATTCTTCTGCTGACCTACGACCCGCTTTACGTCCGCATATTGCTGGCAGCGCTCATGATCCTGATAGTGGCAGGGTACCTGCTCTATCGCTTGGATCGCGCCCGGCGCGCTCGCCAGGCACGCTTGAAAGCTCCTTCACGCGCACCCGCGCCTGTGCCGTCCAGCCCGCAGCTTTTCCGGCAGTTCGTTCGGCCCCGTTCTTCTCTGCTGGGCGACGTGATGCGCGGCCTCCTCATCTTGCTCGCAATTTGCGTCGCCGCAGGCTTCATCCTGATCTTGCTCCCGGAAGGAGCCGTCGATCGGATGGCCCAGATCATACGGCTCAGGAACGGGGGACTGCCACAGGAAGAGACGATCTCGCTCCTTTATCTTGGCGACGAGACCCAGGGCAAGGAGTTTCACATCCGCGGCGTCATCCGCAACATCTCGACGCAACCGATCGAAAAGCTCGATGCCACTGTGCGCCTCTACGCTCCCGACGGGAGCCTGCTGGAAACCACGGTTGTGCGCATGGATACTGAGGTCATTGCTCCGGACGCGATTGCCTCATTCCACTTGACGTACCTCGATTATTCCGGGCAGTTCGGAAGCTACACCGTCGACTTCAAGCTGCGCCAGGGCGGAATCTTGTCTTACAAGGATATGCGAGGGGCCCACGCCAATAGCTGAGGTGGTCCGTCTGTTGTCCCGTTTATGCAAAGCAAGTACAGTCTGCTGCACCTGATACCCTACCTGCACAGATACCGCGCCAAGCTGGGTGTCGGACTTCTCATGGTGGTTTGCACTGTGGCCGCCGGCATGATTTCTCCGTGGGTGCTGAAGTATGTCGTCGACGACCTTCAGATCGCGCTTGCACCGGAGAAGCTGCCCCGCTATGCCCTTCTCATACTCGGAATTTCCGCAGTGGAGGGATTCTTTCGGTTCTGGATGCGAAAGATCCTTATCGGGATGAGCCGTCAGATCGAATACGATCTGCGCAATGACTTCTTTTCCCACCTGCAGAAAATGTCGCTGTCCTTTTTCCAGAGGTACAGCACGGGGGATGTCATGTCCCGCGCCACCAATGATCTGAATGCCGTACGTTCCGTTCTGGGTCCAGGGATCATGTATTCTGCCACGACAGTCGTAACCGTTGTCGCCGCCACGGCCATCCTCCTTCGCTTGAACTGGAAACTCACGCTCCTCGCTTATATCCCCCTGGTCTTGGCCTCCCTGACTGTCAAGAACTTCGGCCGGCAGATCCACGATCGCTTCGAGAACATTCAGGAGCAATTCTCCCGCCTTAGCACCAGGGTGCAGGAAAACCTCGCCGGGATCCGCGTCGTGAAGGCTTTTGCCCGCGAGGACTCCGAAGTCGACATATTCAAAGGGCTGAACGAAGAATATGTCGGGCGCAGCGTCTCGCTGATCCGGCTCTGGGGAATCTTTTATCCACTGATGTCGGCACTCATTGGGCTGTCTGCAGTGGCTCTGCTATGGTATGGCGGCCGCGAAGTCGTGGCCGGGCAACTGAGCCTCGGCGAGTTTGTGGCATTCATGGGATATCTTTCGATGCTGACCTGGCCGACGATCGCCACCGGTTGGGTGATCAACATTTTTCAGCGCGGCGCCGCGTCCATGGATCGGATGCTGCGCATCCTCGGGACTGAACCAGACATCCAGGATGCCCCGGATTGTTCCGCTCCAAGCCCGCTCCAAGGAGCCCTCGAGATCCGAAACCTGTCTTTTCGCTACCCAAATTCCGAGCGGGCGGTGCTGCGCGGGATCAGCCTGACCGTCCCACCAGGCCAGACACTAGCCATCGTCGGCCAGACCGGAAGCGGAAAATCAACGCTCATGAACCTGATCCCGCGGCTTTATGATCCGCCGCCCGGGACTGTCTTTATCGATGGCCGTGATGTGCGCCAGTGGCCTCTCGCCGAGTTGCGTCAGGCGCTCGGATACGTTCCCCAGGAGACATTTCTCTTCTCCGACACGATCCGAGCCAACATCGCCTTTGGAAGAGAGGATGGAATCTCCGACCAAGAAGCCGAATGGGCTGCTCACGTTTCCGCAATCGAGGAGGACATCAGCACCTTTCCTCAAAAGCTCGAGACTTTCGTCGGAGAACGCGGCATTACCCTGTCGGGGGGCCAAAAGCAGAGGGTCGCGATCAGCAGGGCCGTAGCCAAGATGCCGAAGATCCTGGTGCTCGACGACGCGCTGTCCAGCGTCGACACCTATACGGAGGAACGGATACTGCAGGGGCTCAAGGAGGTTATGAAGCACCGCACAACAGTCGTGGTCTCCCATCGCATTTCGACAGTCAAAGATGCCCAACAAATCATCGTTTTGCAGGACGGAGCGATCTTAGAGCAGGGTACGCACGAAACGCTCATGGCTCGCGACGGCGCCTATGCGGCGCTTTATCAAAAGCAACTACTCGAGGAAGAGCTGGCAAACGCGTGAACCTGACAATATGGACTCGAGGGCGACAGGAGTGTCTTTCCGCTGACTTTCGTACTCCCGGCGCCTCGCCGGCAACTTTCATGCTCCCTACAACAACAAGCACCTCGAACCTATGAAAACAGGCAGCCCAGACGTGAGCTGATAAGCAAGTGACGGCGGATCGATACGAGGAACAGGTACTGGGGAAGGCTTACGATGCGCGCCTGATGCGACGCCTGCTGCGCTACATCCAACCGTACCGCGCCACCGCAATCCTCGCATTCCTTTACATCCTGGCGGGCTCAGCCTTGTCCGTCCTCCCACCCTGGCTGACCAAAGTCGCGATCGACCGGTACATTCGCGCGTCGAATCTTGCCGGACTCAACACCATCGCGGCGCTTTACCTACTCACGTTGCTCGGGACATTCGCATTCAGTTACGGCCAAACCTGGGTCCTGAACGTGATGGGGCAAAAGATCATGTACGACCTCCGCATGGAGATCTTTCGCCACCTGCAGCGGCTCGATGTGGCCTTCTTCGACAGGAATCCCGTGGGCCGGTTAATGACGCGCGTGACCACCGACGTGGACGCTCTGAACGAACTGTTTACTTCAGGCGTGATCTCGGTTTTCGGCGACGTTTTGACGCTCGCAGGAATCGTGGTCGTACTCTTTATACTCAATTATCAGCTGGCGCTGGCCATCTTCTCGGTGATACCGCTTCTCTTCCTGGTGAGCGTCTTGTTCAAGATCAAGGTGCGCGAATCGTACCGGCGGGTGCGCACGGCTGTCGCCCGCATCAACACCTTTCTGCAAGAGAACATCACCGGCATTGCGGTCGTGCAGGGTTTCACGCAAGAGAAACGGCAATACCGAAGGTTCACGGAAATCAACCGCGAGCATCTTGATGCCAATCTGCAGTCGATCTTTTACTATGCCCTGTTCTACCCGCTTCTCGAGTTGGTGGGCGCCCTCGCCGTCGCGCTTGTGGTCTGGTACGGCGGCCTGAAGGTGTTCGCGGGAAGCCTCACCCTCGGCGCCCTAGTCGCCTTCGTGCAATACTCGGACCGTTTCTTTCGGCCTATTTCCGACCTGAGCGAGAAATACACGATCTTGCAGTCGGCGATGGCATCCTCAGAACGGATCTTCAAGCTCCTGGATACGCCTCCCAGTATCGTGAGCTCGCAGCAACAAAAGGCTGCTGTCGTAGCAAGAGGGTCGATCGAGTTCCGACATGTGACGTTTTCCTATAATCCGGGCGAACCGGTGCTCCATGACGTTTCGTTTGAAGTGCGGCCAGGAGAGAAAGTCGCGCTGGTCGGCGCCACGGGCGCAGGAAAGTCGACCATCATCTCTCTCTTGAGCCGCTTTTACGACGTCCAGGAGGGACAAATCCTGGTCGACGGCATCAACGTCAAAGACTACGACCTGCAGGCGCTGCGTCAGGCAATCGCGATCGTGCTTCAGGACGTCTTTCTTTTTTCCGGAACCGTCGCCGACAACATCCGTCTGGGCAACGGCCGGATCTCTGACCTCGAAGTGGAGAAAGCCGCCGCGACAGTCCATGCTGACGAGTTCATCCGACGTCTGAAGGTTCAGTATCGGACGGAGGTCGGAGAACGCGGGTCTTCCCTTTCAGTCGGCCAGAAGCAACTGCTTGCCTTCGCGCGCGCGCTTGCCCACGATCCGAAGATCCTTGTTCTCGACGAGGCTACCTCCAGCATCGACACCGAGACGGAGCTTCTGATTCGCGATGCGCTGGAGAAGCTCCTTGCCGGACGAACCTCCATCATCATTGCCCACCGGCTCTCCACTGTTCAGAACGCCGACCGGATCCTGGTGCTCCATCGCGGCAGAATACGTGAAATTGGAACACACCAGGAGCTGCTCAAGCTCAAGGGAATCTATTGGAGGCTGTATCAGCTTCAATATAAGGACCAGATCGTAGTTCAGCGCTGAGTGCTGAGTGAAAAGCAAGACTCGGGTTATCGCGCCCCTTTCCCAAAGAGAACGACAGGGAAAGTGCGGAGGAGGATCTTCAGGTCGAGGAGGAGCGACCAGTTGTCGATGTAATGCAGGTCGAGCTTCATCCACTCATGGAAATCGATTTCGTTGCGTCCTGAGACCTGCCACAGGCAGGTGATTCCGGGCTTCACCGACAATCGGCGCCTTTGCCACCGCGAGTACTCCTTGACTTCTTCCGGTAACGGCGCCCGCGGGCCCACAAGGCTCATATCCCCTCTGAGGACGTTCCAGAACTGAGGCAGTTCGTCGATGGAGCTCTTGCGCAGGATTCGGCCCAGCGGCGTCACGCGCGGATCATTGCGCATCTTGAAAACCGGCCCGTCCATTTCGTTGAGGTGCTTGATTTCCCAGAGCACGTCCTCGGCACCCTCTTTCATGCTGCGAAACTTGTAAAGCACAAACTTGCGCCCGTACAAGCCGCATCGAATCTGCTTGTAGATGACTGGCCCCCTCGAAGTCAGTTTGATCAGAGCGCCGATAACGATCATGATCGGCAACAAAACAACGAGCAGGAGCGCCGAAAAAACAACATCCATGAGCCGCTTCGCGAAAAGCGCAACTGCATGATCCGGAGTCGTGCTGAACGTGAGGATCGGCACGTTTTCGAGAAATTCCATCGAGACATTGGAAATCTTGGTCGGGAACAAATCAAGCGCCACGCGCGTGCGAATCCCCTGTTCTCTGCAAACCGCCAGGATCTCATCGAGGTCATCCAGATCGCTGGGCTTGCTGCCGACAAAAATGATCTCATCGACAACGTTGTCTTCGGCGATCTGCGGGATCTCCCGAACCGTTCCTAGAACTTCGAGCTCAGGACTTTCGGCGTCCTCGCCGTCACGCACGACGTAGCCGATGGTTCTCAGTCCCCAATCCGAATAGCGCGACACGAGCTGTCCCATTTCGCGCGCCTTGCTCCCTGAACCCACGATGAGAATGTTCCGGCGGCTCCGTGAAGGATGGGCATGGCGGCGTCCCTGGAGGGTCACAGCCACACGGGCGAGCGCGAGCAGAGAGCCTTGAAAGAAGGCAAAGAGCGCGGCCAGCGGACGACTAAGATCGAGTTTCAGAGCAAAGGAAAGAAATCCGAGAAACAAGCCCAACAATACGGCGCTCTCGAAGATGATCCGGATCTTCTCCCAGTCGGAACGATGGATGGACAAGCGATACAGCCCGAGGGAGGATGCCGCGACCGTCCACCAGCAAACGGCAAGAGTGACCACCCACCAGTAGGCCGGGAGTGGTAGCAACTCCGGGTTCAAGAGAGCAACCAGACGGGCAGGCACCAGCGACTCCAGGTGGAGTCGCGTCCAATAAGCGCATACAAATGCGAGACACGTCAGAATGATGTCAGTGAGAAACTGGAGTGCGGTAAAGAGCCTGGCATGCTCTCGAAACATGGGTTTCCATCATTCTTGCGTCTTCGCGACTAGGTGGCAAACAAAGGGGGACACAATCACGCGGACGCCCAAGGACGCAAAGACTCAAACAAATAAGAACTCGCAAAGTTTGAAACTCTAGGAGTTCTCATCCAAGAAAACGGATTATAACACAAGCTACTTCGCCAGCCGTTGAGGCGGCACAGCCGACAGCACCTGCCCATCCGCGGACCCGAACAGCTCAAATGCAAACACAGGCTGGTCGGACGTCACCTTCGCATATCCGCCGACCTGACCGTTCGTCTCCGGTATCAGCCCGTTCAGCATCGAGGCAAGCCGTTGGCCTGGCGCCAGCTCAAACGAAGCGCTCCCCTTGGCAGCGCCATTGCTGTCAAACGCCTCGATCGTAACTCTGGCGCCGTTCGGTGCAAGAAAGGCCATGCCGGTATAGTATCCCGCGCCCTGCACGAGATGAGCAAAAAGGAGACTCTGGGATCCCGATGCAAAAAGCGGAAGTGAGGCGCCAAACTCCAGGGCGCTCATCGTTGGATCCCCGTTTCCAAACACGACGTTGCCCAGCAGTTTTCCACCTGCGGATGCCGACACTCGCATGTATCCCTGTCCCTGCCGCAAGCCGAGAGCACTGCGCACGTCGAGACTGATTTGCCTGCCCGAGAGAAGTTCGACAGGCTGGGGGCCCATCACCAGCGGCTGACCGTCTTCGTCAAGGATCTCAATCGTGACCGTGGTCTTGCTCTTCCCGACATTTACAATGTTGAGACGAGTATCGAAGTGCAGGCCCAGATTGCCGACTGCGAGCTGCGGCGAGTAAAGCACGGAACCGGCGTTTTCCAGCGGAAGGGCGTTGAGACCAAAAATCTCGCCGGGCTGAATCTCGTCGGGCTGACTTACGAGCTCGAAACCAGCCAAAGCTTCTTCAGTTGCGCTCGCCTCCACGTGCGCTGAATGTAGTTCTCCCGAAAACCCAAACAGCGACGAAACGGATTCGCCGATCTTTCCGTTCGCAGGAATGGTCCGCTTTATCGGCCCTCCCCGGATGTTGCCGTCTCCGTCGAAGAGTGTCAGACTTGCAGTCACTGCAACATTCTCGATGTTCATCAGATGGATCCCGGTGGAAGTGTTCGCATTCTGAAGCACATCGACAAAATAGAGTTGCGAGTAACCGCGTGTGAATGCCTCGGCCCCGTCCAGGAAGGTGGCGGAGAAGTTTCCGGTGAGGAAAAGACCCTGCAAGTCCGAGCTATCGGATCCCACTGTTACCGAACCAGACTGATCGGTATCTAACGGCAGGTTGAAGATCTGCCGTTCGAGCTGCGCCATCTGCGTCCCGCCGGCGAGCGTCAGATTCGCGGGAATTATGGCATCTTGGCTCCAGAGCAGTGCTCCCGCGGGATCACGCGCCGAAATGCGGGCCGTTGCCGGCGTATTTGGATCGGGATTTGCCAGCGCGAACCCCGTGTAGATCGTGGGTGATGTTTTCAAATAGGGAAAGTACAGCGTCTGCACAGGGGGCGTGCGCGGCGCAACCACAATCCCTCCGGTGCTGGCTACCTGCTGGTCGCCGACCTTGAGAACGACTGTTCGGGCTCCAGGCACGGCATCGGGCGCGACATGCGCTAAAACAGAGATGCCAACCGCGTTGCCGTTGCCGTCCTTCAAGGTCTTGACGCCGCGAGCCGGATCCAAAGTCATGCCAGTCCCGAGAATCTTAATATCGCTTATGCCGGCGACCTTCCACGTCCCTTCACCGCCGATCCATAATCCCAGCGTCTCGCCAGGATTCACGACTACCGCCCCGCCTGACAAGTAACCGATCCCGGTATCCGGATCGCCTCGACCCATGCGGTCGATGTTCAGCGTGGGCGTGCCCGCGGGCACAGTGAAGTTCACTTTGATGTTTCTGGATGAACCCAGTACACCAACGTTCTGTTCGCCGGAAAAGGCGGTGCGAAACGACGTGTACAGCCCTTTGTAATATGCTCCTGTCCCCTGCACCATGAGCTGGTCCGGAGTTACGGGACCGTCCAGCGGCTCGGCATAGAGAGCGTAATGTCCTGCGGCCGTTCCATTGATCGTGTAGGTTCCGTCCGGTTCCGATAAAGCGGCATAGACCAGATTGCGATCGACATTCACCGCCGTGACGGAAGCCCCAAAGATGCCTTTTCCCCCGGATGTGACACTCCCGGAAATTTTGCCGAGCGACTCGACACGAGTCTGATCGGGGTACGTCAAGCTGGCGAAGGCTATTGCATCGGCCGAGAGGTAGCGCTGGAAGAACTCGCCGGGCGCCATAAGCGCGAACATGGTGTCGTTCTGCGCCACGGAGTGATCGCAGCCGAGCGCGTGGCCGATTTCGTGCGTAACGATGGCCTGCAGATCATACGTATTCGGCGCTAGATTCGTCGAAAAACGGCAGCTTGGATTGAGGATGATGTCGCTTTCCGTGATCTCGCCGGTATTTGCATCGAAATCCAGGCGCGTCAACGCGACCGCACCGAGGGGCCCTCCGACGATCTGCTCATTCGCAGCCGTATCTGCCATGGTAATCAGGTTCAATTCGTCATGCGCGCCGGAATCGACAGAGCTAGGCTTCAGGTCGGCGAAACTGATCGTCGCAGTCTGGACGCTCTGCCAGGAGGACATAGCAGCCCGCACGGCAGCTATCGGGTTGCTTTCGGCAGCGAGATTCGGCGTCCCCTTTGCGGTAGCTTCATTCAGATAAAAAGCAAGGGGAAACTTCGACCGTGGCCATGCGCCGCACTGGCCGCCGGCCCAACGCAACGGCACATAAGCCAACAGCGACATCGCAGATAGAACCACCACCGCTGCTCGAAGCAGCGCCGACAAAAACAAATGTCTTGCGGCGTCGCCCTTCATCGCATCAATGCCTTCTGCCGAATTGCGTAGAGAAAGCCGCTCAGCTTTTCTGCACCGCCGGTCCCGAGCGCCGCTTTCGGCGCGTAGGGCGAACCTTCTTCGTAGACGACCTCGCGGCGCGGCGCGGCCGGCTGGGCCATGCGTTCACCAGTCTGCCGGTCTGTGATGACAGAGTAGACACCCTGCAAGAGTCCGGTCACACGGAGGCGGTTTCCCGGCGCGCGATAGAGGAAAAGGACCACTTCCTCACCTGGGTAAAACTGCGGAACTCCGGGATAGAGCTCCCCGCGCCCGTCCAGGATCCCGCCAGGCTCTGTGACCGCGATCGAGGTTGCAGCCTGCCCTTTCGCGCCATCTAGAACCAGGAGTTCGGTTCTGGTCCAGATTGTGCGCGCCGTTGGCTCCCATTGGACGCGACTTGCGATCACGCGCCCATAAATGACATACTCCGAGCTCTGCACCAGCTCGTCGAGCGACATCCGGCGATAGGTAGCCGCCCCGGCGCTCAGCGCGAAGAGCAGAAGATAGGCGAGCGACGCATAACACTGTTTTCGAGAGCGCAAGCAAATTCCTCCGTCTTTCCAAAAAGACGCACAAGTCCATCAAATATAACGGGATTTCTCGCGTTCTTGCCTCAAAAAACACAACGCGAAAGCCAGCGCGAAACAAACCTTCCCTAACGCAAGCGCCGCGGGCCCTGCTGCCGGAAGAAGGCAACGAGATCTGGAATCTCAGGCGGCACCTTCATGAAGAACGCCTCCCCTTTGGCTCTTCCGATGAGCGTGCCGTAGTACGAAACCACGGCGTTGACGCGATAGAGGAAGTCAGGCTGGCTCAAATAGGTGTCCGGCTCCCGCGCCGGATCGAAGAGTTGTGACCGGTGCGCACGAATCGCTGCCTCACGCTGCTCGATGTGGGCCGATATGTCGACGATGAAAGTAGGCCGGACATAAGGGGGCAACATGAAATAGAGGATGGCCTTGGGACGGAAGCGGACCTGGCCCGTCTTGATCTTCGCCAGCCCTGCATGGTGCGCCGCCTCTGCAACCAGCTTGCCGGCGTTGGCGTGATCCGGATGAGCCTCGTCCCAATGCGGCGCCAACACCATCATCGGGCGATGCTTCCGCAACACGCGAATCACCTTGAGCCGCGTTTCAGGCGTGACCCGGACATCACCATCGGGCAGGCCCAGGTTCTCCCGCACCCTCAGCCCGAGGATCTGCGCTGCCTTCTTAGCTTCCCGGATGCGAACTGCCGGCGTGCCTCTTGTTCCCAATTCCCCGCGAGTCAGATCGACAACTCCGACAGCGTAACCGCTCGCGGCCATTTTGGCCAGCGTCCCCCCCACGTGCAGCTCGACATCATCAGGGTGCGCTCCAAAAGCAAGAATATCTAATGGCATAGGCTAATCTATAGGAATAAGCTGATGTTCGAACTTCCAAGGATCGATGCCCTCGTATAGTGTCTTCCCAAGTGCGTTGGAATACCTCTGGATGAACTGGAAGCCGGCAAGCTCCCTCTCCTGCAACCGGCCCCAGGGAGCAAGGGAGTCGCATAAGCGCGTAACCTGGCGTCTGATCGCCTCCCGGCGCTGCCGCTGCGCGTCAGAGAACCGCGTCTTCAGCTTTTCGAGCTGATAGGCCATGCGCAGGCGGCACTTCTCGATCCGTGTTTTGAGCCTGTCTCCAGAGGGGACCAGACCGGCCAGCTCCTTTAGTTGTTTGTCAAGCTCCTCTTCCAGGTTGCCAAGCCGGTTCAGAGTGTTCTGCGCGACGAGTCTTTTCATCAGGTTCTCAGTCAGAGCCTCCGGTCCGGCAAAGAGATCGCCAAGACAAAGGCCGTACCGCTGAAGCACCTTGCGGCTGCGCGCATCGAGGATCGTGGCGCTGACGCGTGGCCAGGCCAACGGCCGACACAATTGCAGTTCCGGAAAGAGCGCCTCCTCCAATGCAAAACTGTATGCCTCAGACTCCTCGATCACGTTTGCGGCGACCGGCAGAAGCAGATGCTGCATGACGAGAGAGGTAAGCAAGCCAGCAAACTGCCCGCCAGCACCTTCCCGAGGCCCATTTCCTGAGGTCCCGTCCGCTTGCGCGCCGCCATATCCTGCCGCCCGGAGACGCTTTTCCTGCTCCGCCAGCACCACCGCTGCCCTCCGCTCCTCGACAAATGACAGCAAGCGCATCGCCAGACGAAAAACGTCCGGCTGCCGTGGATCAAGCAAGACTATGCCGCAAGAATCGAGCAGTTTTGAAATGGATCGCCCCCACGCAAGCGAGAGGTCCGCTTCCGAAGCGTAGGCGGCCTTCAACAACAGAAGGAGATCGGACTGTTCAACGCCAACTCCCAGGACTTGGGCAATCCGGGCGAGCAATTCCTCAATCCCGCTCGCGGCCGCGCCATTCAGCGCAGGTGTACGTTCGAGACCGACTCGCAACGGCCCTCCGGTTGCAAGTAGCCCTACGCTCAAGTCTCCCGGACGGACGTTCGCCTCCATCCAACCAACCGGGACCGCGGGAATCCCGAAATCGCCGAGCCATGCGGCCAGTCGCGCAGCCGTGAAAGCTTTCAGCCAGCTACAAAGGGGACCGCCGAACAACTCAGGATGCAGGGTCGTGACCACAGCCACCGTTTGCGGGTCTTTCAGCTTCGCGAGGTTGGAGCGCGCTCTCTCGCCGCTACTGAAACGCTCTGCCTGCGCATGCAAGATTTCGCAGAGCTCCCGACGCGGCAGTGTCCGATCGTGGAACGATTCTGCTCGGGCCCGAAGGTTCCCGGCATCCGGCACGTACGGAAAGAACTGCCGCGCGGCCGGCGCGCCTTCACAGAAGTCGGCAAACAGCGCTGGAAATGCTGCTAGCTCCCGGAATCTCAACTCGGAGAATTCTGTGCGGCTTCCAGCACGCCTGCAGCCCGAAAGATCGAGGTCAGCCTGGTTCGCTGCTCCTCTTTCAAAGGCAATAGCGGCAGGCGCGCCTCGCCGCCGAAAAATCCCATGAGGGTCATGGCGTATTTCAGACCAGGGATGCCGTAAACGCTGGTGACCGCTTCAGCCGGGGGCGATAGGCGTAGCTGCAATTCAGCCGCTGCCTTCCAGTCGCCGGCGCGGAATGTTTCGTAAACTTGTGTAGTCATCGCAGGCAGGGCACAGGCAATCGCCACGATGCCACCGCAGGCCCCCTGGATCAGGCTGGGCAACAAAGTAGGCGCCGATCCGGCCAGAATCGCGAACCGCTCGGGAGTGCGCCGGCGAACCTCCGCCTGCAAAGGAAGGTTGGCGGAGGTTTCTTTCATGCCCGCGATGTTTTCGTGCGCGCTGAGCCGCTCGATGAGGGCTGCGCTCGCACTGATCCCTGTGAACTGGGGTGCGTTATAAATCAGAATCGGGATGGGAGACTCGTCGGCAACACTCCAGAAATGAGCAAAGAGCGCGTCTTCGACCATGCGTGCTTTGTAGTAACAGGGCATGCCGACAAGAGCGCAGTCGGCGCCCAGGTCTGCAACCTTACGCACGAACTCCACCGTCAGGCGGGTCGATTCCCTCCCGGCGCCCACGATCAATGTCCTGTTCCTGTCTGTACGCGCACGAGCCTCACGCACCAGCAACAGCTTCTCCTGGTCCGAGAGATAGTGCGCTTCCCCATTCGATCCCAAGACCGTCAGGCCGGCCAGCGGCGCCTCCGCCCAGCGCTCCAGGTTTTCTCTAAATTTGTCGACCAACAGTTCGCCGTCCGAATCGAACGGCGAAGTAATCGGAGGGAAAATGCCGGATAAGCTTTTCATGCGCTTCGCCTCAGTTCATTACAGCAAATATATATCGAAGACCCCAAAAGAATCCGCTCAATTCCTCTGTGGTCTTCTCGGTTGGATTGTGGTCCGGATGACGCGCGTGTCCTCGCCCGAATCCTCGAGTTCCACCACCAGATCCGCATCGTGAAAGGATCCCAACCGCTCGCCCCATTCAATGACGGTCACACCGTCCTGACCCAGGAAATCCTCCAGCCCGATGGAGCCCAGATCGCGCTTCCCGGTCAAGCGATAAAGATCAACATGATAAATCGGGCAGCGTCCCTGGTAAATATTTACGATCGTAAAAGACGGGCTGTGAACCAGGGCAGGATTCTGCAGGCCCAGTCCGTGGGCAAGGCCCCGCGCCAGGGTGGTCTTCCCTGTTCCCAGAGAGCCGCACAGAGATACCACACCGGGAATCGGAACCATGCGCGCAAGTTCGTACCCCAGACGTTCGGTCTCTTCAGGAGACCAGCTTTGAATCACCTGTGTCGTTCGCCTTGACTTGCGCCTGCGCCTCCGCACCTCAATCATTCCTGGCATACTCTCTTGAAAGCTTTGGGCAAGTGCGCCACAAGATCCGTTGCGATCAGCGATTCCTCGCCCTTTTCCTCCGCCGCAAGGTCGCCCGCCAGCCCATGAAGGTGAACCGCTGCGCAAAGGTAGTCAGCAAGGCCTTCTGGATTGGCGCCATTGAACTTGATCCTCCACGCCGCCACGAACCTTCCCATGATGCCCGATAGAATGTCCCCCGTACCCCCGGTCGCCATACCCGGATTGCCGGTAGTGTTTATGAAGAGGTGCCTTGAAGGTGTGGCCACGATCGACTGGAATCCCTTCAGCACCGTGAAAAGCGCGTGCTGGACAGAACAACTCTCAGCAGTCTCCAAACGCCGCTGCTGAACATCCTTAATGGTAACTCCCAGAAGGCGAGCCATTTCTCCGGGATGAGGCGTGATCGTGATGGGATTGCCGGCATCGTTTCTCAAGCCTTCCGGCTTGCCCGCAAAAGCATTGACGCCATCGGCATCGAGAATCACCGGAACCGGCGACCTCCGGACAACGTTCTTCACCAACTGCTGCGTTGAGCGATTCGTGGACAACCCGGGTCCGACAATCACCGCATCTGCCTGCGAGAGCTGCTCGAGCACCACTGAAGCAGCCGAGGCGTCGGCCGTTCCCTCCTGAGTTTCAGGAAGCCAGACAGCCATCAATTCCGGCACCTTGCCAAGCAGGTCGCGCCGCAGACTCTCCGGCAGCATCAGCGTGACCAGCCCTGCGCCGGATCGCAGCGCCGCGAGCCCCGTTAAGAGCGCCGCGCCGCTCTTGTCCCTCGACCCGGCCAAGGCGAACACATGGCCGAACGTGCCCTTGTGACTACTGCGCGGCCGAGGAGGCAGCACCCGCCGTACCATGCTTCTGTCGATCAGCTCGATTCGATACTCAAGATTGGCAAGCAGCGCAGCCGGACTACCGATAGGCGCAACGATAACCCTGCCGGCCTTGCCAGCCGCGGGCGGAAGCACCAGGGCGATCTTTAAGGCCGTGAATGTCACGGTCAGATCGGCTTGAACCGCGATCCCTTCGAGCGTGGGCGAATCTGCGAACACACCCGAAGGGAGGTCCACCGATACAATGAAGGATCGCGGGCGCGCCTCGTTCATCCACTCAATGGTCCCGCGAAAATCGGAGCCGATCGGCTTGGAGAGACCTGTGCCAAATAGAGCATCTACAATCACATCCGGATAGGCAGTGCGCTTCAAGAGAGTGGAGCGTTCTCTCGCGTCAGGCACAATCCGGACCGGGAGATCCAGAGACTCGAACATCTTCCAGTTTTCGAGCGCATCTCCGCGGAACTTCGCCGGATCGCCCAATATCCAGACTTCGGGCCTGCCACCCCGCGCGACCAGATGGCGAGCCACCACCAGCCCGTCGCCGCCGTTATTTCCGGTGCCGCAGAATACGAGCACGCTGTTCTTTACTACATCCGGGCAAGCCCTCTCCAGCTCGTCGCACACCGACCGGCCTGCATTCTCCATCAATAGGAGCGAAAGAATATGATAGCGCTCCGTCGTGAGCCGATCGACCTCCCCCATCTGCTTCGCCGTCAGTATTTTCATGGTGCCGAACCCCTGGAAACGTGGATGCCGGCGCCTGCCCACCGTCGCGAGCTCACAATGCTCAGGAGTCAGAAGAGAGCCGCCGCCTCGCAGGATCGATATCCATTTTATTTCCTGATCCCCGATCTCCCACTGCTTCGTGCAATTCCTTGAGTAGTATAGCAGTTGACACACTATTTTGCTCAGTTTACTATGAGAATGACACTTTTGCTCTTTGCCCGCATCTGAATAGGCATGAACGGAATGCGCGTTCTGATGATTTCCATCATGCCCGATGGAAAGCATATCCGGTCGTGATGGGCAAAACAACTGCTCCTCGAGGGGAGGAAATATGCAGTCCTCAAGGAAAATGCTGGTGATCGCGTTGGGAATCGCTCTGACGCTGGCCACGTCAGTAGTAACTTACGCCGCAGATCGCAGGCACGGGGATATCGAAAACATCGGCAACCGGGATATCACGGGAAGGGTGTGGGGCATTTTCCCCAACTTCGTATCCCTGGAAAGGGAGATTCAAATAGGACAGCAGGTCGCGGCGGAGTTCGAGCAGACCGCAAAGTTGATCGAGGATCCCGTGGTCAGCGATTACGTTGACCGCCTCGGTCAGAACTTGGTCAAGCATTCGGATGCCAAGGTGCCGTTTCACATCAAGGTGGTCGACACAGATGAAGTGAACGCGTTCGCGTTCCCCGGGGGTTTCTTCTATGTGAATAAGGGGTTGATCCTGGCGGCCGATAACGAATCCGAGCTGGCCGGTGTCATGGCCCACGAGATCTCGCATGTTTGCGCTCGCCATGCGACTGCCCGGATGACCAAAGGTTATGTGCTTCAGTTTGCGTCAATCCCCGCTCTCTTCGTGGGCGGATACTGGACCCAGATGCTGATTTATAACGGGCTAGGCTTGGGGATCAACCTCGAACTTCTGGGGATCACCCGAGAATCTGAGAAGGAAGCCGACCAACTGGGAATTCAGTACCTCTGGAACACAGGATATGATCCGAACGCTTTCGTTTCGTTTTTCGAGAAGTTGCAGGCGGAGGAAAAGAGCAAACCGGGAAAGCTGTCAGGCTTTTTCCGCACGCATCCCTACACCGAGGATCGTATTGCACTCGCGATGGATGAGGAGCGCTACTTGCCTGAGAAGGACAATTACATCGTCAACACTTCGGAATTCGACCGGGTCAAGGCGAGACTTCTTGCCATCGACAACGCCATGAAGGCAGACAGTCAAGCCGCTCAGATTGATCAAAAGAGACCCACGTTGAAGCGCCGGACCGACACGAACGATCCAAACAGCACCGATCCTGACAAACAGGATCAGAAGCGCCCCACGCTGAAAAAGGCGGGAGATCCGGGGAAAGATCCTGGGAAACACTAGTCGCCTAGAGAGGCGATTGGCAACCGCTTCCGCAAAGTTCTTGAGAGGTTTCAGACAAAGAGCCCCGCTTTCGGGGCTCTTGTCGTATTCGTGCTGCCAACCTCAGATCCTCGTCCATCTGACCCTCGCATCTGTCCCGATTACATGGGTCTTCTTCCGGCGATCCCTCTTGAGCGAGCTCGTGGTCGGGGTCGGCATCGGAATCGGCGTCGCTTTCGGTATCGCTATTAATTAAAGAGCTGATCTCAAGCCTGAAGCTCGTTGGTTCGGCGAGATTTCGAATCACGACACCGATTGCGATCCCGATTCCGATGCTTCTCCTTTATTGCCCCTCGAGTGAAACCGCTCGCCGGCACGGAACAATCTTTCAGGGTCGCACGGCCCGAGGCCATGACATTAGGCTGGAATAAGGGCTTGGTAAATACGTTTTTGAAACATTTCTGTGTCCTCTATCGTACTGTGTGTTGGCAACTTGGGACTTCTCCTAGTTGCTTAGCCAATTCACCAGGAGCCTGAAAATGAAAACCTTTAGTGTCAACCCGTACAGGGGCAATCGATATCAGTGGTTCATTGTTTTGACGATTTTCGCTTTCTCACTGGCGCTGACCAGCTCTCCGCCATGGAGCGCGTACGCACAGGATCAAGCGCAGGCGCAACAGGCGCAGCAGCAGACCCAACAGACGCAGCAGCAGACCCAGGCAGAACAGCAGGCTGAATTGCAGAAAGCAGCCGAGGAGGCGATGAACAGGATCAAGCTTGTGCCTGTTTCTCTCGAAGGTCCGATTGAAATTGCGGAGAAGGACGGAACGGCGCTTCACCTTTCATTAAGAGATATCACCAAGATGGCTCTGGCGGCCAACCTCGATATCGCGATTTCCACCACAAATGAAGATCTCTCGCAGCAGAGGTTTGTTGCGAGCCATGCGGCCTATGACCCCCAGTTATCGGTCACATTTCGGCTTCAGGACACGCATCGTCCAAACAACAACACAACCACGGCCTCGGTCTCCGGCTTTGTCAATATTACAAAGCAGATCAACTCGACAGTGAGTGTAAGTCAACTATTTCCTTGGGGCGGCACGACAAGCCTCGACTGGACCTCGAGTCGATCGGATTCCAACGTGGCTACCAACATCTTCAACCCACAGCTCTCTGCTAGCAGCACGCTCAATTACCGCCAGCCTCTTCTCAAGAATTTCCGCATCGACAGCACGCGCAACAGCATCAAAGTGGCCAACCTGAATCTGAAGATAACCGATAGCCAGTTCAAGCAGCAGGTCACGAACATCATCGCCAATATCCAGAATGCCTATTGGAACCTTGTCAGCGCCATCAGGAGATACAACGTTGCTGTGCAATCCGTGCAATCGGCCAGACTATCGTCTGAGCAATCGAAGAAGAAGGTGCGGGTCGGAACGGCAGCCCCGATCGATTACATTCAGAGCCAGGCATCCCAGGCATCGCGGGAAGTGAATGTGATCAGCACCTCGGACGGAATCCTACAAGCAGAAAACAGCCTGAGGAACCTGATCTCAAAGGATCGGAACGCGGAAATCTGGGGCAGGGTAATCGTTCCAACCGATAGTCCCGACTATGTCGAATACAAGGTCGATCTCAATGAGGCTATTCAAAAGGCGCTCAAGAACCGCCCCGAACTCGAACAGGCGGATCTCAATCTGCAGAGCAACGAACTGTCCATCAAGCTCGCGCAGAACAATAAGAAGTGGCAGCTCGACTTGAATGCCTCGATTGGGGCTAGCGGGCAGGCGGGTCCTCAAAGCTATGATCGGTTCGGCAATCCGCAGGTCGCAGATCCTTATGTCGGCGGACTTCTGACGGCCTACCGTACGCTTTTTTCGCAGGGCAACTTCAACTGGAATTTCAATTTCACCCTCGGCATTCCGCTGAGGAACACCTCAGTGAACGCAGACCTGGCGACGCAACGAATCAACCGTGCGAACCAAATCATGCAACGGACCAAGACCGAGCAGAGCATCATTGTAGAAGTCCGCAATGCAGTCCAAGCTCTTGCCACTGCGAAGAAGCAGCTTGAGACGGCGCATATCAGCGTTCAACTGGGAGAGGCTCAGCTCGAAGCCGAAAACAAGAGGCTGGACGCCGGACTGAGCACGCAATACAACGTAATAATGCAGCAAGACAACCTAACCAATTATCAGACCTCGGAATTGAACGCCATGATCGCTTATCGGCAGGCCATTGTCACTCTGCAGAAGGCGATGTTCACTCTGCTCGAGGAAAGCAACATTAACATTAGGTCTGACATTCCAAAGACGCCATCGACCTTCAAATAACTCGAAGCATTTCCATCCTTCAGGCTCCGGGCCGCCTGGCCTCCATCGTCACCTATGGAGGTCCAGGCGGCTTTTCTCTTTTGAGATTCCAGATGTCCTGACATAGACGTTATCGAAAATGTCCGCTTTTTGCTGATGAGCCCTCGGCGACGGCATACCGGAGGCGCAGGCGGGTACCCGGGAAGAAGGTGCAGCCACGATCGAGTTCTTGGCA
>Ga0315282_10003889_pt1 | contig 26490 bp, 25 predicted proteins | sample YL17G07_20_MG_FD_203693 | JGI IMG/M metagenome (GOLD analysis project Ga0315282, IMG submission 203693) | Sediment microbial communities from Yellowstone Lake, YNP, Wyoming, USA - YL17G07_20 | ecosystem: Environmental > Aquatic > Freshwater > Lake > Sediment | place: USA: Wyoming | collected... | reverse complement strand
TCCGCCACTGAGAAAAGAATATAACCTATCATGTTTACAAAATAGCCTCTAAATTGATTGGCGAGAGAGGAGAAAGAATGTCGAAATCTTGGCACGCAATGGAAATTGACGAAACGATGAAACAGCTGAACACTGAGAGCGCAGGCTTGAGTCAAGAAGAAGTGCAGAAACGGCTTCAGCAGTATGGGACCAATGAACTCCAAAAGGAGAAAGGAACCTCAGCGGTAAAGATGTTCATCGAACAGTTTGAAGACCTGCTCATCGTAATACTGCTCATTGCAACAGGCCTTTCAATCTATCTAGGTGAAATCACCGACGCAATAGTCATCATCGCCATCGTTCTTGCCTGCGCAATTCTAGGATTCGTTGAAGAATTCCGTTCGGAGAAGGCCTTGGAAGCCCTGAAAAAAATGACTGCCCCCACGGCAATGGTCTTGCGAGACGGAAAGGAAGTCAAAGTCCAAACAAGCGAGCTTGTACCAGGCGACATCATCCTGCTATACACGGGGGACAAGATTCCTGCGGATTCCAGACTTCTAGAGAGCTTCAACTTGAAGATTGACGAAGCTTCGCTAACAGGTGAGTCCTCCCCGGTGACCAAGGAAGTGACACCGCTTCCAGAGGAAACGCCGATTAACGATAGGCGAGACATGGCCTTCACAGGGACCGTTGTCGTTTACGGACGCGGGAAAGCTGTCGTTACCTCAACGGGAATGAACACTGAGTTTGGCAAAATCGCAAAGATGGTTCAAGTTACGGAAGAGGAGGAGACGCCGCTTGAAAAGAGAATGGCTTCTGTCGGAAAGTGGATAGGGATATTGTCTATAACTGTCTGCTTGATTGTGGCTTTGATCGGAATCATAGAAGGGCGCAACATCCTGGACATGATCCTCTGGGGAATAAGCCTTGCTGTTGCAGCAGTTCCCGAGGCACTGCCCGCAATTGTTACGGGCGCGCTTGCAATAGGCATGTACCGAATGGCTAAAGTGAACACGATAGTCAGAAGACTCCCAGCAGTTGAAACCTTAGGATGCACAAGCGTCATATGCTCCGACAAGACGGGAACAATGACCAAGGGAGAAATGACTGTTCAGAGAATCTACGTAAGCGACCAAACAATCAAGGTCTCAGGAGTCGGATACGAACCTGAAGGAGACTTCCTGCTAGAAGACAAAAAAATTGAGCCAACCGACGAAAACCTTCGCACACTACTAAAGATTGCAGTGCTATGTAACGATTCTAAACTGGAAAAAGAAACAGAAACCGAAAGATGGATAATCAAGGGCGACCCCACGGAGGGAGCCCTCGTCGTCACTGCTGCCAAGGCAGGACTGTGGAAGGAGGAGCTGGAACGGGACGCCCCGCGCATAGGCGAGGTTCCGTTCTCTTCGGAAAGGAAACGAATGACTACGGTTCATCTTGTTTCCGGCCAGAAGAAAGTTGCGTTCATGAAAGGGGCTCCTGAAGTGGTCTTGGACAATTGCACAAAAATCTACGCAGAGGGCAAAGTGCGAAAGATAACTGCAGAAGACAAGACAGAGATGCTCAAAGTAACCGAGGCCATGGCGACGCAAGCATTGAGAAATCTGGGTTTCGCTTTCAGAGAGTTGCCGGAATCAGCGACGGTTTTTGACGACAAGATTGAGAAGGACATGATTTTCGTGGGCGTGATGGGAATGATTGACCCTCCACGAGAAGAAGTCAAAGATGCCATTTACCTCTGCAAGAAAGCCGGAATCAGAGTTGTCATGGTGACAGGTGACCACAGGCTGACCGCAGTTGCTGTGGCTAAGGAACTAAACTTGCTGAGTGAGAACGAGTTAGAAGGCAAAGTGCTGACTGGCGAAGAAATGGACAAGATAAGCGACGAACAACTCAATGAAATGGTGGAAAATGTCGTAATCTACGCTCGAGTGTCGCCTGAACACAAGATGAGAATAGTCAAGGCTTGGAAGTCGAAACAACAGATTGTCGCAATGACAGGAGACGGAGTCAACGATGCGCCGGCGCTTAAGATGGCCGACATTGGCGTTTCGATGGGAATCACAGGCACAGAGGTTACCAAAGAAGCATCAGACATGGTTCTGACAGACGACAACTTTGCATCAATCGTTAAGGCTGTTAAGGAAGGTCGCGAAATCTACGGCAACATCAAGAAATACCTAACATACCTGCTGCGATGCAACGTCATGGAAATCCTTGTGATGTTTATAGCAATGATTGCCGTACCATACCTTGCAGGCACACATGAAGTCGAAGCTGGCTCAGTAGTAGCCCTGACAGCGATACAACTCTTATGGGTAAATCTAACGACAGATGGCTTGCCAGCTATAGCTCTGGGAGTTGACCCTGGAGACCCAGACTTGATGGAAAGAAAACCGAGAGATCCAAATGAAAGTGTCTGGACAACCGATGTCAAACTCTACTTGACAGTGACGCCGATAATTATGACTACACTGTTGTTGTATGGCTATTTCATGTATCAACCGTGGCTAGGTTCCGACCAGCTACTTGAAGCACGGACGCAGCTTCTGACGGCGATGATCTTGATGGAGTTAGCCAACGCCATTTCAGCTCGCTCGTTGAAGTACACGGCTTTCGAAGTCGGCATCTTCAAGAACAAGTTCCTGTGGTACGCAGTGCTTTCATCATTCGGTCTTCAGCTCCTAGTCCTCTACACGCCAGGTCTTCAAAGCTTGTTCGGCGTGCATTCACCTGAACTCATAGACTGGGCGTACGCGATACTGTTCACGGCAATAACCTTCTGCTCGCTAGAGATTGGCAAGTACATTGCGACAAAAAGAAGAAAGGAATAGCCCAGAAAGACTTAAATTCAAAGCAAAATGAAGAAAGCGTCTAACGTCAAAGGATGAAAGGGAAATGAGCGAAAAGACAGCAAACCCAGCACCGCTTGGACTGTTAGGCTTCGGAATGACAACAGTTCTACTAAACTTTGTACATAATGCTCGACTAGGTCCGGTCGACGGTATGATCCTTGGAATGGGCATATTCTATGGCGGTCTAGCACAGATTATTGCAGGCATACTGGAATATAAAAAAGGCAATACATTTGGAACAACAGCGTTCACATCGTACGGATTATTCTGGTTATCTTTCGTGGCTCTAAACTGGCTTGGAATGGGAACGGTCGCGTCCCACGGAATTTGGCCCTTTTCTTCCTATGCTCCAGTAATAACCGGGTACAGCACGCCTTGGCTCGTTAGTCAAGAAGCACTAATGGCCTACTTCTTCATGTGGGGACTCTTCACCTTTCTAATGTTCTTTGGCACCCTGAAAACTAATCGCGCATTACAGTTCGTTTTCATGAGCCTAGCAATACTGTTCTTCTTACTTGCAGCCAAATCAGCAGTTCTCGCTTACTCACCAACAACGGATGTTGAACTATTCACACGCATAACCGGAGTTGAAGGCATCATTTGCGGGATGAGTGCAGTTTACCTGGCCATAGCAGAAATATTAAACGAGGCTCACGGAAAAACTGTGCTACCCATATGCCCAGTGAGCTGAAAACATTACCCTCTCTTATTTTTCCCGAAAGGCATCGTTTGCGGATTAAGCGCTTTTTATCTCGCCTTAGCATAAGTGCTAAACGAAGCGTATGCAAAAAAGAATTCTATCTATCTACGGCAAAATCAACAATAATTCTCTGCCAAAATACCTAAACCTATATATAACAAACATTTTTTTAAAAGAAGCCAAAATAACTGATTCAAAAGGCGGTATGAGATGGCCAAAGCAGGGGTAGAAGTCTATAAGGAATTTGAAGCTAATATAATCCCACCCGCTTGGAAAGACAGAACGTGGTCCAAAGACGACTTCAAGAAATGGTATGAAACTACCGTGAAGGATAAGAAGGCTGTGGAAGAATGGTGGGGAAAATGGGCAAACGAGCTTTTCTGGTTCAAAAAATGGAACAAAGTTTTAGATGACAGCAACCCCCCGTTCTACAGATGGTACGTTGGGGGAGAAACGAACCTAGCATATTTAGACACAGACTGGCAAATTGCACAAGGAAGAAAGAACAAACTGGCCTTGATATGGGAAGGTGAGCCATGGGATGAAGCAATGGAGCAGCCTAAAGAGGTCAGAAAATTCACATACTACGACCTGTTCAGAGAATCCAATGTGATTAGCTATGCCCTGAGAGAAAAACTCAAGGTCAAGAAAGGAGAGATCTTAACATTCTATCTGCCCATGATCCCAGAACTCCCACTCTATATGCTCGCAACTCAAAGACTGGGAGCACAACACAGCGCAGTCTACAGCGGATTTAGCGCAGACGCATTAGCAACCAGAGCCATAGACGCTGGCTCAAGAATAATAGTCACAGCGGATGGATTCTATAGAAGAGGGAAGATAATAAGCCTCAAGCCCATCGTCGACGAAGCTGTAAAGATATGCGCACAAAACGGGCTTAAAATAGAAAAGGTCATCACAGTCAAAAGAGTAGGCAATGAATTACCTTGGAACAAAGACATAGACACATGGCATCATGAACTAATTAGTGATGTACCAAAAAATGTCACTGTTCCAGCTGAAAAATGCGGCTCCGAAGATTTTTCATACATCCTCTACACGTCAGGTACAACTGCTGCTCCCAAAGGCGCACAACTTCCAATAGGAGGCTATGCCGTTGCACTTTATGCCACCATGAAATTGATATTTGATGTAAAGGAAAATGACATATATTGGTGCACAGCAGACATTGGATGGGTTACAGGACACTCATACATCGTTTACGGCCCACTGCTAACCGGTCTAACATCAATAATGTACGAAGGTTCTCCAGATTACCCAAGACCGGATAGATGGTGGAGCATAATCCAAAGATATGGAGTTACAATATTCTATACAACACCAACCGCCATCAGATTGCTAATGAAATTTCCAGAAGATCTCGTCCGAAAACACGATCTATCAACAGTAAGGATTTGCCATTCTGTCGGCGAACCCATAAACCCAGAAGCCTTCAGATGGTATTTCAGAAACATTGGCAAGGAGGACATTGTCGCCTCAAGTACTTGGTGGATGACAGAGACTGGGCAAATGCTAACTGGGCACTTTCCAGGATTAGGAAAGATATTTCCGCTTAAGCCAGGAACCAACGGTTATCCATTTCCAGGAGTCACAATGGAAGTTCTTGATGATGATGGAAACGCTTGCCCACCCGGAGTTAGGGGATATTTGGCTATAACCTCACCATGGCCAGGAATGCTCATGACATTGTACAAGAATCCTCAAAGATACGTCGATGTCTATTGGTCAAGATTTAAGGGAAAAATGTGTTTCTACACTGGAGACTTCGCTATTAAAGACCAAGACGGATACTTGTGGGTTCTGGGAAGGGCTGACGACGTTCTTAAAGTGGCAGGCCACAGAATTGGAACTGCAGAAATTGAATCAGCAATGATTAAGCATCCAGCTGTTGCAGAATCAGCATGTATTGGTAAAGCCGACGCTGTAAAAGGAGAGGTACCGTTCATCTTTACAGTGCTCAAGCAAGGACATTCACCAAACCCGAAACTTGCAGATGAGTTGAAAATGCACTTAAGGACGACTATCGGCCCTCTAGTTGCATCAGATGCGACAATAGCCTTTGTTGACTCGGTTCCCAAAACGAGAAGTGGCAAAATTATGAGGAGACTGCTGAAAGCAATAGTTGGCGGAGCAGCAATCGGAGACGTTACAGCGCTGGAAGATGGAGTAGCTATTGAAGAAGCAAAGAAGGCTTATGAGTCAGTGAAATCAGCCCTTGAACAAGAGAAAAGCTAGGAAGCGAGAAACAGCCAAAGAAACCTCACTCACCTTTTATATTCTTTATATTAATACGTTCGCATTTTTTGCGGGTAAAATCTTCTTATCGTTGTTGGGAACCGTATAGAGTCTGTGATGTTCTCCAAGCCAAGCATTCAGGTCAGCAGCCTTTCTAAACCCGTGCTTGAAAATTTGTGGAAGGACCCAGAAAGGTATAAGCAAACGTACTTTGGAAGGTGGCCGAACATCTACACGGGCGACTATGCGGTCAGGGACCCAGACGGGTACTTCTGGCTGCTTGGCAGAGCAGATGAAGTCTTGAAGGTGGCCGGCCACAGAATAGGCACAGTTGAGCTTGAAAGCGCATTTGTTTCTCACCCTGCAGTTTCAGAAGCCGCGGTAATTGGTAAGGAAGACGCTGTCAAAGGCGAAGTGCCAGTGACCTTTGTAACATTGAGAAGCGGTTTTTCACCATCAGAAGAACTGCGACAGCAGCTTGCACAGCACATCAGAGCAACCATCGGCCCAATAGCAACGCCCGACGCAATTGCAATAGTCAACAAGCTGCTGAAGACGCGCAGTGGAAAAATCATGCGAAGACTGCTCAAAGCCGTACTTGCAGGCGCAGCTCTCGGCGACGTTTCAACCCTTGAAGACAAGGCTTCGGTGGAAGACATTAAGGCAACATACGACGAGCTCAGATGATAATTGGAAAAGAAATGGGCCAAAGCTCTCTTTTCCATCTCCAACTTTTTTGAACACCTCATTTTCCCGAACGTGAGTGCTCTCAACCTAATCAAGAAGGCAGACAACACCATCCAGAAAAGAGTTTAAGCCCATACTGTCATTCTTCTAGAATCATGAATCCGGCAACCATCCGCAAAACAACTCCGCTCGTCAAAAGCTTGGGAAAGTGGACAACAGTGCTGAAAGCAGACCCGCTGGTGTGGTTGCTGGAAGCGGACAATCCTTCGATGCGATATTTCACTTTGACGAACCTGCTGAAGAAGCCTGAAACCGATCAGTCAACAAAGCAGGCAAAAGAAGCCATTATGAAGACAGGTGCGGTAGCGAAGATTCTGGCCAAGCAAAAAAGGGAAGGCTACTGGGAGACCCCTGAGAACTTCTACATCAAAACCAAATACAAGGGAACAGTTTGGCAACTCATAATCTTGGCGGAGCTCGGTGCAGATGGAAAGGATGAACGCATTAAGAGGGCCCGCGAGTTCATTCTCAACAACTCTCAGGACCGCGAAAGCGGCGGTTTCTCCTATTTCAGCGCAAGCGGCGGCGGAGGCGACCATAACAAGGTCTTGCCATGTCTGACAGGCAACATGGTTTGGAGCTTGATCAGACTTGGATATCTTGAAGACCCGAGAGTCCAACACGGAATCAACTGGATAACGAAACACCAACGATTCGACGACGGGATAGATGAGGCGTCGAAAGGCTGGCCTTACGATAAACGGGAAAAATGTTGGGGAAGACACACTTGCCACATGGGTGTGGTCAAGGCTTTGAAGGCGCTTGCCGAAATCCCTGCAGAAAAAAGAACGAGCCCAGTTAAGAACACGATTGAGAAAGGAGCTGAACACATTCTCAGGCACCACATCTACAAAAGAAGCCATGACCTAAATCGGATGTCCAAACCTGAATGGCTGCAGTTCGGCTTCCCGCTGATGTGGAACACGGACGCCCTTGAAATCCTAGGAATATTGACTAAGCTGGGGTACAGAGACCCAAGAATGCAGGAGGCCATGGAGCTGGTGATCTCAAAACAGAACTGTAAAGGCAGATGGAAACTAGAAAACACCTTCAACGGACGTTTTCAGGTCAGCATCGAACAGAAAGGAAAACCAAGCAAATGGATCACCCTAAAAGCGCTCACAGCATTGCAGAGCTTCTACAGTTAAAGAAGCAATAGCGAATTCACAAGGCAGAAACCATATATTTTCTCAAAAAGAAACGAAAGACCGCAAGCAAGATTTACAGCAGCAAATCGCGTGTTTGAAGCCAGGCAAAGGTTCAATCTATATATAGGGGGTTTATTTTTCTCAGAGACCAATTCTCCATGGATTCTCTACTCATCGCGGAGGCCTGCACTCTTTTTACCATGTGTTATTTACGGGTAGAATCTTCTTATCGTTCTTGGAAATGGTATAGAGTCTATTATGTTTTCCAAGTCAAGCATCCAAGTCAGCAACCTTTCCAGACCCATGCCGAAACCGACATGCGGAACTGTTCCATACCGTCGAAGGTCAAGGTACCAATCGTAGTCTTTCTCCCTCAAGCCCATTTCTCTGATTCGCCTTATCAGCACATCCTTATCGTCTTCCCTGGCACCGCCAGTTGAGATTTCACCTATCCTAGGAACAAGCATGTCAACCGACATAGCCACTTCTGGGCGGTCCCTGTACGTCTTGCAGTAAAACGCCTTTATCGCCGTTGGATAGTCATAAACAAAGAACGGTTTACCAAACTCGTCAGCCAAAGCCTTTTCGTCGTCGTAGCCAAAGTCTTCGCCCCATTTTCTCTCAATGCCCTTAGCCTTCAGTCTTTCAACGGCTTCAGTATAGGTTATCTTCGGAAACGGCGTCTTAACTGAAGCCACTTTCGAAATGTCTGCTCCCAACTCTTCAAACTCCTTCCCGCATTTCTCCACAGTTCTCTGGCAGACGTGAGCCAAGAGCTCCTCTTCAAACTGCATCAGATCATTCATGTCGGCAAAAGGCCACTCGCCTTCAATGTGCCAATATTCGGTCAAATGCCTGATTGTTCGACTTTTCTCAGCGCGGAAAGACGGTGCAATGCAGTAGACCTTCTCCAGTGAATAAATCAGAATCTCGAGATAAAGCTGGGAACTCTGTGTTAGGTACAGATTCTGGTCAAAGTATTTCAAGCCGAAAAGCGTGGAACCGCCTTCAACAGCAGCTGAGATGAACATGGGCGGAGAAACCTCCACGAAACCTTGGTCCTTGAAGAACTCACGCGTGAACTCCAACACTTCGCCTCGCACCTTCATAACCAAATTCATACGGCGACTACGAAGCCACAGGTGACGAATGTCACGCAAAAACTCCTCACTCTTGTCCTTGCTGATCGGAAAAACATCAGCCAAGCCGATGATCGAAAGCTTCTCAGCCGAAACCTCGTAACCGCCGGGAGCACGCTGGTCCTTCTTAACCGTGCCTTCAATGGTGAGCGAAGACTCAATCGTGACCTTTTCGGCTTCGCTCCACGCTGGGCTGTCTGACTTTGCAGTGCACTGAATCACGCCGGTTGAGTCGCGCACGACGAGAAAAATGGTTTGCTTTCCTTCTCTCTTGCGGTAAACCCAGCCTCTAATCGCAATGCGTTTGTCTTCACACTTTCCGTCTAGGATACTCTGGATCGGCACGAAGCGCATGCGTCTCAGCCTTTCATTCCATTATTGCCTACAATGCTAAAAGCCTATCCTTTTTTTGGCTTTAAACCTCTTTAGCGCCTGATTCGAAAACTTTGAAGAACACAAACAGAGAGATTGGCACGGCCCCGACAGCCATTGGGACAAAGGGAAGCTGTCGCTAAACATAGGAATAAACCTGCCTATAAGCTGTAAGCCCGATGCGTTCAACATTCACTATGGCGACACATAATTCTTAAATCTACGGTGTCTGAAATATCAAGGGAATAGTAATGCAAGGCCTTGCCGAAAACGAGTACAAACTGAGAACCCTCAAACGCTCAACAATCGCAATAGCTACCGTAGTCCTCGTGGAAGTCATTTTGGGCCTGATCGTAAACAGCCTGGCCATAGTAAGCGACGGGTTGCACGCACTGCTTGACGCTCTGACCACTTTCGCGCTTTTGATCGCGACTCAAGCCTCGCTGAAACCGCCTGATGAGGAGCACATGTACGGCCATGAGAAATTCGAATCAATAGGCGGACTAATAGGCGGGATTGCCCTCATCAGCGTGGCACTGCTGATAATGTACGAAGCAATTCTGAAAATACTGGAAAACACTCCGTACATAATTCAAGGGCGAGAGCTGGTCGGTTTCATTGCAGTTGGCTACACTTTCTGCATTGACTTCTTCAGGGTTGGATCATTCATGAAAGCCAGAAAGAGTGAAAGCTCAACTATGAAAGCGGGGCTTTTCCATGCAGTCGCAGACTTAAGCTCTACTGTCATTGCGCTTCTTGGATTCGGGCTTGCAACTCTTGGATTCCCATATGGAGACTCATTAGCCTCTATGATTCTAAGCGTGTTGTTAACCTATCTGAGTGTCAAGCTGGTTTGGAGCGGCGTGATGGAACTCAGCGACGCCACATCAAAAGGTGTGGTAAACAAAGTCAGGAACGAGATACTGAACACGAAGGGAGTTCGCAGCTGCGAAGACTTGAAAATCAGGCGGGCGGGAAACAAAACCTTTGTTCGGGCCACGGTCCAAGTTCCAGATTACTTAGGTCTCGAAGAAGCCCACGACTTAACTTCCGAAATAGAATCAAATCTGATTAAGTCCTTAGGAAATGCTGATGTCACAATTCACATAGAACCGTGCGAGACAGAAATGCCTACAGAGAAACTGGTAGAGAAGCTGGCAATAGAGACCGTAGGGGTGAAAGGAGTTCATGGAATTGACGCTTCGTACGCTGATGGTAAGTTGTACATCACTTTGCACATCTACGTAAACCCAAAGCTCACAGTTGAAGAAGCCGACGACATGGCTGACAACATCGAAAGCAAAATACATGAAAGAGTAAGGGAAGTTGAGAACGTGACGGTTCACATCGAACCCTACAGCGCCAGAAAACGCAGAGGCTCAATGGTCAATGAAGGCGAAATAAGCAGAATCATCCACGAAGCAACCGGATCAAGCGGAGTCTTTCGTATCAAAAGAATTGTCACCTATGTGGCGGATAACAAACGTTACATAAACATAGACTGCAGGTTCACGAAACAGACCTCGGTGGAAGACGCACACAAGATTGCCTCAGACATCGAGGAGAAAGTGAGAACACGCTTTGCAGAAACAATAGTCACGGTTCACACAGAATAGAAATGACCGTAACTTTTTAAGGTGTTGAAAACTGTTCAAAGTACTAAAACTAGAAGAATGGATTCTGAAAGCAAGAAAACTGGCAGAAACCAAAATTGCAAAGGGCAGAAGCGCCGATGAATTTGTAGAGATTGCAGAGGCAGATGGGTTCAAAATCTATGCCATAGCTGGAAAAACCCTCAAAAAACCCTCCGCGAATCCTTTTCACGAGAATCCAAGAGATGTTTTTATGCTAATGCTTGAGGGAGAAGCAGAATTCGCTTTCGAGGACGGAAAGAAAACGATAGTGAAAACAGGAGAATGTTTTGTGCTGCCGAAACACTTGATGCATCGCTGTATCTTCAGAAAGATGACCGTCGGCATCGAAGGAGTCTACGAAAAAGGTCTCTAGCTCAGCGTAGACCGCAGAGCCTCAGCGACGTCCTCTACTGATTTGTCTGCTTCTATAATTATCCAGTTGCTTGTCAATGCCAACGAAAGCGCCTTGCGTCTCATCCGCACCAGCTCTTCCAAGCTCTCGAATCTTTCACGAGTTCCGCGCGTGGCTTGTATTCTTCTGAAGGCTTCGTTTGGACTTACATCTAGAAAGAACATGAGGTTCGACGTTGGAACGGTGCAAGCAAAGAAGTTGTAGGCAATCTTGTCAAGCGGCGACGGGAGATAAGCAGTTCCCATCAAATAACGCACAAAGACTACATAATCATACTTCCGCCATGAATAGAAGAGGATGGAGCGGACAACATCAATCATGTAAAACACGGCAGAAGCAAAATGTGCGCTTTTCCCGCTCACGTACAGGAATTGCTTGGCCCTGACGCCGAAAAAGTTGTCGTCAGAAGGATGAATCCGCAGGAACACGGTCTTTCCCGTGCTTCTGAGAGAGGTGCAGAGTCTGACGGCCTGAGTGTTTTTGCCTGAAGCATCTAATCCGTCAATAACTACGAAAACCAACTGCTCAAGAACCTCCGCCGAACAGCAGAAAGGTCAAAACGCTGAGGGCAGGCACAGTCAAGTTGTCGAAACCCATAGGCGAAAGACCTTCAACCAAAGCGCCCACCACACAAGCTGCAAGCGCAGAAAGAATCTTTTCAAGAGCAGAGAAAGGATACAAAGTGGAGAAGAAAAACAGGCTGAGCGTGAAACTAGAGAAGCTCGCAAGAAACATTGCTGCTGAACCCTCTAGACTTTTAACTGCAACAAGCTTGTAATGTCTTCTCCCAAACCGTTCACCTACCAAGGAAGCGACACTGTCACCATAAGCCATAGGCAAGATGCCCGCCGCAATAACATACGGTTTAGAGGCGAAGAACAAGGCCAAGACGGTGTAAGATGTGGCGTAAAAGACAAGTCCCAAGGGATGCCCCTCCTCAGAAATCTCTGAAAGACCCTTCGCCATCTTACTAACGCTTCTAAGTGGAGTGTACGGAGAAGCAAGAAAAGTAACCACTATGAAGGGAGCCGCAACTAGAACTGGATAGATGTTCGACGTAAAAAAGGGAATGACAAACGGGAGATTTCCAATCATTGCATGTAAGAACTTGCGAGAAGCCTTCCTGGAAATATGTAGGAGCTGATCCAATTTGCCAGAGACAAAAATTATGATCACGATGTAGACGTAACAAAGAAGCACCAAGAGAACGTTGGCAAGAATTTCGTCAAGCATCAGTTCACCTTAGAGCGCCAACAACAAATGCCAGCAAACCGATGGTGAACCACAAGAGAACCATTCTCTTCACTTTCCTGGCATTCTCTCCCGAAAAGTCTCGCACAAGCGTAATCGAAGACGTTACCAGTCCGATGTCGGTTATGGCTATCAAAGGAATGAACCAGAAAGAAACAACATTAAGAAACAAGGGCGTTGGACTCAGCAGCACAGAGGAAAGATAGAACACCGCAGCTGCAACTGCTGCCCTCTTCTCACCGTAACGTACTGCTAACGTTTTCACATTCTTTGTCTTGTCTCCTCTAACGTCAACGATTCCCTTTGTCACTTCTCTACCAGTGTTTGACAGAAAAGCAATAAGAGCAATAATCAGAACGGGCAGCCTAACCTCATTGACGATGGCAACGCGTCCATAAACGAACGGTATTGCAACGCATGCGCTTACGAGAAAGTTGCCAGGCAGACCGCTTCGTTTTCCAACCGTGGTGTAAGTCACAAAAAGCAACCACGCGATTACGGCTGTCAAAAGACAGAACATGCTTGTTAAGTATGCAGCAACAAAACCTATTGCGGTAAGAAGAGAGGCAAAAGCCAAAGCTTCTTTTGGCTTGACCACCCCGCTTGGGATTGGGCGGTTTGGCTCGTTTACAGCGTCGATTTCTCGATCGTAATAGTCGTTTATAGCCATGGATGCAGCGGTTAACATGAAACCAGTAGTAAACCCGTAGGCAAGGTTTTGCAACGAAGAAATCAGGGCGTTTGAGTTAGCAATCGTGGCGCCCACAATCACTGTAAAACCCATCATAAAACAGTTCACAGGACGCATTAACCGGAAGTAGCCGCCAAATCTGCTCATAATAGTTCAAACCTTGCGATGTTTGATAAGAATTCGCGAAAGCAAGTTATAAGATTCTCGTTTAGTCTCGAAAGTTTAATAGGTTTGACTCCAATAACTCCTAAAAAAGGCCTGTTGGTGACAGACTTTTGAACGACAATTATGCACCTGAAAGGTTAAGAGTGATAATTCCAGTCGGCGGGAAAGCCAAGCGTCTGCTCCCGTTGACTGCAGAAACTAGCAAGGCGTGTCTTCGTCTCGTGAATAGACCGCTGATAGAATTCTCCTTGCTGTCACTTGCGCGTCAAGGTATTCGAAATTTCATTTTCGGAGTGAAGGGTTACACGAACTACAGAGACCTACATGACTATTTCGAGTCAGGCTATGGGTTCTCCTCGAGATACGGGATTGAGCCCCGCGCCCACATAAAGTATCAACCAAACGTGGACGACCTCGGCAGTGCAGATTCTGCCAGAATAAACATGGAGTACTACAACATCAGAGATCCCGTCTTCGCAGTGCAGGGCGACAACATTTTTGATGTAGACGTGAAAGAGCTTGTGAAGTTTCACCAGAAGAAAGGGGCAGTCATGACAATAGCTCTGAGAGAAGTTGACAATGTGGAAGGGTATGGCATCGCTGACATAAACAAGGAAAGACGAATCGCAAAATTCGTCGAAAAACCATCGCCCAAAGAGGCCCCATCAAACTTGGCCAACACAGGTCTGTACGTGGTCTCACCAGAAATAAGGAAAATATTCAAAGAAAAAGGAGTCAAAGAGCTAATAAAGGAAACTCACCGCTTTGACTTCGGCTTCGACTTCATCCCTTACATAATCAAGACTGGAAGGCCAGTATACGGCTACACTCTCAAGGGAAGCTGGTATGACGTGGGCACACCAAAACGCTACTTGGAAGCGATGCAGGACATGCTCAATGGACGCTTCTCGTCACTGACCGACTTCGGCGGCAGAATCAACGAAGAGGCAAGAATATGGGTTCAAGGAGAAAGCGTCGAATCGATGAAGAGCAGAAGGGAAATCATAAGGAAAATAAGACGGGGCAAGATTGAGGTCGAAGGAGCCGTCCTCATAGGCAGGCACTGCAAGATAAGCGATGGCGTGAGGATAGCCAGTTCATGCATCGACAACTACACCAAAATCGAGAAAGATGTCGTGATAGAAGACTCCGCCGTCATGGACAGAGTCATAATCGAGGAGAAAACAGAAATACGAGACAGCATCGTCGGAAGACACGTGACAATCCTTTCAAACCCGAAGAAACAGACAAAGGTAGATCAAGTTTCAGTTATTGCCGACGACGTAACGATAGCCGCAGGATGCAAGTTGACAGCCACGAAGATATACCCGCATCAATATGTGAGAGGGGAATTTTCCAATCAGACTCTGATGCAAGGCTAGACTGCAAATGAGTACAGGCCTCCCAGAGATCGAGAAGAAAACAGTTCCAATAAACCAGTACATAGAAAGCCTAGAGCAGCCCTTCCAAAAGAAATTCCTAGCTAGAAAACAAGACTATCGACTGAACGCAGAGGCTACAACATGGCTTGCAGGATTCGCAAAGGACTACACATTAGTGGTCTTTTCTGCACAGTGGTGCAAAGACTGCACTATGAACATTCCAGTTCTGGCGCTGATATCAGAAGCAACGGGAATACGTGTCAGGGTTTTCGGCGGTTTGAAGAGAGATCCTTTGAGCCACGCTAGGAAATGGAGAATCCCGCCGTCACCGCCCGAAGTAGAAACATTCCACATCGACAAAATCCCGACTATAATAGCACTTAGCAGGGACGGCAGGGAGATTGGAAGAATAGTCGAGAACCCGAAACTGACACCTACGCTGGAGCAAGAGATTTGCGAAATCATTAAATCTCAACAATGATGCTTGGCATACTAAGATGCAACATTTTGGGCATATTTAACAAATTTGGCGAATACTACGATTTGACTTACCGAAAGACAATGGACTACAAAAAAGACTGCGACATCCTAGAGAATGTTTTCAAAGTCCTCAAGAAGAAACCGAAAAGCATTCTGGACGTGGGCTGCGGCACGGGTTCTCATGCGTTGATTTTCGCAAGGAGAGGTTACAGTGTTGCGGGCATAGACGTCTCAAAGGTGATGATTGGAAAAGCAAAGGCCAAGGCAGAAAAAGAGAAAGTGGAAATCGACTTTCATGTTCAAGATATGCGGAGAATTGAGCTGAACAGAAAGTTTGATTGCGCTATAAGCATGTTCGGGGCGCTTGGTTTTGTCCACTTGCATAAGGGCTTGGTCGACACCTTGTCTGGGCTGACGCAGCACCTCAACAAAGGTGGTTTGCTCATCTTCGAGTTCTGGAACGTCGGAGGAGTCAGAGCTTCACCTCATCAAAGATGGATGGAAGCCAAGGACCAGAATGTGACACTTTATCGCCTTTCAGAATCGAGTTTTGACCACTTAACAAACATCATGACGCTCGACATGAAGTTCATCGTAGTGCACAAGGACAAGCCTGTTGAGAGTTTCACAGAAAAGTTCAAAATGAGATGCTACACGCTTGCCGAGATCCGGCAATACCTTGAAAATACCGGGTTCAAGGTGGTTGCTGCCTATGACTGGGATGCCGAAGATAGAGAGGAACTGAAAAAGCCGAGAATGAAAACGTTTCGAACCCTTGCAGTTGCAGAGAGAAGCTGAACCTACGACCTATCATTCATTTTCATGAAGGAACCGTTCCTCATTGCATTTGAGCTTCTCGGCCTTAACATGTTCTTCCGTTAACTCGTCAGCAATCTCCTTGATCAGTGACCCGTCTTTCCCCTCGCAGACTTTTCTCAAGAGCTTATTCCAATTCTCGTCGCTGATCCCGAAGCTTCTGATTCCCCTCAGCTGCATGATGTAAGCAGTGGCCAAATCATTGACTACAAAGATCACTTCAACCAATCGCCACCACCGCAGATGCCAGCTTTACGCCTTGAACCACTTGAACATGAGGTATCTTATATTTTCGTTTCCTGAGTCAGGCACGGCGATGATGAACCTCTTCTTAACAGTTGTTGCAAGCCTTCCCGCCTTTACAATCTCAGTCGCCGTCATCTCGGCACTGGCTTTCTTCACTGAAACCATGTATGGCGCATGCTCAACGCCTGGACCGTGCTTGTAGACTGCAAAGTCACATCCGAACTTTATACCTGGCGTAACGACTAAACCATTATCGCGCAGGTCATGATACACGGCGTACTTGTCGTCAAACTCTTCATACAGCTGCTTGGCTTTCTGGCGCAGCTTTTTGAGGCTGACCTTTTTCTTCTCCGAACCTTCATAGACAGTTATTGTTCCTTTTTCTGCTAGATACAGGCCTTCCATCAAATCCAAGACAAGCGGCACATCGAATTCTGGAATCTTCGGCTTAGGTATACCCAAAGGCTTTCCATAGAAACCCATTCTGTAAAGCTGTGAGCCTTCAACCGAATTCCAGACGACCAAAAAGTTTTCGACGAGTTCCACTTTGAAACTTTTGGGCATCACAGTCTTCCTTTTACATCATGAAAGACAATATTCGAGCCGCGTCAGCCGCGTCTTCAGCCTTGTCCGCTGAATCCTCCAAAAGCTGCAGAACATCTCTCAGAAGGATCAAGGCTGGAAACTCGGATTTGCTGCTGAGGAGCTTTATTTCAAGCTCACGGTAGAGACCATCAACAACCCTTTCGGCAACCTCAACATCCTTAGCCTTTTCCATGGCCTTTGCTGAGCCATAGTTGAGAACCATCATCGTTTCCCTGAGTCTAAGCACCGCTTCCAGACAGGCTTCAGAAAGCTTCAGCAAGTCCTTCTTTATGTCCATAGGGACGTTCCAGTTGTGCTGCATGATTTCAACCAAGCGAAAAGCGATGCCTTCAGAGAAGTCGGCGATCTCGCTGGTCAAGTTTGTGAACCTCAGGAAGTCTTCTCTACTGAGCAGAATAGCCCCTATTTCAGCTAGCTCTTGCGAAACTAGTCGCCTAGCCTTGGCAACTTCGTCTTCCCCAGTTCTGATTTCGTTGAAGAGCTGCTTTGCTTTTTCCTTGTCGTTTCTCATGTAGCAATCTATGATCTGAGGAACTTTCCTGGTCAAGTCAAACACTTTTCTAAGGTGTTCTTGGCAAACGCTCAAGGCTCTTCGTTTCACACGTTCCTCAGTTTCTGCTGGAAGCACCAAAGTTTTTCCCACCCGCGAAAACAGGTTGTTTTTCCTAGCATTAGATAGGTTAAAGTATTAAAAAAGGTAACGAAAACTCCGCTTTCAAATAGGATTGCCTAGGTCTTCAAAGTTGATTTTCCAGCGGAAAAACTTGTGCAGAAGCTCTGGCAATTCGTCAATCCGGCTTCTAACCTGCTTCCACGTGTCACGATCTCGAATCGTCACAGTCCCATCGTTAATCGTGTCGTAGTCAACTGTTATTCCTAACGGTATGCCTACTTCATCGGCTCGTGCGTATCGCCTGCCAATGGACCCAGCCTCATCATATTCAGCCACAAAACCCTCATCAACCAGCATCTCATGCACTTGAAGTGCTTTTTCTGGCAACCCGTCCTTACTGACGAGAGGATAAAGGCCGACTTGTACAGGTGCGATGTCTCTTGGAAAACTTAATAACACCCTGTCGTCTTTGACGCGGTAGGCATACTCAAAGGCGACGTAGAAAAGTCGGTCAGAGCCGAAAGTCGGTTCGACAACGTGGGGTATGAAACGTCTTCCGCGTTCCACAATCTTCTCGCGTTTGACGTCAACGTGTTCTGGCAGAATCTTGTACTTTCCAAGCATACAATAGCCGTTCTTTTTCAGAGAAGCCTCAACCTCTTTCGGGTCTGCTTTGAAAAGCGTCTCTGCGACCTCCGCGGCTTCTTTCTTAAAGACCGGTCCCAGCTTGACCATGACCGGCTTTATGACAAGTTGCTCTTTCTCGACGGGTTTCTCGTACTCTTTGAAGACATACATGTCTTGGCCGCTGAATTCGGCGTGTCGCTTCAAATCGTAGTCTGCTCTGCACGCGTATGCAGTGACTTCGACCCAGCCCCAACGCTCAACAAGAACCTCTTGGTCGAAAGTCTGAAGCGAGTAATGCGCTCTTTCCCATGGCAGTTTCTCGATGAAACGCTGCTTCTCTGAGGGGACACCCAAATCGTTTAACAGCTTTGTTGCTAACGCCATGAAGACTGCCTGCCATTCCAGCTTGATGTAGCCTTTCTTCAGCGCCTCTTTCACAGTTACCTCAGTGACTTCTTCCAAATTTTTCAGTCTGGTTTCTGCCAAGAGGAGCCGTAGTCTTTCGTTCTCTATGTCTTTCAGCATATAGCAGTCTGGTTCTTCTGGGTCGAAGAAGAATTCCAAGTCTATGATAGTGAACTCTCTGAGTCGCAGCAAGCCTTGTCTCGGCGAAATCTCATTCCTCAAAGCGCGACCTATCTGCATGACGCCGAACGGGAGTTTCTCCCTTGCCATCTCGTAAAGCCGCTTGAACTCTACGAAAATGCCCTGCGCTGCTTCAGGCCTTCCGTAGCCGACAGCGTCAGAGTAGGGCCCTATTGTTGTTTTAAACATGGTAAGGAACTGCTTGGGTTCATCAAATGTGCCGCCGCATTCTGGACAGTGAATCTCATTCTTCTCGATCATCTCTTTCAATTCCGTCAGCGTCAGCTTCTCAGCTTCCGCCTCACTGATTTTTACACACTCTTGAACCAAGTGGTCTGCACGGAATCTCTTCTTGCATTTCAAACAGCCCACCATCGGCTCTTTAAAATGCTCAATGTGGCCTGAAGCCTCGAAAACCCTTTCAGGAGTGATTACAGGAGACTCTATCTCCAAGATTCCGAGCTTGTAAACGAAAAGCTCCCTAAGTTTCCTCTCAATGTTCTGTTTCAATCTGGCGCCTAAGGAACCGTAGGTTGCGAAACCGCTCACACCGCCGTATATTTCGTAGGATTGCCAGAAGAAGCCGCGTCGGCGTGCCAGCTCATTGACCGCTGTAAACTTGTCAGCACATCTCGGCTCCTTGGCCATTCTGCTCCCTTCTTGATGATGGATTCTAAAAGACTTAAGGCTTACTTAATAATAAATTTTCAAATAGGTTACATGGCGGTTGTAAACATGAGAACTCTGACGCAACAGGAACTGCTGGACCTAGTTGACGGCGCGGCAATCTTTTCCGCTGGGGGTGGAGGCGATCCTGACGTGGGCTATGAAATAGTGGACAGGTTGACTTCGTCAGGCTTTGCGGCTAGAATGGTTGCTCCGTCAGAAGTACCTGACGATGCGAAAGTTGTAAATTTCGCGTGCGTCGGTGCGACAACAACTCTCGAATACGATTCAGACGCGGCTGTAAAAGCCCTCAAAGTTCTAGAGGAATACGCGGGTTTCTCTGCGTTTGCCACGATTCCCGTTGAGTTAGGCGGATTTAACACTCTGGCCGCGGTTGATGTTGCTGCCAGACACGGCATCCCTGTCGTGGACGCAGACGGCGCTGGCAGGTCAGTTCCCGAAGTCCACCTGAAAGTCTACACTATCGACGGCATTCCATTAACACCCATGGTCGTAACGGACGTGCACGCTAAGAACGTGGTCGTTGCCAAGGAAACAGCAGATGCCAAAGCAGCTGAAAGGATTGCGCGCGTTCTTGCCGCAGAATGGAATCACAGTGCCTGCACAGCAAGAAGAATCTTGACAGGCGCCCAAGTGAAAACTTCACCCATACAGCTGAGCTTGTCAAGGTCCATCCGCGTCGGAGAAGCATTGAGGAAGGCAGCAAGACCTATTGAGGCAGTTCTAAAGGAGACAAGAGGTTTCAAGCTCTTCGAAGGAATCGCAGATCACGCCAGCCGAAAAACCGAAGAAGGTTTCACGTTCGTAGATGTAAGGTTTCACGGAACAGGCGAGTATTCCAAGAGCACGGTCAGATTCACAGCCAAAAACGAAGTACTTGTCGCATACAAAGACGAAAAGCTTGCGGCAGTCGCGCCCGACATAATCACTCCTGCGGATCCAGAAAAGGGAAAATGCGTAACAGCGGAGAAGATAAGGCAAGGCGACAAGTTAACTATCATAGTTTTGCCAGCGCCGCAGAAATGGAGAACCAGCAAGGGGTTGGGACTGTGGAAGGACGTCCTGCAAAGTGCAGGCATACACGAGAAATATGTTCCAGCTGAGAAGTTAGCAGGGCAACTCAAATGAGATCCTTCATCTATGCCTGTGTGAGAGCGTAGCATTTTATAGGGCAAGTGCAGATAACAAAACCCAACAGGGTGTTAAAACTTGTCTAGGATAAGAGTCGCTCTTGTAGGCGTCGGCAACTGTGCATCCGCCCTCGTTCAAGGACTACGATATTACAGTAGTTGTCAGAAAGAGGAAGAATGCCTTGGACTACGCAATCTCCTTCTAGGAGGCTTTCATCCGAAAGACATTGAAGTCGTCGCAGCTTTTGACATTGACAGCCGAAAAGTAGGCAGGGACCTGTCTGAAGCAGTTTTTGCTGAACCAAATAATGCTCCCAAACTCGCCGATGTTGCGCCGTCGAACGTGTTCGTGCACAAAGGACCGATACTAGACGGCCTTGGAGAATATACAAAGAAGGCAGTGAAGATAAGCAGCCTTCCAGAAGCAAACGTAGCAGGCGTGCTGAAGGAAAGCGAAGCAGAGATTGTGGTTGATTTGCTCCCGAGCGGTGCAGTGAAGGCCTCTCAATGGTATGCTGAGCAGGCGCTAATTGCCGGTTGTGCTTTCGTGAATGCGACACCAAACTTCATTGCAAGCGACGCTGCATGGACTCATCGTTTTGAAATGGCTGGTCTGCCTCTTGCAGGCGACGACCTTATCGATCAGGTTGGCTCAACCACGCTTCACAAGACCTTGCTGAGGCTGCTCTCTATGAACGGGGTTCGCATCACGCAGACGTACCAGCTTGACGTTGGAGGAGGAACGGAATCCCTAGACACGCTGGAACGCACGAAAGACATTAAAAGAACGGTTAAGACGCAGTCTGTTGAGGCTGCGTTGCCCTACAAGGCCGAAGTGGTGGCTGGATCGACAGATTACGTTGACTTTTTGCAGAACAAACGCGACAGCTACTTCTGGATTAAGGGCATGCACTTCTGTAATGTGCCGGTGCAGATAGACTTGAAACTCTCAACGGTTGACGCGCCGAATGCTGGTTCTGTTCTGTTCGACGTGATAAGAGCAGTGAAAATTGCTTTGGGCAAGGAATTGGATGGGGCGATACTGCCTATCTGTGCTTATGCGTTCAAGCATCCGCCTCAACAAGTGTCGCTTGAAACGGCTGAAAAAATGTTCGCCGAGTTCATAAGCTGAAAATTATTTTGCAATCTTCTGCAGTTCACTTGTCACTTTGTCCTTCAATCCGCTTTGCTCAATCTTTTCCTTCAGCAAGCTTATGGTCCTGACAGGTGTCGGATCCATGCCTCGCAGCACCGCCAAGTACACGCTTGTGAAGTCTCCTATGCATATGACCGACAGCATCTTGGCCAGCCTGGCTTTGCCCTTACTCCACACCTCGAAAGCCCTCAAGGGTTCTCTACATATCAGTTTCTGCGTGACCTCAATTCTGCGCCGCATCTCATTCGGCTCATCATTGTCCCGTATGAAGACTAGCGAGAAGTCCTTCGCCAACGCATCTGCCCCTTCCCAACCCACTATCTCGTTATGGTTGAGCTCGGGAAAAGCCTCCCATTTTGCTGGAACCTTGCTGTTTTCATTAAACTGCGTCTTGAAACGTTGAGCAACAGCACGATAGATCCCGAAACCATAAACAACTGGGACTGTTCCACATATGTTTGAGGCAAGCGTCTTGGAGAAGTTGCCGCTCTGCGGCTTTTCAGGCGAGTTTTCAAGGCTCACTAGTTTCAAGACTCTCGTAACATCAGAGACTTCGGCGCTCACACCAGAAACCAGGCCGATCTTCTCTAGTATCAGGGGCAGAGGCATGAACAAGTACGGAAGCGTAACGCGCGGCGCCATACCAGAAGGAACGCGCAGATGCGGTACACTCAGTTTTGTGGCAAATTCGCGCAGTTTTCCGCCTGAGCTTATGCAAACAACCATACATTTTCGCTTGACCGTGTCGAGAAAGACGCTTAAGGATTCTTCGGTTTCGCCAGAATAACTTACCACGAAAACCAGCGTTTTCTTGTTTGCATAAGTTGGTAGGGAGTATTCTCTGCAAACTTCGATGGGTACTGTTACTTTGTCTCTTGCCCAGTCTTTCAGGAGTTCACCGCCGATGGCTGAGCCGCCCATTCCGGCGACGATGACTGCCTGCGGTTTCGGGTAGGTGACCGACAAGGCCTTGGCGATTCTTGCAGCTTCGCCGTAATGTGTGGGGGCGTCGACGCAGAAAGAAAGCATGTTACTCCTGTCGATTCTTTTGATTTCGTCAAGATTGTCCAAAAAGGCTGTTTTCGGCAATTCGATTACACTCCATCTTGTTCTATTGTAGATTTTGTATTATGCTTTTAGCTTTTAAGCAAAAAACCCTAAATATCAACTTCAGCAATGTCGGGCGGAAAACAGATTTGCATGGCAAGAAACTCTCCATAGCTATACCTGCTTCAGTTGTTTCAGACGTTCCGCACTTGCGCGAGAAAACGTCGAGGATGGGTTTGATCGGAAGAGCAGCCGCAATCTTCAGAGTCGACGAAATCATAATCTACCCAGACAATCCGAAAATCAGCCAAAGAGCAGATATGGATCTCATCGCTACATTACTGACCTACATGGAAACACCGCAGTACCTGCGCAAAAGACTTTTCACGCTCAAACCAGAACTGCAATACGCCGGAATACTTCCGCCATTGAGGACGGCGCATCACCCCTTGAATAGGAAAATGGAAAACCTGAAAGAAGGCGAGTACCGCGAAGGCATCACTTTATCCAATACAAAAGAGGGTGTGCTTGTGGATATTGGTGTTGAGAAGCCAGCGCTGATCGTGAATGGACGGGAGCCAAAAGGAAAGCGCATAACCCTTAGGATTACGAGAGTCGACAAGCAGATTAAGGCGGAACCGGCAGACCGCAATGAGATTCCAGAATACTGGGGCTACACTGTTACAGCGGAAAGGCTCCTTTTCGGGAAAATGGTGGAAGGCAGGAACTTTGATTTGACGATTGCCACTTCCAAGTATGGTGCTCAGTTCACTGATGTGGCGCAACAGATCGATCGAGATTGGAAAGATGCAAGCACCATTCTTGTGGCTTTTGGAGCACCGACAAAAGGGCTGAATGAGATAGCCAAGCAAGAAGGATTTAAGCTGGAGGACATTGCGGATTTCGTGGTAAACACCATCCCGAAGCAGGGAACAGAAACGGTGCGAACAGAAGAAGCCCTGATCGCTTCTTTGGCAATCTTCAACACTTACTTTCGCTTTTAAGACTTCAGTCCGTCTACCCTAAGACTGCTTTGACCTGCGGGGTGCAACCGTCTCGCATTGTCGCAGGTAAGATTCTATTCCTGATCTGGGGATAAAGAATTAAATGTTTGTTCTGATATTGTGCGTGTATGAATTTCGATGTTGCCATGCCCCTAGCGCTGTTTCTTGTCACGATTGCAGCTATGCTTCTGAACGACAAGGCAGAGAGGAAGTTGAAGGGAGTCTTGGAGGAAAAAGAGTTTAGAACTCGGGACGCTGTGTTGCTAGTCGCCTCGGTGGGGGTAACGATTTCACTGATCGTCTTCATCCCCCAACTCGCAATCATGATCATATTCCTCTTCTCCTATTCGATGCTACTGTTCATCTTTGGGTATCTTTTTTCAGACATGAAAAAAACGCGAACTAAACTTTTCCTCGCTGCATTTATCATGGGCGGACTTGTCGCGGGAGCGGCCAGATTCCTAGTTTTTGGCGAAGTTGAGAACGCTGTCTATGGCGTCTTAGCTTTTCTAGCCCTCTCCATATTCGCATTCGTTGCACTGGTCTACGAAACTCGCAGGACCAGCACAGCAGAGCGATGGTACGTTGCAGTCTTGCCGCCTGCCCTGTTCATATGCTTGTATCTGTTTTTCAGTCGAACCCCGATATGGTTCCCGTACCTGCTTGATTCATATGGCGTCATCTTCGCGGTTCTCATCATCCTGTACTTAGGCAGCCTGTTCACGTGGAAAACCACCCTCGTCTTCGTAGCTCTTCTTACTGTTGTGGACATAGTACTAGTATTGGTCACCGGGACGATGGTATCCGCAGCAAATAGTGTTCAAGCGCTTAGGCTTCCGGTATTGGTTTCCTTGCCAACGATTCCAACAGTATTGTTTGAGGGAAATGGGATTTACATGTCCCTCGGGCTAGGAGACTTCTTCTTCGCCGGACTGCTTACAATACAGACATACAAGAAATACGGCAAGAGAACTTCTGTATGGTCTGCAATTGCGATGACCATTTCGTTCTTTGTTTTTGAGGCTCTACTGCTCAATTATGGACTTGCAGCCTTTCCGGGTACGCTGATGATTATTTGCGGGTGGCTGTTACTGGTGCTTCCAAAAAGCCTAAGAAAGATGCTGACTGATTAGGAACGGCTTTCCGCCCACCTTACTGACGAAGGCGTTTTCAAATCCGATTTCATGAAGGCGACTTAAGATAACCTGAGAGTCCGTTGAAAGTGTGTTGATGAAGACTGATGGTCCAGTGTCCATTGAATACCAAGCGGACATTCCCTCTTCTCTCAGTCGAATCACTTCTTTTATTATGCGAACCGTGTCGGGTTCCCACAGAACCATGTGCGACTTGCCAGTCATCGTTATTGCATGCAGATTCAACGTGTCCTCTTCAGCCAACCGCCCTATCGTGGCAATGTCTCCCTTCCTTATTGCAAGCTTCATTTTCTCAAGCAAGTTATCAACATTCTTCAATCTTGCCTCAAATAGTGGAGAGTTCAGCACTTCAGCGTGAGCTTCGTCAGTCTTCACATCAGAGGGAATCGGCACAATCACCATCGAGAAAGCCATGCCCTCTAGTGCACGTACCTGCTCAGCGTAAGACCTGCCATTCTTGTCAGCGTACCAGACGGCGAAACTTCCCGCAAGGCTTCTTGTGGCAGAACCTGCACCTAGGCGGACGATTTCAGAAAGTGAAATCCCATCAAGCCTTAGGTCAAGCGCCTCTGATGCTGCCAAGCCTAAAGCGGCAAAGCCTGAGGCTGAAAAGCCCAAACCTTTACCTGCTTTGAGGCTGTTTTCAGAAACTACCTTGAACCCGCCGCTGAAATCTGCGAGCTTTTTCAACTTGTTTAGAACAGTCTCTACACGTTGTCTGTCTTTTCCCTCAGATTTCTTTCCGTTGATGATAATCTCGTTTTTCTTCAACTTTTCAAAGGTTTCCACAGTTGTTGTGGTTGTCAGTGCCTGAATGCACACGGATATGCTGTCATGGTAGGGTATTCTTTGCACAGCGTTCTTCAAGCCATGATACTTTATCAACCCCTGTATCGGATGCGCCACAGCAGTGACTTTCAAATCCAATCGCCTCTGAAAAGCAACTAGGAAATTGGAATAGTTAAACGAATAAAAATCAGCACAATAAAGGGAGTAGCTTAGCCGAACAGTGCGCCTAGTCCTTCGAGGGCTGCCTCTTCTTTCTGCTTCTCGTCTTCCTTCTTCTTCTTTTCGTCCTCTTTCGGCTTTGCTTCTGCTGCCGGTGCAGCTGCCGCCGGTGCTGCTGCGGGTACGGCCATTATCGTTGGTGCAGACTTGATTGCCTCGTCAATCTTGACCTCAGCCAAAGAAGCCACCAAGGCCTTGGCTCGTACTGCGTCGACATTTATGCCCGCCGCTGTCAGAACCTGTGTCAGGTTTTGTTCGTCTATTTCTTTTCCAGCCTTGTGAAGGAGCATCGCAGCGTAAATGTATTCCATACCATCTCACCTCTGCATTCGGATATTTTAACTTTTTTCAGCTTTCTCGGCTTGCGCAACCTTTTCCTCTACAGTGGGCACTCTACTACTTAAACTTAGCATTTCCATGTGCGCCTTTCGAATCAAATCTACAATTGTCTCCTTCGTTGGCACAGCTGCGTTCACTGAAAGCGAATAAGCTTCCCGATGAGCAATCTGCAAGAGCGCCACCATGGTGTCCTCCGTTGGATATGCAACACTCAAGGATAAGGCGAAAGCATCGGCAAAGGCTGATTCAACATTTTTT
>Ga0315282_10003887_pt1 | contig 26495 bp, 25 predicted proteins | sample YL17G07_20_MG_FD_203693 | JGI IMG/M metagenome (GOLD analysis project Ga0315282, IMG submission 203693) | Sediment microbial communities from Yellowstone Lake, YNP, Wyoming, USA - YL17G07_20 | ecosystem: Environmental > Aquatic > Freshwater > Lake > Sediment | place: USA: Wyoming | collected... | reverse complement strand
GATGAGCAGGGTCAAGCCCTTCTGGGTGGGCACCAACAGGGCCAGGGCCGGCCGGTCCACTCCCTGCAAGGCGCCCAGCGTCTTCTGGGAGATGCTGACCACGGCCGCTGTATTGCCGGTGCTGACCAGGGCATCGGCCCGGCCTTCCTTGACCAGCTGGGCGCCGATGCGGATGGAGGATCGTTTCTTGCGGCGGAAAGAGAGAAGCCCTTCGCTCATGCCGATGGCCTCCGGCGCGTCGATGATAGTCACGCCGACCTCCGGCCCGCCCAGCCGGCGGACTTCCTCGGTAATGAGGTCCCGGACGCCGACCAGAAGCACTTCCAGTCCAAAATCATGGGCGGCACTCAGGGCGCCTTCAACGGTCACCCGGGGACCGTAGTCTCCGCCCATGGCGTCAACCGCGATTCGCATGGAATCCTCTTGTTTTATTCTTCAGTCTCGGAGATCACCTGACGGCTTTTGTAGAAACCGCACTGCGGGCAGGCCCGGTGGGGGAGCTTGGGTGAACCGCAGTTGGAGCACAAGGAAAAGGTCGGCAGGGTGAGCGCATCATGCGCCCGGCGTTTGCCTTTGCGGCAAGGGGAATGACGTCTTTTGGGGTTGGCCATGGGACACTCAACTCTTATTGAGATTTTTGATCTTGACCAGTCGGGGGTCGCTCTCCCGGATGGCGCAGGCGCAGCCGCTCTCGCGGCGCACCTTGCCGCAGACCGGGCAAATCCCCTCGCAGTCCTTGGAGCAGAGCGGCTTCAGCGGGAAGGTCAGGTTGAGCTGTTCCAGGATGATCTCCTGCAGGTCAAAGCTGCGATGGTAGAAATACCCCCGCTCCAGGTCCTCCTCGGCCAGCTCCTCCTTGGCTTCCTCGAGGTCACCGGGCAGATAGACCAGGTCAAAGGCGGAGTCCACCGGGTAGTCGAAGGGCATCAGGCACCGGCTGCAGACGAAGCTCAGCCGGACGGTCAGCCGCCCTTTGATCAGGATCTCCTGGCCGACCTTCTTGGCTTCGAGCCGGGCATGGACCGGCTGGAGGAAAACGGCTTCCTCCTCGACGAGGTCCTCGCTCAAAAAATCGAAGTCGCGATCGACCTGGAGGCCCTCTTCGGTCAATTTATCTATATCGATTCGCATTTTTTTCCCTCAAAAATTAGCCTATTATACCATTTTGCCTTCGGATGTCAAACCAGGCCGCGGGATGGCATCTCCAGATGCCATCTTCCCGCGGCCGGAAATCAGGATCGGGGCTTGGGCCACCGGACAGGAAATATTTGCGGCCTGGAATAAAAATCAGCCGGGGGGCTTGAAAAAGCGGTTGGAGACGAGAGTATAATAGGTCATCATGAAAGGCCTGAGCAACGAAATTCGCCACAGGGGCGCCGTATTCTATATCCAGACTCAGGATGTCGGGCCGGCCTCCGGCTATGTCGAATCCCTGATCTATAAAGCCGGCCTGCTCCTCACTTCCCGAAAATCGTTCTACTACTCCCATCTCGACAGCCCCGACCTCCAGGAGAGGGTCCTGAAGCTCATGAAAGAGCAGCACCGGGCCATTGTGGGCGACATCCAGACCGGCCGGTTCGATCACTTCCTCAGCCCCTCCGAACGAGAAGGCGGGGAATGAAAGAAGGAGCTAAAAAACTTTTCGTCATCGACGGGAACTCTCTTCTGTACCGGTCCTACTACGCCATCAAGCGCCTGGCTAACTCCAAGGGCTTCCCCACCAACGCCATCTACGGGTTCCTGCTCACGCTGCGGAAGCTCATCGACCAGGAGAAGCCGCACTTGTTGGGGGTGGTCTTTGACGTCAAGGGCCCGACCGTCCGGCACAAAGCCTACCCGGACTATAAAGCCAACCGCAAGCCCATGCCCGAGGACCTGCAAGTGCAAGTGCCCGTCTTGAAAAAGATTCTGCAGGCCTATCATATCCCCCTTTTCGAGTTCCCCGAATATGAGGGGGACGACATTCTGGGAAGCCTGACCCGCCAGGCCGCCGAGCGCGGCGTCCCCTCGGTCATCATCTCCACCGATAAGGACTTGCTCCAACTGGTGGACGGAACGGTCGCGGTCTATAACCCGGCCAAAGAGGTTTATCTGGACGAGGCCGGCGTACAGGAACTTTTCGGCGTCAAGCCTTCCCAGGTGAGGGACGTCCTGAGCCTGTGGGGTGACCCCTCGGACAACGTTCCCGGAGTGCCGGGGGTCGGCGAAAAAATTTCAAAAAACCTCATCGCCGAGTTCGGCTCCCTGGACAAGCTGCTCAAGAACCTGGACAAGATAAAAAATCCCCGGGTGCGCGAAGCCATCAAAGCCAACCTGGACAAGCTGGAGCTGAGCCGGAGGCTGGTCACGATCGAGCGGGGCCTGGCCCTCGACTTCAACCTGGAAGCCTTCGTTCTGTCCGAACCGGATACCGGGGCGCTTTCCGCCCTCTTCCAGGAACTCGAATTTTCTTCGCTCCTGAGCGAGGTCTCCAAGCCCGCCGAGGACCTTCCCTTGGACTACCGTCTGATCCAGGATGAAGAGGCCTTGAGCCGGCTTGTGCAGAGGATCAAAAAAGAGGGCTTTGTCTCCCTGGACACGGAGACGGACAGCCCCGACCCGATCCGGGCCCGGCTGGTCGGGATGTCGTTCTCGGTCAAGCCGGGAGAAGCCTTCTATCTGCCCCTGCGTCACGACTACCCGGGAGCGCCGGCCCAGGTCCAGGTCAAGAGAGCCCTGGCCGCGCTCCAGGAAGTCCTGACCTCTCCTTCCATTCGCAAGATCGGGCAAAACATCAAATACGATGCCCTCGTCTTGCGGCACGAAGGAGTGGAGCTGCGGGGCATCGACCTGGACAGCATGGTCCTGTCTTATCTTCTGGAACCGAACTGGGGAAAGCATAACAAGGAGAAACTGGCCCTTTCCTATCTCGGCCTGCAGGCCACTTCCTATGCCGAGGTGGCGGGCAAAGGCAAGGAGGAAGTCACCCTGAACGCCGTGGCCGTGGACAAGACGGCCCCCTACGCCTGTCAGGATGCCGACCTGGCCCTCCGGCTCAGCCGGCTGCTGTGGAGCCGGGTCCAGGAAAAAGGCCTTGACCGTCTTTATCGGGATCTCGAGCAGCCGCTGATCGAGGTCCTGGCCGATATGGAGAGAAGCGGCGTCCGGGTCGACCTCCAGGCGCTCAAAGCTCTTTCTGGGGAGCTCGACGCGGAGATGAAGCGGCTGGAGAAGAAGATCTTCGAGCTCACCGGCCTGGAGTTCAACCTGAACTCCCCCCGCCAGCTCGGCCGGGTTCTTTTCGAAAAAATGAACCTGCCCTCGGCCAGGAAGACCAGAATCACCAAAGGCTATTCGACCTCTTTCGACGTCCTGCAGGACCTGGCTCCTCTCTCGCCGGTGGCCCAGCACGCCCTCGAATACCGTCAGCTGACCAAGCTCAAGTCCACTTATGCCGACTCCCTCCCGGAGCTGGTCAACCCCGAGACGGGGCGCGTCCACACCTCTTACAATCAGACCGTGACGGCCACCGGCCGCCTGTCGAGCTCCGCGCCCAACCTGCAGAACATCCCCGCCCGGGGCGAGATGGGCCGGCGTTTCCGGCAGGCCTTTATCCCGGACCCGGGGCACATTTTTTTAGCGGCCGACTATTCACAGATCGAGCTCCGCGTGCTGGCCCACCTGTCTCAAGATCCGGCCTTGATCGAGTCCTTCCTCAAAGACCTGGACATTCATGCCGAGACCGCCCGCCGCGTCTTCGGCGAAAGCTCGACGGTCTCGGCCGAGGAACAGCGCCGCCGGGCCAAGATCATCAACTTCAGCATCATCTACGGCGCCTCGGCCTTCTCCCTGGCCCGCGAGCTGGGGACCTCCAACGCCGAGGCCCAAGCCTTCATCGACCGCTACTACGAGAAGCACCCCAAGGTGCGGGAGTTCCTGGAGGCCGAGGTCGAGAAGGCCAAAAAAACGGGCACGGCCGTGACCCTCTTCGGCCGGCAGCGCCAGGTGCCCGAGCTTCAGCTCAAGGATAAAAACGCCCAGCAGACCGGCCGACGCATCGCCCTCAACACGCCCGTCCAGGGCACGGCCGCCGACCTGATGAAAAAAGCCATGATCGAGGTCTGGCGGTCGCTGCGGGAGCAGGACTTCAACACCCGCATGATCCTCCAGGTCCACGACGAGCTCGTCTTCGAGGTGCCGGACAAAGAATCCTCCCGGGTCGCGCCTCTGATCAAGGAAAAGATGGAGAACATTTTCAGCCTGGCCGTGCCTCTTAAGGTCCGCCTGAGCTGGGGCGTCAACTGGGCCGAGGCGAAATAGAGAGTTCGGCCGGAGGCTCAGGCCAGCGCTTTTTTATAGACGCGGTATTTTTTATACAGGCGCCCGCCCATCCGCTCCATCTCGGCCCGGACCCGGACGTTGGCCTCCATCTCATGATGAGTGTCGAGGATCTTCATCCCGGCCTCCCGGGCGGAGATGAGCATCTTCACGCCCATCATGGCATCCAGGCCCATGCCCCGGTATTTGTCCTTGACGGCGCCGAGGAGCAGGTCGAGCTGTTTGGTCTTCTTGGCCGCCCGGAGGATTTTCAGGAAGCCCAGGGGGAAAAGCCGGCCGCGGGCGGCCCGAATCCCGCCGGCCATATCCGGCATGGCAATAATGAACGAGACGATCTCGTCCCCACGTATGACTACCTTGACGAAACGCACGTCCAGGACGGGCAGGTAACGCTTGGCCAGGGCGTCCATTTCTTTTTCGTCCAGGGGGCTGTAGCCGTAGATGTTGGTCTGGGTGTAGCACTCGTTCATCAGACCCAGGACGCGCCGGATCCAAGGCTTGATCTCCTTTTTTTTGCGGAATTCGATGATCTCGAAGTTCCCCCGCTTCTGGATGCGCTCATTAATCCTCCGGTAGAGCTCGGGGATCTCGTCGGGTACCTCCAGTTTGTAGACATAATAGTCGATATCCTTGCCGTACCCCAGCCCTTCGACCAAGGCCGGCATCCAAGAAAAGTTGTGGTAGGTGGCGATGGTGGCCCGATGTTCAAACCCTTCGATCTGGAAGCCTTCCGGGTCCTGGTCGGAGAAACCGTAGGGCCCGATGATTTTGGTCATGCCCAGCCCGCGGGCCCAGGCTTCCACGCGGCCCAGGAGCGCCTTCCCCAGGCGCGGGTCCTGATATGTCTCCAGATACCCGAAGCGGGCCGTTTTCTCGTTTCGCTCCTGGTTATAGCGGCGATTGATAATGCCCATGGCCCGGCCGCGGAGCGCCCGGCCCTCATAGGCCAGGAGGAGCAGCGTGTCGCAGTAGGAAAAGGCGCGGTTCTTGTTGGGGTTAAAATAGTCCCATTCGTCTATATAAATAGGATGGACCCAGGTGGCATGCCCGGCATGGATCTCTTCGGGCAAAAAGATGAACTTCTTAAGGTCGCTCTTGTCGCTGACTTGGCGGAGAGTGATGTCCATGGGCCTCCTCGGCGGGTTTGGCCTCGCCCCTGCGCAGGCTCAAGGCGCATCGCCCGGAGAGCATGTTTGTCAACCCCATGAATAATTAAAATCGATCAAGCTGTCAAGCTGAATTTCCGTGAAGCATCCCAAATTCCATAGCAAACACTAATTGCTTGGGGGTCCTGTCGCGGCTCCCCCCCCGGCTGTGCTCTCCAGGCTGCGCGCAGGCGGGGAGCCCCTCCGCCGCGCCACCCCATCTCAATTTTAGCGTATTAGGGAATTTGGGATGCTTCCCTCGCAATCAGCTTGGCCGGTTTTTTAAAGCCTGACGGCCAGGCTGGCCTCCCAGCTCAGGCTGGAGGCCCCGAGGGGCCGGCCCATTTGAGCGCCGCTCTGTCCGTTGATCAAATGGCTGATGTCCCGGCCTTTGCCCCCGCCCCAAGTGTAAAGGAGCCAGAGATAGCGGTATCCGACACCGGCGTTAAAAAAAAGCCTGGAGCCCAGACCCACCTGGGCGCCGGCGCCCAGGACGATCTCAGCCCCGGCGTAGGAAGCCGCCTGTGTCAGTCCTCCCAATTGCGCGCCGTCCTCGACACGCAGCCAGGGAAAGCCGAAGCCGATAAGCAGATAAGGATGGACCGGGCTTCGTTTGATGAACAGGGTTTTGCCGCGGACCTCCAGCCAGCTGAGGCTGAAAGCCCCGCTTCTCTCCCCGGGCAGAGAAGCCACCCCCGAGGCCTGGGCATAGGCGGCCTCCCAGGCCCCGGCTTCCTGCTGCCGGCCGAAGCTCAGGCCGAGCAAGCTTTCCTCTCTCAGGTCGGGAACAAAAAACGCCTTTTCAAAATGCCACAGGACAAGGCTGCCGTCCAGGTCGCCCCGGAAGGAGCCGCCGGCCGCATTCAGGCCGACGAAAAAAAATCCGTTGTCTTTTTTCTCCTGGGCCGGAGCGCTTTCTGCCCCGAGCCAGAGGAGAGCGGCGGACAAGAGGAAAAGAACGATATTCCGAGGCCTGCTCCACACGCGCCCGGTTGAAATCATGCGCTTCCCGAGCGCTCCGCGGCCGGCCGAGGCGAAGCGGGGTTCATTTCAAGGCCCGGCGCAGGATGTCGGCTTTGTCGGTCAGCTCCCAAGTGAAGTCGGGATCGAGGCGGCCGAAGTGCCCGTAAGCCGCCGTTTTGCGGTAGATGGGCCTCTTCAGCCTCAGATGGCGGATGATATCGGCGGGCTTAAGGGGAAAGTGCTCTCGGATAAGCTCGATGATTCGTTCATCCGGGATGCGGGCCGTCCCGAAGGTCTCGACGTAAACATTTTCCGGCTCGGCCAGGCCTATGGCGTAGGAGACCTGGACCTCGCAGCGTTCGGCCAGGCCGGCGGCCACGATGTTCTTGGCGATGTAGCGGCAGCAGTAAGCCGCCGAGCGGTCCACCTTGGAGGGGTCCTTGCCGGAAAAACAGCCGCCGCCGTGGCGCCCCATGCCGCCGTAGGTGTCCACGATGATTTTGCGCCCGGTCACTCCGGTGTCGCCCTCGGGCCCGCCGATGACGAACTTGCCCGTGGCGTTGATATGGTATTTGGTCCTGTCGTCCAAGTACTTTCCGCAGACGGGCTTGACTACCTTGTCCATGATCTCCCGGCGCAGCCGTTCTTCATCCAGGGAAGACAGGTGCTGCTGGGCGATGACCACGGCGTCGATCCGCTTGGGCTTGCCGTCCTCGTACTCGACGGTGACTTGCGACTTGCCGTCCGGGCCGAGCTGGGCCACAATCCCCTGCTTTCGCACCTCGGCCAATTTCAGGCACAGCCGGTGAGCCATGATGATGGGAAAGGGCATCAGCTCGGGAGTTTCCTGGCAAGCGAAGCCGAACATCATGCCCTGGTCGCCGGCTCCCTGCTCTTTCTCCTGGGCCCCGCTGACGCCCCGGGCGATATCCGGGCTCTGGGCATGGATGGACACCCAGACCCCGGCATCGAGATAGTCGATCCCGAAGTCGGGGTCGGTGTAGCCGATGGAGCGTAGCGTGCTGCGGACGATTTTCTGGATATCGGCGTAGGCGTTCGTGCTCACTTCTCCGGCCACATGAACGCTGCCGGTGGTGACCAGGCATTCCACCGCCACCCGCGAATCGGGGTCCTGGCTCAGCATTTCATCCAGGATGGCGTCCGAGATCTGGTCGCAAATTTTGTCCGGGTGCCCCTCGGTTACGGATTCGGAGGTGAAAAAGTATTTCTTCGGCATGGTCGTTTCTCCTTTCACAGACGGGGGCTGGCCCCCAAGGAGAGTCAGGGTTGACGCCGCCGGCGCCTCCTCGCTTATCGTCGTCAGGCTTCACCTGACTCTGGCTTTGCCACCTTCCTTCTCGGCCGAAGGGGTTGGCTGAGGGTCATCGGGCCAGTCCCTCGCCTCATCTCCATAAAAAGGAGATAAATGAGATAAACTTTGTAGATTAAAATTGAACAAAAGTCAATATGGCTAAAAAAATTTCCTGTTTTGGCCCTATATCTTCATCGGCATCAGGACGTACATGCACTTGATGCCGCTCTCCGGTTCGGGCTTGAGCAGGGCCGCGCTGTTCTCGTCCTTGATTTCAAAACGGACCTTGTCGGAGTGGATGGCGGTCAAGAACTCCAAGAGATACTGGGAATTGAAACCGATCTCCAGGTCCGGGCCGTTGTATTCGACCGGCAGTTTATCGCGGGCTTCCCCGATCTCCGGGTTGGAGGAAAAGAGCCGCATCTGCCCCTTCTCCATAAAAAGCTTGATGCCCTTGGACCTTTCCGTGGACAGGAGCGATACCCTGCGGATGGCCTGGGTGAACGGCTCTCTCTCCAGGGTCAGAAAATGGGGATTATCCTTGGGAATGACCGCATCATAGTTGGGGAACTTGCTCTCAATAATCCGGGAAATGAGGATCCTGTTCTTGACCTTGAAGAACAGGTTGTTTTCGTCGAGGTCGAACTCGACGTCCTGATCATCCGTCTTTTTAATCTCGGTCAGCGTCTTTTTGGCCACGATCACGCTCAGGGGTTTTTCTAATTTCAGCTTTTCGATGGACGTGGCCGTATAGGACAGCCGATGTCCGTCCGTGCTGACCAGCTCCAGGGAGTCACTCATGATGTTCAGCAAAGCTCCGTTGAGATAATAGCGTTGCTCCTGGGCGATGGCGTAAGAAATCAGGTCGATCATCTCTTTATAGGTTTCCAGGGAGAAGATGATCTTCTTGGCGAATTTCGGCTCAGGAACCTGAGGATAATCATCCTTGGGCAGGACGTTGACCTTAAACTCGCTCTCGCCGGATGTCACCTCCATCTGCTGTCCGCCCTTCTGCTGGAAGACCACCTTTTCCCCATCGGCCAGAGACTTGACGATTTCAAAAATCTTTTTTCCCGAAATGGTGACCGCCCCTTCTTCCTCGACCTGCGCTTCAAAATGAGTCCTCAGCCCCACTTCCAGGTCGGTGCCCACCAGTTCCACCGTGGAGCCTGCGGCCACGACCAGAATGTTCTGGAGAATGGGCATGGTCGTCCTTTTTTCCACAATGCCCTGCAGGAGCTGAAGCTCTTCTAAAATCGTCTCTTTCATGACCGTGAATCTCATTTTTCCACCTTTCCTCAGTGTCTTCTTATTTCTTTATCTTTATTTAAAAGATTAAATAATATATAAGAATAAATCAATTGAATTTGTGCAAATTTCTTCCAACTTTCTGATTCCATTATTGGAACGTTGAGATCAAGCTGTTGATTTCTTTGTTGAATTCGGGATTTTTGGAGCGGAGCTTATCGATCTTGCGAACGCTGTGGATGACGGTGGTGTGATGCTTCCCGCCGAATTTCTTGCCGATCTCCGGCAGGGAGACCTTGGCCAGCTCTTTGGACAGGTACATGGCCACCTGGCGGGGAAAGGCCACCTTGGGCGAATTGTTCTTGGATTTCAACTGGGCCAGCTTGATGTTGTACTTATGGCAGATGATCTTCTGGATTTTTTCTACGGTGACTTGATGGGCCTCGGACTCCAACAGACTTTTGAGGGCCTCTTTGGTCAGATCCAGATCGATCTTGACCCCTTTAAGCGAGGAATAGGCGATGACCCGGCGGAGATATCCCTCCAGCTCCCGGATATTGGAATGGACCTTGTCGGCGATGAACAGGGCGATATCATCCGGCAGGCTGAAATCTTCCAACTCGGCCTTTTTCTTGAGAATGGCGATGCGGGTTTCGATGTCGGGCGGCTTGAGGTCGGCAATCAAGCCCCATTCAAAACGAGAGCTGAAACGCTCCTCCAGGTTGGGAATTTCCTTGGGCGGACAGTCGCTGGAAATGACGATCTGTTTCTGGTTGTCGTACAAATGATTGAAAGTGTGGAAAAATTCCTCTTTGGTCCTTTCCCGGCCCGAAAGGTCATGGATATCGTCAATGAGCAGGACGTCCACGCTGCGATATTTCTGACGGAAGTCGAGAATCTTGCCGTACTGCAGATGGTTGATCAAGTCGTTCATGAACTTTTCGGTGGTGATGTACAGGATCTTGAGCTTCTGGTTTATCTTTAAAGCGCGGTGGCCGATGGCGTTCATAAGGTGGGTCTTGCCCAGGCCGGCGCCGCCGTAGAGGTAGAGCGGGTTATAGGCCTTGCCGGGGTTCTTGGCCACGGCCGTGGAGGCGGCGTGGGCGAACTGATTGCAGGAGCCGACGACAAAATTCTCGAAGGTGTAGTGAGGGTTGAGGTTGGGGTTGAGGAGAGCGCCGTGCAGGGCTTTGCGCTCCTCCGGAGAGCGCCTCATAAAGGAAAAGGAGCTGTCGTCGAAAATGTATTTGATCTCCAAGGCCTTGCCCAGGATGGCCTGAGCGCACTCATTGATCAGGGTGGAATAATGGAAGGACAGCCAATCCTTGAAGTAGGAATTGGGGACCTTGACGTAGAGTTGATCCTTCTCCTGGCCGATAAAGACCGTCGGCTCGAACCAGGTCTCGAAGCTGGAGATGTCGACCTTTTTCTGCAGGGCCTGAAGAACCTTCTGCCAGGGGTTTGTCTTGTCTTTTTTCACCATGCCGGCTGCTCAGATTTCCACAGAATTTTCCACAGTTGTGGAAAAGTCAAACAACGCAAAAACCCTCAGAATTTGCTGAATGGGTAGCGTGAAAGCTAGGCCATAATAGCACCCTCAAAATCGAATTTCAAGGGGTTTAGACGATTTTTTTAGAAATCGAACCCGATCCAGAACTTCGTCTCGTATCCGCCCACGGCCGTAATGTCCAGAGGATTGGACAGCCGCGAAAAATAGAGGCGTTTGACGAATTCGAGGTGGACCGGCAGGCCCAGCAGGAAGGTCTGAAGACCGAAACCGAACGAACCCAGGGCGTCAAAAGCCTGCAACTCAGCGCCCAAGGCGTCGGTCAGGGCGTAAAACTTCCAGGGAAAGCCTTTGATCTTGGCCTGGGCCACATCGAACAGAACGACGCCACGCACGGGACCGAGGAGGCCGATGACCGTCGAAGCCACCTTGACCAAGGGGAAACGAAACTCGGCATTGAAATACCAGCCCTGGGTGCCGACGATGTTGTAGTAGTAAGCCGAGCGGACCTGGTTGTTGCCGCCGAAGTAGTGGAGATAGGGGTCGCGGCCCAAGCTGGCGAAGCCCACCCAGCGGAGGGCCAGCAGAAAATCGGAGCCGAGGTAGAAATAGCGGCGCAGGTCGGCCTCCAGGTTGGTGTTCTGGAAAAAACCGGCAAAGAAGGGCAGGGATAGGCTGCCGGTCAGGCGGAAGGTGTGGCCTTGGGCCGGGCCGTAGGGCTTGAAATGCGTCGTTTCCCCCACCACGGAGAAGGAGGCCTCCAGGCTTTGTCCGTTAAGGAACCCGGCATACCGCCGCGGGGAAGCCTGGCGCATGAGATAGGGGTCGAGATAATCCTCCTCGTAGTGATAGTAGCCCAGGCCGGCCTGGAGACGATAGTAGAGGCTGAGGGGATAGTAAGCCAGGAGCTGGAAGCCGGTCAATTGACGCTGCGCGATGGCATCCTGGTAGGTGATGTTGTTGTAGATGCTGGGGTCGTAATAGGCATAGTCCGGGTAGTAGAACAGGGTGAACTGGAAGGCGTCCAGCATCCATTGCAGACGGCCGCGCTGGTTGAGATAGGAAAGGTCGTAGGATCGGAAACTGCGCACTTGATAGGCCATGACCGAGAATTGATGGTCGCCCATCAGGTCGGAAAAAGCGATGGCCGAGCCGCCGTAGATCGAGCCGTCGGAGGACATGATGGCCTCGATGGGGGGCCGAGAGGTGACGTACAGCCGGCCCATCCCTTTGTACGGCTCAATCTTCTCCTTCTGGATGTCCACCGCAACGATGGGCTCAAACCTGTGGAAACCGGGCTCGGAGGCCTGAGCCGCCGCCGGGCCGATGCCGTCCTCCCGGACGGCCTGCGGCTCCGCCTTGAAAAGCTGGAAGGAGCCCTTGTTGAAGGAAGAAAAGAGGAGCTTTCCGGGCTGGCCGGGCAGAGCTTCGGGGTAGAAGTTGCCGGTCCGGACGTCCGTGTACCGCCGCACTTCGTTCGTGCCCAGGTCGAGGGAGTAGATGTTGTGGGCCTCCCGCATATCGCCGGAGAAGTAGAGCATTTTTCCGTCCGGTGAAAACCGCGGAGAGATGGTATTGCCCGGGCCGAAGGTGAGCTGTTTCCGCTGCGACAGGTCCTCGAGCGGGGCCAGGAAAATCTTGTCGTACTCGCCCATCCGCAGGGTGAAGGCCAGCAGCCGCCCGTCCGGCGAGATGGCCGGGGCCTTCTCAAACAAATCGTCCCGGGTGAGGTTCGTCAGCGCCCCGCTGTGGAGGTCGAGGCGGTAGATATCGTGGACGCCTTTTTCAAACCCGGTCAGCAGAAGATTCTTCCCGTCCGGAGTGAAGCAGGGGCCGTTGGGCTGATCGATGGTCAGGTCATACTGACGCAGGGTCTTTCCGCTGAAGGCCTCGATGAGAAACAGGGAATGACGCCGGCCGTGCCGGCCGAAAAAGGCCAGCCGGTCGCCCTCGGGCGACCAGGCCAGGGTCCGGCCCAGCGAAGGCTCCACCTCGAACTTAATATACTCATAACGGGTCGTATAGCCCTTGGTGATGTTCTTGAGGATCGATCCGTCCTTGGCCGAAAGCAGGACGATATCGATGTCGTTGTCCTGGGCGTTGTAGGTGATGGTGGCCACGATTTCGCCCGAGGGGGACAGGGCCTGGGAAAAGGCGAAGTAGTAGGGGTTCATGGGGTATTCGGGCCCCAGGGGAGAGCTGTAATCCTCCGGAGACTCCCGGGTCATAAAAGGCTTGGCCCGCTCGCGGAGGTACTTATTGAAGGCAAAGGAAAACTCGCGGCTTTTGATGTTGAAGGCCCTTTGGAACAGGTCCTTTTTGCTCAAAAAGGGCTTGTTTTTGAGGGCGGTCCAAAGCTCCCGGATGGCGTTGGGGCCGTAGCGTTCGACGATGAACTCGTAGAGGGCATGGCCGAAGTCATAGGCCGGGTCGCGGGGCAAGGGGAAGCGGGAGATCAGTTCGCCCGAATCGGAGAACTCGGGGAGGCGGTCGTTGATCACGGCGTCGCGGATGAGGAGGTTCGACCAGGTGGACCACTTTTGGGTGGTGAACTCGCTCAGCCCTTCGAAGGTCCATAAGGGCGGAACGTTCAGAGCGGTCAGCGCGGCTCCCTGACTGCCCCACAGGATATCGAACTCGAAAACGTGAGTCAGCTCGTGAATGATCAGAGTCTGCAGCTCGTCGAGCGGCATGTCGCCGTGGACTCCGGTCCGGAAGAGGATGGGCTCGGACTCGCCCAGCACGCCCTCGGATACCTGGAAGACGTTCGACTGTTCAAAGTCGGTGAAGGTGGTGTAATAAATCAAGGGGATGGACTTGCTCATCTCGTGTTTGAGGTCGGAGCTGACTTTTTGGTAAGCGCTCTCGCACATGCCGGCCAGGATCTTCAGCCGGGCCGGGTCGTCCAGGTAAAAATAAATCTCGAAATGATCGGTCTTGTAGCTGCGCCAGGCAAAGGATTGGTAGATGACCCGGCTTTTGCCGTAGTAAGGGTATTCGATGACCTGGCCGGATAGCCCTCCGACCAGAAGGCCGCAGGTTCCTATAAATAAAAGGAAGGCCGCAGCGAAGGTCTTCATGGCCTGTCCTCTATCATCGGAAAATGATATAGCGTTCCTGAAGGCGGTCCGTGCCGAAGACCGACCGGAAAAACTTGAGCTTGAGCTGTTGCAAGAGGTCGAACAGGGCGAAGCCGATGGGTTGTTTGGTATTGGTGTAATTGATCGTTTCCTTGTATTCCTTGTCGAAGACCGGGCGTCCCGTCCCTCCGTCGATGAGGAAGAGGGTGATCTGCAGGGTGAAGTTTTTGCGCTCGTCCCAGGCCTTTTCCTTGGCGAAAGGCTCTTCCAGACCTTGGCTGCTTTTATCCAGGAGCGCTTTCCGCAGCTCTTGCTCCAGGCCGGCTTTCCCGGTGAGGAAGAGCAACCCCGGCGCTCCGGCGGCGGCTTCCTTCCAGAAGGCCTCGTCCTTGAGCTTTTCTTCTTTGTCCAGGGGCAGGCTGCGGCGGGAAACAGTGCCCTTAAAGCGGAAGCCGACCTCGGTCTTAAAATAATCCGTCAATTCCCGGTTGAGGTTGAGGTCCGGGGGTGGCTCGGCCAGAAAGAAATCGGCCACGGCGATCTCCCGGTAAGCGCTCATCTTGACCGAGGGAATGGAAGGGGCCTCGACCCGAAGGCGGACGTAGGGGCTGTCGAGGGAACAGGCCGCCAGACAGGCCAGGATCAGGGTCAGGAAGGAGGCCCGTCTAAAGACGCTCATGGATTTTATTGTCCTCTTTCGTCTCCAGGGTCTGCTTGTAGCGGGCATAATTGTCCTTGATGTAGGTGTTCGACGGGGCCAGCTTGAGGGCCAGCTCATATTCCCGGCCGGCCTCGGCGGTCATCCCCTTTTTTTCGTAGGCTACGGCCAGGTTGCTATGGGCGGCGGCTGAATTCGGGCTGGACTGGATGACCCTGGTCCAGCGGAAGATGGCCTCATCCCAGAGGTCGTGCTCCGCGGCCCAGGCGCCTAGGCTGAGCTGGGACATGGGCCTGGTCCCGGAGCAGGAGATAAGGCCCAGGCACAGCAAGCCGAGAAGCAGGATAGGGAGACGCTTGATCATGACTATTCCTGTTCTTTTAAACGTTAATCTTTTTGGCATAAGGCGTCAAGCAATCGGGAATAGCTTATGCAACCTTTATGCCAACAACTCTGCGCCGGTCCCTGCCTGCCCTGGCGCGAAGCCCGCCCACCCGCCACCGGCCTCTCAGGAGACGTCATCTATCTCCTCCCTGATTGCCCAGGGAGATCGGGAGGGTTAATGTATAGGGAACCTTATTTATTGGAGGACGTTTTTTTGGGTATAATGAAAACAAAGCTTAATCGAGGAGGAGGGCATGGGCGCCTGGCTTGAAGGGAAACCGGTAGCGGAGAAGATCAAGGCTGAGGTGGCGGAGAAGGTATCATATTATAAGGAGAGAACCGGCCGGGTGCCCGGCCTGGTTGGAATCCTGGTCGGGGAAAACAAATCATCTCAGGTTTATCTTCGGTCCAAGGAGAGAGCTTCCCTACAGGTCGGCATTGCCGCCCGGATCCAGCGGTTCCCCGCCGACCTGGCGGCCGACGCACTCAAAGCCGAAATCGAATCCCTGAACCGGGACGGGGACGTGGACGGCATCCTGGTCCAGCTCCCGCTGCCCACCCATCTCGATCCGCTGGAGGCCATCAGCGCCATCGACCCGGCCAAGGATGTGGATGGCATTCACCCCGTCACCCTGGGCCGCCTTCTCCAGAACCAGGATGTCTTCAAAGCCTGCACTCCCCTGGGCATCCTGGAGCTCCTCAGGTTCAACAAGATCCCCCTGGCCGGGCAGGAAGTGGTCATCATCGGCCGGAGCCTGATCGTGGGCAAGCCCCTGGCCATCCTCCTGACCAACGAGAATGCCACGGTCACCGTTTGCCATTCCAAGACCAGGGATTTAGCGGAGGTAGCCGGACGGGCCGACATTCTGGTGGCGGCCATGGGCAAGGCAGCCTTCGTCACGCCGGATTTCGTCAAGCCGGGCGCCGTGGTCGTGGACGTCGGCATAAATTCTGTCTCCGACTCGGAAATGGTCGCCAGCCTGTTCGGGGACGACGCCGGCCGGATCAAGGACCTGACCGATAAAGGCTATACTCTTGTCGGGGATGTCCGTCCGGACGTCATCCTCAAGGCTTCGGCCATGACGCCCGTTCCCGGCGGGGTGGGGCTGCTGACCGTGGCCGCCTTGATGAAAAACACGCTTCAGGCTTTCGTTCGGCTGAAAGGCTTGGGTCAGGCGTAGAGAGGAGGCTGGAATCAACGACATTCTTCTTTGACGATCAAGAGGCTCAAACATCCTCGGCGCCCCGTAAAACGGGGTTCCTTCGAACCCGGCTCAGGAAGGCTAAACCTTCCCTGATGGTCGCTACGGACGTCCCGGCCTCCTCTTTGAGGCTTATCTTATGCGCCGAGTAGAGGTTGTCAGGAGGTGGCGTTTATGGTATAAGTATCGCTTCTCATTAAGCTGGAGAGAGAGTCGCCATGCCCAAAGCGTGTGATATCTGCGGCAAGGGCCCCCTTATCGGGCTCAGCCGGAGCCATTCCAACCGAGCCACTCGGAAGAAGTGGAAGCCGAACCTGCAGCACATTAAGGCCAGAACGGACAAGGGGCCGCGCAAGATCTGGGTTTGTACCCGCTGTCTCCGGTCCGGCCGGGCCGTAAAGATTCTTTAGCCCCCCCTGGTCAGATACTTTAAATCCTTTCCACAAAGCGAACGTCTTTAATTTTGGCGATCCTCATCTTTATTTCCTCAAGATGCCGTATGTCTCGGATGTCCAGGGTGAACAGGGAATGGGCTTTGCCCTCGGCCGAGGTTTTGGCCTCGGCTTGGCTGATGTTGCCCCCGGCCTCGGCGATGATGGCCGTAACCTTGGCCAGCAGCCCCGGCCTATTCTCCGCTTCGACGCGCAGCCTGGCCTTGAAAGTCTTGTCGGCAAAACTGTCCCAGGAGACTTCCACCATCCGCTGACTGTTGAGCACCTCTTTCTTGATGAACGGGCAGCGCAGGGCGTGAACGGTGACGCCCTTGCCGGCGGTGATGTAGCCGGTGATCGGCTCGCCCCGGACCGGGCTGCAGCAGCGGGCCAGGTGCACCAGCGTCCCCGTGGCGTCGCGGCCTTCGATCTCCGGCTTCCGGCGGGGGAAAGGCAGGAGCGGCCATTTTTCCAGCGAGGCGGCGCGCTCCGGGGCCAATTTTTCCAGGAAGCGCTGGTCGATAAGGATTCGGCCTCGGCCGACCAGGCCGTAAAAATCATCCAGCGATTTGATCTTTACCCCGCTGATCTCCGCCAGCCGGTTTACAAGATCGGCTTCTTTCCGCAGGCCGGACGGCAGCCGGCGCGAGCGGAGCTTCCTTGACCAAAGCTTCTGACCCAGAGCGATGCTCTTGGCCTTCTCCTTCATGTTCAGCCAGCGCTTCAGGTGATGCCGGGCATTCGAGGTAAAGGCAATGTTCAACCAACTGGAATGGGGAGACTTGTCGGGCGAAGTTTGGATCTCGATGATGTCGCCGGTCTTGAGGATGCTCTTCAGGGGGACCGCCCGGCCGTTGACCCGCGCTCCGGCGCAATGCAGCCCGATCTCGGAGTGGATCTTAAAGGCGAAATCCAGGACCGAGACGCCGGCCGGGAAGGCCACCCGCTCACCCTTGGGCGTGAAAACATAGACCTCCTCGGGGAGGAGGTCGGTCTTAAGGCTGGCCAGGAATTCCCGGGGGTTGGGCTGCTCCTTGTAGAGCTCGGCCATCTCACGGAGCCATTGCAGGCGACGGTCCTCCTTCAGGCTGGAGGAATCCGGCTCTTTATACCGCCAATGGGCGGCGATCCCGTTCTCGGCCAGGTTGTGCATGTCCTGAGTCCGGATCTGGACCTCCAGCGTCTGGCGGTTCTCAGTGATGATGGTGGTGTGCAGGGCCTGGTAGAGGTTGGGCTTGGGCATGGCGATGAAATCGCGGAAGCGTTGGGGCAAGTGGGGCCACTTCTGGTGGATGAGGCCCAGGGCGGCATAGCAGTTGCGCTCGCTGTCGGTGATGAGCCGCAGGGCCAAGAAGTCATAAACCTGGTCGAAGGCGACGGCCCTCTTCTTCATTTTGGTGTAGATGCTGTAGGGCCGCTTGACCCGGGAGTAGATGTCGGCCGGAATGCCGTTGGCCTTCAACAGCTCGCGGAGCCCGGCCTCAACTTTTTCCAGCTCCTTTTCCGCTTTTTTGCGCTGGGGCTCGATGAGTGCGTTCATGGAAAAATAATCGTCGGGGGCCACGTAGCGGAAAGCCAGGTCCTCGAGCTCGCCTTTGAGGCGGCCCATGCCCAGCCGGTTGGCCAGGGGGGCGTAGATTTCCAGCGTTTCCTTGGCGATCCTCTTCTGCTTTTCCGGGGAGAGGAACTTCAATGTTTTGAGGTTGTGCAGACGGTCGGCCAGCTTGATGAAGATGACCCGCAGGTCAACGGTCATGGCCAGGATGATCTTGCGTATCGTCTCCGCCTGCTGCCGCTCGGGCGAGAACTCCTGGACGCGGCTGATCTTGGTCACCCCTTCGACCAGGGCGGCCACCTCCTGGCCGAAGGCTTTCTGGAGCTGAGGCAGGGTGACGGCGGTGTCCTCCAGCACGTCATGGAGCAGGCCGGCCGCCAGAGTGGTGGGGCCGAGCTTCAAGTCGGCCAGCATGTTGGCCACTTCCAAGGGATGGCTGAGGTAGGGCTCCCCCGAGCGTCGGCTCTGGCCTTTATGGGCGCTGGCAGCGAAGATGTAGGCCTTGCGGAGTTGATTGGTCTCCCGCTCGGTGAAGGAGGAGGAGACCTTGTCCAGGATATCTTCAAACCTGATCATGGTCCCGCGCCGCCCCAAAGATATGCATTCATTGTCCGCCCGGGCCTCAATCCTGGGCGGATGTCTTTCCCAGTTCGACCTCCAGAATCCAGTCCGTCGCTTCCAGCACCGTGGGGCAGATGATGGCCGGCTCGGCCTTCTCCTCCCGCAGGCGCTCCTGCGATTGACGGCCGAAGCCGGTCAGCACCAGGATCGGCCGCGCGCCGATGTTTCGGCCGAATAAAATATCCTCGACCTTGTCGCCGATCATATAAGAACGATGGAGGTCGATGTCGAGCTCCCGCGCGGCGCGGAGGGCCAGGCCCGGGAAGGGCTTGCGGCAGGCGCACTCCAGGCGGTACTCGGGCAAGCCCGATTCTGCGTAGTGCGGACAATAGTAAATCGCGTCCAGGCCTGCCTGTCGGCTGGTGAACTCCCGGCTCATCTGGCGATGGAGCTTTCGCAGGGCGGCCTCGGTGAAGTAGCCCCGCCCTACCCCGGACTGGTTGGTTATGACCACGGCCAGCAGCCCGGCGGCGTTGATCTTGCGCACGGCTTCGAAACTGAAAGGGAAGATGTGGACCTGGCTGTAGAGGCCGGGATAGCCGACGTCCTCGTTGAGGGTGCCGTCCCGGTCCAGGAAAACCGCTCTTTTCTTCATGTCAGGAATTGCCGGGCCGCGGCCAGGACCTCTTCGGCCTCGATCCCGGCCAGACAGCGATGGTCATAGGGACACTTCCGGTAAAGACAGGGCCAGCAGGCCGCCTCCTTTTTCAGAACGACGGCCGGCGGGTGAAACGGCCCGGTGACGGCCGGATTGGTCGGCCCGAAGAGGGCCACCACCGGCACGGACAGGGCGTTGGCCAGGTGCATGGGGCCCGTGTCGTTGGTGATGAAGAGCCGGCTTTGGCTGATAAGGCCCAGGAGCCGGCGCAGGCTGGTCCGTCCGGCCAGGTTGGCCGGACGGCGGGGCAGGCGCGAAGCGATGCCGGCCGCCAGCTCTTCCTCGCCGCTCGAGCCGGTGATGATGATCTCGGCCTTTTTCTGGCGCTGGAGCAGGGCGCCCAGGGCGGCAAACCGTTCAGCCGGCCATCTCTTGGCCGGGCCGTAGGCCGCGCCGGGGTTGAGAATGACCAACGGCCGTTTGAGATTGAGGCCGAGCGCCTGAAGCGATCGGCGGGCCGCTCCCTTTTCTTTTTCGGAAAGGGACAGCCGGATCTGGGGATCGACGACGCTCAGCCCCAGCCCCCTCATCAAGTCGAGATAATAGTGGAGCTGATGCTTGGGCGGTTCGAGCTCGGGGACCGGAACGCCGCGGGTCAGTAGCGGTCCGCGTGCGTCGCGACGGTACCCCCAGCGCTGAGGGATGCGGGCCAGATAGAAAAGCAGGGCCGAAGCGAAGGAATTGGTCAGAAGAAGCCCGGTGTCGAATCCCCGGCTCTTCAGCAGCCCGGCCGCCCGGAAAAGCGCCCGGAGGCTCCGGTTATCAGCCAGGGGAAGGACGCCGGCCAGAAGGCCGTCCGCCTCATAGAATTCCCGGACCCAGTCTTTGGCCAGGAGCCAAATTTCAGCCTGGGGAAAGTTCCGGCGCAGCGATTCCAGGGCCGGCCTGGCCAGAACCGCATCGCCGATCCAATTGGGCGCCCGGACCAGGAATTTCATCTCCGGCCGTCAATCTTTTTTAGATTTAGATGAAGAAGCGTCGTTTTTTATCGGGGAGGAGGCCGGCTTGCTCTCGGGTTTGCTTTCGGACTTGTTTTCCGACGAACTCTTGGCTTTATCCTCCGGCCCGCCCTTTCTCTTGGGGTAATCGGTAACGTACCAGCCCTGGCCCTTGAACTGCAGGGCGGAGGCTGAGATGACCTTGATCAGCAGGCCTCCGCACTTGGGGCATTTCTTCTTGGGCGGGTCGCTGGCCTTCTGCATATACTCAAACTTCGATTGGCAGTTGGAGCATTTGTATTCATAAAGGGGCATGAGCGTTTTCCTTTTATACCTTTATTATTATATCAGAGGCAGCGGGGGTTTAAAAGGATGATCTCATGACGAGAGCATCTCCGAACGTGTGATAAGTGGGGAGGGGTGGCACGGCGGATTGGAGATGCTGTCTCTAGTGAATAATGATCGCTTCGAAGATGGAGATGTCCGCGCCCTTCTTCCAATCGTCGGGGGGGAGGCCGGCCTTGAGGCAGGCCTGCTTGAGGAATTCCTCACGGCCCCAATTGTTTTCAGTGGCCACCTGGGGCAGGAGCAGGCCGAGCTTCGGGCCGCGGCTGATGACCAGCCCGTGTGTTCCCACCCGGACCTTTCCGGGGTCGGTGATCTTGGTCAGCGGGGAGAGGATGGAGATTTCGATATCCAGCATTTTCAGCTCTTCTTCGGACACGGGATCGAAGCGCAGGTCCTCCTGGCAGGCTAGGGCGGCGGCCTGCATCACCGTTTGGAAGAGAGGGGCGACGGGCTCGAGGTAGCCGATGCATCCGCGCAGCCTGCCCCGTTCGGTCAGGGTGACGAAGGCGGCGCCGGGGACCTTCAGCCTCGGGCTTTGAGTCTCATAGGCGGGGGAGGAATGGTTTTTGACGGCTCTCTCCACGGCCAGCCGGGCGATCTTGAGAAGCTCGGCCCGATCCTCCTTATTGAGGTCCGGAAGAAGCGGTTTTGTCTCGGGAGCCGAGGTTATGGCCGCCGCCAGGTAGCCGACGACTTTGTCCTCCGGACCGCCGGCCGCTGAGGAGTCGGCATAGCCCAACACCTTGGCCCCGGCCTTGCCCAGCTTTTGGGCATAGAGCAGAACCGTCAGGACCGGGCCGCCGCCGCAGAACACATTCTCGTTCCGTAAATACAGGCGGAGGAGCGTGTCCATCTTAAAGTTCTGAAGGAGGCCGGCCGTCTCGGCGTCCACGGTGTTGGCCTCTTTCTTGGTCAGGAAATGCGACAGGTCGGTGGAGGCCACTACCAAAAATTTCTTTCGGCCGCGGACCTTGACCAGGGCCTGGGCCAGGGTTTCCACGGTCGTCCGGTTGGGGAAGCCCATGACCACGGGCACGATGCGCGCGTTGGGGAGCACCGTTTGAATGAAAGGGACCTGCACTTCAACGGAATGCTCCTGGCTGTGAGCGTCGGCCAGGTAGCCGAAACCGGACTCCTTCATCAGCGCCGCGGCCAAATCCTCGTCCACCAGGGCCGTACCCAGGGGCGTTTGGAAGCCGCCCCGGGGATAGATAGAACAGCCCTGGAAGGCGACATAATGCGAAGGCCCCAGGATGACCACGGTCTCAAAATCACGGCCCTGCACCTGCCCGTAGCCCAGGGCCGCGGTGCGGCCGGAATAAATGTAGCTGGCGTGAGGGACGATCAAGCCGACGATGTCGGCCAAGGCCTTTTGGGGAGCGGCGCTCAGGAAGTCTTTGAGCTGGGAGGAGAGGCTTATCGCGTCGCTGTCGTAGAATTGCCCGGCCCACTTCGCCGGCCGGATACCCTGGGCTCCCAGCGTTGCCGCCAGAAGGGTGAGGAATAAGGCGCCGATCCCAAAATGTTTATTCATGGCTTTAATGCCTCTGACTCTACTATTCTACGCTTTCAAATATGTTGCATGCAATTTCTTTTCCTCATTAACGAAAAGGCTTGGGCTTTGGCTGGAGCAAGCATCAGGCCGGATTTAGCCCTCTCGAAGCGCTCTTCGAGGATTTCCGGCATCTTTTTGCCGGCCAGCGAGCATGTCTGAGCCCTCCGCAGGAGGGCGAGTTGCGCAGCCCCCGAGAACATGCCGAAGACGCCTTGCATCTTTTTTTTAAATCTATTTACCCCTCCGACCCCCCTAGGGAAATAGGGGGAGCTCGATGGCGTCTCCGGAGAGGCCGGAGAGGGGGCGTGAAAAATCCGGCCAGCGAGCGAGGCCAGAGCCCAAGCCCATCCACGACGGATTTGACTTTTTTGCCGAATTCGGCGAAAATAATCCAGGGATAACGATCATGAAAGACGTGCTAAAATCCTTCTTGACCATCATGCTGATCTCCGCCGCTTTTGTTGTCGGGTTCCAGTTGGGCAAGGAAAAAGAAAAACAGAAGATCCCCAAATTCCAAGAGGATCATGGCGATATTGACGCGACCCTGGATTGATTCATTGCCATGAATTGGGGATTTATAGGGCTGCTGGCCGTTTTCGGCATATTCATCATCCTCCTCATCGTCAACCCCAACTTGTCCTGCTTCGGCCGACGTATCAAGTCGCCCTTTTACCCCATTTTTCGCCGGCGCCGGCATAGGAAGAGAGAAGCTTCGCGCCGGATAGGCGGACAGCAGGCTGCGGACGGGGACAAGGCCCGGGAAAAACCGGCCGAGGATTACGGCTTCAAGCTCGATTGAGCGGCCGGCTCAGTGATGAACGAACGGCCTTCCCGGCGGCGCGGCCGGAGCCAAAAAATTTTCGAGGGGGCCCTCGTCCTGGCCGCCGCGGCCGGGATGCTGGCCGCCTGCCGGCCCCCGGCGCCTCGGCTGAAACCGCCGGCTGATATTCGCAGCGTTGAAGGCTATGCCTCCATCCGTCTGGAAGGGGTCCGGGGCAGCGCCAAATCCAGGTTCTCCTTCCAGGTCCGCCTTCCCTCTCAAGGACGAATCGAAGTGTTCGACATCCTGGGCCGGGTCCTGTTCTATCTGGTCTTCGATGGACAGGAGGCCCGCTTTGTCCTTCCCTCCAAAAAGGTGTATTGGCCGGCCTCCAGCCCCGAAGTCGTGGCCAAGTTCCTGGGTTTTTCCCTGAGCCTGGAGGAATGGACGTCATTGGTCAGCGGGGTATGGCCGGCCGCGGCATCATCCGGCCCGGAGGATTCGGCCTGGACCCTGAAGCGCGACGGCCGGGGCCGCATCGTCTCCGGCCTGAAAGGGAACATCCGTTTCGAGGCCAAGGAATTCTTCGCCGGAAGCCCCTCCCCCCGTCGCTTGACCTTCAGCGGCGAGACGAGCCGGGGCAACCTGACCATGCTCGACCTGCGCTTCAACGTCGAGGGCCGGGAGTCGGCCTTTTCGCTTGGCCTCCCCGAGGCTTATCAAGCCAAAACCTGGGATGAGATCGAGAGGCTGCTGCAAGGTGAGGATTAAGTCTTTCGCCAAAGTCAATTTAGGGCTCGAGGTCCTGGGCCTCCGGCCGGACGGCTATCATAACCTCCGAACCCTGATCCAGTCGGTAAGCCTGGCTGATGAGCTGGCCTTTTTTCCCGAGTCCGGCGGACGGGTTGTGCTCCACGGCAGCGACCCCTCCATTCCCTGGGATAAGACTAATTTGGTCTTCCGCGCGGCGCGCGCTCTGAAGGACCGCTACCCGCGCACCCCGGGAGCGAGGATCGAGGTGACGAAATCCATTCCGACCGGCACGGGCTTGGGCGGAGGGAGCAGCAACGCGGCCATGACGCTCCTGGGGCTTGACCGCCTCTGGGGGCTGGGCTTGGAAAAAGAGGAATTGATGGACATCGGCCGAAGCCTGGGCGCCGACGTTCCCTATTTTCTCCGGGGCGGGCTGTGCCTGGGGCTGGACCGGGGCGACCGCATCGTTCCCCTGGAGGACCTGCCGGCCCTGCCCCTGGTCATCGCCCTGCCCCCCTTTTCCTGCCGCACCGCCGACATCTACAGGGAACATCGACTGGCCCTGATGGGCGGGGAGGTGTCACTTTTGCCGGGGCAGGCGAGAACCGCGAAGGGGTGGCGCGGCGAAGGGGCTCCCGCACCCGGTCCTTGGAGGGGGAAGCGCTCTGCCTTCCCCCTTCCAACGGTCGCTTCGCTCCCTGCCTCCCCTTCTCGGACTTCGTCCTGCGACCAAGGGGGTATTCCCCCTTGGAACCCCCGTTCGGCTTCCGCCGAACGCGCAGCCTGGCCGCGAGCACGGCCGGGGAAGAGCCGCGACAGGACCCCACTTCAATCTAGCCTTACCCCGGGAAAAGAATGGCCCGCCTCCGGCGTCAAGTTGACTTCCGCCGTTGAAGACAGTAGAATAGAACAGTTTTTCAGAAGCCGCGAGCTGCGCTTTTTGGAAAACAACTTAGAAGCGACCGTTTTTCGCTTCCATCCTCGACTACAAGACCTCAAGGCCCTTTTTCGGAGCCGGGGAGCGGAGTTGTCTCTGGTGACGGGCTCGGGCTCAGCGGTCTTCGGCCTGTTCCGCGACAAGCGGCAGGCCGAGGAAGCAGGGCGGGCTGCGGAGCGGGAATATCCCGCCGTTCTCGCGGAGACGGTTCCCCGCGGGCGGTATGAAGGGGAAATGTGGGCTGGGGTGTAGCCAAGCGGTAAGGCAGCGGACTTTGGATCCGCCATCGGAGGTTCGAATCCTCCCGCCCCAGTATTCTCTGAGCGGGCGGATCGAACAGAGGCCAAGATGAAAATATTTTCAGGATCGTCCAACCCGGAGCTGGCCCGGGAGGTCGTCTCCTATTTAAAGATGGACCTGGGACGCTGCGTCCTGGAAAGATTCAGCGACGGCGAGATCCATTTTTACATCGACGAGAATGTGCGCGGCGAGGATATTTTCGTCGTCCAGTCCGGCTCGCACGACGCCAACTTCCACCTCATGGAGCTGTTCCTGATGCTGGACGCCTTCAAGCGAGCCTCGGCCCATCGGGTCACCGCCGTCCTGCCCTACTTCTGTTACGCCCGGCAGGACTGGAAAGAGCGGCCCCGCGTGCCCATCTCGGCCCGCCTGGTGGCCGACCTGCTGGAAGCGGCGGGCGCCGACCGAGTCCTGACCATGGACCTCCATTCGCCCCAGATCCAGGGGTTCTTCTCCATTCCCGTGGACAACATGATGGCCGCCCCGGTGCTGGCCACCCACGTCCGGGCTCTCGGGCTGGAGAATCTGACCGTGATTTCGCCCGACGCCGGCGGGGTGGGCCGGGCCCGGCATTTTGCCAAGCGGCTGGAGGCCAAGCTGGCCATCATCGACAAACGGCGGCCGGCCCCGAACGTGGCCCAGGTCATGCATGTCATCGGCGAGGTCAAGGGTATGGACTGCCTTCTTTTCGATGACATGGTGGACACGGCCGGGACGATGTGCCTGGGCGCCGAGGCCCTGCGCCGGGAGGGCGCGCGGAGGATCCTGGCCTGCTGCACCCATGCCGTCCTGTCCGGCCAAGCCCTGGACAAGATCGACAAATCGGACATTGAACAGCTCATCGTTTCCAATACCATCCCCCTGGCCGAGAACGCCCGGCCCAGCCGCAAGATCCGGGTCCTGTCCGTGGCTGAGCTTTTTGGGGAGACCATTCGCCGCATCAACGAAGGAAGCTCGGTGAGCTCCCTGTTCCTGTAAGGAGGACTAAGACCATGACCATGACCATCAAGGCCCAGGCCAGAGAGAGCTATGGCAAGAACGCCTCCCGCCGCCTGAGGAAACAAGGGCTGGTCCCCGCCGTCATGTACGGCGAGGGCGCCGCCACCCTGGCCCTCAGCCTGGATAAAAAGGATATCGTCCGCATCCTTAAGTCCGAGTCGGGCGAGAACACGCTATTCAAGGTCGGCTTCGGGCCGGAGGCGGGGGACGCCATGATCAAGGAGCTGCAGACCGACCCGGTTTCCGACGAGCTGCTCCACGTGGACTTGATCCGGATCTCCATGGACAAGGCCATCCGCGTGGCAGTGCCCATCCTGCTCAAAGGCGAGCCGGTGGGGGTCAAGGCCGAAGGCGGGTTCGTGGATTTCATCACCCGCGAGCTGGAGGTTGAGTGCCTGCCGGGGAACATTCCCGAGAATATCGAGCTGGACGTCAGCGCTCTCCACCTCCACCAATCGGCCCAGGTCGGCGAGCTCCTCCCGCCCCAGGGAGTCAAGATCATCAGCGACCCGAACACCGTGCTGGTCCTGATCGACCTGCCCAAGGAAGAGGCGGTCAAGAAGGAGGGCGAGGAAGTGGCGGCCGTTGAGGAGAAGGGCGAGCCCGAAGTCATCAAGAAGGAGCGGGCGGAGAAGGAAAAAGAGGAACCGGAAAAGGCTGAAAAAGCAGAGAAGCCGGGCAAAGCAGAGAAGCCGGGCAAAGCGGAGAAGCCGGGAAAGCCGGAGAAAAAAGAGCGAGAGAAAGAGAAATAGGAGTGGGAGTTGTGGGCGGTGGTCGGCTTGGGCAATCCCGGAAACGAGTATGCCCATACCCGCCACAATGCC
>Ga0315282_10003886_pt1 | contig 26501 bp, 22 predicted proteins | sample YL17G07_20_MG_FD_203693 | JGI IMG/M metagenome (GOLD analysis project Ga0315282, IMG submission 203693) | Sediment microbial communities from Yellowstone Lake, YNP, Wyoming, USA - YL17G07_20 | ecosystem: Environmental > Aquatic > Freshwater > Lake > Sediment | place: USA: Wyoming | collected... | reverse complement strand
CGACTTTAGGATTCAATTTTAATACAATTCTTTCTTTTTCCTCGGTATAGGCATCAATCAATAAAAACAAAAACATTCTGTCCACGCCGCCCGAAGTTTCTACGATTTGCGGAATGAATTTTTCTTTTGTTTCCGAATCCGTATAACTCAGGTCCTGGCCAGAATATTGTTGGTGCCGGGACAAATCCCAATCCCCTCGCCAATGTATTCCTTCGATTTCTTTGATTTCGCACGGCGATTTTTCGTACACGATATCAAAAGCTTTCTTGGCATAATGGGCCAGTTTTTCATGTTTGTAAAATCCCAGGTTTTTCGGATTCGTAAACAGGTTTTTATACCACTCCATTCTTTCTTTTTTCCAGAAATCGAACCATTTTTCCATTTCTTTGGGATGGCAAAACCACTGCAAATCCCACTGCTCAAATTCTCTTTGCCTAAAGAGAAAATTTCCCGGCGTGACTTCATTTCTAAATGCCTTTCCTATCTGGCAAACTCCGAAAGGAATTTTCAGTCTTGTTGTGTTTAAAATATTCTTGTAGTTGAGATAAATCGTCTGACAGGCTTCGCCGCGCAAATAGGCATTTACTTTTTCACCATCGATTACGCCGATTTGAACCGGCATAAGAATATTGAATTTTTTCGGTTCGGTCAATTCACCCCGGCAATCAGGACATTTTTTACCTTCAATATCATCCGCTTTGAATCTTTTGTGGCATTTTTTGCATTCGGATAGCGGGTCAACGAAGCTTTCGACGTGGCCACTTGCTTCCCAAACCTTGGGATTTGTGATAATCGCTCCATCGATTCCGACAATGTTTTCGTGCTCGACGGTCATCCATTTCCACCACAAATTTTTCAGATTGTTTTTCATTTCCACCCCCAGGGGTCCGAAGTCATAAAATCCGCCAAATCCGCCATAAATTTCCGATCCCGGAAAAATAAAGCCTCGCCTCTTGCAAAGGGAAACGATTTTACCCATTAAATTTTCTTTATTTTCCGCCATAAAATTATTCACCCACTGTCCCGCTGGGGTTCCTGGAATCGTCAGGCAAAGAAGTATTTACAGAGGAAGCGGTATCGCTCAAATCTATGCCGGTAAACGAATCTTTCCCGCTTAAAGTGGAATCCTTGATCAGTGTCGGCACTGTTCCGACCTGATTGATGGACGGCCTGAGCCCAACCTGAAAAATAACCTCATAAACGGGTAAAACATAACCGACTCCCGCGGGCAATTTGGGAATTATCCAAACCAAATCATTGGTTCTTTCGTCATAATCAAACGTACTGTCGGGAACATTATTCACATAATTATTCATCCATTCGATGCCCTCGGGCAGGCCCGAATTAATCCTGACATCATTGATATCGTTTGACCCGTTTATTATTTGCCAGTGTATTGTGTAAGTGGTCAATGAGTTAACTTTAGGGGGAATGGGCCCGCTATTGGTGAATTTAGGATTAGATTCGTAATAATAGCCCTTGGTTTTCAAATCGACCACACTGTTGATTTTGCAGGTTAAATCGCGCGTAATTTTCAATTCCGGAACGGCGAATTTTGCCGGTACGGTTTTCGTGCCGATTTCCGCCGAAACATCGGTTGAAATATTTTTATCGTTGTAATTGTCCATGGGTATGGGTTTTTTCAAACTGATTGTAAAAGAAACATCACCCGACTGATTCGGCTCCAATAATTTCAATGCGGGAATATCGCCTCCGCTCCAGGTAACCGTATTTTCTCTGCTGTCGAAAAATCCGACATTACCCAATTGAATATTCCTGACATTAAAAACGCTGTCTTGTAAATATGCTTTCAAAATCAGTTCTCTTAAAGGAACATCCGCATTATTTTTGAATTCGATTCTGTATTTCAGAATTTGTCCGGGATTTACATTGCAATCTTCTGGGGAATTTTCCAAGGTTAAATTCAATAATAGAGGCGAAGGAGCAATAAGCGTCAGGTATTCCAGCTGGCTGTATTGGATAAATATATCGTTTTCCGTTCTCCCCGCAATAACTTTAAGGGACTTACTTTCTCCTTCGTTTCCACTCAATATCCCGATTAAATTAATACTTCTTTTTTCTCCTTTTTTCAAAAGAGGAACTTGCCAGAGATTATTTGTCTGGTCCTGCGGCGCGGGGTCGGCGTTTTCGAATTTAAAATCTTTATCGTAGACCAATTCCAATTGTAAATCATGAATATCTTCTTCGGTCTTATTTTCGAAAGTGATTAAATAATTGGCCTCTTGTCCGGAAATCGCCTTTTGCGAGCCATCGACAGTTATGGAAACGGAGACGGAATTTATCTCTATTCTTGAACTTGTAGTGCTCTCGAAACGGGAACTGATATTTACGGGCTGGTAATCTAATTTCGCGGTCACACTCTTGGTGTCTCCTTTGTCTCCGACAAATCTCACTTTGAATTCTTCGGTACCCTGGGACTTTTTGGCGATGTTATCCAGACTCTTCCTTTCCTGAAAAATCTCTTTGCCGTCAGAGGAAAATGTATTTGAGGGATAATCGATAACCAGATAAATATCTTTTAAATCCACCCTGTTATCATTGATGTAATTAACTTTCAGGATGGTTTCTTCACCGGAGGATATGGAGCTCGGAGCCGAAATACTTAATTTAACATTACCCGTATCAAAAGATTGTCTTCCGACGAAAAACGAAATAGCGGCAACTGCCCCTGAAATCAAAATTATCACCGCCAATGTCTTGGGGAGATTTTTTCTGGTAAACAGATTAATCAATCCGCGCATTTTCGGCTTCTGCGGCTTTATTTCGGGCTTGATTTCCGTCTGTTTCGGCATTCCTTCCGGTGCCGGATTCATGTTTAATTCCCTTATTTTGAACTCTTTGTCTTCCATGATTCCATTATATCACTTAATACAAATCATTTAAATTTTTAATCTCTTCGGGATCATAACCCAAAAGTTTAATCAGATTTTTTGAAAAATCGGAAATTGCCGATTTCAGCAGAACTTTGTCGTCATTTATGCTTTTAAACGTCAGTGCAATCAGTTTCCAGACATCCTCGTCTTTCTCTTCCCCTACAATCGCTTCGTCAATCAATTCCGCCAATTTTTGGGCGATTTTTAATTTATCCAAAGTTCTTTTTGTTTTCAGGAACTGATCGATAATTATCGCGTCTTTAAGGATTAAAAAATTCTTGCCCTCCACAAGAATCATCCTTACGTATGAAATCGGCTCCACGGAATAGCGCAGCTTGCTTCTCAGTTTTTTCACACCCTTGGCGGAAATACTGATTTTTCCCAATTTTTCGCAAAAAACCGTCAATAGCCGGTCAACTTCGCTCGAATCGGCCGATTTCAGAATAATGGCTTCGGTTTTTATCATTTTTACTTTTTTTCAATACTTAAATTTTTGCCTTCTTCAAAAACGATTTCTTCGGCAATTACCTGTTTTTTTATCTGCTTTTTGTACTTTGAAACTGTTTTCTCGAGTTTTGCGTCACCGAAAAACACCTTAATCGTATCTTTTGGAGTCAGACCACTTTCTTTTCTCAGTGCCTGAATCTTACGCATAAAATCCCTGAGCATTCCTTCTTCTTCAAGTTCCTCGGTCATCACCGTATTCAAAATCACGCCTTCTTTCATCTTCACGTCAAAAGCTACGCCCTTCACATTGACTTCGTCTTTGATTAATTCGACAAATTGCTTTTCCAATTTATATCGCGGGATCTTCAATTCCAGTAATGGTTGTCTGACTTTTATTCCTGCTTCGATTCTTTTCTGCAGTGCGCAGCTGCAAATCTGGCGCACGAGTTCCATTTTTTCTCCCAGTTTTTTGTCAATCGATTTTTTGTTCGCCTTGGGCCAGTCCTCGAGATGAACGGACTGCTTTTTGCCCCTCAACTCCCGATACAGATAATCTGCCAAAAAAGGCATTACCGGAGCCATTATTTTAGATAATTCCAAAAGTACGTATTTGAGGGTTTGCATTGCCCGTTTTTTCTCGCTTTTTGTATTCGATTTGAACCGTTCACGCGAACGCCTCAAATACCAGGTGGATAAATCATTGATAAAACCTTCCAGGGGTTTTGTCGCCTTGTTCAAATCGTATTTTTCGTAACCTTCGGTTATTTCGAGTTTCAGTGTTTCTATTCGGGAGATAATCCATTTATCCAAAATATTTTTACTGGTTTTTGCTTCTTTCGATTCGATGCCGAACATTTGATAAAAAGAAAAAACATTGGTCAGAATCAATAAAACTTTTTTTACCACCTCGTCCACTCCTTTTTCGGAAAAACACAAATCGTCGGCCTTAACCACCGGCGAAGTCGCCAGATAATAACGCACCGCATCGGCTCCGTATTTTTCGAAAACATTCATCGGATCGGGATAATTATTCAGTTTTTTGCTCATTTTTTTGCCGTCTTCCGCCAGAACTATCCCGTTGACGATTACGTTTTTGAAGGCCTGTTTATTTTTGAGTGCGGTTGCCAAAACATGCAGATAATAAAACCAGGCTCGGGTTTGGTCCGCACCCTCGGCAATAAATTTGGCAGGAAAATTCTTTTCGAATTTCACCTTGTTCTCGAAAGGGTAATGTACTTGTCCGTAAGGCATCGAGCCCGACTCAAACCAGCAATCCAACACGTCGGAAACTCTTTTCATCGTCCCGCCGCATTCGCAGGGAAAAGTAATTTTATCCATAAAATGTTTATGCAGATCAACCACTTTCTGGCAACTGAGTTTTTCCAGTTCTTTTATCGAGCCGATTACTTTTTTCTCCTTGCATTTGTCGCAAACCCAAATCGGGATAACCGAGCCCCAAAATCTTTGTCGGGAAATAGACCAATCGCGCGCGCCTTCAAGCCATTTTCCGAATCTACCCTTTTTGATGTGTTCCGGCACCCAATTGATTTTTTTCGCATTCTTCAATATTTTATCCTTAATTTTCACAATATCAACAAACAAAGAAGATGTGGCGTAATTCAAAAGCGGAGAATCGCATCTATAGCAAAAAGGATAAGAATGGACAAATTTCTCCGTTTTGAAAACCAGGTTTTTCTTTTGCAGGTATTCGATGATTTTCAGGTCCGTAGATTGTATTTTGTCCTTCGGCTTGACTTCAAGGCCAGAAAAATCCCTGACCTCTTCGCTGATTTGCCCGCTGATTTTAACATGCTGTATAAAGGGCAGGTTTTTTTCTTTGCCTAAATTCATATCGTCCTCACCGAAAGCAGGTGCGATATGCACGACTCCAGTACCGTCTTCTATGGTCACAAAATCAGCCAATTGAATCGTGTAAAGATTTTCCTTGTTTTTCAGATCAGCATTGAGATAATAATCGAACAGTGGCTTGTATTTCTTACCTTCAAGGTCTTTGGCGTTTATTTTTCCGGTTATTTGGTATTCTTTCCCTTCGAAAATTTTATCGACATTCTGTTCGACCAAAATATAATTTTCGTTTTCCGAGCGAACTTTGACGTAATTCAAGTTTTTGCCCATTGCCAAGGCTACGTTGCCGGGCAATGTCCAGGGCGTTGTTGTCCAGGCAAGAATAAAGGTTTTCGGCTCGTCCGCCAATTCGAATTTGGCGATTACGGAAATATCCTCGATATCGAGATAATTATCGCTTACCTCAAACTGAGAAAGCGTTGTTTCACAACGCGGGCAAATGTGCATTGATTTATATCCTTCATAAATCAATCCCTTGTCCCATAACTGCTTGAATGCCCACCAAACACTTTCCATAAAAGTTAAGTCCATTGTCTTGTAGGCATTTTCCATATCCGCCCATCTGCCCAGCCGTTCGATTACCTTTTTCCATTCTTCGGCATAGGTCAAAACCTTACTTCTCGCTATTTCATTGAATTTATGAATGCCGATTGCCTCGATATCTTTTTTGTGCTTTAGGCCCAGCTCTTCTTCCACGATATTTTCAATGGGAAGCCCGTGGCAGTCCCAGCCCCACTTTCTTTCCACACGATATCCTTTCATGGTCCAATATCTGGGAACCATATCCTTAATCAGACTCGCGACAATATGACCGTAATGAGGAGTACCCGTGGCAAATGGCGGACCGTCGTAAAATACAAAATCTCCCTTGGATGATTTTTTCTTCAGGGATTTTTCGAAAATTTCGTTCTTTTTCCAAAATTCGAGTATTTGTTTTTCTGTTTCCGGTATACTCATTGTTTATTGTTAATTGTTGGTTATTATTTTTCTTAATTCTCCGGTTCTCATGATTAAATCGTTGCGGTGTTCTTTTTCTTTTTTCTCGGTGAAATTTTTCAGTATCGACTGCAGGCTGAAAAGAATGCATCCGTGACTGATGATTAAAATTCTTTTATCTTTATATTTTTTATCGGTTTCTTGTAAAAAATCAATGACTCTTTTCTTGATATCCCGATAAGTTTCACCGCCTTGCGGAGGATTTTTGGTATATCTGTTCTCGTTTGTACCGAAAAAATTATTCCAATTTTCTTCTGATCCGCCGTTGAAGATTCCCATATCTATTTCCCTTAATTTTTTGTCGAAATTTACTTTCAAACCCAGTTCTTCGGCTATGATTTCCGCGGTTTGTTTTGCCCGTAAAACATCGGAAGAAAATATCAAATCTATATGTTCATTTTTAAGACAAGGTAATATATCTCTGATTTGTTCCGCACCTTCTTCGGTCAGGCCATTTTTGAATTTCTCCGGCCAGGAACTGACGATTTTTTCTTTATTGGAAATCGCTTTTCCGTGACGCAAAAGAAAATAAGTGTTTCTGGTTTTCATTTTACATTTTTTCGACCGTTTCTATGCCCAGCAGATTTAAACCGTTTTTCAAAACAATCGTTGCCGCTTTTATCAACGCCAAACGCGCCGATCTGATCTCCTTTTCGGATTTAAGTACGGGACAAGATTCATAAAAATTATTGATTTTGTTCGCAAACCCGAAAAGATAATCGCTTAAACTGTTGATTTGGAAATTTTCCGCGGAATACTCGACCACTTCCGTAAATTTAACGATTTCTTTGAGAATATCGAGTTCTTTTTCGCCTTGCAATTTTTTCGGGTCGAATTTTCCCTTAAAATCGGATTTCTTCAGAATACTCTGCAGTCTGACGTAAGTATACATTAAATAAGGGGCGGAATTGCCTTCGAAGCCGAGCATTTTTCCCCAGTCGAAAAGAATATCGGTCTTTCTGTTTTGTGACAAATCGTTGTATTTCAATGCTCCGATTCCGATTTTTTTAGCTATCTCTTTTTTCTCTTTTTCCGATAATTTCGGATTTTTTTCCTTTATGGTCTGTTCCGCCAAATCGATAATTTTGTTTATCAATTCTTCGGCATCGACAACCCGTCCCTTCCGGGTAGAGAGTTTTTTATGGTTCTCGCCAAGAATCATTCCGAACTTTATATGATACAACTTATCACGGGAAATATATTTCAGTATTTCCGCACAGCGGAATAACTGTTCCAAATAAAAACTTTGTTCGTTGCCGATAATATAAATGATTTTTTCGGGATTATATTTTTTAACCCTATACCTGATTGTCGCCAAATCCCTGGTTCCATACACGGTTGCGCCGTCGGATTTCTGGATTAAAAACGGGGTCATCTCGCCAAGAGGAACAATTATCGAACCATCTTCGTTTTTGATTGCCGCTTTATTTTCCAAGGCATTCTCCACCTCGTATCCGAGATCATTTTCGTAATCGCTTTCCCCTTTTATCAAATCGAATTTTATTCCCAATATCCCATAAATTTTTTCGAATTCCTCTAATGATTTATCGCGCAATATTTTCCAGATTTTTCTGTTTTCCTCGTCCTTTTGCTCGAGTTTCTTGAATTCCATTTTTGCCGTTTCCTGCAGTTCGGGATTCTCTTTTATTTCGTCGTTAAATTTGACGTAAATATCAAGCATTTCGGCAACGGTAATATTTTTGAGCTTAGCAAGATTCCAGCCGTATTTTTTCAGGCCGGCAATCATAATCCCGAATTGCGTTCCCCAGTCTCCTAAGTGGTTATCGCCGATAACTTTGTAACCGATAAATTTATACAAATTGTAAATTGCCTGGCCGATAAAAGTCGAGCGCAAATGGCCCACATGCATCGGTTTCGCGACATTGGGAGAAGAGTAATCGATAATCACGGTTTTGGATTTTCCGATATCCTGTTTGCCGAAATCTTTGCCCCCTTTCAGGACCGCATCCAGTTTTTTTTGTAAAATTTCCGGATTCAGGAAAAAATTTATGAATCCCGGTTTTATTACCTCGATTTTTTCGAATAAATCGCTTTTTATTTTTGCTTTTATCTGCTGCGCAATTTCCAAAGGCTCCTTTTTTTGTTTTTTGGCCAAAATCAATGCGATATTTGTGGCATAATCGCCGTAATCGGAAACTTCCGGTTTTTCAACCGTAAATTCAACTTCTTCTCCTGTTGCCTCGGAGATTATATTCTTTATCTGGCTTTTGATTGTCATTATTTTAATTTTAACGCAATTGAACCAAATTTAAAAGAGGCCCCATGAACCGGCCTCTTTTTGTTTTATCGATATTTCTACTTTTTTTCTTCCCGTTTTTCAGATTTGAATCTTTCGTTGCTTTTCAGTACTTCTTTTAAAAATTCCGGCTCATAACCAGCTCTCTGGCTTGCTCTAATAATACCGTGAATATCTTTCGGTAAACATTTTCCGCCAAATCCCGGAGCACCAGGAAATACCATCGTATGCATGGGGTCAACTCTCGGGTCAAGTGCCCAGCCGGTTCGCACGGCATAATAATCAACCCCCAAAGCATCACAAATATTTTTCATTTCATTGGAAAAAGTAACCTTCATGCCGAAATAGGTATTTTCCATATATTTGATTACCTCGGCTTCTTTGGCTTTAACTTGATAATAAAATTTCTTCGGACCCAAAACCGGAACAAGTAAATCCAGGACGTATGCCGCATCTTCCCGCGGTCCGCCCACAATCACAAACGGGCATTCTTTCATATCCTTATCGAATTTGTAGGGAGACCAATATCTTCCCTCTCCGGCATATTCGGGGCTGAAAACGATTCTCTTACCGGTCTGCCTTCTTAGTCTGTCGGTGGTTCCGGGTTCCACTGTCGATTTAATTAAAATAACCGGGGTTTCCAGTCGGTTAACCACGGCTTCCACAAACGAAATATCACAACCCTTAAACGGGTCGCCATTTTGTTCCGCCATCGGAGTAGGCACGCAAACAACTGCCAGGTCGGCATCGTTTATCCGTGAGTAGTCGTCTTCTGCGCTGGCCACTGTAATTTGCCCTTCATTCTCGTCAAAAATGAATTCTTTGTCGATATCTTTGGCAACAACCAAATAATGCTCCCTGAATAAATTCACCACTGCCTTGCCGACATATCCGTATCCGATTACCGCTATTTTTTTTATGTTTTTTGCCATAAATATTACAATAATTTTGCCCCTCCTGTGGTAGAATCTTTATAGCATACTTTAATTTGTAATGCAATATTTTGTTAAAAGAGCTAACTTTTCTCCTGTTTTACGGAAACTTCGTCAATAATTCTTTTGAAAATATCGGGGTGAAATTCGGCTAAATTCGCCAGAATTTTTCTGTCTATTGCGACATTATTTTTCTTCAGGCAGTTCAATAATCTGCTGTAATTGATGCCGTTTTCGCGGGAAGCGGCGCCAATTTTTATTTGCCAAAGCTGGCGGAAGGATTGTTTTTTCTTTTTCCTGTCGCGATAAGAATAAACCCAGGCATGCTTCAATGCATCCTTGGCTAGGCGGTATTTGTTCTTTCTGCTCCATCTGAAACCTTTCGCCTGTTTGATTAATTTTTTCCTTCTTTTGCGCTTTTGTACGCCGCGTTTAACTCTGCTCATATCAGTAACGTTTACTTTCGATTAATTGTCTGGCTGTCGTTCTTCCCACTCTTTTTGTTTTTCTTTTTTTTCTTTGTGTCTGGCCGGATTCTTTCGCATTTAAATGATCCTGGTGCTGCGGCCTGCGCATCAGGATTCCGTTCTTGGTTGTTCTAAATCTTTTTGCTATGGATTTTTTGGTTTTCCCTGACATATGGTTAAACTTAGTCCCGAAGGAGTTTTTTTCACTTCATCCTCTTTTCTGTATTCTATGGTTATCATTTGTAAAAATTTTTCCATTTTTTTCTTCGCCAAATCGCCGTGTGCGCGCTCTCTGCCTCTTAGCCTTATTTCCAGCTTTACTTTGTTTCCCTCTTTGAAGAATTTCTCGATTTGCTTAATTTTTATTTCCAAATCATGCGCAGAGGTGGCGATTCCAAACCTGATTTCTTTCAGCTCAACTTTTTTTTGTTTGGCTTTTTGCTTTTTTTCCTTTTTTTCCTGAATATACTGGTATTTACCTTTGTCGATTATTTTGCATATCGGCGGTTCCGTTTTCGACGAAACCTCGACCAAATCCAGGCCTCTTTCTTTGGCGATATCGATCGCTTTTGCCGTTTCGAGAATGCCCAAATTGGTGCCGTTTTCATCGATTACCTGAACCTGCCCAACGCGAATATACTCATTCGCTCTAATGACCGGACCTCTCGTAAATCTATTAAATTTTCTGAAATATGGTCTTTTGGTAAACATTAATCTGTTTTATGTGGAGACGACGGGAATCGAACCCGTGTCTAGAAAACACTCCTAAATAAGTCCACAAGTTTTATCTGTTTATTTTTTCGGTAAATCGGATAGAAAACAGACAAAAATCCGAAAAACCTAGCCCAATTTCGTTCGGTGTTTTGACTTGGGAAATCAAGCACCTATCTCAAGGTCCATAAGGACCACTATAGCACCCCGATTGCATATTGAGAATCAGCTACGGGATGGCCATAACATTAAGCTACGGCTAAGGCAAAATTGTTTGCACTTATATTTTTGCCAGATTTTAACGAGCTAACCGGCATCCTCGACCTGCTTATTTAAAAGAAGTTTTCTATCGAAGCCTAGCGTCCCCGAAATTGCCTGCGAATTTCCCTGTCCGTTTCGCGCTTCTTGATAATTTCTCTTTTATCGATTTTTTGCTTTCCTTTGCCAATGGCAAATTCCAACTTTATCTTATTTTTCTTAGTATATAGCCTTAATGCAATCAATGTCAATCCCTTAACCTTGGATTTTCCTATCAATGACTTTATTTCCGATTTTTTCAAGAGCAGCTTTCTGGTTCTTTGCGTATCGTAATTTTCCGGAGTATTCGCCTGCTGGTAGGGCGAAATCAACGCATTAATCAGATATACTTCGTTGTCTTTTATCGTTACGTAAGCACTTTTCAGGCTGACATGGCCGGCTCTTATCGATTTTACCTCAAAACCGTAAAGAACAATACCGGCCTCGTATGTTTCCAATAATTCGTAATCGAAAAAGGCTTTTTTATTCTCTGCCAGTATCTTCATCTTTGTTTTCGGTGACCTCCTTGTGCCATTCATCTATCTTCTTTTCCACCACATCATCGACAGTATCGACGATTTTGCTTAATTTGCTCTGAATTCTTTCGTCGCTCGCCAATCTCTGGAAAATTCCGTGCAAAGCGATTTTTTTTCTTTTCTTTTTCAAAATCAGGATATAGGCACCAAAAATCACCAGTAAAACCGGCCACCACACCCAAATCGAGGTACTGATAAAACCAAGATTGGTCAAAAGCGCCAGGATTCCGATAACAATCAAAGTCCAGGCGATAAATCCGATATAGTAAAGCATATAAAACATAATAGATTGTTCTAAGATTTATTTTGCGACCTTTTGCTGTTTTTAATATAACATAATCCCGCGGCGATTGAAATACCGATGGCGTCGATACCGACATCCTTTATGCTGCCTTGGCGTCCCACAACGTAAAGCTGGTGGAATTCGTCGGAAAAGGCATAAAAAAGAGCAATCACAAAAGAATACAAAATTGCTCTTCCCGCATAAATGCCTTCGGATTTCATTGCACGGAACAACAAAAACATAAACAGCGCAAATTCCAGGGTATGGGCGATTTTCCTTAAAATATAATCTTCTTTAAGCCCCGATTTCAGGTTCGGAATCGCGGAAAGCGTAAAAATTACTCCCGCCCAGATTATAACCGGTAACCAATATTTCGGAAATTTTTTCATTTCAGCATCTTTAACATTTTTTCGACTGGCCAAACATTGATGATGTCTTTCTTTTCCGCCCAGCCGCGCCTGGCCTGGGCAATACCCAGTTCCAAATACTGGAAATGCGATATGTTGTGGGCATCGGAATTTATCGCCATTTTAACTCCCGCTTCTTTCGCCATTCTGATGTATTCGTCTTTTAAATCCAGGCGGTTAAAATAAGAATTAATCTCCAGAACGGTATTTGTTTCTTTTGCGGCCCTGATGATTTTTTCGATATCGACATCGTAAGCGGGCCTCATTTGAATGATTCTTCCGGTGGGGTGGAAAAAAATATCGATATGCGGGTTTTTCATTGCGGTAATGATTCTCTCGGTCATCTTATTTTTCGGCATTTTTAAATTCGTATGTATGGATGCACCGACAAAATCAAGTTTTTTTAGTACGTCGTTTTTCATAAACAGTTTTCCGTCATTAAGAATATCAACCTCTCCACCTTTTAATATCCTAAATTTTGATTTTTGATTTTTGATTTTTATATTAATTCTGTCTATTTCTTTGGCCTGAACCGACAACTCTTTTTCTCCTATTCTATGGTCAAAGGTGCCCCTGATGTGGTCGGTAATAACAATATATTCCAATCCCAATTGCATGGCTTTTTTCGCCATTTCTTCGATGGTGTTCTGTCCGTCCGACCATTTCGAATGCATCTGTAAATCGCCTTTGAGGTCATTATAGCCGATGATGTGCGGCAGAGTTCCTTTTTGTGCGGCTTCTATTTCGCCGGTATTTTCCCTTAATTCCGGCTCCATGCGCTTCAAACCCAAGAATCCGTAAACTTCTTCTTCGCTTTTTCCGGCAACTTGTCTGTCTTTTTTAAATATCCCGTATTCGTTAAGCTTTAATTCCTTTTTAATGGCGATTTTTCTCAATACGATGTTGTGGTCTTTGCTGCCGGTAAAATACTGGGAAGCCGCGCCGAAACTTCCTTCCGGCACCACCCGCAAATCGAAATTCATGTGGTTTTTCAGTTTTACCGAAGAACGTGTCGTGCCGTGGCTGTGAATGTGGGCGACTTCAGGCATATTGATGAAATAATCCATAACATCGTCGGCCGCTTTTCGCGATGCCACCGCAACCAACAAATCACCGTCGCCCACGGTTTCCTTCATTCTTCGGACTGAACCGGACAAAAGCGCCTTTTTCACGCCCTTGAACTTTCCGATTCTTTCCTCTATTTGCCTTATGTCGTGCAAAACATAGCCGAGGGGAAATCTCCCGCTGCCTCCTTTCAAAAAACCGATTGCCATTAAAATATTCTGCTCGCTTCTTTGCCCGAATCCCTCAAGTTTTCGAATTTTTTTCGCTTTGGCGGCCCTTTCCAGGTCTTTGACGTTTCTGATGTTCAGTTCTTTATATAATCTAAGGATACTTTTCGGGCCCATCCCCTCCACCGCGGTTAATTCGTCAATTTTCACCGGAACTTTCTTTTTCAGTTTTTCCAGATCTTTAACTTTTCCGGTTTTCAACAATTCCTCGATTCTTTCGGCAATGCCCCTGCCTATCGAGGGTATTTCTTGAAGTGCCTTAATCCCGCCTTTTTTGTATATTTCGGAAACACTGACTTCTTGCGCCTCAACGCTTGTCGCCGCCTTTTCATAGGCTCGCGGTTTGAACGGAATATCGTCCATGGCCAAATACTCGGAAATGCTGTATAAAGTATGGGCAATTTCTTGATTAGTCATCATGGCCTTATTTTAAAATAAAATTTAACTACTTTGCTTTTATTGCTTCGTTTAATTCTTCAACCAACTTATCGGTATCGACTCCGTGCGCTTTTGCGCCCTCTTCAAGATTTTCGAAGCTTGCCGCAGCGCAGCCAAAACAGTGAAATCCGTATTTCAGAAAAACCTCCACTGTTTGCGAGTATTTTTGAAGAATTTCTTCAATTTTCATTTCTTTGGTTATTTTTTCTTTTGTCATAATTATATTCCTATTTTCTTAAAAATCTTAAACTATGATCACCGTGTTTTTTAACATCTTTAACAATAAACAAAGGAAGTAAACCTCCAAGCATGGCAATAAATCCGGTAATAAAGAAAACGATGTTAAAACCAAATTTTATGGCCAAAATTCCTCCCATTATTCCGGTAACTCCGCTGCCGAGACCCAGAGCCGTACTTTCCATGCTCCATTCGAAAGCCTCCTTGCCTTTATCGATATGACGGGTAAATATTGCGGGCCAAGCAGGAATAGCCATTGCCATCCCAATTGCGTAAACCCCTTCCAATAAATAAATATGCCAAGGCAAGGAACTTAAACTATAACAAAATTGAACGCAAGCAACAATAAGGTAACCGATTATTAAAAACCATAAATCATCTCTTTCTCCTTTGTTCTTGTCCAAAAACTTACCGATGGGTATCTGTAAAATTGATTTAAATATCCAATAAATACCCGCCGCAAATCCGATTACTTCCACTGTTCCGCCGCTGATTTGTCCGGTGATGAATACCGCGAAAATCGGAGTAATCAAACCGAGTGCGGAAAGAAAGACAAAATCGGTTCCGATAAGAGTCTTGATTATTTTGTTTGTTTTTTCCTTGCTCATAATATATTGCGGGAAGTTAAAATTAAGATTTAATTATCCCTGAATAAATCATTGAAAATTTTACTGGTTTTTTCCAAAAGTGTATCTTCTTCTTTTTCCACGTCGCTGATAAAAATCTTTTTTGAGAATTTTATCAACAAATATACGGTGGAAAAAGAGATTACGGCAATTATCGCAAAAATAACAATGGTTAAACCGAATGCAATAGTTGTGGTGATTCTCCCGACTGCGCTGTATCCCAGGCCAAAGACATATCCCAAACTCATCATCACAAAAACCCAGATAATCGCCGCCAAAAAGGTTATCGGCAATATTTTTTTCCACTTCATTTTCAGGCTTCCGGCAATCATCAAAACATACATACTGAATCCATAAGTGATTCTGGTCAGAAAAATGGTTTTAATGCTGTGTTTTTTGAAATAATGCTCTATTTTCTCTATCAATCTTCGGGTCAGATGCATGCGCTTGCCCCATTTGTCCAAGATTTTATAACCGCCGGCCCTTCCGATTAAATACCACATCAAACCATTGAGAAAATATCCTGAGAGTAAAACCGTAAGCAAGCCCGAAAAATTGAAATATCCGAACTTATAAAGCACCCCCGAAAGAAGCATAATAAAGGTACCTTCAAACAGGGCGCCCAAAAAAGCGAAAATATAGCGGTGTTCATACAGAAGATTTACGATTGAGTTTGTGGAAACGATTTCCATGGATTTTTAAAATAATACTTCTTGCCCTCCCCGAGTTTTCGGTCTTTCTTCGTTTTCGCCGAATATATTTATTTTACCGAATTCGCCGTCATATCCCGGAGCAACGGAAATTCTTCCCTGTCTTACTCTTTCTACGCCTTCGGCGATTTCCGGTATGCTTGCTGCGGCAATTTCGTCCTTTTTCGCGTTCAAAAGCACGTTGAATTCGCTGCCTAGCGCCCGAATCAGATTTTTGTATTGTTCGCGTACGCCTTTCGTGCCCACGCCAATGCCCAAAACATCGGCAATTATTTCTTCAAGAGGAATCATGCGCTCGAAAGGAATGAATTTTTCCGGCTTTCTTCCTTTTTCGCAATTAGACAGTTGAAAAACGCGGTTCAATACTCCGATAGTCAAAGGTTTTCCGCAACGGGGGCAAAGATTATTGTATTTTTTCGATTCTTCGGGTTCGAAACAGATTCCGCAATTTCTGTGGCCGTCCCAATGGTATTTTCCTTCTTCGGGGAAAAACTCGATGGTTTTAGCCAAACGCAGTTTATCGGATTTGCCTCTTTCCTCTAAAAGTGCCTTGGGGCTTGCGTTTTTTATCGCCTCTTTGATTAAGTCGTAATTTATTTCCTCGCCTTCGAAAACATTCACTTCTCTGCCGATTTTTGCCGGACTGTGCGCATCGGAATTGGAAATCAATGCAACATTGTCCAGCGCGGACAAGCGCCAGTTCATTTCCGGGTCGGAAGAAAGACCCGTTTCAAGGGCATAAATATTTTTTGTGTATTCCTCAAAGCATTCTTCAATGGTGTCGAATCCGGAGAAAGAACCGAAAATTGAAAACCAGGGAGTCCAGGCATGCGCGGGAATAACCATGCAATCGGGACAAAGATTGAAAACGATTTTCGCCAACTCTTTGCAATCCAAGCCCAAAATCGGCCGTCCGTCCGATTTTAAATTGCCGATCCAGCCCAGTTGGGTATTTATTTTCTCTACCGCCTCAAACGACGGGGCAAAAACCAGATTGTGGACTTTACGGGTTTTTCCGTTCTTGGAATAAATACTCGATATTTCGGTAGTCAGCATAAACCTGGTCTCTGATTGATGATTATTGTCTCCGTTAAGAAAAAATCCATTACCATTCTTGACTTTTGTTTTCTGGTTTTTAAACTTATACAGCCCGTTTTCCGCGGGTTCGAGTTTTTCTTTCAGTTCTCTCAGCCATAACGGATGAGTGAAGTCGCCGGTTCCCAAAACATTCACGCCCTTTATTTTCGCCCACTTATTCAGATTATCGATATCCGTTTCTTTGGATGTGGCGCGGGAATATTTCGAATGAATATGAAAATCGCCAATAAATTGCATAAATTTAATTTTTCAGCAGAGCCAAGCCCAGCCAAAACATTATTGTGCCGGACTGAAGCGTCCAGAAAAAATGGTCGCTCAAGCCGATAGCCAGAAATCCGACAAAAAGAAAAATCATCGGCCCGATAACTTCAGAAATTTCTTTTGGTTTTATCGGTTTTATCGCTTTAATTATTTTCAGCAGCACAAAAACAACAAAAAACAGGGCGCCCAAAATTCCGATCTCGGTCGCAATCAACAGATAAATATTGTGCGCGGGCTGGTAAATCCATTCGGGGATTTCCCTGGTGCTCTCGCCAGCCGATTCGAGTGTTTTGTTCGCGGCGCGGATAAATGCCTGAAAATTGGCCGTATGCGAATAATTCACGAAGTCGCCGATGCCGATTCCGGTCAAAGGTTTTTCTTTAATCATCAAAACCGCCATTTTGTCGTAAAAAAACCTCAAATCAATCGCTTCTTCCTGTAGGGATATTCCCACGAAGCGGGTTTTGAAATACGGCAAAACGAAAAGGGCGGAAGCAACGGAAAAAACCACAAAAAACAAGGACAGAATCATCAGTCTTTTTCCGTGCTGCAATCTTTCTTCGCTATGGTAAAACGCGCGCAACTGGAAAAAACGGAAAAGTAAAAAGGCAAGACTCACAAAAATAAAAGTCAGCACAACTTCGCGGGAAAAAGTCAGAAAAAGGGCAAATACGCACAGCATGCAACATATAACATACAACAATTGACTCTTCTTGCTTTTGAATGCATTAGAAAGCCACAGAGTATAGAAAGAAAAAACCGCAAACAATAAAAATGCAGCCAAAACATTGGGATGCGGAAAGCTTCCGTAGGCGCGCATTACTTTTTCGCCGCCCGAAACAAAGGTTGCTACGCCAGGAGCTCCGGGAGCATATGTTCCGGCTTCGATAAACTTCAGGCCAAGACTCGATTGTTTGAAAAACTGGGCAATTGCCAAAATTGCCTGAAAAACCCCGCCAAACACGAAAACCTTATAAATACCTGCAATTTTAACGCTTTCTTTCCTATACATTATATATACATACAGCAAAACGAACTCCAAAAGCTTCAAAAAGCGGAAAATACCCACATTTTTGTCGCTTCCGGCAAAAACAGAGATTCCCGCAACCAGCAGAAATAAAAGCAAAAAAATGTCCGATTTTTTAAAGCGCAAACCCTTAAGTTTGGTATTAACAACCGCTAAAACAAAAACACCAACCAATAATAGGTCGGTTAAATAAAAAAATATGGAATTCCAGTCGCTCCCCTGCCAGGAAACTATTGCCCGCAATTGTAAAGGAATTAAAAGAAGAAAAAGATAAAACAGGATTTTTTCCCCCGTACCACAGAAATGTTTATAAAGATTTTCTAATTTCATAATATTTCTTCAGTCTTTTTGTAACAGACTCACGACCCTTGGTTTGTTTAAAAAATTTTTCTCTCCTCTGAGCATCTTCTTTTTCTAGACATGCTTCATAATAAATTAATTTGAATGGGATTCTTGATTTTGTTGAAAAATTTTTTCCATCATTATGTTCTTCAAATCTTTTTCTTAAATCGCTAGTATAACCTACATACCTTTTTCCGTCTTTAAGGCTCTCTAAAATATAAACATAATAAAATTTAAAAGCTGTGGTACGGGGCATAGATATATTCTATCACAAATAAAAAACAAGCGGCAAAACACTTGTTTATAATTTCTAATTACTCTAAATAAATCCCAATGACTAAAATTCCAATACGAGTCTTAGGTCAATTAAGTTGATTAGAAATTAGGTTAATTTTGTAATTATTTCAATCTTGTACTGCCCTTGATGCGCGTACTGCCCTTGATGCGCAAGGGCTGACCGCTATTGGGAGTGGCAGTAGAACAAATTATGAATTTCCAGTTCGGCGTATTTCCGGAATCAGTACCGTCATTTACGGTTATGGTTATACCCGAAGCGCTTTGGTCTTTAACATCAACACTATACACTGTAAATGTTCCTGCTCCTGACCAGGTGCGGGCCGTACCGGTTACAGTGGAACGGATGACAATTGCGTCAGCAACATCGGAACAGCCTGAACCGCTGGTATCGAATGAAACCGACCCGGCATTAGAAAATGTTCCGCCCAAAGTTAAATCACCTGTACCCTGATTTGACCATTCCTTATCCGTACCCGCAGCAACAGATACTGCGGTTCCGCCGGCTGCTGCTTCTGCGCTGACATTGTAATTGCCCTGAATGAATTCTCCGTCAGTAACGGTCAGGGTATTTCTGACAACTAAACTGGTGGCCAGAGTTACATTATCATTGGCATCGGTTCCGGTTTTGTTGATGGTTAGGTTATAGGGCTCACAGTTCGTAGAACAGGTTAACGTCGTTGAGTTTGTGTCTCCGAAATTTAATGTTCCGGTTTGAGCGCTTAAACTGGCACCGGCGCCCATAGTAAAATTTTCCCAAATCCCGAATTCATAAGAAGAAAGCCCAAGAGTATGGGTGCCCGCGGCCAAAGTAAAGCTGTTTGATGCACCAACATCACCCCCTAAATTAAATGTGTAGGTTGCCCCATCTGAAGTATTGCCGATTTGAAAATCATAAAATTTAGTAGTTCCTGCGCCGCCAAGAGTAGCTGTACCGCTGGAAGAATAAACCTTAGTGGTTCCCGAGGTTTGGGTGAAGACGGTTCCTGTCGGAACAGCAATTCCGCCGGTGCTGGCTGCGCCGCCGCCAACGGATAAATTATAGGTACTCATATCCAAAGTATGCACGCCGGAAGAACCGGCAATTAAAGACACTGAACCTGATGCCTCTATTTCTCCGGCCGCAGTATAAGAAAATGTACCGGTGTCCGTAGACAAACCGACATTAAGATTATTATAATGGCTTGCGCCGTTTAAAGCACCTACAGTGGTAGCCGATGTTCCTTCATAAGTAACTGTACTTGTAGAGCAGGTAAAAGTACCTGAGTTAGTAAAAGCCGTGCCTGAACCGGAAAGAGTAAGAGTATATGTACCGGCAGCATTTAATGTGTCGCCACCGGTGATATTTATAGATGTTGCCTTAACCGAAGAACCCAAAGAAATTGTTCCCCCGCCGTCGATTATCACTGTGCCCATATCCGATTTAGCGGCATTATTATCTGTCCAGGTTTTGGTTACGCCGTCGAAAGTAAAGGTGCTCGAGTTTTTGGTATAACTGCCGTTAGCGCTCAAAGTTAAATTGCCGGCTAAATTGATATTTTTCAAACCATGTAATGTCCCCCCGGAAATAGCCAGATTACCGTTAACATCAAAAGGCGTGGAATTACCATTTATATCAAAGTGGGCGGAATAAGAACCAGTGGCGGTGGAATCTTCTCCAAATTGCACATTGTTAAAAGTAACCGTAGAACCCTGAGATTCAGAAACCACCTCCATGGCACTATCGGATGCAGTAAAGAAAATAGTTGAAGTACCGGCAGTAAATACCGAGTCATTGTTCCAACTCCCTGATATTGATGCATAATTATTTGTTCCGGTCATATCAAAAGTGCCGTCAATTTCAATATCGTGGGTTTCTACATAAGAGCTTCCGCCGGAATTGGGCTGATAGGTATTTCCCGGCAATATATACAATTCCGCGGACTCGCAACCGGAAACATAGCAGGTTTGTAAACTCGTGTTGCTGGCTTCAAAAAACACATCCTCGTCAGAAGAAACGGAATTGTCATAAGCTGCCAAATTGGCATTGGTAATGGTTTGACTGCCGTCGGTATGTCCGATATTTAAATGATTTTCATACAAAACTACACCGGTCAAGCTGCTCCCGGAAACCCACTTGGTTACTGCCGCTGCTTCATTAATATCATTTACCCCGTCTTTAAAAATCGTAATCGGATTGCCGGCTGAAGGAGCGGTGCTTGCCAAAGTAATTGACCAAGAACCGCCGGAAATGTTTCCGCTGGCAGAATCTAATGTTCCGTTAACCGCGGCTTTAATACAGCCGGTGCAATCGCTGCAATTGGTTGACTGGTCATTTTGCTTGCAAGTGCCGGAAATCGTGGAGGGAACCGTCACTAACCGAACCTCGTCAATCGGGATATTATTATCGCATTGGTCGCTTGTTAAAGCGGGAGTAGCGCCGCAATACACGCCCGCCTTTCCTGTTCTCGTCAAAGGACTTGAGGAATCGGTCGCAGTAGCCAAAACAGTAGAAGTTGAGACATTGGTAAGTGTTATGGTCGGGTTATCGCCGCTGTAATCAATGCTGCACTTTAATTGGGCCCCGGAGGCGATGGTCCGATCGATATTTTCCACCAATACCGAACCTACGCCGCCCTTAACCTTGATAATAACCGCGTCGGGCGTAGAATCATCTTGCGTTTCACAACCATAATAATTGTTGGCGTCTATATAATTAACCAATGCGCCAATTGAGTCGGTTGTTCCCACGGTTCCGGTATCGTACCAGTAATAATCTACATAATATACATTAGTGGAAGGAGCAGGGGTCATGGTATAACCGATTCCTACGGCTGCATCTCCGCTGGAAGCGCACCTTGTATTTGTGTTTGCTCCGGAGTTTATGGTTATGGCGGGGGATCCGTAGAGCGTTATCATCGAACTCCAAGACGTGCCGACAGTAATGGCTGTTGAATTGGTAAGTTCTACTGTGGGATTGCTTGTACACACTTCTTGAAATTCCGTAGTGTCATCCGCCGCAATCTGCCATTGTCTTTGCTCTGCAAAGACCGCGGATTGACGCTGATTTTGCCCTTCGGGATAAGCTGATTCACGCTGATAAAGCTCTAACGGGCCGATGAGGTAAAAGTAGGGGCTGATATCCGGCGCGTCAAAAGTGTAAACAATTTCTTTGCTTTCTCCTTTTTTAATTTCACTGTTCCAGGTAATTGTTTTTGTATAATTGTCCATAAGCGGCTCTTCTTTGGCGCCTGTTTTTTCTTCAATCACAAAAGTCATGGGCACGGTTTCAACAATTTCTCCTTCAAAATCCTGATTCGCTTTGATTTTGATTTTCATTTCATATTTTGCCGGAGGATAAATTCTGGTCGGCCCGATTCTTTCTATGTCAAACTCCACAGACTGCCGAACTTCGAAATAATCGCTTATTTCGTAACCATTGCCGAGGTTAGTCAGTTTCATTGTATATTTTCCCGGACCGTTAACCTGATAATGGGCAAAATAATCCGGCACATCGGTCACATTATCCCCCCTGCACCTTCCACTATATTTAATCCCCCCGTTTTCGGTCGTCAGTTCCGTTTCTGATTTTGATTTTTGATTTTTGATTTTTAATTTTAATTTCGCATCACATATTGTATGTCCGTCATCTTTCAAAACTGCCATCTGCAAATAAACGGTTTCGCCCGGCAAGTAGATTGATTTATTGGTATTAATTGCCAAAACGCCCCACCTAAAATCCTGCTCTTGGGTATAGGTGTTTTCGCCATCATTTACTGCCAGCTCTATTTTATATTTTCCCGGCCGTAGCTCCTGCTGAAATCTGGAATGGTCCAACTCTACGCTGATTTTTCCGCCCGAATTTTTGATTTGCGGGTTTAAGCCGTCAACCTTTTTGCCGTCGGCATTTAAAATTTTTACCGCGGCGGTCAATTCCCTGTTTTTGCCGCCGAAAAGATGGATAACATTATTAAAAAACCGGACAAAAATATTTGTCTGGTTTTTGTAAACAAAAACAAATCGCGGAATTTCATCCGGCTGAAAAACGTTTTGCGCGGAAACAACTTTAATAGCCGAACCGCCGGAAAAAGAATTAATAATCAGGCCGATGAGAAAGACGGCAACAATCAATGCTAAAATTACCCCCACAATTATTGGCAGGCGCTTCTTTGATATTTTTATTTTATTTATCAGATTACTCATATCTCACACATTACTGCACACAACACACAACATATAACATGTAACATTTATTGCTTTTCCTTTAGTGATTCTATTGTTTTCCAAAGCATAGCGCCGATTTCTTCTGCCAGCTTTATTATTTTTTGATAATCCGTTTCGTTTAAATAATTTTCCTTTAATGAAAAATGTAATAAATATTTGGTTTCTTTTAATGAACCGTATGAGGTTTCCAGAAAATTAATGTTAACTCTTGGCTTTATACGCGCAAAACCTTCAACGTAATTCAACATTACGGAAAGCGATGCTCTTCTCATCTGACTAGTTACGCCATATGTTTCTTCTTTAGGAAAACCCTTGCTTGCTCCGTAGACGAGATGAACAAACTCGTCTATTTTTATTTTTAATTTATCGTGAAACTTTTCCATTTTGTTATATGTTGTGTGTTATATGTTATATGTTGCGTGATTTTATCTTCCGAGATTGTATAGCCGCTGGATTTCCGCGGGCTCGAGTGCGCGGTTATAAATACGGACTTCATCCATTTTACCACCATAATAAAGACTATATTGATTTCTTGCGATATATACATCATTATTGACATCGGAATTTTTATCTCCTTCTCCGTTGGTTCGAAAATTGGTCTTATCAACTCCATCGACATAAAGATGAATATTGCTTGCCGAGCTTGAACCATCCCAAGTTACTGCTATGTGCTGCCACTTGCCCGCCACTACGTCACCGTATGCCGTGCCCGTATCTAAATCGGTGGTTACATAATCTTTAGCAAATTTCAATTCTATTAAATTACTCGAGAAGCTCAACCAAAAACTCCACCAACCGCTACTGTTGTTGCCTTTATCGACTATCGTGTATTGATCATCGTTGGTTGCGGTTGGATAAACCCAGGCACTAATCGACATTCCGCCACCGCCCTTGGTTTCAATATCGTCTAAAGATGTGGGCGACAGCAATGCTATCCCATCATCGCTCCCATCAAAACTCAATGCTTGGCCGACTTTGCCGATGGTTTTAGTTGCGCCGGTAATTGTGCCGTTATTTCCTTGCCCGCTTCTGTCCACGGCTTCATTGCCATTTATATCCGTACCATTAAATGACCAAAGTCCGACTAATCCGTCAGTAAGTTGATTATTCTGTGAAGCATTGATTTTTGCGAAAAGCGCTTCATCCGCGCCAATGTCCCATGGCACGCCTCGGTTCTGGCGGTCAATGTCTGTGGAAAAAAGACCGGAACCGGGATTGCTAACTCCATAATCCCTTGCTCCGGTATCAGCCGGAGAAAGATGGTAATCATTGGCTCCAGAGTTAACAAAACTGAAAGTCTGATTAATTCTATTGCCCGCACCACCCCAATCATCAGCAGTGGCGTCATCAGAAGCGGAATAAGTCACCGAATTCCAGGTGCCACCAAACGCTGCTCCAGACGCAGAATATCCTAAGCAATTTTTAATTATTCCTGTTCCAGCACTTATACGGGTATATGCCCTTGTAGTACCATAATTTATGGCAGTATTGTTATAGAGATAGAGAGTTGCATCTGCATCATCAAGATAAAACGTCCCCACGCTTCCATAATTAGAATTCATTATGCCTATTGAATTCCATATTTTTACCGTAAGCGCACCAACGCCATAAACCGTATAAACACTAACATTGAGATCTCCCGAATTAGTAATTTCTCCATAGCAATTTGAAATATAAATTTCACCAGGACCGGTAGAGTTGTAAATAAGGTAGGGATTCGATGTCCAAGTCGTAACTGCCATCCGTGTCGATAAACCATCTATCCGTACATTTTCCTCGCTAATTGTAATATTGTTTGTCCGCATATAGCCGGTTCCCCACTTTCCGTTATGCCGCGCTGAAGCGGTTGTATAGATTTTGATATAGCGCGTAGCATCGGTTGTCCAGCCACTAATAATAACCGTTGTGGTGTCGGGTGAATTCCACGTTCCGTCGATTTTTGCAACTGCGGTCATATTCAAGCAGGTTAAATCTCCATTGCTGCAGCTGTGATTGGCAAAATCAATTCCTCCGTAATTTGCTTCCCAGTCGTATAAAGAGTTATAGCAGGGAGAATAGCCGGTACAATCTTCCCTTACATAACTGATTGTGGCATTTGCGGGTAAGTCGTCGGGAACAAGACCGAGTTGATTAATGCCCATTTTCGGACTAGATAATTTATAAAGCCGGCCAACTTCGCTTTCGGAAAGTGCGCGGTTATAGATACGGACTTCGTCCATCCTACCGGTACTATTAAGTGAATAAATATTAGATATACCCATTAAAAAATCGCTGGAGTTAATATCATTAGTTGCCGGAATTGTGCCAGAAAAGCTAGTCGTTACTTGTGCCCCATTAATATAAAGTTTCAATTTGGTGGCATTGTCAGCCTGACCGCCATCAAAAACCATCGTCACATAAAACCAACCCGTGCCACTATAACTATAAGATCCATAGGGACCAGAGCCATTGCCCAGGTTTGTGTAGAGTGTTGTTGCATTAAGATTTATCCCTGTTATATTATTCCCATTCGGAGCTTTTTCTATGGTTAAAACATGGGCACTCGAACTACGATAAAACCACGCTGTAATTGTTAATTGCGAAACTCCATCAATTTCATTAATATCCCCAGCATTAACATATTCCCCATCACCATCAAATTTTATTGATTTACCAATTTGACCGTCTACCCAATCCGCCTCTTCTCCATTAACCAATGTCCCATGATTCCCTTTTCCGCTTTTATCATAAGCAATATTTCCCGCACTCTCGTTAAAATCCCAATAACCGACGAGACCGGTATTTATTACTGGCCTAATAATAATTCCTGCCCTTGCATTAAGAGCAAAGGATGTACCGAGAAATATGAGAATGATGAATAATATTTTGCGCATGGACAGTTTAAATTTAATCTCTAAATCCTAAATTCCAATCTCTAAACAAGTTCAAAACTCAAATTTCAAAATTCAAAAGTGTTTACTTTTTGCTTTTTTCAACTATTGAGCCGAGAATTTTCATTAACTCGGTAGTTTCTTTTAAAAGATATTCTTGTTCCGATAATTGATTTTTACTCGGCTCGGAAAGACGCAACCAGTAAATGGTCTCTTTGGCTTCTTTGCGAGAAATTTTCACGCGCATCAGAAAATCTTTTCTGCTAAATGCTTCATTGGCTTCTATGAAATTTGCTCCTATTGAACCACTTGAACGAATTCCTTGTTTTGCAATTTCCAGATTCGCAACGCTGCGTGGCAAATTCTTAAAATACTGTATTGCTCTTTTGGCAAATTTAAATGTTCTTTCTTCTAAATCGTATGGTTTTTTGTTTTGAGATTCGTTCATTTTTTGGTATTAGAGATTATTTAGAAATTAGGGCTTAGAGATTAGAGATTATTGTTGGAACTTCCAGGTTCCAACAATCTCTGCTACCAAACTATCTATTTCTTTGGTTGCCGTAATTTGATAAAGGTAACCGTTTTTGACAAACCAGATTTCACGAGTTTCACCCAAAGACGCTTCTGAGCTGAAAAATAACAATGCCGGAATGCCGTTTTTTAAAACCCTGTTTTCAGCGCTTTCTATTTTCATATCGGGTAAATCCTGTGAAATTCTTTCCTTGGTCAATGGTCCTGGCTCGTCAAACGGAGAAATAAAAATCTGAAAACCGCCCTTGCCACCTTTTTGCTGAATCAGAATTGTGTCGCTGCCCTCTCCTTCCCTGAACTTTGTGGCCGTGAAATCTTTCGGATACTGAAAAGAAAACTTGTATTGCGAATCGGTATAAACATTATTCTTTTCATCTTCTTCGCTGGGAGTAAGAGTATAGGTGTTTTGGATGCTATCTGATACTGATGGATATTCATTGATACTTTCCTCTTTGTTGGAAGGGGATTTTTTATTTACT
>Ga0315282_10003885_pt1 | contig 26507 bp, 22 predicted proteins | sample YL17G07_20_MG_FD_203693 | JGI IMG/M metagenome (GOLD analysis project Ga0315282, IMG submission 203693) | Sediment microbial communities from Yellowstone Lake, YNP, Wyoming, USA - YL17G07_20 | ecosystem: Environmental > Aquatic > Freshwater > Lake > Sediment | place: USA: Wyoming | collected... | reverse complement strand
CCGTAATGCCGCTGCCGTCTTGGGGAAATATCCGGCAGCCGCACCGCTCAAGTTTTTCTTTGCAATCCTTCATTTCGTCCGCAAAGGCGATACGGTCGGAGCCGGTGATGGCCTGCCCGCTCCAGGCAAGGTATTGCGCGATCGCACTCATGCCCGAGCCCATTATTCCGGCAAAATGCAGCGATGAAAAATTTCGTCCGTCAATCGATACGGGCAAACATTCCCTCCGGCGTGTCGCCGAAAAGCGAGATAACGTCGGCGATTTTCATGCCAACGCCGCCGTGCAATAAGGGCGTACGCCTTCCGATGTTCGTTACGGGTACCGTGGATGTAAAGATACCGTTCAAAGGGTTCGATGCCGGGTTTCCGATTCATGCCGAGAGGAAGAATTCAGGTAGGCTGGAATTTTAAAATCCCGACGGATCCCGTGCCTTCACGCCTTATAACACGGGAATTCTGGGGACACAATACTAATCTTCATTGACCGGTTAGTCTAGGAAGGGGGATGCCTTTAAGGTAAGGGGTCATCGGTGAGGGGTCATGGGTAAGGGGGCCGGCCTGCCATTATGGAATTTAATGATTCTCCATAATGGTGGACGCCCTTTACTTTTACCGTTTATGGATAAGGGGATTTATGTTATCTATTTAACATGGCCGGCAGATCACGAATGGACGCACCGGGGGCTTTTAGAGAAAAAAAATTATTGGGGATGGAATATGGACGAGATAGACTTTAAAGGGAAGATCGTCCTTGTGGTGGGGGCGCATCCTGACGACAACGACTTTGGGGCAGGCGCCACGGTGGCCAAAGCCGCCATAGAGGGGGCAGAAGTCATATACCTCATCGCCACTACAGGTCAGAGGGGAAGCTCTGAAGAGACCATGACCCCTGAGAGACTCTCGGATATCAGAAAGAAGGAGCAGGAAGATGCGGCCAGGGTCCTGGGTGTGCGCGAGGTACATTTCCTAAATTATGTGGATGGGGAACTGATTCCGGACATCCGACTTAAAGAACAGGTTGTGATCCATATAAGGCGATTCAGGCCGCACATGGTCTTCACGATGGATCCCAGTTTCTTTTACTTCAAAGACTTCGGTTTCGTGAACCATTCCGACCACCGGGCCATAGGGGAGGCCACCCTGGACGCATGCTATCCGCTGGCCCGCGACCTTCTGTCCTTTCCCGAGCACCCCAAGGCCGGCTTAAATCCCCACAAGGTCAAGGAAATCCTCCTCCACAGCTTCGTTCCGGAGAATGCCAATTTCTTTGTGGACGTGACGGATACCTATGATATCAAAATCAGGGCCCTCTCCCTTCACAAATCACAGGTATCTGACATGCCGAAGCTTGAAAAGAGGATAAGGGACCGTGCCGAGGCTGCGGGCAGGTTGGCCGGATGCCGATTCGCAGAGGCCTTCGTGCGCCTCCACTTGCCTGAGTAGGCAGAGGGATCCGGCATAAGTGGCTCAGTAAATGAGGTCAAGTGCGGCTTGAATTAAAAGTAATTATGAAAAAGCCAATGGATCCATTTTCAATTCGGAAGGCCATACGGCATCTGAAATCCTCAGACAAAGTCCTTGCCGCCTTGATCCAGAAACACGGCCCATGCACAATTGCTCCGGCGCTGGAGAATCCCTTTCATGCTCTGGCCTCTTCCATCATCAGTCAACAGCTTTCAGCGCGTGCGGCCAGAGCGATAAAGGGCCGGCTTTTCGCTTTGCTCGGGGCTGAGCAATTCTTTCCGGAGAATATCTTGAAATCGTCTGCAAAAAGTTTTAGAGCGGCGGGATTATCCCGCGCCAAAATAGAGTACATTCGAGGGTTCGCCGTAGCCGTTCGCAAGGGCGATTTTGACTTTGCCTCGATCGTCCAATGCGAAGATGAAGAGGTCATTAATAAGCTCATACCGTTTCCAGGGATCGGAAGATGGACAGCGGAGATGTTTCTTATATTTGGGCTCGGAAGGCCGGATGTCCTGTCGGTATATGATGCGGGGATTAAAAAAGCATTGAAGCTGGCGTATCATCTCCGGCAAATGCCTTCGGCCGCGGAAATGATATCGATCGGCGAACCCTGGAGGCCGTACCGGAGTGTGGCGAGCTGGTACCTCTGGCGGGTGGTTGACTAGTTTCTATATCCGAGTCAGCGAAAAAAATGGGCGGACGAAGGGGCGGATAATCAGTCCTGCGCTTTTTCTCCTTCCAGGTCATAAGACCAGCAAAGAAGTCCGCCGTCCACGTTCTCGACCTTTGTAAAACCATGGTGTTTTAATTTTAAACTGGCCTTGTAGGAGCGGAGGCCGGAATGGCAGTGGACGGCGATTTCTTTATTTTTGTCCAGCTCACCCAGGCGTTTTTCTAGCTCATCCAGGGGGATCCACTGGGAGCGGGGAATCCGCTTCTCTTTGACTTCCTTCTCCTCCCGCACATCCAGTACCACGAAATGGTCCCCGGAGGCCGCCCTTTTTTCTTTCAGTTCAGCGGCGGAAAGCCAGCCCAGCGTTCCTTCTATTTTGTTCATTAAAACGCAGGCCGCCACAATCACCGGGGAGAGGACAGGACTGAAGGGGGGGGAGTAAGCCAGGTCCGCCTCGGCCAGCTGCGAGCAGGTCATTTTGGCCTGTAAAGCCATGGCGACCGTATCGATAAATTTATCCGAAGGACCCTCCCCAACCGCTTGGGCACCCAGGATTCTTCCCGTTTTGCGGGAGGCAATGACCTTAAGGACCGATTCTTTTCCCCCCGGCAAGACATGGGCGCGGCCGTATCCGCGGACGATGGCTTGAATCGGCTCCAGGCCTTCCATTTTGGCTTCCCTCATGTTGAGGCCGGTTTTGGCCACGTGAAAGTCGAAGGCCTTGAAGATGCCCGTTCCCAGAACTCCCGGAAAAGTCTCATGGCCGCCGCAAACGTTGATCCCGGCCACTCTCCCCTGCTTGTTGGCCGTTGAGCCCAAAGGAATCCACACTCTTTTCCCCGTTACCCGATGCGTCGTCTCGGCGCAGTCACCGGCCGCATAGACTCCTTCGGCGCTGGTTTCCATGCGCTCGTTTACCCAGATGGCTCCGGTCTCGCCGATTTTCAACCCGGCTTTGCGCGCCAATTCCACCCGCGGGCGGATTCCCAGGCTGAGGATAACCACATCGGCCGGAAGCTCCCGTTTCTGCGTCTGGACCCGGGTGACCTTTCCGTTTTGCCCGGTCAGCCCCCGCAGGCCTTCCGACGTTAGAATGACAAGGCCTTTCTTCTCCAGATATTGCCGCAATACCGCGGCCATATCCTCATCAAAGAGGGTGGCAATTTGGGGGGCCAGCTCGACGATGGTCACCTTCTTACCGAGTTGGCTCAAAGCTTCGGCCATCTCCAGGCCGATGTACCCTCCGCCGACGACCACCACATTTTTCACGGCGGCCGACTGCACTTGCGGCAGGATCGCATCGGCGTCAAATATGGAGTGTAGAAAAAACACCTGGCCCAGGTCCATCCCTGAAATCTTGGGCCGGATGACCTCCGAACCCGTAGCCAGGACCAGCCGATCGAAGGTTCCCAGGAATGTTTGCCCGCTGTCGAGCTTTACGCCTGAAACCTGCCGCTTCTGAAGATCGATATTTTCGACGCGGTGGCGCTTCAAAACCTGGATCCCATCCAGGCCGAACTGCTCGGCGGTCCGGATGAGCAGTTTTTTTCTTTCCGGGATCTCTCCGCCGATGTAATAGGGCAAACCGCAGCCGGAATAGGAGACTTCGCCTTCCTCCTGGTAGATCACCACTTCCAAGTCTGGATTGCATCTTTTGGCTTTGGAGGCAACCTTGGGCCCGGCGGCTACTCCGCCGATGACGATCAATCGCTCCATCTTCACTCTTTTCCTCCTTCATGATTTTTTTCATCAAAGCACAATTCCAGGTTTTGTTCAAGGTCGGGAGCAGGAGGCGTGGGCCGTGAATTGACATTCATTCCGGGTTATAGTACATATAGCTCATCCAAAAACCAGTGTGGATCAACGGCTCCGTTGATCGGAAGGAGGAAAAGATGCAGCCGCGAGAACGTCTGGAGTTCGCGCCCATTGAGGGACGCCCGCCGCTCAAGCTTTCGGGGGACAACCGACTGATCATATGGCCCGTGCTCGCCCTCGAGCACTGGGACATTTCCCGGCCGATGGCCCGCGCCGTCATCCCGCCCCCCCAGGGACAGGTGGTGCTGCCGGACGTCCCGAACTGGAGCTGGCATGAGTACGGAATGCGCGTTGGCTTCTGGAGGCTCCGCCGCGTATTCGAACGGCTCGGGATCACGCCCACCGTCACGTTGAACGCGAGAGTCTGCCAATCCTATCCCCAGGTTGTGGAAGCCTGTTTGCAGAGCGGATGGGAGCTGAACGCCCACAGCTTCGAGCAGATCCCCATGCAGAAACTGGAGAACCAGCGCGAAGTGATCCAGCGCACGCTGGACGTCATCCAGGAATTTTCCGGCCGACGGCCGCGCGGGTGGTTCGGCCCGGGGCTCACGCAATCCTTCGAAACGATCGACTACCTGGCTGAGGCAGGAATCGAGTACATCGGCGACTGGGCAATCGACGACGAGCCGGTGACGCTCAAGACCACGTCACGGCCGATCGTGTCCTTACCGTACAACTTCGAGATCCACGACATCGTGATGATGGCGATCCAGTACCATGCCTCGGAGACCTGGTATACCCGGGCCATGGATCACTTCGAGTGCCTGTATCAGGAGTCGGCGGAGCGCCCCAAGGTGATGTCGTTGGCGTGCCATCCCTACCTTTCGGGCATGGCGCATCGCATCCAATACGTGGAGAGCGCTTACGAGGAGATTCTGAGCCGGCGCGGTGTCGTCGTGTGGGACGGAGCCAAGATCCTCGACTGGTATCTCAGTCAGCGTCCGATCCGTTGAATATTGTCGTACTGTTTCTCTGGAAGGGTAGGGGAGAGCCTCTTCTCCTCCTCATCGACATCGGTCAGGGGCCTCAACTATGGGTGGAATTCATCGCAAGCCTGGAGCGGGAGCCCATTCAATTTGCGCGAACCTATTGAGAGAATCGGAGCGGGTCGCTTCCCTCACCGATGATTTCGTTATGCGGATGGGATCATGAAGTACAACATTCTAGGCCGGACAGGCGTGCACGTTTCTCAACTGGGTTTCGGCTGTGGCAGCATCGGCGGCCTCCTGATGCGCGGCGACTATCCAACGATGCGCCAGGTCGTGGGCCGTGCGATCGAACTGGGCATTACTTACTTTGACACGGCCCCTCAGTATGGGAATGGACAATCCGAAGTGAATCTGGGTGCCGTCTTACGAGAGCTGGGGACTGACGTGCTCGTCGGGACCAAAGTGCGCCTGAAGGCCGAAGAGATGAGCCAGATCGGCGCTGCGGTCGCCCGATCCGTTGAGAGAAGCCTGAGACGGCTGGGCCGCCAGACCGTCGATCTGATTCAGTTGCACAACCACATCGGATTTCAACGGCAACCGGAGCGAGACCCGGACCGGGTAAGCCTCCATGACCTGGACGCGGTGAGGCAAGCATTTGAGACGCTTCAGCAGCAGGGCAAGGTTCGCTTTTGGGGGATCACCGGATTGGGTGAGACCGGAGCATTCCATGAGGCGGTGGCGGCCGGCGGATTCCATTCGATTCAAATCCCGTATAACTTGCTCAACCCGTCGGCGGGGACGACTGTGCCGCGGAATTTTCCGTTTCAGGATTATGGACGAATCATTGAACATGCTGCGCAGCAGGAAATGGGCGTGATCGCCATTCGCATCCTGGCCGGAGGTGCCCTGAGCGGAAGCACGGAGCGGCATCCGTTTGCTTCCAAGTCAGTCAACCCCATCGCGTCGGAGCCGGCATACCGCGATGATGTCGCCAAATCCCAGCGTTACACATTTCTGGTTGAAGCTGGGGTGGTGAGCAACCTGGTCGAAGCGGCGGTTCGCTTTGCGGTCAGCCAGCCGGGCCTATCGACAGCCTTACTGGGTATTTCCAGCCGAGACCAGCTTGAGCAGGCAGTCAAGTATGTTGAGCGCGGTCCTTTGTCTGTGGAGATTTTTGAAAACATCCCAGCCACTGGGTCCAATCCATAGGCGCAAGAGGCTGCTGAAAGGTGGTCCGAGCCCGACTCACCGAATTCGCCATTCCTCCACACCCCGGAGACATCGTCCTGGCCGGGTCCGGCCCTCTTATATTGTTTCTTTTTTTTCTTGACAAGGGATTTTCTCTCGCATAAAATTGAGAGTAAGTCTCAATTGCAATTCAAAGTCGTGGGAGACCCGAGGTGGATAGAAAAGCCAGCCCTCAATTCTTAGAATATATTAAACAGCGCGGACTGAAATGGACTCCTGAGAGGGAGAAGGTTCTGCAGGAGGCTTTTGCAATGGGGGGCCACTTTGAAGCCGATGAGCTCGCTTTTCGTCTACGGAAAAATGGAAGCCGCATCTCTAAAGCGACCGTCTACCGCACCCTGCCGCTATTGGTGAAAGCGGGCCTGCTGAACCGGGTGATTCACGGCGAAAAGCACCAGCATTTCGAACCGATCCATGAGCAGCGTCAGCACGATCACTTGATTTGTCTGAAATGCGGGAGAATAACTGAATTTCAAAATTGCGCTTTAAAGAAATTGGAGGAGGAGATCTGCCGGGAAAATGACTTCCAGCCGCAGAAATATCTGGTTGAAATCTTCGGCTACTGCCGAAAGTGCCAATGAACCGCCGTACCTATTTCAGCCGAATCCACCACGCAGGGCTTTGAGGCTGAAAATCGATCTTGAGTTCATATGATTATGCATGGTAAATCGCAACCTATCTTGACGGAAAAGAGCATGAAGAGGATTATCGCCCTTTTGTTGTTAGGGTGGGTCATCTTCTCCCTTGGTGTTTTGTATTTTCATCATCATGCGGATGGCCTGGTCCAAAAAGATTGTCCTTTATGCAGGCTGGGCTTCCAGTTTTCCTCGTTCCTCCTCGCGACTCTTTTTCAGATCTTTTTGTCGTGCTCTTCTTTTTTCTTGAGGCCTTCGCTTTATCTTTTCCCCCATCCTTTGATCCTGAGCAATTCCCTTCAGCCAAGAGCCCCCCCAGCTTTCTAAGCATCATTATCTCCCCACCGGAATCATTTGCCGCAGTAATGAATTTGGAAAGAATCTATTTTTTTCTCAGAGGTGAGGGCAGATCCATAAGTAAGGGGGGCTGAAGGCTGCCTCCTTCTTGATCCCTTTCCTTCTTTTTATGGAAGGGGTGAAAACATTTCTTTCAATCCTATTAACCAGGAGGTGAGGGTCTGTGAATACTATTCCGCGCGTGAAGGACATAGCATTATTCGCCATATTGGCCGCGAATATCGTATTCCTAAACTCATGTGATTCTATTTCCAAGGCGAATCCCATGAGTCCGTCGATCCATTTTGAGAGACAGGGCAATCTTATTATCATCCCTGAGGGATCGCCGCTGCGCCAAAAATTAAGATTCGAAACCGCGAAGGTGGAAACGATCGCACTCCAGCTTGCCGCGCCAGCCGTCGTCGAGGCCAACCCGGACCGGCACGCACGAGTTTGCCCGCCTCTGGCGGGCCGCATTGCTCACCTGAATGTTCGCCTGGGCGACCCGGTCCATCAGGGCCAACTGCTCGCAACTCTCCATTCTCCCGATTACATGGCGGTACAGAGCGATTACACGAAGGCCAAGAGCGCTCTCCAATTGGCCACGCGAAACTGGGATCGGCAGAGGGACTTGTTGGAGCACAAAATCGTGGCCAGGAAAGAGGTTGAGCAGGCGCAGAAAGAGCTGGAGGCGGCCCAAAGCGACTTGGAGAGCGTGACCGCGCGTCTCCGAACGTTCGGGCTCAACCCCGAAACCGACCGGCTCGGGCAGCCCCTGGAGATTCATTCTCCCATTACCGGTCAGGTGGTGGAGATCTCGGCGACAGCGGGGGAATTCCGCAACGATACCAACGCTCCGCTAATGGTCATTGCCGATCTGTCTACGGTCTGGCTGACCGCAAATGTCCAGGAAAAGGATATTCGGCATCTCGCCAAAGGGCAGCCGGTGATGGCGATCTCCTCGGGTTACCCCGACGAAGTTTTGCGCGGGGAGGTCTTGTTTGTGGGCGATTTGCTCGAACCGGAGACGCGCTCCATCAAGGTCCGGGTGGCGGTTAGCAATCCGGACCGTCGGTTCAAGCCGGGCATGTTCGCCACAGTCAAATTCGACGGGTTTCCGGGGAAGGAGGTGACGGTGCCCACAACCGCCGTGGTTCAAATCGCCGGGACCTCCTTTGTCTTCGAACAGGTCAAGCCGTGGACCCTTGCGCCCCGGGAGGTAGAGCCGGGTGCGCAGAGAAGTAATCGGATGGTCATCAAAAAAGGATTGATCCCCGGGGTCATGGTCCTGGCTCAGGAAGGGGTTTTATTCCAATGATCGAGCGGCTGGTTTCTTTTTGTCTCTGTCGCCGATGGCTGGTCCTATCCGGTTTCGGGCTACTTGCGGCCTACGGTTTCTATTCGTTGAAGCAACTGGCCATTGAGGCCTACCCCGACATCTCCGATACGCAGGCGCAAGTCATTACCCAGCACCCCGGACATGCCGCCGAGGAGATTGAGCAGCAGATCACCATCCCGCTGGAACGGGAGCTGCGGGGCATCCCCGGACTGCATGTCATGAGGTCCAAGAGCACCTTCGGTTTATCCCTGATTACGCTGGTCTTCCGTGACGGCGTAGAAGACTACTGGGCTCGCCAGCGCATCCGTGAACGGATTGCCAATGTGCATCTCCCCCCCGGGGCCGAGGCCGTTCTGGACCCGCTCACATCCGCCGTCGGAGAGATCTACCGCTATACGCTGGAATCAAATATGCGGGGACAGCGGAGTCTTAGGGAGTTGCAGGAATGGGTGGTAATCCCCCATTTAAAACAGGTCTTCGGGGTGGCCGATGTCAGTAACTTCGGCGGCGAGACCACCCAATTCCAGGTCTTCCTGGACCCGGCCAAACTCACAAAATACAACCTCCCCCTGAAGCAGGTGACCGACGCGATTCAGGCCAACAACGCCAATGCCGGCGGTAGTATCATTGTGCATGGACAGCAGGGATTGGTCGTCCGGGGCTTGGGGTTGATCCGCTCGCCGGAAGACCTCGGCCTTATCATCGTCACGCAAAAGGGCGGAACGCCGGTCTTCCTCCGCGATCTGGGCCAGGTGCAGATGGGGGTGCTCGAGCGGAAAGGCATCCTGGGCAAAGACGACAATGATGATTCGGTCTCCGGAATTGTACTGTTGCTGCGGGGAGAAAACCCGTCGCGGGTTTTGGAGGGGATCCATAAAATAATTGACGAGCTGAACGGCAAAATTCTTCCATCCGATGTAAAAATTGTTCCCTATCTGGACCGTACCATCTTGGTCGAGACGACGCTGGCCACCGTGTCCCGCACGCTACTGGAGGGGATGGGCCTCGTCGTGTTGATGCTGATCCTTTTCTTGGGCCATTTACGGGGGGCATTGCTGGTCGCCCTGACGATCCCCATTTCCCTTTTATTTGCCTTTATTATGATGCACCTGACCCATATCCCGGCCAACCTCCTTTCGCTGGGGGCGATTGACTTTGGGATCATTGTGAATGAAGCGGTTGTGATCACGGAAGTGATCTACCGTCGCCGCGAGCAGGCCCCGGGGGAGATGCTTTCGGAGGCGACCGCCCGCCAAGCCGTGCTGGAGGTGGCCAAGCCCATGTTTTTCGCTACCCTCATCATCATGACCGCCTACCTGCCGCTCTTCGCTTTCGAGCGGGTAGAGAGGAAGCTGTTCACGCCGATGTCTTTCAGCATCTGCTACGCCCTCAGCGGAGCGCTTCTTTTCGCCATGGTGGCGATTCCTCCCCTCGCCCATTGGGCCTTTCGTAAGCCCGGCCGGACATTTGTCAATCCGGTCATCGAGTGGCTGACCGCAAAATACGGCGCCTTCATGCAAGTCATCGTAGAGAGGCCTCGAAGGGCCTTGCTGCCCGGGGCCGTGATCGCCGCTTTGGCGATCGTGCTCGCGTTGACCGTCGGGCGTGAATTCCTGCCCTACATCGACGAAGGGAGCCTTTGGCTGCAAGTCCAGATGCCCCCTGGAATCTCCCTTCCCCAGGCGACGGAGATGACCCGGCAATTGCGCAAGGCGGTTCAGGAATTCTCGGAGGTCTCCACCGTTGTGACGCAGTTGGGCCGCACCGACGACGGGATGGATCCGTGGACTCCCTCGCACATCGAGTGTTGCATCGCCTTGAAGCCCTACGGGGAATGGGGAGGTGACAAGCAGGCGCTCATTCAAAGAATGAACGCTCGTCTCACCAAGCTGCCCGGCATGAACTTCGGCTTTTCCCAGCCGATCATCGACATGGTGAACGACAAAATCGCCGGGGCTCACAGTGAGCTGGTCATCAAGATCTTCGGGAATGATTTCGCGGAAGCCCGCCGGATCGCCGAAGAATTGATGGGCCTCTTAGCCAACCTCAAGGGGGCGGCGGACGTGGCCATCGACCAGGAGCCCCCTCTGCCGCAATTGCAAATCAAGGTCAACCGCGAGGCGGCCGCCCGTTTCGGGATCAATGTTGCCGATATCGCCGACCTGATCGAGACGGCCGTCGGGGGCAAGGCGGTGTCGGTTGTTTTCCTGGGGGAGCGCAAGTACAACATCAATGTGCGCTATATCGCGGAAGCCCGGAATAACCCCGAGGCAATCGGAAATCTCACCCTCACTTCCTCCACGGGGGCCAGAATCCCGCTCTCGCAGGTGGCCGAAGTGAAGTTGGGGGCAGGGGAGTCCACCATCACGCGCGAGATGAACCAGCGCCACCATACGGTGAAAGTTAACGTGCGCGGCCGCGACCTGGCTTCTTTTCTGAACGAAGCTCAGAGGGCCATTGGTAAGAAGGTCAAATTCGATGCCACCCGGTACCGGGTCGAGTGGGGCGGCATGTTTGAAAACCAACAACGGGCGCAGTCGAGACTGGCCTTTATTATCCCGGCCGTGCTCGTTCTAATTTTTCTCCTCCTCTATGCCGGATTTGGCCAACTGCGTCATGCGGCGTTGATCCTGATCACCGTGCCGCTGGCCCTATTGGGTGGTTTGGCGGCGCTGCACATCCGGGGCATGACGCTCAACGTCTCCAGTGCGGTCGGCTTCATCGCTCTTTTTGGCGTGGCCGTGCAGAACGGGGTCATCATGGTTGCTCATATCAACAGCAAGCGGGCTTCCGGCCTGCCATTGCCGGAGGCGGTCTGGCGGGGCGCTCAGGAGCGGCTGCGTCCGGTGCTCATCACCGCGACCGTGGCCGCCCTCGGGCTGTTGCCCGCGGCCTTGACCCGGATGATCGGCAGCGACGTACAGCGGCCTTTGGCCACGGTGGTTGTCGGCGGCCTGATCTCCGCCACAGTGCTGACCCTGGTCGTCCTCCCGGCGGCCTACATGGCCATCGAGAGGCGATTCGAAAAATCCCCAAGCTGTGACTTTGAGGAGCCGACACCATGAATATACCTCTGTTGATCTTGCTTATGGTCTTTGGGCTATGGTTCCGGCCTGAGGCATTGCTGGCGCAATCGCACCCGGAGGCTTTGCCGCCGGCATCCATTCCCCTTTCCTTCGAAGCCTTCCTGGCGGAGGTGGCTCAATACAATCTGGAGTATGCCGCCCAGCGCTACAATGTCTCCATCGCCCAGGCGCAGGTCGCCCGGGCCATGGTTTTTCCCAATCCCACCGTGGGGGCCGGCACCTTCCGGGACATCTCCGGGCAACAGATGCCCTCCAGCCTCAGCCTGAGCGTCAGCCAAACCTTTCTGACGGCAGGGAAGCGCCCGGCGGGCATCGAAGTTGCGATAAAGAATTACCAGGTTGCCGGCGCCACCCTGGAGGATTTTTTCCGCAACCTGCGGGCTGCGGCCGCCAATGCCTATGTCGACGCGCTGGCTGCACAGTTAATCCTGGAACAGAAGCAGCGCTCGGCCGCCTCTCTGGACCGATTGGCGGAAGCGAATGAGAAGCGCTTCCAAGCCGCGGATCTGGCCGAAATCGACGTCATCCAGTCCCGGGTCGAAGCCCTGCAGTTTCAGAGTGAAACCTTGGCCGCCAAATCCACCCTGCAAACGGCGGTGATCGCCCTTTCGCAATTTCTGGGGACCCAGCGCAGTTCCATGACCATCGCCCCCCAAGGGCGCCTGGATGTGCCCGCGAAACCGTTCGTTCTGAGCGAGCTAGTGGAGCTAGCCGTGCAGAAGCGCGCGGATGTTGTAAGCGCCCGGCAAGCCCTGGAGTCCTCCCGCTTGGGGGTCAAACTGGCCAAAGCCAACCGCATCCCCAACATTGATATCGAATTTGGATGGCAAAGGAACTTCGCCTCCACAAATGAAACCGCTCCTTCTCCCCCATTCGATTTGCTCGGCCTTTCGGTGTCGGTTCCCATTCCCGTCTTCAATACGCTGCGGGCAGAATTGGATATGGCCCGTTTCGCCAGTGAGCAGGCGGAGAAGAATTGGCAATCCGCCCGGTTGAAGGCCGAAGTCGAAGTCCGGCAAGCCTACGCGCGTTATCAATTGGCAGTGGCGAGGATGGCCAAATATAAGGAGGAGGCGCTCCGGGATTTCGCGGCGGTTCTGGAGGCAAAGCTTTACAGCTACCAGCGGGGCCATTCATCTCTGCTGGAAGTCCTGAATGCTCAGAGGGGCGAAAACAATATTTACTTGGCCTATTACGACACGCTGACCGAGTATGCCAAAGCGCTGGTTGCCCTGGAGCAGGCAACCGGCATTTGGGATTTGACTTTTTAATTGAGACCAGCGGGACGGAAAAGCTGCGGTTGCCTTCGGCAAGGCGCGGGCCAGAGTCAAGATGATCCAAAAGTGAAGCGCTCAGCCATTCCAAAAAACGCTTGACAACAGATCTATTAGTAAATAATATTAATTAAGAATAATTATCAATTAATCTACGAACGCTCTGCTGGAGCATTCTCAAAGTATGGCCGAAGCGAAAATCCGCCTGGACAGCATGCTCAAGAAATTAAGAGAACGGCAGTTCCGGATTACTCCCCAGAGAATCGCGATTCTGAAGATTCTGGCTTCCAGCATTGAACACCCGACCGTGGACCGAATTTATGAACAGGTCAAAGCGAATTTTCCAACGACAAGCCTTGCCACCGTCTACAAAACAGTTACGCTTCTCAAAGAACTCAATGAGGTCCTCGAATTAGGCTTTCCCGAAGGGAGCAACCGGTATGACGGCAAAAGACCATATCCCCATCCTCACGTCATGTGCCTGAAGTGTAAGAAAATCGTTGATCCCGATCTTAGCGGCTTGAGAGATATGACCCATGAGATCATTAAGGAAACGGGTTTCAAAATTATGAATCATCGGCTGGATTTTTTTGGTATTTGTCCCGGCTGTCAGAAGAAGGGTAAATGAGGGACATATTTCTTTCTCTTTTTGGGATAATAATTATTAATTAAAATTAATAATTATTATTGAATAAATACCCTCCCGTGGAGGGGCAATCAAGCAGGAAAACAGAAAGGAGGAGACAGATGACAGAGCACAAAGACAGACTAACAACGGCTTTTGGAATCCCCGTTGCCGAGGATCAAAATAGCCTGACAGCCGGGGAGAGGGGGCCAGTGCTCATCCAGGACATGCACCTTATAGAAAAATTGGCCCATTTCGACCGGGAAAGGATCCCCGAAAGGGTCGTACATGCCAAGGGTGCCGGTGCTTACGGCTATTTTGAAGTCACTGCCGATGTGACCCGATATACTAAGGCAAGATTCCTTTCTCAGATCGGCAAAAAGACCGATGTTTTTGCACGTTTTTCCACAGTTGGCGGCGAAAGGGGTTCAGCCGATGCAGCTCGAGACCCACGCGGTTTCGCGGTGAAATTCTACACCGACGAAGGCAATTATGATTTTGTTGGCAACAATACCCCGGTTTTCTTCATCCGGGACCCGCTTAAGTTCCCCGACTTCATTCATACGCAGAAGCGCCACCCGGCCACTAATTTACCAGACCCCCACATGTTTTGGGACTTCTTATCCTTGACGCCCGAATCAATCCACCAGGTCACCATTCTTTTCTCCGACAGAGGCACGCCTTCCACCTACCGCCATATGAATGGCTATAGCAGCCACACCTTTAAATGGTATACCGACAAGGGCGAATACTTCTGGGTACAGTATCATTTCAAGACGAACCAGGGTATAAAGAACCTTACCCGGGAGGAAGCGAAGCGAATCTCAGGCGAAGACCCCAATCACGCGACGCGAGATCTATATGATGCGATCGAGCGGGGGGAATATCCTTCCTGGACGCTTGAGATGCAAATCTTAACACCGGAAAAGGCCAAGGATTTCCGCTGGGACATCTTTGATATTACCAAGGTCTGGCCACACGGAGAGGTCCCGCCTATAAAAATTGGTAAACTGGTGCTGAACCGCAACCCGGTTAATTATTTTGCCGAAGTGGAACAGGCCGCTTTCTGTCCTGGTAACGTGGTGCCGGGTATAGCCATTTCGCCGGACAAGATGCTGCAAGCCAGGGTTTTTTCCTATCACGATACCCACATTCACAGATTAGGGCCCAATTATCACCTGATTCCCGTAAATGCCGCCAAGAATGCCCCGGAGACCAGCTACCAGCGCGATGGGTTTATGAGGGTGGATCTGAACGGGGGTGGCGGTCCCAATTACTGGCCGAATAGCTTTGGGGGACCCGCCCCGGATCCGACAGCGGGTGAGCCTTCTTTTGGGATTTCCGGGCAAGCAGCCCGTTATCCTTTCGGGCATCCCAACGATGATTTCGTACAGGCCGGGAACATTTACCGTAATGTCATGACGGAACAAGACCGCAAAAACCTCATTGGAAATATTGTGGATCATTTGGGAAACGCCCAAAAACGGATTCAGACGCGCCAGACGGCCTTGTTCTTCAAAGCGGATGCGGATTATGGCCGCCGCGTTGCTGAGGGACTGAAGCTTGATATTACGGAGATCGAGCGGTTAGCCAAAATGTCACCGGAAGAAAGGGCCAAGGCGACGGCAAAATAATCTATTTGGAGAGGAACACTTTTCCTGTCTAGCAACAAACTCACAAGGCAGGGTCATCGGGGCTCTGCCTTTTTTGTTGTCGATATATAGGGTACAGGTATTCGGGCAAGGAGTTGTTTTTTCTGCTATCTCTGCGTGGTTTCCGGTCATTCAAAGAAGTCGTGATTTCCAAACTAAACTGTAATCTTCAACCCCTTCTGCTCAGTTTTTCCATTTTCAATTTGAAAAACACCAACCTGGGGGGCCTTCGGATCCATTGAGGAAATGATCAAAATGAGGGAATCGGGATAAAAGCATGGAACGGAAACCGGGACGTTCTTGACTTTTGATAGACGAACCGCTAGCATGATAATCATAGATTTGTAAATTTACTTGATATGGTCATAATGAAAAGGATCGAAATAATACCCATCGCTTGGAAGAAATTAGCACGGAGGGGAATACCCGAAGAATGGGTAAGGGAAACGATAAATTATCCTGGTCAGATTGTTGACGGGTATGGAGGACGCAAGGTTGCTCACAAAAAATATATGATTGAAGGAAAAGAATACCTTCTTAGGGTAGCTTACGAAGAGAAAGAGGCATCGATTGAAGTTTTAACTGCTTATCTAACTTCTCAAGTGGAACGTTATTGGAGGGGGGAAAAAGATGAAGATTGAATATGACCCAGCCCATGATTTAATGAATATAGAGTTTATTTCCGAAGAACCGATCGCTGAATCGGTGGAACATGATGGGATCGTCATTGATTATTCAAAGGATGGAAGAATCGTCGCGTTGGAAATCCTTGATGCTGGGAAGCGTACCACCAAGAGTCCGCTTGACCTCCTCGACCTCAAAATAGTAAAAGAAAAGGTAATCGCATAGAAGGGATGGGCACCCTTCTACGTAATAGTTTCCGCAGGTTATTCCTACCGGAGGCTTCATAATTTGTTTCCTGGGCACCCACCAAATCTCAAAGAATAAGGGATGAATGGGGAAGTTTTGAAGCCCACACCCAAATGATTTGGGTCGGCTTCGGGTTGAAGCGTTATTTTTAATTTTTTAAGATAATGTGGCAGGGGTCATTATGGCTTTGCTTTTTTAGTGCCCATATATTGTGGTTCATGTACTCAGGTAAGACGTGCATGTTTCTGCTATCCGTACGCGGTTTCCGGTCATTCAAAAAAAGTTAGGATTTCCAAACTAAACCGTAATCTTCAACCCCTTCTGCTCAATTTTTCCATTTTCAATTTGAAAAACAGCAACCTGGGGAGCCTTCGGATCCATTGAGGAAATGATCAAAATGAGGGAATCGGGGTAAAAAGCATAAGCCACATCGCGTTGGGAGGGAAAAGCAGGAGAATGAGGATGGGAATGATAAATGGCCGATAACTCTAACCCTTCTTCCTCGACTTCACGAAAGACTTTGAGCTGTTCTTCTGGCGCCATAAGATAGGAAGAAGAGCTCTTTTCTGTATTCTCCATGGAATAAACCTTGATGATTTTTCCATTCTTTCCCGCCAAAAGGCCGCAGCTCTCCAGCGGGTATTCCTGGCGGGCGTGCTCGATAACCCGGTTCAAGAGGTCCTCTGGAATTTCCAAGTCTGGAAGGATTTTTTTCATGGATTTAGACCCCGCCAAGCGGGTCGATAATCGCCTGCGGCCTTAATTCTTTCAATCGTTTCCAGGTTCGCTTTGAACGGAATGGGCAGAGCGGATGGATAGGGCAATTGGTGACTCTGGACAAAAGGGGTTTCCTTCAACTTCAAATTATAACAAAGAAGCATGAGCGTCTCGAGGTTGACTACATCCTGGATGTTATAAGCCAGCAAAGTTTCCAGGGCCAACTCATTGTTGGTTCTTCGGTAATCATCCCAGAGTAAGACCGCAAAGTATCCATCTATTCCTTCCAGTTCTTTCCGATCGATCCCCGCCTTCTTCTCGCAACCCTTCAGACCCCCGGTATACCCAAGACCCCTCAAGAGATATCTCAAGTCGATATGAACTTGGGTGATATTTATTCTAAAATAACTTTCTATGAAAGGCACATCGAAGCATTTGCCGTTATAGGTTACGATGACCTTGTATCTTTGAATATCTTCCTTGAACTCATCCAGATTCTGTCCTTGGACATAGGTGAAAAGCAGATTTCCATCATACAGGGCGATGGTGGTTATTTCATTGTTCCAGGAATCCAGTCCCGTGGTTTCAATATCCAGGTAGGCGCTAGATTCTCGGAACTCGGGGAAGAATCTCCAATGCTGGTTGGCGGGGATTTTTCCGGCAAAATGTTTTGGATTTCCGGTCGCCAACTGGTTCAATGAATCCTCAAGGCACTGGTTTATGATATCCCTTTTCATGGGAGAAAAATGGGCGGATCTTTCCCGGAGCAAGTCTTCCCATGAAAGAATGCCGCCGGACCAAATATTTCGCTCTGTTTTTGGCCCTACCCCGGGTATATGGAGGAAAGTATTTCGAAGCATGTCATCTTTGTCCTTGGGACAGCACGGTATTCACTCCAATTGATATCATGGTTGACTAAGATTTACTAGCAGGTTGTTGAAAAAGTCCCTTTCGCCCTCAGGTCGTCATTCCTGCGGAAGCAGGAATCCAGCCTTTCCAAGACCTCCTGGACTCCGGCTTTCGCCGGAGTGACGGAGAATCGGAGTTACTCCGCATCCTGCTAGTGACTTGCTCAGAGATAACTCTCATGTATATCCTTTTGGCTCATTTATAATGCCTTTACGGGAAGGCAGCCACCGTGACGGGGCTCGGGGGTCAAGGCGATGAGCGCCGGCAGCCTCGGCTGGGTGGAAGTAATCCAGAAGATACAAATTTTTTTCCGCCGCACGGAGGCGGGGTGCTTTTTCCCGCCCCATCTACGGAGATCGCAGCGCCTCAGGATGCCAATCCCGCTCAAAGCGGGACTTGGCCCCCGAGCCCTCTGAACCACTATGAATTATGACCCCAACTTCCGACAATAAATCCTTGATCACCCAACGCCAATCGCTTATAATATAGAAAACTTGCCCAATCGTTTCCTCTATGCTTTGCCTCCGGGGATTCCCTGAATATTTTGCGAGCCATTTGTATTGGGTCTTCTTTTATTGTTTTGAGGGATTTTTTTCGTAACTTGGCAAGCCGGCCTCTGAAAAATCTTGATGATCGAAGGTTTCATGAACAACGTACGGAATTTCAGCATTATCGCCCATATTGATCATGGAAAATCAACCCTGGCGGACCGGTTAATTCAATATACCGGCGTGGTGGATGAGCGCAATTTCCAGGACCAGATCCTGGATAACATGGACATCGAAAGGGAGCGGGGCATCACCATCAAGAGCCAGGCGATCACCCTCCCCTACCGAGCCCGAGACGGGAAAGATTATATCTTAAATTTGATTGATACCCCGGGCCATGTGGATTTTTCCTATGAAGTTTCCCGGGCCCTCGCTTCCTGTGACGGGGTTCTCCTCCTGATCGATGCCTCGCAAGGCGTACAGGCCCAGACCATCGCGAACCTCTATCTGGCCATGGAAAACAATCTGACCATTATCCCGGTCATCAACAAAATCGACCTGCCCACGGCGGACGTGGAGAGGGTGATTGAACAGATCGATTCCGAACTGGGATTGGACCCCGACGCCCATCTCACCTGCTCGGCCAAAGAAGGAATCGGCATCGAAGATATCTTAGAAGCGATCGTCCAGAGAATTCCCGCCCCCAAAGGGAACCCGGACGCTCCCCTGGCGGCTCTTCTCTTCGACGCCCAGTATGATTCTTTCCGGGGAACCGTCATTCACTGCCGCCTTTTTGACGGCACGGTGAAAAGCGGCGATATCATCCGTTTTGTCTCCAATCAGGCGGCCTACAAAGTTGAGGAGGTCGGGCGATTTCTGCTTCGGCGGGATAAGCAAGATCAGCTCTCCGCGGGGGAAGTCGGCTATATTATTGCCGGGCTGAAGACGGTTTCCGATGTGCATATCGGGGACACGATTACCCTCGACAACCGCCCCTGTGCTCAGCCTCTTCCGGGCTTCAAGGAAATTAAACCCGTCGTTTTCTCGTCCATCTACCCCATCGCTTCGGATGATTATGAAGATCTGGCCGTGGCTCTGGAAAAGTACAAGCTGAATGATTCTGCGCTTACGTACCAGAAAGATTCCTCCGTGGCTTTGGGCCAGGGTTTTCGCTGCGGCTTTCTCGGCCTCTTGCACCTGGATGTGGTGCAGGAAAGGCTGGAGAGAGAATACGGGCTTTCGATCATTCTCTCCGTGCCCAGCGTGCGCTATCGGTTCACCCTGAAGGACGGAACACCTGTCCACATCGACAACCCTGCGTACTATCCCGATCCTTCGTCCATTGCCAATTCCGAAGAGCCCTATATCCGCGCCACCCTGATGATGCCGGAAAAGTATCTGGGGGCGGTTATGAAGCTCTGTATGGAAAGGCGCGGGACGAACTCCACCCTGAATTACCGGGGTCCCGGACGGGCGGAATTGGTCTATGAGATGCCCTTGGCCGAGGTGATCTATGATTTTTATGACCGGTTCAAATCCCTGACGCAGGGATACGGCTCTTTCGATTATGATCTCATCGATTACCGGGAGAGTGACCTGGTCCTGGTGGACATCCTGGTCAACGGCGAGAAAGTGGATGCCCTTTCCCAGATTGTCCACCGCGATAATGCGCGGGCCCGGGCGCTGCAGGCCTGCGAAAGGTTGAAGGAAGAAATCCCCCGGCAGGCTTTCAAGGTCCCCATCCAGGGGGCTATTGGCGGTGAAATTATCGCCCGTACCACCATTTCTCCCTATCGCAAGGATGTGACCGCCAAGTGTTATGGCGGAGATATTACGCGCAAGCGGAAACTTCTGGAGAAGCAGAAAAAGGGGAAAAAGCGGATGAAGATGATCGGATCGGTCAGCATCCCCCAGAGCGCGTTTCTGGCCGTGTTGAAGTCGGACTCGGATTAAATGAGGGGTTCGAGGGGGCCTGGATTCGAGGGCTCAAGTGAAAAAATCGATTTTGGCCTTTAGCAGGTTGCGGAAAAACTCCGATAGATCGTCACTCCCGCGAAAGCGGGAGTCCAGGATGTATTGAAAAGACTGGATTCCTGCTTCCGCAGGAATGACATCTTAAGACCGAAAACGACTTTTTCAGCAACCTGTTAGAATGTTCCCTGGATCCCCTCAACCCTTAAATTTGCATCCATGACTCTCCAAACCATTCCACCCCAAAATTTCTCCAAGGCTGCCGGGCTCTATATCCATATCCCCTTTTGTGTTAAAAAGTGCTCCTATTGCGCCTTCTATTCCAGCACTTCGGTCTCCCTTGTCCCTAATTTCCTCCAAGCGCTCTTCAAAGAAATGGAGATCACCGGCCATAAATTTGGACCCTTTGATACCGTCTACATCGGCGGGGGAACTCCGTCGATATTGCGGCCCCAGCAGTTAAGAGAAATCCTGAAACGGGTGCACAGTCACTTTGACCTGCAATCCGGAGCCGAGATCACCATCGAAGCCAACCCGGGAGACCTGGACAGACCTTTTCTCCAGGAATTGGTCGCCCTGGGATTCAACCGACTTAACGTTGGCGTGCAATCTTTCGACGACAACGTGTTGCAATTCCTAGGCAGGAGGCATTCATCCGAGGAGGCCCTCTCCGCGATCGAACAATCCCGTTGGGCCGGGTTTCACAATTTAGGATTGGATTTAATCTACGGGATTCCAGGTCAGGACATAGAATCCTGGCTGGAATGCCTGGCCCGGGCTGTCGCTCTGGGACCGGAACACCTTTCATGCTATCAATTATCCGTCGAGAAGAACACTCCCCTGGAGAAAGAACTGGCCAGAGGAAAGTTTTCGCTCCCCGGGGAGGAGCAGCAATATGATTTTTTTATGAACACAGCCGAATTTCTGGAAAATTCCGGTTACCGGCACTACGAGGTATCAAACTTTGCCAGGGGAATAAAATATTTTTCTCGCCATAATCAAAAATACTGGGACCACACTCCCTATCTCGGCCTCGGCCCGGCCGCGCATTCCTTCCTGGGAAATCAGCGTTGGTGGAATTATCCTGCCCTGCAACAGTATCTGGCTGAAATCCAACAGGCGAGGTCCCCCATTCAGGCAACCGAAATCTTGACCCCGGAACAGTTGCGGTTAGAAGCCATTTATCTGGGCCTGCGGACCCGCAAGGGGATCAACCTGAAAGATTTTCTTGAAAACTATGAATATGACCTGCTTGCAGAGAAAAGAGGACTGCTCACCAGGCTGCAGCAAGAAGGATTTCTGGCCATTGAAGATGACCATGTGGTTCCCACCCGCGCCGGTCTTGTTGTAGCGGACCGCCTCGCGTTGTTGTAGGAAGTGAAGCGCAGGCGAGTGGGCTCGGATCAGGGTTACTGGTTCTAAAAGGAGCTATTCGAGGGGGAGAATTTTTTGAAATTGGATCGCTTAGGCGGGTCCGGCCCGCTGGAGTGATATTGTATGCTTGCTTTGGGAGATGGGTTTTGATATACAGGGGATGTTTTCAACGGTAAGGCAGGTACCCCGAAGAAGAAAGGCGGTCCCTATGAAGAAGAAGATCATGGTTTTGGTTTTGGCATCCTTTTTTGCGGCCGGCTGGACCTTCCCGCAAAGCGTTCAGGCTGCTTTGGAATGGAGAATCATCCAGGACTTAGACCTGAAGACCACTCCGCTGGATATCGCTTCATCTGCGGATGGGCTGTGGTTATTCATCCTTACACCCGGAGAAATTCTTGTCTATTCGGCTCAAGAAGGCAAGATCACCGAGCGCATTCCCGTCGGCCCGGGCTTTGACAGAATCACATCTTTTCCCAGGGGCAATGTGCTCACCATTACGAGTAGTACCCAGAAGGCCCTCCAGATCATTTACCTGGAAACCGTGTATAAGATTGACGTGATGGGGCTGCCTTTTAAGGGACCCCAGGATGCGCGGGTCACTATTGCCGTCTTTACGGACTATCAGTGACCCTACTGCGTAGAGCTTGAAGCTCTCCTCCAGCAGGTGCTGGAGAAAAATCCGAAAGATGTGAAACTGGTTATGAAACACTTTCCCCTTCCGAGCCACAGCTTTGCCAAGAAGGCCGCCATTGCGGCGCTGGCCGCCGAGAAGCAGGGGAAGTTCTGGGAGATGCATGAAAAACTGTTCGCCCATCAGAAGCAGCTCAGCGATGCCAAAGTGGAGGAGATCGCCCGGGAGCTCGGCCTGAATATGGAACGGTTTGACCAGGACTTGAAAGACCCGGAGATGCAAGCCCGGATCGATCGGGACCTGAAGAACGGCCAGCAGGCCAACGTTCGGGGAACCCCCGTGATTTTCTTGAACGGGAAACAGCTCAATCAGCGGAGCCTCCCGGGTTTCCAGCAGGCCATTGACGCGGAATTGAAGAAAAAGAAATAGAGAGTGTCCCCGATACCCATCGTAGCCACGAAATAGAGGTCATAAGCGGGTATTCGTTTAAATTTTTACAGGAGGGAATGAGATGAAAGGAAAGAAGGGAGATGGCGCAGGGCTGACGAGGAGGGATTTCCTTTATCTGACCGGAGCGGGGGTGGCCGGGATGGCTATAGCGGGCATGCCCGAATCCGGCCATTGCGAAGAAAAAAAACCAAAGTACGGGGGCATCTTACGTATGGCCGAGCGCTACGGCTCCAGCGGGCTGGACCCCCACAAGAATCAAGTCTTTATCGATTACCAGAATTGTAGCTGTATGTTCAGCGGACTCTTCGAAATGGGTAAGCTCCCCAACGTAGAGATGCACCCGCTGCTGGTGAAAACCTGGGAGGTCTCTAAGGACGGAAGAGAATACCTTTTCTCTTTGAAAGAAGGGGTGAAATTTCATCATGGGAAGGAGTTGGACAGTGGCGACGTGAAATATTCGATCGAAAGGGTGATGAACCCGGTCACGCGGTCGCCGCGGGCTTTTTCCTTCAAGTGGGTTGATTCCGTTGCGATCATCGACAAGTATAATTTTAAGATCAAGCTGAAAGAGCCTTTTGCACCCTTCATCACCACTTTGACCGGCCATACCTGTGCGATCATTCCGGCGGGGGTGGAGATGACGCCCACAAAGCCGGCACCGGGCACCGGCCCCTTTGTTTTCAAATCTTTCGTTCCGAACGAAACCGCCGAGTATACCCGCTTTGATAAATACTGGGAATATGATGAGAAGACGGGCGACCGCCTCCCTTATTTGGGGGGTATTCAAATGCGAAAAATCGTGGATGAAAATGTCCGGTTTACGGCCCTGCGGGCGGGCGACTTGGATTTCATTGCCACGCCACCGCTAAACGTCGTGGCCAAGGCCATGTTGGAGAAGCCGGTACCGGGTATCTTCATGGACTGTGAATCCGTGGGAAACCCCTGGATATGGTTTAACCTCACCAAGCCGCCTTTTGATAACAAAAAAGTACGGGAAGCGGTGGCCTATGCGATCGATAAAAAAGAGCTCATCAAAGCCATCTTTTGGGGGCTGGGCGAAACGGTCAACAATCAGCCTTTCTTGAATCGTTCCCGCTTTTATATTCCGGTTCAGGACCGCGAGGTGAACCTGGAAAAGGCCAGGCAGCTTTTGGCCGAAGCCGGGTATCCCAACGGGTTCCAGACCGAGTTCCTGCAGTATTCGCACACCGTTTTCTCGGCGGGCTGTGAGGCCATTATCGGGCAATTGAAGAGGATCGGCATTGAGGCCACGATGAAAGTTTTGGATCGCGCGCCCCACGTGACCATGCTGAGAAAAGGAGACTTCAATATAACCTTCACGTCGGAATCCGAAAGATATGACTGGGATGACGCGTATTACATGTTTCTCCATTCCAGCGAGATCGGCAAGAACAATTTATCCAGGTATAGCAACAAGAAAATGGATGAGCTGCTGGAGAAGGGCCGGGTGACTCAGCGGTGGGAGGATCGGCAGCAAATTTATAAGCAGGTCGTCGAGCTGATCAAAGAGGACCTCCCCCACCTCTACGTTACCAAAGAAGTGGTAACCATTGCGCTGCGGGACTACGTGAAAGGGTTTCGCAAGGGCTTTACGGTAAGACTGGCCTGGGCCGGCGGCGGAGTAAAATATTTCTGGCTGGACAAGTAAGCCGCGCAAAATTTCGGAAGCCCCGGTTTTGGGAAATCGGTCCTTTTATTCACAGCGAATTCATGGGAAATGGGGTCATTGAAATTGGCTGCCCTTTTTATGAATAAAGTTGCAACAAGGGAAGGGATTGGTTTTTTGAATTAATGGGGGAATAAATTTGCCGCTTTAATAAGTGGATTATGGTGGTCCGCTGGGTTCAGAATGAAGGGGCAATGCGCAGCTGGACGACAGCGTTCATCCTAATTTCCATGCTGATTCCCGCGGCGGCTTTGGCGGAGATCTATTACTGGGTCGACGACCAGGGCACTCAATACTACACTACAAGTCCTGAAAGCATCCCTGAGCCGTACCGCTCTAGGGCTCGACCCCTTTCTCTGCCCACATCTCCTCCGGCGCCTCCGGACCTGCCATCCAGCCCATCCCCCAAGGCATTTATCAAGATTCCCTTTCATCCTGGTTCTCCGGTTCTGGTTAGTGCCAAGATCAACGGTGCCGGACCCCTCACCCTGATTCTTGACACCGGCGCTGACCGCACGCTGATCCGGTTATCGGCTCTACGGAAACTGGGTATTGCGGATGAGAATACGACCCGGGTTGTTCTAAGGGGAGTGACCGGAGAGAGCGATGTGGACGCCGTGTGGGTGAATGCGGTACAGGTGGGCGAAGCTAGGGTGGGGCCGCTTCTGATCATCGCCCATGATGCAGACCTGAAGGGGGCGGATGGTCTATTGGGCCGCGATTTTTTGGCTAATTTCAACGTGACGATCGACTCCAAGGATGGGGTTGTTACTCTCGTATCGAATTAGCCTGCATCCGGAAAGACGGATTTACCTTCCTCCTTCTTTGGGGGCGGGGAAGGCACCCTTGGGGCCTGGTCAAAAATGTGTTTTCCATCCGTCCTGGAATCTGCTATTTTATGAATGTTGCTGGTTATGGGGCACAATCACACGTCGGCGATATGGACTTGATCACAGAAGAATTCCGTTGTTTTTGAGGGGTACCCTCCGATGTACCTCGACTTTTATGGCTTCCGCGAAAAGCCTTTTAACCTGACCCCCGACCCACGCTTTGTCTTCCTGAGCAAGAACCACAGGGAAGCCTTTGCCCACCTGCTGTACGGGATTAACAACCGGGCAGGATTTATTGCCCTGACGGGAGAGGTGGGATCGGGGAAAACGACGGTCCTGCGTGCACTCCTCAGCCCGCTTGACGCCGATCATCACCGAACGGCCTTGATTTTCAACCCCGGTCTTTCTCCACCCGAGCTTCTTCAAAGTATAACCCGGGAATTCGGTATTCCCACCTGCACCTCCCACAGCGCGAGCCTCCTGGAAGCCCTCAACCTGTTTCTTCTCCAGCAGAATGCCGCGGGGCGCACCGTACTGCCCTCGATGCACTCAGGAAGAAAATCGCACCGAGGCTTACAACGACATTTTTCTTAAAAATGAATTGCTTCGCCGGGTCCGGCCCGAACCGTCGAGCGATGCGAAGAACATTGCAAGAATGAAATTAAGAGATCAAACAAAATTCAAATTAAAAAGAATTATCCTGGTTGGCCCTATCGGTGGAATGATCGGAGGGTTATATTCCCAATTCGTTCAATCCACGCAGAGTTATCTATGGATAGGCATTTTCGCGGGTGTCGGGATCAGCGTGGGCATTACAGCGAGTGAATTATTTTTTCTGCGGGGATGGATGAAGAGGAAAAGCTTTACAACGGCTGTTTTATTAAGTACGGCGTATTATTTATTGGTTATTATAAGTATATTATTCATGTCTTCTGTACTCTTTGGGGAAAGTGGATCTATGGCCTTACGCTTCCGACAATTCTGGGGATCTTCCGAAACGCATACGAACATTTTGTTTTCGCTTCTCGTGTCATTCCTCTTTTCCTTCTCGTTTCAAATCAGCGGACTTATCGGGGGAAGAATTTTCTTCTCCTTTTTTACGGGCAAATATCATCAGCCGATCGAGGAAGATCGGATTTTTATGTTTCTGGATTTAAAATCATCCACGAGCATTGCTGAAAAAATCGGGCATATAAAATTTCATAAATTCATGAACGATTTTGTTTTTACGATCTCCGAGGCCATCATTGCGAACAAGGGAGAAATATATAAGTATGTCGGTGATGAACTCATTATTACCTGGCCCATGAAAGAAGGGCTTAAAGATCGACATTGTATACGCCTGTTTTTCGAAGCCGTGGACCGGGTGAAGCAAGAAAGGAACCTATTTGAGAAGGAATATGGGACGGTGCCGGAATTTAAGGGAGGGATGCATTGTGGAAAAGTCGTCTCCGGCGAATTGGGCGACACCAAGAAAGAAATTGCCTTCTTAGGCGACGTAATC
>Ga0315282_10003884_pt1 | contig 26510 bp, 22 predicted proteins | sample YL17G07_20_MG_FD_203693 | JGI IMG/M metagenome (GOLD analysis project Ga0315282, IMG submission 203693) | Sediment microbial communities from Yellowstone Lake, YNP, Wyoming, USA - YL17G07_20 | ecosystem: Environmental > Aquatic > Freshwater > Lake > Sediment | place: USA: Wyoming | collected... | reverse complement strand
AAACTTAATAGCAGTCTTCGAGAAAAAGAAAATGAAGCCAGTTCGTTAAGAAAGGATTTGGATAAAGTTAATAGGGATCTCACCGAGGCACAAAGTAAACTTGAGCTAGCCACTAGAGTTAGAGATAAATTAGCTGAAGAGTTGAAATCTTCTCGGGCAGGAACAGTAAGGCCCGCGGCGCAAGTTGAAGCCGCACCACCCACCACAGATGCCTTTTGGGCAGGTATCTTAAAGGCAAAAACAGATTTAGAAATGCAACTGGAAAGCCTACGCGGCGAATTAAAATCAGCGCAGATAAATAATGAGCAGCTACAGAGAGACAAGAGCGTTCTGGAGTTAGACTTAAACAATATAATAAGAGAAAACGATGATATAAAACGCCAGCTCGAATATAATAAAAAAGTTATGGACAGCCTTGCCCAGGAATTGGTGAGGGAGAAAAATGATAAGATTCAGATCCAGGATAGTTTCAAATCCATAAAAAACGAGAATGTTATTATTGTGCGCCAGTTAAGAGGCTTAAATATGCGTAAGGGCGACCTCGATAAAAAGATTAAACAGCTTCAAGAAGAAAAGGCAAGTCTTGAGCGTAAATTAGCCGAGATGGAGACAGTCTTCACCGGTAAGATATCTCAGATAAGTGAACTAAAGGAACAATTAGAAGCTATTCGAACTGGTGTTGCCAAAATAGAAGCACCACTTCAGAGGAAAGAATCTGTAGAGCTTCCCCCTATAGTTGTGCGTCCTCAACTTGAAACGCAGATACAAGAGCCCACTGATTTTTTAGGTAAAGTCTTAACCGTGGACAGGGAGAATAATTTTAGCATTATTGATTTAGGCGAAGAGGCAGGCGTGAAAATAGGCGATACTTTTGGCGTATATAGAGAAGGTAAGAAAATTGCCAATATTGAGGTTATCAAAACCAGTAAAAGTGTGGCAGCTTGTGACGTAACCCAGGAAACTGCGCCTATCGAAATCGGCGATACAATAAAATGAGATTTCTGAAAAAGTCCAAAAATAAGAGAAATCTCTGATTAAAAGATTAAAAACCGATTACACAGATTAGATTCTCGTCGGGAAAAATCTGTGTAATCTTAAATAATCTGTGTAATCAGAGGTCTCTGACCTAAAACCAGGGGTTTTTCAGAGACCTCAAAATAAATTTTGAATTTCATTAATGGTTCGTACCAAGAAAATTCCCTCCACAACTGTTTCTATAGAAGATGTTGCTCGCCTTGCCGGTGTATCCATCACCACAGTTTCTCGCGTCATTAATAAGGCCCCAGCCGTAAAAGAAAAAAATCGCATTAAGGTTCAAGACGCTATAAAACAACTTAATTTTCAGCCTTCGGTATTTGCCCAGAGATTAGCTACGGGTAAAAGTAATGTTGTTGTGCTGGTCATACCGCGCTATGAAGGAGTGTTCTATTCCTTTTATGTTTTAGAATTAATCCGCGGCATAGGCACGCTTTGCGAGGCTTTCAAATTGGATTTATTACTTCATCTTACAGATACCCGCAGCAGCCTTAATTTAAGGGGCGCAGGAGGAGTAATCTTTGCGGATATTATTGGTAACCGCCATCAATTAGAGGATGCAGTAAACCAAGGCATACCTTGCGTAGTAATTAATAATTATCTTAAGGATTTAGAGGTCAGTTGCATCGCAATCGATAACACCAGGGGCGCAGAAGAAGCAGTTAAATATTTAATTAGTTTAGGCCATAGAAAAATTGCGCATATCTCAGGCGATTTAGTTACTCAGGCAGCATCCTGGCGCCTGGAAGGTTATAAACGTGCGCTTGGAACCAATAATATTGAGATAAAAGATGAGTATATATTTAAGACAGATTACTCTCGAGGCCAGGCGCGACTTGCAGCGGAAAATTTAATTAAAATGCCTAATCCTGCCAGCGCTGTATTTGTTGCCTCTGATTCTATGGCTTTGGAGGTGATGGCAGTGGTAAGAGAATTGGGCCGTGATATTCCCGGTGATTTATCTATTGTGGGTTTTGATGATAATCCTTCTGGGCTTTATGGGCCAGTGGCATTGACTACAGTAAGGCAACCTCTAATTAAAATGGCAGAGGAAAGCGTAAAAGAATTAAACCGTCTTATGAATAGTAAAAAGAGCGCTCCAGTAAGAAAGATTCTCCTGCCTACAGAATTAGTGATTAGGGAATCCTGCAAGCCCTTAAAAGAGAGCTCTGGAAAAGCCTAAAACTATGCAGAGCTCTCTGAGGTCTCTGACCTAGAATTAGGAGTTTTTCAGAGACCTCTAAAAGCCGCCTAAAAGCCAAATTTGTTCTTAGCCCCGCACCTTTTTAGTATTCAAGTATTTTATTTTTAATGGTATAGGAAAGTATAAAACACTTTCCTAACCACTGAAAATCACATTAAAGTTATCCCTAAAAAGGGACTTCCTTCGGTCGTCGCGAAGCGATTTTCTTGAAGCATGAATAAATAAAAGGTGCGGGGTTAGCACAATTTGTTGTATATCTAAAAACTATATAATACTATATATTGTATTTTTTATTGACAAGGAAATTTACTTATGTTATGCTTTTAATGAGGGCACAACTTATGAAAACGGAGGTAAAAAATGTCTTTAAAACTATCTGAGAATGCTTTAAAGGTATTAGAGCGAAGATACCTTGCCAAGGATGAACAAGGCAAAGTCATTGAGACGCCTGATGAGATGTTTCATCGGGTAGCCAGGGCAATTGCCTCTACTGATAAGCTTTACGGTGAGAGTGAAAAAGAGGTATCTAACTTAGAAGAGGCTTTTTACCGGATTATGACTGCCTTGGAATTTATGCCAAACTCACCTTGCTTAATGAATGCAGGAAAAGAACTGGGCCAGCTATCTGCCTGTTTTTCATTACCTATCGAGGACTCTATGGAATCGATATTTGAGACATTGAAAGCTACGGCAATGATACATAAATCAGGCGGAGGTACGGGCTTTTCTTTTTCGCGGTTGCGCCCTAAAAACTCGGTGGTTAAGACCACAGGCGGAATTGCTTCAGGCCCGGTTTCCTTTATGAAGGTTTATGATGCAGCAACGGAGGCCGTAAAACAAGGCGGAACTAGACGCGGTGCAAACATGGGAATTTTACGGGTGGACCATCCTGATATTTTGGAATTCATTACTTGTAAGGAGGATAACAAACAGATTACTAATTTTAATATTTCTGTTACCATTACCGATGATTTTATGCAAAAGTTAGCAAAGGACCAAGATTATGATTTAATTGACCCGCATACACAAAAAGTAGTTAAGCGGCTTAATACAAAAGAGGTCTTTGATTTAATTGTCAAACAAGCGCATAATAATGGCGAACCCGGAGTTATCTTTATTGACCGGATGAATCAATATAATCCTACGCCTAAATTAGGCAGATATGAATCCACAAATCCATGTGGTGAACAAATACTTTTACCTTACGAGAGTTGCGACCTAGGGTCAATTAATTTAGCCGTGATGTATAAAAAAGTGGATGGACATTATGAAATTGACTGGGATAGGTTAAGAGAGGTAACGCGCTTGAGCGTGCATTTTTTAGATAATCTTATTGATGTAAATAAATTTCCCTTACCGCAGATTGAAAAAGCTACCAAGTTAACGCGTAAAATTGGTTTAGGGGTGATGGGTTGGGCAAGTCTTTTGATACGTTTGGGCATTCCTTATAATAGTGAGGAGGCAGTTGCTTTGGCAGAGAAGGTAATGTTATTCATCTTAAATGAGGCAACCAAGAAATCATTGGAGCTGGGTAAAGAGAAAGGTGTATTCCCTGCTTTTAAGGGCAGTATTTATGATAAAAAAGAAGGCGCACTGAGGATGCGCAACGCTACTTTAACCACTATTGCTCCTACGGGCACCATTAGCATTATCGCTGGACCTTGCTCTTCAGGGATTGAGCCCTTGTTTGCTATATCTTATTATCGTAATGTCATGGATAAAGATAAGCTGGTTGAGGTTGATTCTTTATTCGAAGAAATTGCCAAAGAAAGAGGATTCTATAGTCGAGAGTTAATGGAAAAGATTGCCGAAAAATCTTCCCTTCAAGATATCGAAGGCATTCCCGAAGATGTAAAGAGGGTATTTGTTACCGCCCACGATATCTCTCCGGAATGGCATGTGCGCATGCAGGCAGCATTCCAGCGGTATGTCCACAATGCCACGAGCAAAACAGTCAATTTTCCTAATGAGGCAACTCTGGAAGATGTGAGAAAAGCGTATCTTCTGGCTTATGAATTAGGTTGCAAAGGTATTACTATTTATCGTGATAAGAGTCGGGAAGAACAGGTCTTAAATATCGGACGCCCGCAAGAAAAAACTGAACAGCCATCTTTAGAGTTTAAAAAAGAAATTGCCCCGCGTCCCCGTCCCGAAGTAATTATCGGTACGACTACCAAGGTTGCTACCGGCTGCGGCAATCTCTATATCACTATAAATGTGGATGAGGAGGGAAAGCCTTTTGAACTTTTTACCCAGATGGGAAAAGCAGGTGGCTGTGCGGCGAGCCAACTTGAGGCAATTGGCCGTTTAGTTTCTTTGGGTTTTCGCTCTGGGATTGAGGTAAAGTCAATTATCGAACAGTTACGCAATATCCGCTGTCCTTCACCTTCCTGGGAGAAAGGTCAACGTATATTCTCCTGCTCTGATGCGATTGCCGGTATAATTGAGAAGAGACTAATGGGTGGCCAAGCTGTGAAATCACCTATAGAAACTGCCATAGTAGCCATGAAACACTCCCATGAAGATGAGCATGTGGCGACGGATTTAGACGGCCAACATGCAAATATTGTAGGAGTTTGTCCGGATTGCGGTGGGGCGTTGCGGCACGAAGAAGGTTGTATGAAATGCCATGCCTGCGGCTTCTCCAAATGTTAGCCGGTGTACCAGTGAACCTGTTAGCCAGTTGAAACCGGCAAACCGGCTAACTGGCAAACAGGCAAACGAATAAGATGAAGAAAATTTTATACATAGTTCTGGATGGTTTAGGTGACTTACCTATAAAAGAGCTCAACAACAAAACTCCCCTTGAAGCAGCAGTTACGCCGAACCTTGATAGGCTTGCCCAAAAAGGAAAAACCGGGATAGTTTATCCAGTAGCCAAAGGCATTGCCCCGGAGTCGGATATTGCGGTGATTAGTCTTTTAGGTTATGATGCGCATAAATATTACACCGGTCGCGGCCCGTTAGAGTCTTTTGCCGAGGGCATTGCGCTTCATGACGGAGATGTTGCCTTTCGCGTTAATTTTGCTACTGCAGCTGATGATGGAAAGACCATTAAAGACCGTCGAGTAGGAAGAAATTTGACTACTGATGAGGCAATCGCGCTTTCTAAAGAAATAAATTCAAAAGTTACTTTATCTGCTGCGACCTTTGAATTTAAAAATACCATTGGTCATCGGGGGATATTGGTAATTAGAGGTATGCGTTCTAAATTATCGGGTTGGATTACCAATACTGACCCGGCATATGACAGAGAGGGAGCGTTTGGCGTAGCTTTGGTGAAATTTGAAAATTTTGTCGCAGACTCACAACCTATGCCGGGTTATGAAAATTCTAGCGAAGCGAAAGAGGCGGCGTCTTTATTAAATGAATTTACCCAAAAATCCCAGAAGGTTTTAAATGAATCACCGGTAAATAAAAAAAGAATCTCCGAGGGTAAACTTGCGGCAAATGTAATTTTGTCACGCGATGCAGGAGATCATCTTCCTAAATTCCCCAGGATAGATACACTTTATAATATAAGATTCGGCTCATTTGTGCAGATGCCAGTTGAAAAAGGTATTGCGCTTTTAACCGGTATGGAGATAATTGACCTGCCAGAGCCAACAGGCCACTTAGATGTAGATTATCCTATCTGGGCAAAAATTGCCTTAGATTCTCTTAAAAAATACAACGGTATATATGTGCACATCAAAGGTCCGGATGAGCCAGGCCATGACGGAAATTTTAATAAGAAAAAGGAGATTATCGAAGCTATAGATAAATTTTTCTTTGCAAGCCTCCTGCCGGATTTAGATATTAGTAATACGGTTATTGCTGTAACTTCCGACCATTCTACTGTCTGTGCAATTAAAGCCCATTCTAGCGAGCCGGTTCCTTTGTTAGTTTGCGGCGGTAATATCCAACCCGATGGCTCCTTAAGCTTTTCCGAGAAAGCAGCCAAATTAGGCTCAATTGGGGAGCTTCGCGGCCAAGGAATCATGCCTCTCCTTGTATCTTTAGCGAAAGAATAGTATAATAAAGTCGTAACTCGTAATTCGTAAATCGTAAATGGTAATTAAAAAACAAAAATTACTAATTACCAATTACTGATTACCGATTACGAATCAATTACTAGTTACGGGTTACTAATTTATGGTATAGGAAAGTATAAAACACTTTCCTATACCACTCAAAAATCGCATTGAAGTTATCCCTAAAAAGGGACTTCCTTCGGTCGTCGCGAAGCGATTTTCTTGCTAGTTACGAAAATGGATAATTACGATGTCATCGTCATTGGGGCCGGCCATGCGGGTATTGAGGCAAGTATTGCTGCCAGCCGCATGGGCTCTAAAACCCTTTTGGCTACCTTAAATAAAGATACCATAGGCCTGATGAGTTGTAATCCTGCCATAGGCGGTGTGGGCAAGGGTCAACTTGTAAAAGAAATAGATGCTTTAGGTGGCCAGATGGCAAAGGCAACCGATGCCTGCGGTATTCAGTTTAGGATACTGAATGCCTCAAAAGGCCCGGCAGTGCAGTCCTCGCGCGCTCAAGTAGATATGTATAAATATAATATATACACCAAAGAGCTTGTGCAAAGGCAAGAAAATCTTTCTCTTGGAGAAGCAGAGGTAAAAAGCTTAATTGTAAAAGGTGAGCAAGTAAGAGGAGTAGTTATCGATGAGGGAAAAGAGATTTATGCAACCTGCGTAGTAATTTGTCCGGGAACTTTTTTAGATGGGCTAATACATGTAGGGCTAAACCATTTTAGCGGTGGTAGGTTTAATGAGCCGTCGGCAACAGGTTTAGCTGGCAATTTAAAGGAATTAGGTTTTCAGCTCTTAAGATTTAAAACCGGCACCTGTCCGCGTTTAGATAAAAATACTATAAATTTCTCCAAGTTAGCCGAACAAAAAGGCGATGAACCGCCAAGGCCGTTTTCCTTTTCCACAGAAAAACTTACGCAAAAACAGGTTGCCTGTTACATTACCTATACCAATAAAAATACACACAAAATTATCCTGGATAATTTAGACCGTTCCCCGCTTTATACAGGAAAAATTAAAGCAACCGGCGTGCGCTATTGTCCATCTATTGAAGATAAAATTGTTAAATTTTCTGATAAGGAAAGGCATCAAATTTTTCTGGAGCCACAAGGCTCAGAGACAAATGAGGTTTATCCTAATGGTATATCTACAAGTTTACCTGAGGATGTGCAGCTTAAGATATTACATTCTATAGAAGGGTTAGAAGAGGCAAAAGTGATTCGTTTCGGTTATGGGATAGAGCATACGGTTGTCGAACCCACGCAACTTTATCCGACTTTAGAGACTAAGTTAATTAAGAATTTATATCTTGCCGGCCAAATCAATGGAACAACGGGTTATGAAGAAGCAGCTAGCCAGGGTTTAATCGCAGGAATCAATGCAGCGCTGTGCGTAAAAAATAAAGAGCCTCTTATTTTAGACCGTAGCACAAGTTACATCGGCGTATTAATTGACGATTTAACCACCAAAGGCACAAATGAGCCATATCGGATGTTTACCTCTCGCGTTGAATATCGCCTGATTTTACGTGAAGATAATGCAGATTCGCGTCTCGGAAAGATAGGTTATGATTTAGATCTAGTGAGCAAAAAAGAATTTCAAAAGACACAAGAAAAAATTGAAGCAGTGAATAAAGGTATTGCTTTTCTGAAGAATGTTCGTTTAAAGCCAACTATAGAGATTAATGAGCAGCTAACTAATTTTAACACCGCGCCGATAAAGAAAGCAGTTACTTTAGAGGAGCTTTTAAAAAGGCCTCACATAAACTTAGAAAATCTAAAGGATTTAGACCATATCAAATTGGATATACCGGATTTTGCTTTGCGGCAAGTAGAAATTGAGGTAAAATATGCAGGGTTTATACAGAGACAGCTTAAGGATATAGAGAGATTTAAGAATTTAGAAAAAATAAGGCTCCCGCAGGACTTAGATTATGCCAGAATCAGCGGATTATCTCGCGAGATAAAGGAAAAATTGCAAAAGTTTAAGCCGCTTAATTTGGGACAGGCATCACGTATTTCAGGGGTTACACCAGTAGCAATTTCGCTTTTAATGGTGTATTTAAAGAAGTTAAATGGATAAGAATAAAAACTACACTAGCCTAAAAAAGTTTTGTCAAAATTTGGGTATAGATTTATTTGGCGTAGCAGATATCAAAGATATAAAAAAAGATTTTATGCTATCTAAAAATATTTTAGAAAATTTAGATAAGGCAGTTTGCTTAGGCGTAAGATTATCCGCGAGTATTTTGGCAGAAATCGAAAATGCCCCTACGCGGCTATATTTTCATCACTATCGCGTGGTTAATAGCCTGTTAGACCAAGCAGCACTTAAGTTGTGTAATTATATACAAAAAAAAGGGTATCTTGCTTTACCCATACCTGCTTCTCAGATACTAGATTGGCAGAACCAAAAGGCGCATCTTTCGCACAAAAAAATAGGGTTCTTGGCCGGCTTGGGATGGATAGGAAGAAACAATTTGTTAGTCAACAAAACTCTGGGCAGTCAGTTCCGGCTCGTCTCAATTCTTACGAATATGCCGTTAAAAATAGATAAGCCTCTAAGAAAAGATTGCGCAGATTGTAGGCTTTGTGTTAAAATATGCCCTTCGGGAGCAATAAAAGAAAATCTTTTGGATTTCGATCATATCAAGTGTTTTGAAAAATTAAAGGAATTTCAGAAGCAGCGTTTAGTGGACCAGTATATTTGTGGAATCTGTGTGAATATTTGCCGGGGACGAGAAAAAAGCGTAAAATAAAATGTATTTATTATTAATTGCCTTTGTTTTGTTGATGGCTATTGGTGTTGGCTGGTCAATCGGCGCCAACGATGCGGCAAATTCCTTGGGCACAGCAGTCGGCTCAAAAGTATTAACTTTAAAACAGGCGATTATTTTAATCTGTATCTTTGGTTTTCTGGGAGCATTTTTACAGGGCTCTTATGTGATGAAGACTATCGGTAAAGGGATTGTGCCCATAGACCAGTTAGGTAAGAATTTATCTTTGTATGTGGCATTAGTGGCTTGCTTTGCCGCTGCGGCGTGGGTAGTTTTGGCTACCTATTGGAAAATGCCTATTTCCACCAGCCATTCCATAGTCGGAGCTGTGGCAGGAGCAGGTTTGGCAATCGGTGCTCCGGTAAAATGGAAGATACTTTTAGATATCTTTATCTGTTGGATTTTTACTCCTGTCGGCGCTGCGGTTTTGGGTTATATATTTTATAGGATTTTTAAGAATTTATTTTATCGGTTGATCCCGAGAAAATTTTTAAAAATAAGCATTACCGCACTTATTATTTTAAGCGGCTGTTACGTGGCTTATTCCTGGGGAGCAAATGATGTCGCCAATGCCACGGGTGTAATTGCCGGTGTGGGTATACTTTCGCCCAAAATGAGCGTAGTCTTTGGGGGCTTAGCAATAGTTTTGGGGATTATGACTTGGGGCTACAAAATAATTGAAACCATCGGCTCGGAGATTACCCATCTTGTCCCGATGATGGCTTTTTCTGCCCAGTTAGCCAGCGCCATCAATGTCCACATCTATACTGTTTTTGGCATACCGGTTTCCACCAGTCACTCTATCGTCGGTGCTGTTTTTGGCGTAGGGCTTGTCAGGGGCGTGAGGGTTTTGAATATCCGGATTATGAGAGAAATTATTCTCTGTTGGCTGGCTACGCCATTTATTTCAGGCGTAATTAGTTTTATCGTTTTAAAAGGTATTTTGGTTGTGGTAAAATAAAGGAGGCCGAAGATGAAAGAAATAAGGAATATTTTAGGATGGCTGGGCATGGCAGAAGAGCAGTCTATTTTGCAGGATGCGCAAAAGCACGTGGAGGAGACATACAAGACAGTGCAGCATTTTGCCGAGGCAATCAAGGCATTTATCCTCGGAGATTTAAATGCCAAAACCCAGGCAATTGAGAATGTCAGGCAAAGCGAGCATGAGGCAGATGTTTTAAGGTCAAAAATGGTACGCGAGTTGTCTGAGAGCTTATTGCTTCCGCCCGACAGAGAAGACCTGATGCATTTTGTGAGAAACCTAGACCAAATTGCCGACTGGACAAACGGCGCAGCCAGGATTTTGGGTTTTATTGAGCAGAAGCTCCCGGACAGCATTCTGAAAAATATATCCACTGCCACAGAGTTAATCTTTGGATCCATTTCAAAACTTAAAGAGGCGATTCAGTCGCTCACCAAAAACGACCTCAAAAAGGCGCTTGCGGATTGTGAGGAGGTCGACCGTATCGAGCACGACGCGGATGACCAGAAAAAAGTCCTCATTGAGACAATTATCCATGCTAACCTGCAGCCGACTAGCCTATTATTATGCTATCAACTGGCAGAATACATGGAAGGGGTGACGGATAAAATAGAAAATGCAGCAGACCTGGTGAAGATTCTGGCGATAAGGTCTAAATAACATAACCTTGACCCTATAGTTTTTGCTTGTTATAATACGAAGATAAAAATACAAGGCAGGTAATTAATAGATGGAGATAATCAAGGTATTGGTAGTGGATGATGAGGAGGAGATCTGCGAGCTGACGCGCAGTTTCCTGAGGAAAAAGAAATACTGTACCTTTGGCGCAACGTCCGCAGATGAGGCGATAGAAGTAGTAAAGAAAGAAAAGCCGCATCTTGTGCTTTTAGATGTGCGCCTGGGAGATGCTTCGGGAATGGATGTTTTGCAAAAGATAAAAGAAATTGACAAGGATATAAAGGTGATTATGGTTACTGCTTTAAGTGACGAAGAAAGTGCGCGAGAGGCAGAATCGAAAGGGGCAGAGGGTTATATTGTTAAACCTTTCACCGCCGGTTATTTAGACGAAATAATATTGGAGAACATAGCGGATCTTGGTTTAAGAAAAAAAGAAAATAAGTAAGTTAATGAAAGAAAAAATTGTTCGCTGGATAAAAAAGCAAGTAAAAGATGCCAAGGCAAAGGGAATAGTTCTAGGTTTAAGCGGCGGAGTAGATTCTGGTGTGGTAGCTAGTCTTTCTAAAGAAGCGGTGGGAAGGAAAAATTTGTTAGGTTTGATTATGCCCTGCCATAGCCAGCCCCAGGATTTAAAAGATGCAAAATTGGCGGCTAAGGAACTTGGCATAAAAACCAAAACCATAGATTTATCCGGAATACATGATAGCCTAAGAAAAATTCTGCCCAAGGCAGGTAGTTTAGCTCAAGCAAACCTAAAACCACGCTTAAGAATGTTAACGCTATATTATTTTGCTAATAAATTGAATTATTTGGTTTGCGGCACAGGAAATAAATCAGAGCTCATGGTCGGATATTTTAGCAAGCATGGAGATGGTGCGACAGACATATTGCCCATTGGCGATTTATTAAAAAGAGAGGTAAGAAAACTTGCAAAAGATTTAGGGGTTCCTCAAGCCATCATTACTAAACCACCCAGCGCAGGCCTTTGGTCAGGACAGACCGATGAAGGCGAAATGGGAATAACCTATCCTGAATTAGACGATATTTTAGAACGTATAGAAAAGAAAAGGGGACAGGTCCTTTCGAAAAAAAAGATAGATAAAGTAAAAGGAATGATTAAGCGGTCCGAACATAAAAGAAAAGGACCGCCGATTTGCTATGTTTGAAATGAGTTTAAAGATAAGTCGATAGTCCACAGACCACGGTCCACAGTAAATTTTCTATGGACTATGGACTGTCGACTATTGACTAAAACTGACGAAGGAGGTTTTAATGATGGATGAGATACTTGAGATTTTAGAAAAGGATGGACGGACAACTCCTGAGGATATTGCTAAAATGCTTAAGAAAAAACCACAAAATATAAAAGAGGCAATAAAGAAATATGAAAAAGAAGGTGTGATATTGAAGTATAAGGCTGTAATTAATAAAGAATTGGTAAAAGATGCCAATTCTGAGGTCCGGGCCTTAATTGAGGTAAATATTACACCACAGAAAGACGTAGGTTTTGACAAAATTGCAGAGCGCATATATTCATTTCCCGAAGTTTACAGTTGTTATCTTATTTCCGGAACATACGATTTGCTTTTAGTGGTAGAAGGGAAGGATTTACATACCGTAGCTAAATTTGTGGCAGAGAAATTATCGCCCTTAGAGAATATAAAGGGCACCACCACGCATTTTTTATTAAAGAAATATAAGGAAGACGGAGTTATCTTAAAGCATAGAGAAGAGAATAAGAGGATAGCTATTTCATATTAGAAGTTCGCAAGTTCTTTTGTTCGCAAGTTCGCAAGTTAAATGAAAAATTAAAGAGCCTTAGAACAATAGAACTATAGAACCTAAGAACCATGAAGAATATCATTTCCAATAAAGTACAAAAGATGCAGCCGTCTGGAATCCGGGCATTCTTTGATTTGGTGCTGGGAATGAAGGATGTGATTTCTTTGGGTGTAGGAGAGCCGGATTTTGTTACTCCTTGGCAAATCCGCGAGGCAGGGATTTACTCTTTAGAGCAAGGCTTTACCTCATACACTTCTAATAAAGGCCTTTATAAATTGCGATTAAGTATTTCGCGTCATCTAAAAAATAGGCATAATCTTGAGTATTGCCCTGATGAAGAAATCCTTATTACTGTGGGAGTGAGTGAGGCAGTGGATTTGGTTTTGCGGGCGATTATAAATCCAGGTGACAAAATCCTTATTCCTATGCCCAGTTACGTCTCCTATGGTCCGATTACAGAGCTATCCGGTGGTATACCTATATATATAGATACAAAGGAAACTAATTTTAGGCTGACGCCTCAATTGCTAAAAAAGTATATTGACACTAAGCCCAAGGCTCTCATTTTAAATTATCCTACAAATCCAACTGGAGTCTCTTATACCAAAAAGGAATTAAACGAAATTAACAAGGTTATACTTAAACATAAAATTCTTTGCATAACCGATGAAGTTTATGGAGACCTCACTTATGATTTTGAGCATACGCCTTTTGCAACACTGCCTGGAGCAAAAGATAATACAGTTTATTTAGATGGTTTTTCCAAAAGTTATGCTATGACTGGTTGGCGGGTAGGTTTTGCATGTGGTCCAAAGGAAATAATTGCTGCTATGACAAAAATTCATCAGTATACTATAATGTGCGTTCCTATAACGAGTCAGATGGCAGCTTGCGAGGCACTGGCAACGGGGAGAAAATCCGTGGAAGAGATGAAGGCAGAATACAAAAGACGCAGGGAACTGGTAGTGGATAAGCTGTGCAGTTTAGGGCTTGATTGTAGAAAGCCCGAAGGAACATTCTATATATTTCCTTCTATTAAAAAGACAGGCCTTAAGGCAATGGATTTTGCACAAAGGCTGCTTAAGGAGCAGAAAGTAGCGGTGGTTCCGGGCACTGCTTTTGGCAAAGGGCTGGATGATTATATTCGTATATCTTATGCCTCGAGTTTAGATAACCTGAAAGAGGCACTGCTAAGGATGGAAAGATTCCTAAAAGGAGTAAAGAGATGAAACCAAAAACAAAATCAGAGATAATGAAAATAGTAAAAGAGCATAAGGTAAGATATATCCGGTTATGGTTTACTGATGTATTAGGATTCTTAAAGGGCTTTACCATAACTGTTGAAGAGTTAGCGCGCGCATTAGGAGATGGTATGGGTTTTGACGGCTCATCCATCGAAGGTTTTGCGCGTATCGAGGAATCAGATATGATTGCCCGGCCTGACCCCGCAACTTTTGCAATACTACCTTGGGAATCTAAGGAGCAGCCAGTGGCGAGGATGTTTTGTGACATCTATACGCCTGATGGTAAGCCCTTTGCAGCAGACCCGCGCTATGTATTAAAGAAAAATCTTTTGCGTGCTAAGAAAATGGGATTTACCTATTACGTAGGCCCGGAACTGGAATATTTTTATTTTAACAATCCTAAGAATACAATTGTCTTAGATAGGGGAGGCTATTTTGATTTAACTCCTTTGGATGTGGCGCAAAATGTGCGCAATGAAACTGTGAGCGCCTTAGAAGATTTAGGCGTTGTGGTGGAATACAGCCATCATGAAGTGGCTTCCAGTCAGCATGAGATTGATTTAAGGTATACCGATGCGCTTTCTATGGCAGATAATGTGATGACCTATAGATTAGTAGCTAAAGAGATTGCGCAGAGCAAAGGATTGCATGCTACTTTTATGCCTAAGCCCATTTATGGTATAAATGGTTCAGGTATGCATACGCACCAGTCATTATTTGAGGGTTCGGCGAATGCCTTCTTTAATAAAAAAGATAAATACCATCTTTCCGAGATTGCCAAACAATTTATTGCCGGGCTCTTAAAGCACGCCCCTGAGATAACCTCAGTAACTAATCAGTGGGTAAATTCCTTTAAGCGCCTGGTGCCCGGATATGAGGCGCCGGTTTATATCTGCTGGGCGCAGATGAACCGTTCAGCTTTAATCAGGGTCCCTATGTATAAACCGGGGAAGGAAAAATCCACGCGTATTGAATATCGCGTGCCCGACCCTGCCTGTAATCCCTATTTGGCGTTTTCTGTGATGTTGGCTGCCGGCCTTGAAGGTATTGAGAAAAATTATACTTTATGTGAACCTGCAAATGACAATATATACCATATGGCCGAAGGAGAAAGAGAGCGCGCTAAAATTAAATCTTTGCCGGAGGATTTACTTGAAGCAATCAAATTAACAGAAAGGTCGGAGCTGGTAAGAAAGGCGCTGGGAGATGAGCTGTTCCATTTCTTTATTCGCAACAAGAAGATGGAATGGGATGAATACAAGGCCCAGGTGACGCAATACGAGATAAATAAGTACTTGCCTATATTATAATGCCTAAGAAAAAGAAAGAAAACTACCGGATTTTTATAAAGCAGATTGAAGCGCTCTCTAAAGTAGCGAACCTGATTACTTCAGGCTTGTATTTAGAGGAACTGCTTCGCCTAATTGTCAATGTAACTGCCGAGATAATGAATTCTAAAATTTCCTCCTTGATGCTTTTAGACCCCGATAAAAAAGAGCTAATGGTTAAAGCCACGCAATCAATATCTGAGGCTTACAATAAGAAGTCTAATATAAAGTTGGGAGAAGGTATTGCTGGCGTGGTTGCGCAGCAGAATAAGCCGATATGTGTTTTAGATGCGAGAGAGGATGAACGATACATAAACAGGGATGTTGCTAAGAAGGAGGGTCTTGTTTCTTTAGCTAGTGTTCCTTTGGCTGTAAAAGGAAAGGTAATTGGAGTACTTAATTGTTACACTTCCAAAAAACATAAATTCACTAAACCCGAGTTGGATCTCTTGACTGCCTTAGCTAATCAGGCAGCCATAGCAATTGAAAATGCAGAGTTAGATTTAAGGGCGCGTAGTGCTGAGGAGGCATTAACCACGCGAAAGCTCATTGAGCGGGCAAAGGATATACTTGCGCAGGAAGCAAATATTTTGCCCTCGCAAGCTTATCGGATCATCCAAAAACAGAGTATGGATTCACGCAAATCTATGCGCGAAATTGCCGAAGCCATAATCTTGGCAGAGGATATAAAGGGGCAAACACAAAGAAAATAAAAAATAGAGAATGTAAACCCGGGGCATTTTTGAAATACCACCGTGAATAAGGAAGAAGCTTTAAATGATTTTTTAAAAGGTTTACGTATTGTTTTTAGTAACGCAACTGCCTACCCAAAAGACCATCCCTATTTTATAAAATCCATTGAAAATTTTAGGCAAAAGATCGATACATTATTTAATTTCTTAAATCCCATAAAGATCAATATCGCTCCTAACTCTTTATTCCTAGACGATAGGTGCTGGGATAAGGCAACGCCATATGTTGAATTAGCATCGCTGCTTCATTTTCGTAAAATTAAGAGTATCGAATTCAGAGAAGGACTGACTATCGAAGAGTTAATTGATCTTCTCAGCAGCATATCTCTGCCCCTTAAAGAAATTCTAAGACAGGCAGGTGTACAAAATATTTTAAATAGAAAAAATATCTCCCACATCTATACTGAAGAGCTCGATTATTCAGAGTTACTGCGAGGCGCAGGCGAGGAGGTTAAAGACATATGGGTATACTTATTTAAGAAAGTTCTGGAAGAAGGAGATCAACTTAAAATCAATGAATTTGCAGACAATTTTGAAAAAATTGTCGGTAAGCTCAGGGCAAGAGATTTACTTCTAGATGAGCAGTTGAGGCAAAACATCTATAATTTTTTTAACTATCTAAAAGAAAAACAAAAAGATAGATTTTATAACTGTGGTAAAGGATTACTCAGACTGATATTAAAAGATAAAGGTATCTCGCAAGAAGATAAACTCCAAAATTTAAAAGCATTTTTTAATGATTTAGATAAAGATGCTTTAACTGAAATATTAGGTGATGAAATCTTAACCGATGATAGTTTTAACTATTTGAGTTTTATTGTGTTTTCAAAGCTTATTGGAGAAGATAAACATAAGGTAGTTGCCTCTTCTTTAAAGGAGAGATTAAAAAAGGAAGAGTTATTAAAAACTAACCCCAAGATAAGGAAAAAAATCAGAGAATTATTTTCTATTTCTGACAGCTCATCTGCCATTGAGCTTTATCGTCATCTTCTTTATCCTCTATTAGATGAGAGTCCTCCAGGGCGCACTTTTCCTTTTGAGCATGATGTCTTGCGTATAAATTATCGTTTTGCCCTGCTTAATCTACTTGCCAAAGAACAAGACTCAGAAAAATTGAGCCTAATTTCTGAATACCTATTAAAAGAATGCGATAATTTGAGCGAAGAAAATTTAGATTATTTAAAGTTTTTGTGGGAAACTTTGGATAAGAAAATAAAAGGGGATATCTCTCCAAGCGAGACCTTTGAAGGACTTAAAGATTCTATCTCCAGTTTTATAGAAAACAGGGCTTTTAAAGAAGCACCGCCTTTAGATTTAGAATATTTTATAGATAAGTTAGAGAAAAGTGCTTTAGGATACGACTTCTATATTAATAAAATATTTAATGAAGGAAAAGTTAATACCTATATCTTAAAATTATTTTTAAATTTTTTCCTTCAATACTTACCTTTGTTCTATGAAAATTTAAAGAGAAAACATACTGATATGGATTTTTTGGGGAGAGTTGTGGAGAGTTTAGAAGGGATTGACTCTTTATCAGGTATAGGGATTCTTAAAAATATATATTCTTTTTCCAATAATATAATAAAGATAGAAGTTTTAAGAGCAATGCAGAAACTATCTAGATACGATAATGATTTTTTGTTTACTATCTTAGGAGAAGGAGATTTCTTTTTAAAGCGGCAGGCTTTAGTGATTTTGGCTAAAGATGAGCTAACTAGAAAAACTGCTTTAGAGAGACTCCTTGCTATCCCCAGTTTGTTTGGTAGAAAAAATAAACTGATTATAGAAAATATAAAAGTTATAGAAGATATAGGATTAAAAGAAGCAAAGAGTTATTTAGTCTCTCTTAATAGAAGGCATTTTTTCTGGAATAAAAATGTAAGAGATAGGACGAAAGCGCTCTTAGAAAATTGGCATGCTAGAGAAAATTGAAAATTCTTTTAGGGATTTAATTTCGGCAATACAGATAGCCAGACTCTATCCGGATTGGCACCCGCAATTTAAAAAATCTATAGATAAGGCCTATTTGAGTCTAAAAGAGGTCTTAAAGGAAAGGCAAGAGCTAGTTATAGGGATTATAGGAGAAGAATTAGCTTTTGAGAAGGAGATATTTTTTGAGTTAAGTAAGACAACAAGGCCGATGATACTCTATCTAAAAGATAGAGGAATAGAGAGGATTGTTTTCTACCGAGGTATGGAAAACGAGGAATTAAATAAGTTTATCAGTTTTTTAATTACTCCTAAAGAAGAAATTAAGACTGATGCCCAGGGTTATCTTTCTTTTTTGGGAATTAAAAATATAGTTGTTGGCAAAATTAAATCCTTTACCGATACCTCTTTAACAGTCAAAACAGGGCAACTCATAAACTATTTGAGTATATATGAAAATTCCTTAGATAAAATTTCACATTCTCTAGAGACAGTGTTAATTGAGGGAGAACTTGATCATTTATCATTGAGGCTTACTGTTAATGATGTTATGGAAAATCTGCTGGGCCGGCACCAGGATTTTTTAAATTTAGCAATCATAAAAAGATATGATTTTAGAACCTTTACGCATATCTTAAATGTATCAATACTATCCATGTATCTTTCCTCTAAATTGGGCTTTATAAAAAATGAAATATTGGATATAGGGGCCGCAGCGCTTTTTCACGATATCGGCAAAATCTATGTCTCTAGAAAAATAATTCAAAAGCCAGGCTTACTAACCGAGGAAGAATTTGCCAAAATCAAAAGTCATGTTATTATAGGCGCAGAAATTATGTTAAAATACATAGATGGCGTGGGAATTCTACCAGTGGTGGTCTGCTTTGAGCATCATTTAAAATATGATCTTTCAGGCTATCCTAAATTATCTTTTCCGCAAAAGCCACATATTGCTTCTTTAATTATTTCTATATGTGATGTCTATGATGCACTCTCTCAGAAAAGGGGCTATAAGAACGACTATCCTCCAAATATGATTTATGAAATAATGATGAGAGAAAAAGGCATGGCATTTGAGCCACAGCTTCTAGATAGGTTTTTTAAGATAACGGGGGTTTGGCCTATAGGAACAATTGTAGCTTTAAGTGATGGAAGAATTGCAGTGGTCAGGCAAGAGAATGAGGATGATATATTCTTTCCTAAGGTAGAGGTGATTTCACCACAAGATAAGAAAGAAATTATTGATTTAAAAGCAGCAAAAGATAAAACTAAAATAGAGCGGTTCTTAAGTCCTTTTAAAGAAGGTAAAGATTATTTCTCTTTAATTTATCCCTCGCTCTAAATTGTAGAGATTGCTGGAAAAAATCATAAACAATGCAGCAATCTCTGATTAAAAGATTAAAACCAGATTACACAGATTAAATCTTCGACGAGGCAATCTGTGTAATCTTAAATAATCTGTGTAATCAGAGAGCGCTGATATGATTTTTAAGAATTTTTCAGCGCTCTCTTGTATTACCTTTACAAATATCGTTTAATTAACTATAATGAGATTGCTGAAAAAAACAAAATGGGCAGCAATCTCTGATTGCAGAGATTAAAAAGCAGATACCAGAGATTAAGAGTCGACAAGAAATCGCTGTAATCTTTCTAAAATCGCTGTAATCAGAGAGCTCTGTATATTTTTAGACTTTTTCAGAGCTCTCAATTAAGCAAAAATATGAAAAAGATCGGTTTTGATAATGAGAAGTATTTAAAAGAGCAAACCGCAGCAATTCTAGATAGAGTTAAAAAATTTAGTAATAAACTTTATCTAGAATTTGGGGGAAAGCTGTGTTTTGATTATCATGCCGCAAGGGTTCTTCCTGGCTATGAGCCAAACGTCAAGATTAGGTTGCTGCAAGAATTAAAAGATAAGATAGATATAGTCTTGTGTATTTATGCCGGTGATATTGAAAAAGGACGGGTGCGTGGTGATTTTGGAATTACTTATGATGCTGCTACGCTTAAGTTAATCGATGACTTAAGAAATTGGGGCTTAGATATCCTGGCAGTAGTGATAACCCGTTTTACAAATCAACCCACTGCTGTAATTTTTAAGAACAAATTAGAACGTCGAGGCGTTAAGGTCTATTTGCACTATCCCATTGAAGGTTATCCTGTAGATGTGGATCTAATTGTCAGTGATAAGGGTTTTGGCAAGAATGAATACATTAAAAGCAAAAATCCCATAGTAGTGATTACTGCACCCGGACCAAACAGCGGTAAGCTTTCTACCTGTTTTTCACAGTTATATCATGAGCATAAACGCACAATATTTGCAGGCTATGCCAAATTTGAAACCTTTCCTATCTGGAATCTACCGCTTAAACATCCAGTAAACGTGGCTTACGAAGCAGCTACTGCAGATATTCAGGACTTTAATTTAATAGACCCTTTTCATCTCAACAAATATAACCAGACTGCTATAAATTATAATCGTGATGTAGAGAGTTTTCCCATATTAAAATTGATATTGAGTAAAATTTTTGATAAGGATGCAAATCTACCTATGTATAATTCGCCCACTGATATGGGAGTTAACCGCGCTGGTTTTGGTATTATTGATGATAAGGTAGTACAGGAGGCAGCAAAACAGGAGCTCATCCGTCGCTATTTTAGATATAACGCGGAATATGTGCTGGGAATAGAAAAGAAAGAAACTGTGGATAGAGTAGCGCTTCTTATGGAAGAATTGGGTGTAAAGATTACGGACCGGGTAGTGGTAGAGGTAGCCAGAAAGACTGCTGAAGAAGCAGAAGCAAAAGGTAAAGGTAATGAGGGTATTTATTGTGGAGCGGCAATCCAATTAGAAGATGGTCGTATTGTTACGGGCAAGAATTCAAAACTTATGCACGCTGCTTCCAGTCTTATCTTAAATGCTGTAAAGGTCCTTGCTAATATCCCTGATGAAATTCTTTTACTTTCTCCGCACATAATAAATCAAATAGCCAAACTAAAAGAAGGAATTTTAAATATAGAGTCCGAAAGTCTAGATTTAGAAGAGACCCTAATTGCCCTTTCTATCAGTACTACTACCAACCATACCGCAGAACTTGCGATGAAAAAATTAGTAGAATTAAAAAATTGCGAAGTGCATATGACACATATTCCTACCCCGGGAGATGAGGTGGGCCTTAAAAGATTAGGCGTAAATTTGACCACAGATGGAAAGTTTTCCTCCCGCAATCTCTTTGTGACTTAAAAGGATTAATTTTTTATGCCTGTAAGTTTAAAATTCCTCGGAGGCGTGCGAAATGTTACTGGCTCAAGCCATCTTATCAGAACAGAGAACTCAGAAGTGTTGCTCGATGCGGGTTTATTCCAAGGCCACCGCAATGAATTTTATCAGCTAAATTCCACCTTTAATTATAACCCGCACCAACTAAATGCCATAATTTTATCTCATGCCCATATTGACCATTGCGGAAATTTACCTAACTTAATCAAAAAAGGAGTGCGCTGTAAAATTTATGCCACTTCTGCTACCAAGGATTTAGCTCGGCTCATGCTTAGTGACTCAGGTAAGATTCAGGAAGAAGATACAAAATATGTGAACAAAATCAACCGGCGGTTGGGTTTGCCCTTAAGAAAACCGCTTTATACATTAAAAGAAGCGAGTAAGGCAGCCAAGAAGATTCACCCGCTTTCATATGGCCAGAGGTTATGTTTAAGCAAAGATATTTGGGCTATTTTATATGATGCCGGGCATATATTAGGCTCGGCAATTGTGGTCCTGGATATAAAAAATAACTCAAAGATGCTGCGTTTAGGTTATGCCGTGGATTTGGGGAGGAATGATTTACCCCTGCTGAATGACCCGGTTGTTCCTGTGGGGCTTGATTACCTGATATTAGAAAGCACCTATGGCGGAAGATTTCATGCACCTATAACAGAGGCAAAGACTAAATTAAAAGAGGCGATTAATAAAACCATAGAGCGAAAAGGCAAAATCCTTATTCCTTCTTTTACTTTAGAACGCACCCAGGAAGTAACTTATTTTTTGAATGAACTTTTGAAAGAAAAACTTATTCCTCCTATACCTATATATGTAGATAGCCCGTTGGCTACGGATATAACCGATTTATTTAAATACCATATTAGTTATTTAGATGAAGAGACCCGCCAAGCAGTAAAAGAAAAGAAGGGGCCGTTTGAATTTTTAAATCTGAGGTATATTCGCGACCAAGAGGAATCAAAGAGGCTCAATAATGATAAGCGTCCGATGATTATTATCGCCGGCTCAGGAATGTGTGAATCAGGCAGAATTTTGCACCATTTAAAGAACAATATCGAGGATTCCAGGAATACAATTCTGGTTGTCGGATACATGGCCCAGAATACCCTTGGTAAAAGAATTGTTGACAAGATTCCTTTTGTGCGCATATTTGGAGTTGAATATGAGTTGAATGCGGAAGTGGTAGTTATTAATGCCTTTTCCGGGCACGCAGATAAAGACGAACTTTACGATTTTGTTTCCGGATGCCTTCCTCTAAAGCGCATATTTTTAGTTCACGGTGATATAGATCAATCCCAGGCCTTATGCGATACCCTTACCCAAGGAGGCCTTGATGCTTATATTCCCCTTAAAGACGAAGAAGTCTTGCTTGATTAAATAAGACATACTATAATGCTCACTTATGATTCCAGAGATTAAAAAGCAGATTCCAGAGATTAAAGATTTAATCACTGTAATCATTTTTAAAATCACTGTAATCACGTATAATCCCTATTATGCGTGATGATTATACGAGGAGGATGAAATGATAGGCGGATTTTCAAGACCCAAGAAAGACAAGGCAGTAAAGGTTTCTTGCGGCGAGCTAGTTAAGACCGGACAGATTCTAACAAGAGGAATGCCGACCTATAAAGCCGGTATCAATGTAAAAGGATTAGATACATTATTTGCCCTCTGTCCAGGCAAAGTCTATTTTACCAAAAAGAAAACCAGTCACGGCAAGTTTCGCACATTTGTAAATGTAGAGCCAGCAAAAGAAAAATCTTCCCAATAATATGGTTGACGTAGACACCATCCAGAGCCGGGCCAAGAAATACGCTTCAATTAAATACAGCTTGGCTATCCTAGATTTAATCTATTTACTTTCGCTTTTGCTTCTTTTTCAAGGTTTAGGCCTATCCACGCTTTTGGCAGGGACACTTTCGCAATTACTAAGAAATAAATTTTTTATCATTCCAACATATGTCGCTTTGGGTTATATCGCATATTATATTTTAGATTTTCCTTTAAATTTTTATCAATCATTTATTTTAGAACATAAGTTTAGTCTATCCAACCAAAAAATAAAAGATTGGTTTAAAGATCAAGTAAAGGCAGGGATTATATCCTATATCATTGCACTTATTCTAGTAGTAACATTCTATTATATATTAGGGCGCTATCAAAATACCTGGTGGCTGATTATTTCGCTATTTTGGATATTTTTTAGTTTAATTTTGGCAAAATTGACCCCTATAGTGATCATACCTTTATTTTTTAAATATAAGAAATTTTCTGATGAGGTTTTAAGAGAGCGCATTTTGAGTCTCGCCAAGAGAATGGGCATAAAGATTTTAGATGTCTTTGAGATAGATTTCAGCAAAAAAACACTTAAGGCAAATGCAGCATTTGTGGGGGTAGGTAACACAAAAAGGGTTATCTTGGCAGATACCTTAAAGGACAAGTATACGTATGATGAAATCGAAGTAATACTTGCGCATGAATTTGCACATTATAGATTGCGGCATTTACTTAAGCTTATCTTTGTGAATTCCGTTTTCACCATAATTTGTTTTTACCTAATTTTTAAAACCAGTGGTTTTGCTTTAAATTTATTTGGTTTATCAACTCTATCTGATATCGCAGCCCTGCCAGTTGTTTTAATTTATTTCGCCTTATTCGCAATAATTATGGAGCCTTTTGGGAATTTTATCAGTAGAAGATTAGAGAGAAATGCCGATTTGATGGCACTTAAGATTACCGGATTAAAAGAGGCATTTATTTCTATGATGGAGAAGCTCGCCACCCAGAATCTTGCCGACAGAAACCCGCATCCTGTAATCAAGTTTTTCTTTTTTGACCACCCGCCAATTGAGGAACGTATCAAAATGGCAGAGTCGATCAGTTTATAATTTACTAATCAAGTCGCATAGTCAGGTAATCTATTTTCTTTAGCGGGTCCTGTCCCTGCCTGCCGGCAGGCAGGTTGGGTATTTTCTCTCCGCATCACGCGGCTTCGAAAACACCCAAGCCACTTAAATTTCCCCCATATTATCCATTCGAAATTTAACCCTGAGCGTAGCGAAGGGCCTTGCTAAATATAAGTATAGATAAGTTACGACGAAGGGGTAAAATCGACTCAAGCAGAGAAAATCGACAGGGGCATTAATTATTATCTAACACTTATTTAAAAAATCAGTGATAATTTGGGCGGCGCGGAAGGTTGCACCTTTTTCGCCGAGCGAGGTTTTGACTTGGGCGAGGCTATTTTTTATCCGCTCTATTTCAGAAGGGTTTTTAAGGATTTTTAAGGCTTCTCTGGCAATTTTTCTTGGGCTTGCCCCGAACTGAATAAATTCAGGAATAATCTTTTTAGCCGCCACTATATTTACCATGCCAATATAAGGAACTTTAACCTGCGGACGGTATAAAAGATAATTCAGGATATTCATTTTGTAAATTACGACAAAAGGTTTTTGCATTATCGCTGTTTCAATTGTCGCTGTGCCAGAACAGACCAAACAAAAATCCGCAATATTTAGGCAGTCATAGGTCTTGCCTTCCACGATTTTTATATCCAGAGCAAATCCTTTAATTTTTTGATTATATGTATCCCAATCTACCTCAGGAGATTTTGCAATTATAAATTGGGCATTAATCTTCTGACGGATAAGTTTAGCGGTTTTTAGCATTATAGGCAGGATATTCTCTATTTCTTGCTTACGCGAGCCGGGCAGGAGTGCAATTGTAATTTTGGATTCCGAGAATTTTAGGTTATTTAACAGTTCATTTTTTGCCATGGTGGGCTTAATAATGTCTAATAAAGGGTGTCCTACAAAATCTACATTGATTCCGCATTTTTTATAGAACTCTTCTTCAAATTTAAAGATTACGAGCATCTTTTGGATATACTTTTTAATCGTTCTGATCCTGCCGGCTCTTGAGGCCCAGACTTGGGGGCTGATGTAGTAAATAGTTGGGATTCTATTATTAATTTCTTTAGCCAGCCTTAAATTAAATCCGGCGAAATCCACAAAAATTATGGCATCCGGTTTTTCTTCATTTATCTTTTGTAATATAAGTTTTTTTAAGGAAAAGAATTTAGGAAGTTTCTTTAAGACATCAAAAAATCCGAAGACAGCCAAATCTTTTATATCGCAGTAGATTTCAGCTCCCCCCTGGTGCAGGCTCGCGCCTCCTACGCCAGAAATTTTTATGCTTGGATTTAGTTCTCCAAGAGCTTTGGCTAAATTTCCTGCGTGGAGGTCTCCGGAGGATTCTCCGCAGATGATGATTATCTTTTTTTCTTCCATATCTGCTCTTGGATTTCTAAGGCGACTGCCAGTGCCTCGCGGGCGATGATGCCTGAGACCAGCGGTTCTTTTTGGTTTGTTACACAATCTAGGAAGGATTCTAATTCTTTTCTTAAAGGTTCTTCTTTTTCTATAGGTAGGTCTTCTTTAGTAATCGTAAGACCGCCCTTCTTATATATGCTTGCTTTAGCTTCTTTATAGTCCAAAGAGATATAAGTATTTTCTTGAAAGATTCTGATTCTACGCATTAGCTCATCTGAGACGCGACTGGCAGTAAGATTTGCAATGCAACCATTTTGGAAAGTAATTCTGGCATTGGCAATATCCTCAAATTGGGTAAGTATATTTACGCCTACAGACTCAATTTTCTTTATTTTAGATTGAACTAACCCTAAGATAATATCTATATCGTGAATCATAATATCTAACACCGCACCTACATCCAATGAACGATGAGGAAAAGGGCTAAGGCGATGGCATTCAATAAACTGAGGGTTATGGATAACTTTTCTTGTGGCAGAAAATGCAGAATTGAATCTTTCAATATGGCCAACTTGGAGGATGAGCTTATTTTTTTTGGCAATTTTTATGAGAGAATCTGCTTCTCTTAAGTTAGTAGTAAAAGGTTTTTCTACTAAACAGTGGATTTTATGTTTTAAGAAATCCGAGGCAATTTTATAATGAAGGTTGGTAGGGACAGCAACGCTCACTGCCTCAACTTTGTCAAAAAGCTCCTGATAATCCGTATATCCAGGAACGTTTAGGCTGCCAGATACTTCTTCAAGGCGAGTTTTGTCAATATCGCAAACAGCTGCCAAAGAGCAGGTTTCGATTTCCTTATATATCTTGGCATGGATATTGCCTAAATGCCCAACCCCTACGACTCCTACCTTTATCTTTCGCATACAGAAATAATAGCAAACACCTCGACAAAAGTCAATTATTATGATATATTATGACGCTATATAGAATAAGATAGAAAAGGAACGTATATGAAAGATTATCGCAAATTATTCAGGTTTGCCAGGCCTTATTATGGATTTCTTGCCCTCTCCGGCATGTTTATGGGCATTGTCACGCTGCTGGATGTTTTTCGTCTCAGCGCAATTGTGCCGGTTATAGACAGGATTTTTACCAATAAGCCCATTGTATTTACCGGCAAAAAATTGCCTCTTCTTATAGAGAATATTTTAAGCCTCT
>Ga0315282_10003883_pt1 | contig 26513 bp, 16 predicted proteins | sample YL17G07_20_MG_FD_203693 | JGI IMG/M metagenome (GOLD analysis project Ga0315282, IMG submission 203693) | Sediment microbial communities from Yellowstone Lake, YNP, Wyoming, USA - YL17G07_20 | ecosystem: Environmental > Aquatic > Freshwater > Lake > Sediment | place: USA: Wyoming | collected... | reverse complement strand
AGTCGGACTCGGGTGGCCCCGCGTCGATCTACACGCTGGATCTCGCCCGCGGCGTGCTCGCCCGGCTGACGAAGGGGGCTGTCGATGATGCCGAGCCGGTCTGGTCGCCGGATGGGCAGCGGATCGCGTTCGCGAGCAACCGATCGGATCCGCGTGCGCGCGCGCACGACATCTACGTGATGAACGCCAACGGCACCGGCGCCGAGCGCCTGACAACCGACAGGTCGGACGAGCGCGACGCCGCCTGGGCGCCCGACGGCAAGAGCGTGTACTTCACCGGCGAGCGAGACGGCCGGGCCGAGATCTATCGGGTGTGGCTGCACAACACGCAGGTCGATCGTGTCACCAGCGGCCTCGATCGGGCCACCCTTCCGGCCATCTCGCCCGACGGCCGCGAGCTCGCGTATGCCGCGCAGCTGCTCATCTCCTACCAACTGCACCTGCTCGATCTGAAGACCGGAGGCGACCGCCGGCTCACGTCGGGCAGCGGCGCCTGCCGGCCCCGCTGGTCGCCCAACGGCACGCGCCTCGCGTACGTCGAGCTCGCCGCCGACAAGTCGCGAATCGACGTGATGACCGTCAGTTCCGGCCGGGTCCAGACGATCGTCGACGATCCCAGACGCTGGGCGTACTTCCCGACATGGTCGCCGGACGGTTCGCGCCTGGCGTTCTCCCTCAGCCCGGAGCACGATGCCGGCGAGAACTGGGACCTTGCGGTCGTCGAGCTGGCCCAGCCGAGCAGGCTCATTCGCCTCACGAAAGGCGCCGCCAACGATCGGATGCCAGACTGGAAGCGGTGATTGAGCATGCCCTTTTCCGTCCGCGTCTTCGCTCCTGCCACCGTCTCGAATCTCGGACCCGGCTTCGACGTCCTCGGTCTCGCGTTATACGAGCCTGGCGACATCGTCGACGCCGAGCTGACGGGTGAGCCTGGTGTCGAGATCACCGAGGTCAGCGGAGACGGCGGGGCGCTGAGCTGGGACCCTGCCGAGAACGTCGCCGGCGTGGCGGCCGCGCATGTCCTCGGCCGGCTCTCACTCGCGCCGGCATCTGGCCTGGCTGCGGTGCTGCGCGAGACGCCGGGCGTTCGCCTCCGCGTGCACAAGCGGATGCCGCTTCAGAGTGGCCTGGGTAGCTCGGCGGCCAGCAGCGTCGCCGGCGCTGTCGCCGTCAACGAGCTCCTTGGGCGGCCGCTGTCCCCGCGGGAGCTACTGGCAAGCGCGATGGAAGGCGAACGGGTAGCGGCCGGCTCGGCGCACGCCGACAACGCGGCACCGAGCCTGCTCGGGGGGATCGTTCTCGTCCGCAGCTATCAGCCGCTCGAGGTCGTCGAGCTGCCCGTCCCGGCCAGCCTGCGCCTGACCGTCGTGCACCCGCACCACGCGGTGTCCACCGCCGAAGCCCGGGCGCTGGTGGCCGCCCACCGGTTCACCCTCGCGCAGGCGGTCGCCAATCTCGGCAACGTCGCTTCCTTCGTGACGGCGCTGCACCGCGCCGACCTCGAGTTGCTTGGCCGGTCCATCGACGACCACCTGGTCGAACCGCTGCGGGCGCACCTGATCCCAGCGTACGCCGCGGTGAAGGCCGCCGCGCGCGACGCGGGTGCGCTCGGCTGCTCGATTTCCGGATCCGGCCCGTCGGTATTCGCGCTGGCGGGCGATGACACGACCGCTCGGGCCGTCGGCGAGGCGATGCGTGACACGTTCCGCACCGCGGCCGGCCTCGAGGCGGAGGTGTGGACAGGCGCGGTGAACACGGACGGGGCCAAGATAGTTCCTCCATCGTAGCGGCGGGGCTTCAGCCCCGCCCGCGGGCCGGTCTGAAGCCCGGCCCCCACGACGACAGAGACGGAAGTACGCCGGCTGACAGGTCGTGCTCACATGAGGCTTGAAAGCACGCGGGGACAATCACCACCGGTCTCATTTCGGGAGGCCATCATTGCCGGCATCGCGCCGGACGGCGGCCTGTATCTCCCGATCGATCTGCCCTCGGTGGCTGCCGAGGATCTCGACCGCTGGCGCGATCTGACGTTCCCGTCGCTGGCAGTCGAGCTGTCACGCCGTCTGCTCGCCGGCGAGTTCGCGCCGGAGGTGATCGAACGCCTCGTCTCCGACGCGCTGGACTTCCCTGCTCCAACCATCCAGCTCTCGCCAGGCGTCTACGTCCTGGAGCTGTTCCACGGTCCAACGCTCGCCTTCAAGGACTTCGGCGCCCGCTTTCTCGCGCGGTTCTTCAGCCACCTGCTGGCCGACCGCGGGGAGCAGGCGACAATCCTGGTCGCGACGTCCGGGGATACGGGCAGCGCCGTCGCCCACGGTTTCTTCGGTGTTCCGAGCGTCACCGTCGTCGTCCTGTATCCGAAAGGGAAGGTGTCGCGGTTCCAGGAAGCCCAGATGGCCACGCTCGGCGGCAACATCCTGGCCGTCGCCGTCCCGGGAACCTTCGACGACTGCCAGCGTCTCGCAAAGACGGCGTTCCTCGACAGCCGCCTCGCCCGCCTGCACCTCTCCTCGGCCAACTCGATCAACGTCGGCCGCCTGCTGCCTCAGAGCTTCTACTACTTCGCGTCGTACCTCGCCGCGACGGCGCGAACGGCCGATCGGGTGATCTTCTCCGTCCCGAGCGGCAATCTCGGGAATCTGACGGCGGGGATCATCGCCGGGCGCGTGGGCCTCCCGGTCCGGAGGTTCATCGGGGCAACCAACGTGAACGACGTGCTGACCGAATACGTCAGGACCGGGGTCTACCGCGCGCGGCCGTCGATCGCGACCATCTCGAACGCGATGGACGTCGGCGATCCGAACAACTTCCCCCGTCTGCTCGCGCTACACGGCGGCTCACTGGAGGAGTTGCGTGCGAAGGTCTGGAGCACGTCGGTCAACGAGCAGGAGACACGCGAGGCCATCAGGAGGGTCTACGAGACGACCGGGTACGTGCTCGACCCGCACGGCGCCGTCGGCTGGGTCGCGGCTGAGCGCCTCCGGCGGGAGCAGGGCGACGACCAACCGATCATCACGCTGCTGACCGCTCACCCGGCGAAATTCGGCGACGCCATCGAGGAGGAACTGGGGTTCCGGCCGGAACTGCCCGAGTTGTACCGCGATTGGGCGATCCGGCCGCTCCTGGCCAAAGACCTGCCCAACACCGAATACGACACCTTCCGCGATTTCCTCTTGTCGCGTCGGGCGTGACGGTCTGGCCTGGCTCGGGCCCCGCAGGCGTGACTTGCCGCTGCCCCACGCGATAGGGGCGGCGGCTCGGTTTGGAAGCGATGGGGTCTGCCGGCTGCGCCTCGCGCCAGCACGCGCGCCAAGAGGCACCAGGCACCGCACCAAGAACCGAGGACCAAGGACCAAGAACCGGGAGCTTCAGGGAGCAGTCGTCGCCTTCTTGAGATACTTGTCGTACCACGCGATCATACGGCTCAGCCGGTCGAGCAGGTGCTTCTCCTCCCTCAGCCCGTGCCCCTCACGCGGGTAGACGACGAACTCGCTCTCGACGCCGTACCGCTTCAGCCCGCGGTACAGCTGCTGGCTCTGGCCGATCGGATCGGTCGTGTCCGCCTCGCCCTGCAGGATCAGGGACGGCGTCCGTGCGTTCTTGATGTAGGTGATCGGCGAGCACTTGATGAAGACATCGAGCTTCTCGTACGGCAGGCCGAAGAACCACTCGTCGTAGGCCGACCCCTGCTCGGTGCCGAACTCGCTGGCCAGGTCAGACAGCCCCGCGCCGATGACCGCCGCCGCGAACCGCTTCGTCTGCGTGATGGCCCAGGCCGACATGTACCCGCCATACGACCATCCCCCGATGCCGAGGCGTTCGGGATCGGCCAGGCCTTGCTTGATGAGGTGATCGACGCCAGCCATCACGTCCTTGTAGTCGCCACCGCCCCAGTCCGCGCGGTTCGCCTCGACGAACTTGAAGCCGTACCCGGTCGACCCCCGGACGTTCGGGTACATGACCGCGTAGCCGCGCGACACCAGCAACTGCCCCCAACCCTCGAACGCGTCCGACCACCGGCCGGTCGGCCCGCCGTGGATCAGCACGACCAGCGGGGCGCGCTGTCCCTGCGGGAGGTCACGCGGCTTGAGCAGCGCCGCTTCGATCTCGGTCCCATCGAAGCTCTTGTACCGGAAGACCTCCGGCGCAACCAGCGCCGAGGCCAGAAACGCCGCGTTGATGCGTGTCACTTGCTCGGCCGGCCGTTCGCCCTCCTGCAGCCACAGCTCCGCTGGGATGGTCGCCCGCTCGCCGACCAGCGCCGTCACGCCCGAGCGGGACAGCGCGAAGCTCGTCGGGTTGACTTCGAGGTCGGGCAGCGGGCGCGCCGTGGCGTCGCGCGAGACGGCGTAGAACCGCGCGCGGAAGCCCGTCTGCCCGACAACGAGCAACGAGCCGTCGGCGCGCCAGCCGTACGCGCTGATCGGCCGGTCGATGCTGGTCCCGGTGACGTTTCGCGCGCTCGTCTCGCCGAGCGTCAGCACGTACAGGTCGTGCGGGCTCGGACCATCGACGCGGCTGCCGGCGTACGCGATCTCGCTTCCGTCGGGCGAGACCGAGAGCTGACCGAACGGGCCGCGCGGCCGCACGATCTCCTTGAACCTGCCGTCGCTCACCTGCACCGCGTAGATGGCATCCATCTCCCGGTCGGACGCCGGCTGGTCGGTCGCCCTCACCACGAGGCGATCGCCCGCCGGCAGCCACTTCGCCTCGGCGATCCGCCACGGCCCTTCTGTGACCTGCCGGACCTTCCGGCTCCCCACCTCGATCACCCACAGCCTCGCGTGCTTCTCATCGCGGTCGATCACCCTGGCGTCGTCCTTCTCCTTCTCGCGCTTCTCGTCGGCGTCGGTGGGCGGCTCGGGCGCGAGAAAGGCCATCGATTTCCCGTCGGGCGACCACTCGAAGGCCTGCACCGCGTTCTTCCCCTCGGTCAGCCGCACGCCTTCGCCGCCCTCCATCGACAGCAGGTAGATCTGCTGCGCGCCGTCGCGGTCGGAGAGGAACGCGAGCGTCCGGCCGTCGGGAGACCAGCGCGGGGACAACGCCGTTTTCGTCGACCAGGTGAGGCGTCGCACCTCCTTCGAGCCCACATCGAGCATCCAGATGTCACGGTTCCGGGTGGCGCCTTTCGGCGGCTCGGTCACCGTGAACGTCAGTCGCCTGCCGTCGGGCGAGAACCGGAGGTCGGCGAGTTGCCGCAGGCCGAGCGCCTGTTCGGGCGAGAGCGGGGCCGACATGAGCCCGGCGGCGACGAGCACTGAGAGAAGTCCGGTCAACATGGGCGCCTCGATTGGGAGAGCGGGTGACGGCTCCTTGTACCACAAACGGGAGGACTAGACGCAAGCGCCAGCGGAGTGGAAAAGCACGACACACAGGGCGCTAACGGGTCGGACTGCGCCGGATCGCCCGTTGAAAAACGCAGCAGCCGCCAAAAATCTGTTGACTTGCACGGCACCCCGCTATTAAATCGGACCACCGGGTAATACCTCTCGCTGACAAGCCCCCAACATCCCGGCCCCCCCACACGCGAGCCGAGCGTTGCGCACCTTCCAGCCTGTCCGCGCAGGCGCAGCGTGATGTGTGGACTGTCTCGTGCCGGCCAGCCGCTCGACACACGGCCGACCGGTTGGAGCAACTGTTGTTATGGGGTTGAAAGGGATACCGCAACAGGTCACGCGCCTGGCGCTCATGTTCCTGCTCGTCGGCGTCGCGCTCGTCGCCGCCCGCCACTACTTCATTCCGCCGACCTTCGGGCAGACGGGGCACTACCGGGGCGCGGCGGTCGGCCAGATCGTGGGGCAGGGCATCAAGTATGCGGGCCGCGACGCCTGCACCGAGTGTCATCCTGACATCGTCGAGGTGCACAGCCGTGCCCGGCACCAGACAGTCGCCTGCGAGGCGTGTCACGGCCCGGCGGCGGCGCACATCGAGAACCCGGCCGAGGTCAAGCTGCTCCTGCCGCGCGATCGCAGCTTCTGCCCGCGGTGTCACAGTTACGACCCGGCCCGTCCGACCGGCTTTCCGCAGATCGATCCGATCGCGCACAACCCGGTGAAGGCCTGCATCGGCTGTCACAACCCGCACACGCCGGTGCCGCCGAACACGCCCGCCTCGTGCGCGGCGTGTCACGGCGAGATCGCGCGAACCAAGGCGGCGTCGCCGCATGCCGTCCTCCCCTGCACCGAGTGTCACCAGACCTCCGCGCAGCACATGGACACGCCCCGCGCGAGCACGCCCACCAAGCCGGCGACGCGCGAGTTCTGCGGCAACTGCCATGCAACCGACGCCAAGAGCCCGCGGGAGATCCCGCGGGTGGACCTGGCCAGCCACGGCGGCCGGTTCCTGTGCTGGCAGTGCCACTACCCTCACGATCCGGAGGTCCGCTGACGATGGGTACAGAGCGTCGAGACGAAACCGGGCGGCCGGCGGAGCCGGGCTCGCTCGATCGCCGCACGTTTCTCAAGCAGTGCACGGTCGCGGGCCCGATCCTGCTCGTGGCCGGGCGGGTGGCCGCCGCAGCGGTCAAGGGGACCGGCGGCTATGAGGCGAAGGACCACTACTACGGGATGGCGGTGGACGTGTCGAAGTGCATCGGCTGCGGCCGCTGCGCGGATGCGTGCAAGACAGAGAACAACGTGCCGCGCGAGCCCGTGTACTTCCGCACCTGGGTAGAGCGCTACGTCATCCAGCTCGACGGCACTACGGTGGTGGAGAGCCCGAACGGCAGCATCGACGGGTTCCCGCCGACCGTGAGCGAGAAAGGGATCCTGCGCACCTTCTTCGTGCCGAAGCTCTGCAACCACTGCGCGAACCCGCCCTGCGTGCAGGTCTGCCCGGTGGGCGCCACCTTCAGCACGCCGGACGGGGTGGTCCTGGTGGACAAGGAGTACTGCATCGGCTGCCGGTACTGCATCCAGGCCTGCCCGTACGGCGCGCGCTTCCTGCACCCGGAGACGCGCACGGCGGAGAAGTGCACCTTCTGCTACCACCGCGTCGTGCGCGGCCTCACGCCTGCCTGCGTCGAGATCTGCCCGACCGGCGCGCGGATCTTTGGGGAGCTGAAGCGCAACAGCCCGCTGGCCCGCTTCATGCGCTTCAGCAAGCTGCAGGTGCTCAAGCCGCACCTCAACACGGAGCCAAAGGTCTACTACGCGGACCTGGATGCGGAGGTCAGGTAAGGTGAGCGGATACATCTACCCGAACGAGATCGAGCTCCAGTGGGGCCTCCTCATCGTCCTGTACCCGTACATCACCGGGCTGGTCGCCGGCGCCTTCATCCTGGCATCGCTCGAGCGGGTCTTCAACGTCCGCGCCGTCGAGCCCACGTATCGGCTGGCGCTGCTGACGGCCTTGGCGTTCCTGCTGGTCGCCCCGCTGCCGCTGCTCGCCCATCTCGGCCACCCCGAGCGGTCGTTCGAGATCTTCCTCACGCCCAACCTGCGGTCGGCCATGGCGATGTTCGGCTTCGTGTACGCCTGGTACCTCGCCGTGGTGCTCCTGCTCGAGATCTGGTTCGACTACCGGCGCGACCTGGTGCTCTGGGCGCGCCGCGAGCGCGGGCCGCGTCGCTGGCTGCACTACCTGCTGACGCTGGGCGCCACCAACATCTCGCCGAGCGCCCTCCGGTTCGACAGCCGCGCCGGCCGGCTGGTGACGATCATCGGCATCCCCTCGGCGTTCCTGCTGCACGGGTATGTCGGCTTCATCTTCGGGTCGGTCAAGGCCAACCCGTGGTGGAGCAGCGTGCTCATCCCGATCGTCTTCCTCTTCTCGGCGATCGTCTCGGGCATCGCGCTGGTGCTCGTCCTCTACGTCTTCTCGGCGCTTGTCCGCGGCAAATCGATCGACATGCTGTGCATGGACAAGCTCGCCTCGTTCCTGCTCTATGCGCTCATCGTCGACTTCTCGCTGGAGATGCTCGACTTCATCCACCGGCTGTACCAGTCGGAAGAGTCTATCAAGATCCTGTCCCAGCTCGTCTCCGGGCGCCTCTTCATGAGCCTCGTCATCCTCCAGGTGCTGATGGGGACGGTGCTGCCGATGCTGTTTCTCGCGCTCGTCAGCCCGGCCTTCCACGGCAAGAAGGCTATCGCCCCAACCGCCGACGAGCTGCGGCGCCTGGTCTATCTCGGCTCCGCGATCCTGATCCAGATCGGGATCTTCTCCACGCGCTGGAACGTGGTCATCGGCGGTCAGCTGTTCTCCAAGAGCCTGCGCGGCCTCACGGTGTACAAGCTTCAGATGCTCGGCGTTGAAGGCCTCTTCATGACGCTCGGCCTGCTCGTGCTGCCCTTCATCATTCTCTTCGTGCTGATCCGAGTCTTGCCGCCGTGGCCCGAAGCTGTCGCTGTGGAGACAAGTCATGAAGCAGGAGATCCGGCCGTCGTGTCCTGACCGACCGATGTCGGGCGAGGTGTGGATCCTCGCGGCGCTCGCCCTCGCCGCCGCGCTCGTCGCCGTCGTTGCGCCGGAGGCGGGTGCGAGCGCCGCCCCGCCAGCCAGCATGGCGTCCGCCGAGGAGTGCGCGCGCTGCCATCGTGACATCGCCCGCTACTGGAAGGCCTCGTTGCACGCGCAGGCGGTCGACAACCACCGCTTTCAGGACCTGTTCCAGCGCCTGAAGGAGAAGCGCACACCGAACGTCGACGCGCTGTGCTTGCAGTGCCACGCGCCCGCCGCGCTCTACATGCGCGACCTCGGGTTCGAGAAGAAGGTCAGCTGGGAAGGCGTCACCTGCGACTTCTGTCATTCGGTGCGAAGCGTCCAGTCCCAGGCCGCCCGCCCGTTCGTCCTGCAGGTCGGCCGCGTCAAGACCGGGCCGCTCAGGACCGCCCAGCCGTCGGGACATGCCGCCGAGTACGCCGAGGTGCACACCTCGTCCACGATCTGCGCGCCCTGCCATCAGTTCGTCAACGAGAACGGGCTCGAGGTGCTCGGGACGGCGGCCGAGTGGCAGGCCAGCAGCTATGCCAGCCGCAGCGTGACCTGCCAGAGCTGCCATATGCGCGCCACGAGCGGCAAGGTGACCGACCCGAAGGTCGCCCGCGCGTCGCAGGCCGTCGTCAACCTTCACGAGATGCCCGGCGGGCACTCGCTGACCGAGCTGAACCGCGCGCTGCTGGCGCAGATCTCCGCGGTGCGCCGCGGCGGCAACACCGTGGAGGTCGCCGTGCAGATTACCAATCGGGGGGCCGGGCACCGCGTCCCCACGGGACTGCCGCTCCGGACCATCGTCATGGTGGTAGAGGTCGACGGCGGCGTCGGACCACGCCAGACGGCCGAGCGGACCTACACCCGCGTGGTGGCTGACGAGAACGGGCAGGCGCTCTCGGACGAGGAGGCGATCTGGCTTCGCGGAGCCAAGGTCGTGCGCGACAACCGCCTCGCACCGGAGGAGCGACGGACCGAACAGTTCTCCTTCCAGGTTCCGCGCAACACGCCCGTTCGTGTGGTCGCCAAGTTCTACTACCGATACGACCCGGCGCCGGCCAGGGGCGAGAGCACGATGCCGTTCCTGTCGGTCAACACGTGGCTCGATGCAGAAGGACGGAACTGACGTCGACAGTCGACAGTCAGGTAGCCGGTGCCAGGTGCTGAGTGCTGGGTGCCAGGTGCCGTGCTAGGTGCTCCGTCGTCGCACCAGCCGCGGCGCCGCGATCAACGCCCCGCCGTACAGCGCCAGCGCCACGAAAAGGGTCGCGGCGCGGCTGTTCGGAAAGTCCTCGACCAGCAGTTTCACGGCGCCGGCGATGAGAACCGGGTAGACCAGCCAGCTTCCCTCCAGGAAACGCTCGTACCGCCCGGTCACGGCCAGCAGCATGACGCCGGCGACCAGCACTGCCATGCGGATGGCGGCCACCATGCCGGGATCGGCCGCGCCGGGCGGCCCTGCGAGCGGCGGCGTGAGCAGCGTGATCGCCACCCCGCCCACCGCCCACACGAGGACGGCGACAACGGCCAGCCTCGGCAGACGGGAATAGACGCCCCAGGACTCGCTCCGGGTCGACACCGGAATCCAGCTGCAGAGCGCGACCGCCCAGAGCGCTCCGATCGCCGACCGATTGAACGGCGGCCACTGGCGCGTGGCGGGGGCCAGGAGCGCGTACCCGGCGTCGACGATAAGCTCCGAGACGAGGGCTGCCGCGACCACGTAGATAGCGGCGTGCAGGCTCAGCGTGACGCGTCCCGAACGCTGCCCCAGCCAGGCGATGACCACCGCAAGCGCCGCCCAGACGAAGGCCAGGGCGCTCCGCTCGAGGATCAGACCGCTGCCGACCAGGGTGAAGATGATGGCCAGCGACGTGTAGAAAAAGAAGTTCTTCCGGCGCCCCTGGCGGCCCTCCACGAAAGCAAAGGCGACGGCATACGAAGCTGCGCCAAACGTCAGGCCTGCCCAGCCGAGTGCGAGAGCCCCCGAGCCGACCGCCCGCGCCAGCGACACCGCGCCGCCGAACCCGACGGTCAGCACGCTCACCGTCTGGATGACCTCGAACGGGATCACGTCCCGCCCGCGGAAGAGCGTCCTGCCCGCGAAGCTGGCGAGGTAGGCGCCGAGTAGCGTCAGCTGCACCGCAAGAACGGGAGCCGGCGCGTCGCGGTGCGGGGGGTTGATCGCCCGCAGCGTGAGCGCCAGCACCGTGACGTCGGCCATGAGCGCGACGGGCCAGCGCAGGAAGATCCAGTCGAGCACGTAGCCGTACCAGAGCGTCGCCACGCCGAGCACGATGAGAAAAAGAGCGTAAGGCATCACCTCGCCGGTCCGAACGATGAGCGCCATCGCGGTCGCGAGGGCCGCAAGCGTGGTGAGCCAGGCGATGAGCTGCGCCTTCTGCCGCCGGGCGACCGCCAGGCCGACAGCGCTGATCAGGGCGACAGCGGCCGCACTGGCAGGCGGCGGCAGGAGCCCGAACCGTGTGGTCGCTTCCCAGAGAAGCGGAAAAGCCACCACGATCGCGGGCACGGCATGGAACGCCGCCCCAAGCCGATCGCCACCTCTGGCCGCCCGGTCCGCCATCGCGAACCAGAAGACCGCGTACGCCAGACCGAGCGCGATGCCCCCGACTGGCGGCACCCATTCCGACTCCGTCAGCGCCCGCAAGAGATAGGCGCCGCCGAACACCACCAGCATGCGGCCGACCAGAGACATCACCCGCGTCAGCGTCACGCCGACCGGGGCCTCCGGCGCCGGAACCACTACCGCGGCCTCGCGGCCCTCAGCGACCATCGTCCCAGGTCTTCCGTCGGGGAGGCCGACCGAGCGCGTCTCCAGGAGCGTCAGGCGCTGTTCGAGGTGTTCGACGAAGCGTGCGAGCTCCTCAACCCGGGACTCGAGGCGCGAAAGCCGGTCCTCCATGGCTGCTCCGCTGGCGGCAAACCTGTCCTCTGCTGTGGGGGCTAGGATTGTCGAGCGATTTCCGGAATGATACCCGAGCGCGCGGCGGTTGCCTACCTCATAGGAAGATTGGCCGGATCAGTTGCCACCGAGGCACGGAGACACAGAGCCTCGCTGTTCGACGGGCCACCGAGGCGCGGAGACACAGAGCAATCGGGGCCGGCAGCGGCGGGCGTCAAGGGAGCGCGTCCACACTGGCGCGATGCCGCCGCGCCTCTGATGCACGAACAGGTATGGGGGCGCCCGAGGTGGACCGGTCGAGAGTGGCGCCCATGGTAGCACAAGCTCTGCCGCGGTCGGCCGCCGGGGCGCTATAATCTGCGCTCCCTGACCGGCACATCCACGGAGGTCCCATGACTAGCCCGCGTGTCCCTCTGACGGTCGTTGGCATCTGCATGGCAGCGGGGCTCGACGCGGCGCCGCCGCCGGCCCGCATGGCCCCGGTCCTGATGGACGAGATGACGATGACCGAGGTCGGTGACGCGATCGCGTCCGGCAAGACGACCGTGCTGCTCTACAGCGCCAGCACCGAGGCGACCGGGCCGCACGTCGTCCTGGGCAAACACATCTTCAAGGTGCGCTACCTCGGCGAGCGCATCGCGCGCGAGCTGGGACATGCGCTGGTCGCGCCGGTGCTGCCGTTTGCGCCGACCAGCGACCAGCTGAACAAGTTTCCCGGCACCATCAACCTGTCGGCCGACACCTTCTCGAAGGTGAACGAGGAAGTGACCGACAGCCTCGTGCGCACCGGCTTCAAGTTCATCATCCTGATGGGCGATCACGGCGGCAACCAGCCGCCGCTGAAGGCGCTGGCGCCGAAGCTGGACGAGAAGTACCGCAGGCAGGGCGTGCGGGTGTTCTTCTCGGGCGATGCGTACGCGAAATCGGATGCCGAGATCGAGGCGTGGCTGAAGGAGCGTCATTACCCGCCGAGCAACCACGGCGGCATCGCGGACACGTCGGAGATCTGGGCCGTCGGCGACCGGTACGTCCGGAAGGATAAGATCGCCATGGGCGATCCGATCATGCGGGGCGCCGACGGGTCGGTGACAATCGGGCCCAGCGGCGTCGAAGGCGATCCGCGGCCGTCCTCCGCCGCGCTCGGCCGGATCTTCAACGACATCAAGGTCAGGGACGGCGTCGCCGAGATTCGCCGCTTGATTGCAGAAGCTGGAAACCCGTCACGTAGCGAGTAACTGGTTTCATGACCCAAGCGGGTGGCCGCGAACGGGCGCCCGCGGCGCGCGCAGGGCCGTCAGCCGTGATCGCGTTTTTCGGCCCGAGCACGCGTGGGCTGTTCGCGGACAGGCCCCGAACCGCGGAAGACCGGTTATGAAACCAGCTGAAGCAACGGGGGACGAGCGACCGGATGGTTCTTGGTCCCGGGTTCCTGGTTCTTGGTGCGGTGCCTGGTTCTCGGTTCCTGGTCTGCGTGCGCGGTTGAAGTCCGGTGTCAGAGCCAAGAACCAGGAGCCATGAACCGCACCGAGAACAAAGAGCACAGAACCAAGAACAGCCAACTACTCGTGACTCGTCACTCGTGACTCGTTACCCTACTTCTTCTGCAGCTCCGCCAGCCAGGTAGTCGCGAACGCCCGTGCCGCGTCCACCGCCCCCTTGCCCGCCCTGTAGCACAGCTTCCAGTCTTGTGGCTTCTGCTCGTTGGGCTTGTCGGCAAAGCACTTCTTGCTGCCGCACGGCACCAGCTTCGCACCGAAATCGACCCCGGCGCTCTGGTCGAGGAAGTGCTGCAGGCGTTTGACGAGGAGCGGCTTCGGGTCGATCGGATAGCGTGACTCCCACTCTTTCATGCTTCGCTGGTACTGTTCCTGGCTGTTCTTGTTCTGGTACTCGATGCTCTGGCGCAGCATCGCTTTCGTCTCGGGCTTGTCCATGTCGGCAAGCTGTGCGGTCAGCATCTTGAGGGCGCTTTCGGACCCATCTCGGATCGCCTTGGCGATCTCCGGGGAGACACCGGCCGGCGGAGGCTCTGCCAGCCTCTTCTTCGTCTCGGCGATCGACTTCTCCAGCTGCGCCCGTTGCTTGGCCATCTCCTCGTCGGCCGACTTCGGCTTCGGTGCCTCGGGCTTCTGGTTCTGCCTGACTTTCTCGTAGGCCGTCTTGAACTCGGCCGACTCGGTGTAGGTCTTGGCCCACGTCAGCGCTCCCGTGACGAGCCCGGCCCTCACGGCCGGCGCCGCCGCCTTGAAAGCCTTGCTCGCCGGCCACCAGTTCACGTTCCCGCTGTTGATGGCTTCGATCACGCTCTCCCTGGCGTCGGCTTCCCTGAGGCCGAGCTCCCGGATCGCGTCCGCTGCCCGCAGCACGGCAAGGCATGCCGCGAGCCCCAACAGAATGACGATGCCAGTCTTGATCCCGGCTTTCGCTACCATCGGTTCCTCCCGAATTCAAGGCCGCCGTGGACGAGACATGCGGGCCGATCGGCCCCCACCCACGGCGAGACGCCCGATCCTGACCACCACCTCGATGTCCCTGGGTCCCAGGCCATTCTAGCTGGGTTGGCTGCAGCGACCTTTCTTCCGACGATGTACCAGGAGCGCGTGCGGCGAACCCTGGTGAAGTTCTTCGATCCGGGGGGCGGATCAAGCTGCCGAAGTCAAGCGCGGGGCAGGGCGGTGACGATCACGTACGGAATCCCCAGCTTCGCCGCCAGCGTGTTCAGCGCAGCGAGATCCTTTGTGACGATCGCCTCGAGCTCGGCGCCGTAGCCCTCCAGCTCCTTCGCCTGGTCGGCGAACACGCCCCGCATCCCTTCGGTCGGCACGCCGTCGGCGTGGGTGAGGTACTCGAACAGCGGCGCCATCCGCGAGTACAGCTTCGCGCCGCCCTTCTGCGCCAGGATGTCGTACACGATCTCAGCGTGCGGATTGTGCAACTTCTCCTCGAGCGCGTCGCACTTCCCGATGACGTCGCGCGACGCCTTCAGCAGCGCCTCGGCCCTCGGGTCCGCGTGCAGAGCCTGGTTTCGATCGGCGAGCTGCTGCCGGATGCTGCGTACCTGGTTGACCAGGCCGGCCAGCTTTGTGAGCGCGTCGCGGATGGCCAGGCCGAACGCGAGCTGCTGTTCCAGGTCCGTCTGCGACAGCTTGACGCGCGGATCGGGTTCGATCGTCAGCGGGACCGTGGACGTCTTCCCGTCCACCGTGAGCTTGACCGTGTAGGTGCCAGGCACCGCCATCGGCCCGACGCTCGGGTCTCCGGCGTCGAGCTTCGCCCCCACGATTTTCGGCGCTCCGGCCCACGTCAGGTTCCACACGCCACGCTCGACGCCGGGCGCCGTCGCGAGCGCCTGCTTCTCGGCCTGCTTTCGCCATTCCTCTTCGGTCTGCCCGTCCTCGGTCCGGTCCCACGGCTTCGGCACGCTGGTCAGCGTGTTCACCATCCGTCCCTGGGCGTCGAGGATGTCGATCTTCACCTCCCCTTTCGGCTTCTCTTTCAAGTAGTAGAAGATCGAGGCGCCCCGCGGCGGGTTCGAAAAGGCCCCCTTCTCACGCGACGCGGTTTCGTAGCGCCAGCGAATCGCGCTCGAAACGGGCAACAGCGCGACGTCGGACGCCCCGACGGCAGCGAGCTGACGGACCGGCGTCAGGTCGTCCAGAATCCAGAACGAGCGGCCGTGCGTGGCCAGCACGAGATCGTTGCCCTTGACCACGACGTCGTGCACGGCGACCGTCGGCAGGTTCAGCTGCAGCGGCAGCCAGCTCTCCCCGTCGTCGGTCGAGAACATCACGCCGCGCTCGGTGCCCAGGTACAGCAACCCTTTCTGGGCCGGGTCCTCGCGTACCGAGTGCAGGTAGATGTGCTGCGGCAGCTTCGCGCTGAGGCTCTTCCACGTCCTGCCGTAATCGCTCGTCTTCCAGAGGTACGGCCGCATGTCATCGAGCCGATGGTTGTCGACGACCAGATAGGCGCCCCCGGCATCGAACGGTGACGGCTCGATGATGCTGACCGTGCCCCACTCGGGGATGCCCCCGACGTTCTTCGTGACGTTCGTCCACGTCTTGCCGCCGTCGCGCGTCACGTGCACGAGCCCGTCGTCGCTGCCCACCCAGATGAGACCCGCCTGCTTCGGCGACTCGGCAATCGCGAAGATTGTGCAGTAGGTCTCCACGCCGGTGTTGTCGCCCGTGATCGGCCCGCCCGCCCACTGCTGCTTCGACTTGTCGTTGCGGGTCAGGTCTGGGCTGATCGCGGCCCACGTCTCGCCACCGTCCGTCGTCCTGAAGAGCACGTTCCCGCCGTGATAGACGACCTTCGGATCGTGCGGCGAGGTGGCGATCGGCGCCGTCCACTGGAAGCGGTACTTCATGTCGGCGGCGCCGTGGCCCGACGGGTTGTCGGGGTAGATGCTCACGTCGCGCGCCTGCCGCGTGCGCCGGTCGTACCGGCTGATGTACCCGCCGTACTCGCCCGCATAGACGATGGTCGGGTCAGAAGGGTCTGAGACGACGTAGCCGGCTTCCCCGCCGCCGACGTCGTACCAGTCGGAGAGGCGGATGCCGGGGCTCGCGAGGCTGTTGCTCGGACCCTCGGCGGTCCCCAGATCCTGCAGCGCGCCCGCCACGAAGTAGGGGACGCGCGTGTCGGCCCAGACATGGTACGGCTGGGAGATCGCGAGCGGCGGCGCATACCATGTCTCGCCGCCATCGATCGTCACGTCCACGCCGCCGTCGTTGGCGCTGATCATCCGCTTCGGGTCGCGCGGGTCGATCCACAGGTCGTGGTGATCGCCGTGGTGGATGCCCTTCACGTAGACGATCGTCTTGCCGGCGTCCACCGTCTTCAGCATCGGCACCTGGGGGAACCATGCGATATCCGGGTTGGTCGGATCGACCGTGATCGTGGAGTAGTACCAGGCACGCTGCCGCAGCGCGTGGTCGCCGTTCGCCCGCAGCCAGTTCTCGCCCCCGTCGTCCGACCGGAAGAGACCGCCCTCTGTCGCCTCGATGAGCGCGTAGACGCGCCGGCCGTCCGAGGGGGCGACCGCCACGCCAATCTTGCCCCAGACGCCCGCGGGCAGGCCGTGGCCCGTGAGCTGCCGCCAGGTGTCGCCACCATTGCGTGACGCATAGAGGCCGCTGCCGGGCCCGCCGCTCTCGAGGTCCCACGGGTAGCGGCGCGCCTGCCAGAAGCCCGCAAACAGGATGTTCGGGTTGGACGGATCGAAGCAGACGTCTGAGGCGCCCGTATTCGCGTCCTTCTTCAGCACCTGCTCCCACGTCTTTCCGCCGTCGGTCGTGCGGTACACCCCGCGTTCCGGGTTGGGGCCGAACGCGTGGCCGAGGACGGCGGCAAACGCGACGTCCGGGTTGCGTGGATGCACGATCATCGTGCCGATCTGCCCTTCCTGTTGCCACACGTGCGCCCACGTCTTCCCGCCGTCCACCGACTTGTAGATGCCGTTGCCAGCCGCGACGTTCCCGCGGATGTTCGCCTCGCCGCTGCCAACGTAGATGACGTTCGGATCGGAGGGCGAGACGGCAATCGAGCCGATCGAGGAGATCGGCTGCTCGTCGAAGATCGATTGCCAGCTGAAGCCGCCGTCGGTGGACTTCCAGACGCCGCCGGATGCCGTGGCCGCGTAGTACGTCCGCGGGTCGCCAGCAACGCCGGCGACGCGCGACACCCGCCCGCCACGCGCCGGGCCAATCGCCCGGTACTGGAGATGGCCCAGCTCGGCGGGAGCCTTGCTGACCTCGGGTTTCTTCGATGCCTCCGGTGGTGCCGGCTTCGCCTGCTCGCCAGCCGCCTTTTCGCGCGTCTCGCGGCTCTTCGGCTGCTCGGTCGCAGGCGGCTTCTGCTGCTGTTGTTGCTGCGCAGCCATCACAGGAACGGCGATCGAAAGGGCGGCCAGGCACGCGGCCAGACCGAGGAGCTGGCGACGGAATCCGGTCATGACGTCTCCCTCTGTTGCGCACGCATCTGAATGAGGTATCAGAATACCGCAATTCCCTTGACGGTGCGCGTCGCGCGGGCCATGATCCCGCGCCGAAGCCCGGAGCACGAAGCCCGAGGCCTGAAGGGCTTCAGGTCAGGCTTCGGACTTCAGATTACTGGCTACCGGCTGGTGCTTCGCAGGGCTAAAGCCCTGCGCTACGGGGAGAGAGGGGTCATAGCGGAGGTCCCGATGTCCGTGCTGCTGGACGGGAAGAGCTTGACGATCGACAGCCTGGTTCGCGTCGCCAGGGACGCTGAGCGCGTGGCGCTCGCGCCTGGAGCACGCGAGCGGATCCAGCGTTGCCGCACGTTCGTGGAAGACCGGATCGCGCAAGGCGCGGTGATGTACGGAATCAATACCGGCATCGGCGAGCTGTCGGAAGTGATGCTGCCGCCCGAACAGCTTCGCCAGTTCCAGCGCTACCTCGTCTACAGCCATTCGGCTGGCTGCGGCACGCCGCTTCCCGGCGAGGTCGTGCGGGCAGCCATTTGCTCGCGCATCAACATCCTCGCCAACGGCCACTCGGGCATCCGGCCCCTCATCGTCGACACGCTCGTCGAGATGCTGAACCGGGGGGTGACACCGCTCGTCTACGACCGCGGCTCGGTGGGCGCCTGCGGCGACCTCTCCCCGATGAGCCAGATGGCGCTCGTCCTGCTCGGTGAAGGCGAAGCGTATGTCGACGGGCAAAGAATGCCGGGCGGCCAGGCGATGGCGAAGGCCGGCATCCCGATTGTCGAGTTCGAGGCCCGCGACGGGCTGGCGACGATCAACGGCTCGAACATGACCGCCGGCTACGGCGCGCTGCACCTGCACGACGCCGACCGGTTCTTCAGGTCGTCGGAGGTCGCCGTCGCGCTAACGCTCGAGGTGCTCAACGCCAACATGGCCGCGTACGACGAGCGGATCCACCGCGTGCGCGGGTATCCGTCGGCGGTCACGTGCGCCGAGCACGTGCGCCGGCTGACGGCCGACTCGGAGATGCTGAAGCAGCCGGGCCAGAAGGTACAGGACGCCTACAGCCTGCGCTCGACGCCGCAGGTGGTCGGCGCCGCGGAAGACGCGCTGCGGTGGGCGCGCTACATGTTCGAGATCGAGTTGAACGGCGTCGGCGACAACCCGATCTTCTTCCCCGACGACCAGGTGTACCTCACGGGTGCGAACTTCCAGGGGACCCCGCTCGGTGTTCCGCTCGACACGCTGGGGTTCTGCGTGACGATGGTCGCGGCGCTCAGCGAGCGGCGGACGAACCGGCTCCTCAACCGCAACCTGTCGGTCGGCCTGCCGGCGTTCCTGACGAAGGGCGCAGGCATGTTCTCGGGACTGATGCTCGCCCAGTACACGCAGGGCATGCTGGTATGCGAGGACCGGATCCTGTCGGCCCCGGCGTCGATCGGATCGATTCCGGCCGCGGCCGACCAGGAGGATTTCGTCTCGATGGCGTTTACCTCTGCGCGCAAAACGGCACAGATCCTGGACAACGCCTGGTACATCCTCGCCATCGAGCTGATGGCCGGCGCCCAAGCGGTCGAGTTCCGCAAGCCGCTGCGGCTCGGCACGGGGACGTCGGTGGCCTACGACGTGGTCCGCCGGCACGTCGCCAGGCTGGAGGAGGACCGGCCGATCCAGGAGGACATCAACCGCCTGGCGGCGGTCGTCCGATCGGGCGAGCTGCTGCGGGAAGTGGAGGCGGTGGTGGGGCCGCTCGGGGCGGCTGCTGCTCCGGCAACGGTCTGATGCGAGAAACGTAGAAGGCAGAACGCTGAACGTTGAACTGTTGCGCTCGGCGCTCCTCGTTCTGTGTTCTGTTCGACGTTCCGCGTTTTCCGTTCTACGTTCTTCGTTCTGCGTTCTCCGTTACTGGAGTCTGTACACCACCTTGCCGCCGACAATGGTCGTCTGCGCCTTCAGATCCTTCAGCGCCTCGGGCTTCACGCTGAAGGGATCCCCGGTCAGGGTCACCAGGTCGGCCAGCTTCCCGGGCCTGATCGTACCCTTCGCGTGCTCCTGGAACTCTGCGTACGCCGCATCCCGCGTGTACGCCCGGATCGCCTCGGCCACGCTGATCGTCTGCTCCGGCACCCAGCCGCCCGGGTTCTTGCCGTCGAGTGTCGCCCGCGTCACGGCGGCATAGAGCGCCAGGTAGGGGCTCAGCGGCGCGACCGGCCAGTCGGTGCCAAACGCCAGCGTCACACCTTTGTCGAGGAAGGTCCGGAAGGCGTACGTAGTCTTGATCCGCTCCGGGCCAATCCGCTTCTCAGCCCACCGCCCGTCGTCAATCGCGTGGTACGGCTGCACCGAGGCGATCACGCCGAGCTGCTTGTAGCGGTCGAAGTCCTTCGGCGCGACGTGCTGGGAGTGCTCGATGCGCAGGCGCCGGTCGCGCGCCCCGTTGGCTCCGACGACATCGGCAAAGAGGGCGAGCGTCATCGAGATCGCCTGGTCGCCAATCGCGTGGATGCAGAGCTGCTCGCCGGCCCTGTCCGCCTCGATGAGCCGCGCGCGCATCCCACCGAGGGGCTGCATCTCCTCGCTCAGCAACCCTCGCGATTTCGGCGCGTCGGTGTAGGGCTGGAAGAAGTACGCCGTGGTCGAGCCGAGTGACCCGTCCGCGTAGCCCTTGACCGCGCCCGTGCGGAGGAATGTCAGGTTGATCCTCTTCTCGGTTCCTTTCTTCAACCGCTCGATCCAGGCCGTCTCGAGGGGCGCCACGTAGATGCGGCACGTCAGCTCGCCCTTCTGGGCCAGCGACTCGTAGGCGGCGATTTCGTCGGCGCTCGGGTTCATGTCCTGAACGCTCGTCACGCCGAGCGAGGCAGCATGGGCGAGCGCGCGCTTGATGGCGCGCAGCCGGCGTTCCGGCGTGGGCGCCGGGATCACCTTGTCCACGTAGCTCATCGCGGCGTCCTTCAGGATGCCGGTGGGGTTCCCCTTCGCGTCGCGGACAACCTCACCGCCGGCCGGGTTCTTGGTCTGTGCGGTCACGCCTGCCAGCTTCAGCGCGGCCGAGTTGGCGAGGGCCATGTGGCCGTCATACCGGCTGACGAACACCGGGGTGTTCGGCGTCATGGGGTCGATCAGCTCCCGCGTGGGGAGCCCCGGGTTCGTCCAGGCCTGCTCGTCCCAGTCACCGCCGAGGATCCATTCGCCCGGCGCGGTGGCCTTTGCGCGCTCGCCGATCCGGCGCGCGAACTCGTCTGGCGTCGGCGCGTCCTTCAGATCGACGTTGTCGAGCTGCATCCCGCCCTGCACGAAGTGCAGGTGCGAGTCATCGAAGCCTGGCATCACGAATCGCCCGCCGGCGTCGATCACGGTCGTTTCCGGACCCTTCCACGCGCCCACCTCCGCGACACTGCCAACTGCGACGATCCGATCACCTTTGACCGCCACGGCCTCGGCCCTCGGCCTCGTCTGGTCGACGGTCCAGATCTTCGCGTTGGTCACGACGAGATCCGCCACCCGGGTCTGTAGCGGCGCGGAGCACCCAGACCCCGCGCCAGCAGCGCACAACATCGAAACCAGCATGACCGCTCCCGCTCCGAGATCGATGCATCTGACCATGGACAGAGACTCCAAGAAGCCGTGTCGTTCATCGCAGAAGCCGCTGAGGCCGCAGAGAGCCAAATCGAGACACGCGCCCAACCGGCCGGCGGCTGGTCACTCGTTACTCGTTACTCGTTACCCGTTACCCGTTACTCGTTACTCGTTACTCGTTACTTGCTACCATTCCTGTGTCTTTACACCCTCCGCGTTCTCTGCGCGTTGATTCCAGGCGCGGATTATAATCCCCAGACCAGGAGGTTTCCTATGCGGCTCCGCGCCCTTCTGTTCGTCCTCGTCTCGTCGGCCGTCTCGCTGCAGGCCGGCGCACAGACGCAGCCCGTGCGCGCGCAAGGCGGCATGGTCGTGTCGCAGAACGCTATCGCGTCGAGGATCGGCGCCGACGTGCTTCGCGAGGGCGGCACGGCGATGGACGCCGCCGTCGCCACCGCGTTCGCGCTGGCGGTGGTCCACCCGACGGCGGGGAACATCGGCGGCGGCGGCCTGATCGTCTGCCGGCCGGCCGCCGGCGAGCCGGTCGCCTACGACTTCCGCGAAATGGCGCCCGGGAAGGCGACCTCCACCATGTTCCTGAAGGACGGCAAGTACAGCTCCCAGGTGCATCACGACAGCTACCTGTCGGTCGGTGTACCCGGCACCGTGGCCGGGCTGTATCTCGCGTGGAAGGAACAGGGCAAGCTCCCGTGGAAGCGGCTCGTCGATCCGGCCATCGCGCTCGCGCGCGACGGCTTCCCGATAAGTGACAGCCTGGCGCGGTCGCTCAGGAACGTCCTGCCCGCCATGAAAGCCTATCCGGCATCTGTCGCCCAGTTCTCGAAGAACGGCGTGCCGTACGAACCGGGCGACACGCTGAAGCAACCCGAGCTGGCGCGCACGCTGGAGCGAATCGCAGCAAACGGGCCCGTGGGCTTCTACGAGGGCGAGACCGCCGCGCTCGTCGAGAAAGAGATGGTGGCTCACGGCGGCCTCATCATGCGTGACGATCTGAAAGCCTACCAGGCGAAGCGACGGACGCCCGTGCGCGGCACCTATCGCGGGTACGAGGTGATCTCGATCCCGCCGCCCAGCTCGGGCGGCACCGGCCTGCTCGAGATGCTCAACATCCTCGAGGGGTACGACATCAGGGCGGCCGGGTTCGGCTCGGCGACCAACGTGCACCGGATCACCGAAGCGATGCGCCGCGCCTACGCCGACCGCGCCCGCTACCTGGGCGATCCGGACTTCAACCCGAACATCCCGATCGAGCGGCTCACCTCCAAGGAATATGCGGCCAGCCTGCGGAAGACGATTCAGCCCGAGCGCGCGTCCACATCGTCCCCGACGAGCTTCGAGTGGCCGGTCGAAAGCGACGAAACGACACATCTCTCGGTGGTCGACCGCGATCGCAATGCGGTCTCGCTCACCTACACGCTCGAAGCCGGGTACGGCTCGAAGATCGTCGTCCCCGGCGCCGGGTTCCTGCTGAACAACGAGATGGGCGATTTCAACGCCGGACCGGGGCTGACGACGGCCGAAGGGCTGATTGGGACCGAGGCGAACCTGGCGGCGCCTCACAAGCGGATGCTGTCGAGCATGACGCCGACGATCCTGACCAAGGACGGGAAGCTCTTCCTGGTGACCGGCAGCCCGGGCGGGCGGACGATCATCAACACCGTGCTGCACACGATCCTCGACGTCATCGACTTCGGCATGAACGTGCAGGAGGCGGTCGACGCCCCGCGGTTCCATCACCAGTGGCTGCCCGATCGCGTGCAGTACGAGCGCTACAGCCTCTCGCCCGACACGCTCGCGCTGCTCAAGTCGTGGGGCTATCAGATGGAACCGATCGGCGCCCAGGGCATCGCGGAGGCGATCCTGTTCAACGAACAGGAGAACCTGCTCGAGGGCGCCTCGGACCCGCGCGCAAGGGACGGCGGGGCCGCAGGCGTCGCGAAGTAACGGCCTGTAACGGAGAACGTAGAACGCCGAACGCGGAACGTAAGACGCGAACACCGACGGACGAGCGATCAGTAACGAGCGATGAGTAACGAGTAACGAGACTCGCGGATGCCGGCTCTGGGGTCGGAACCCTATGAAGCTCGAGCCCAGAGCGAAGAGAGCAACCCGGCCCCGGACAGGTGGAACGCAGCCATGGCGCGATTCCGCCCCCTGCTCCGCCGCTCACACACGTTGCGTGTGCTCTCGCTGGCTGTTCTGCTCGAAAGCAGCGATATCGGCCGGAAGCCCCGCCCGGCCCGGCGGCGCGGTCCGGGCTGGCCGAAGCTGTGAAAGCGCGGTCCGGCTGCTTCGCACAGCCGGCGGCGGCACGGTGAGCCGCGGCTCTCAGCGCAGAGAGCGCAGACGCCGCTGAGATCCTCTCGTTACTCGTTGCCCGTTACTCGTTACTCGCTACTCGCCGCGACTCGCCGCTTCTCGTGATCGGCACCTCGTGCGGGGTCCGCCGGTAGTGCCGGAGCGCGGGCGTCTTGCCCGCAATCCACGCGGTCGCCACGAGGCAGCCGAGACCGCCGCTGACGACCGAGAACGGCGCGCCGAACCAGTTCGCGACTGTGCCGGCCTCCAGCTCACCCAGTTGCGGGCCGCCCATGAAGAAGACCATGTTGACGCCGGTCATCCCTCCGCGCAGGTGGTCGGGCGTCTCGAGCTGGCGGATCAGGTTGCGGAGCACCGTGCTGACCGTGTCGCTGCCCCCGGTCAGCGCCAGGCAAAGGAAGGTCAGCGAGAAGCTGCGCGAGAGCCCGAAAACCGCGGTCGCCAGCCCGTAGACGACGATGGACCAGAGCAGCACCGGACCGCGGCGATCGAGGCGGTCCACGAACCGCACCATCCCCAGGCTGGCGACGAGGGCGCCGGCCGACGGCGCCGCGTAGAGCCAGCCGTACCCCTTCGCGCCGACGCGCAGGATGTCCTGCGCGAAGATCGGGAGGAGCGCCGTCGCCGACGAGAAGAACGTCGCCAGGAAGTCGAGCAGCATCGTCGAGCGGATCATCGGCGACGAGAACACGAACCGCAGCCCTTCTGCGGCCGCGCGGAGGCTGACCTCGCTCCTCTGCCCCTCCTTGCCCGGCACCGACGGCACGCCCCGCATCAGGATCAGCGCCAGAATCACGGCCAGGAACGAGGCGGCGGTGATGGCGTAGACCCACCCGACGCCGAGGCCGGCGATGGCGAGGCCCGCGAGCGAAGGGCCGGTGACCGAGGCGGCCTGGAAGACGATCGTGTTCAGGCTGATCGCGTTCGCGAGGTGCTCGCGGGGCACGAGATTCGGGATGAGCGACTGCCGCGCCGGCAGATCGAAGACGCCTGCCGCGGAGCTGACCGCGGCGAGCGCGTAGATCGGCCAGACGGTCTGCAGACCGCGGAACGTCAGCCACGCCAGCATGGCCGCAAGCAGCGCCATCGCGGACTGCGTCACCAGCATCAGCCGGCGGCGATCGAGGACGTCGGCGACGACCCCGCTCATCATCGAGAAGGCGATGACGGGAACGACGCGGACCAAGCCGACCAGGCCGAGCGCCAGGGCCCGCCGATCCGGTGCCACGAGCAACGACACGTGCCACAGGATCGCGGCCGACTGCATCATCGTTCCCGAGACGGAGACGAACTGGCCCAATCAGAGAAGCCGGAAGTTGCGATGCCGCAGGGCGACGAGCGGAGAGACGGGGTCAGCCACGGGTCAGCGGGCGAGTATGGCACAACACGAGGTGCTGGGTGCTAGGTGCGCGTGCTAGGTGCTAGGTGCTGGGTGCGACACGGAGGGGCGAGACGCGGGTGCGATACGACGGTGCCACGAAGGTGCGGAATGAGGTGCCACCCAGCCTTGCACGACGGAAGCGCGCCGCCGAGCGCGACCGTCCTCCGCCTGTGAACTGTCAACCGTCAACTGTCAACTGTTGTGAGCACAATCTTCCCGATGTGCGTGCCCGACTCCATCAGGCGATGGGCGGCTGCGGCATCGGCCAGCGGGAACGTGGCGTGGATGACCGGCCGTACCTCTCCGGCCTCGACGAGCGGCCACACGTGCTCCTGAAGCGCGCGGGCGATCGCGCCCTTCTGCTCCGGCGTGCGCGGGCGCAAGGTCGACCCCGTGATCGTCAGCCGGCGCTGCATGACGGGCAAGAGGTCGATCTCGGCGCGCGACCCGCCGAGCCTCGCGATCTGCACCAGGCGGCCCTCGGTCGCAAGGCTCTCGATGTTGCGCGCGAGGTAGGCGCCCCCGACCATGTCCAGAATGACGTCGACCCCGCGGCCCCCCGTGCGCTCCTTCAGGATCGTGACGAAGTCCTCGTCGTGGCGGTTGATCGCCCGCTCCGCGCCCAACCGCTCGGACGCCGCGCACTTCTCGGCGCTGCCGGCGGTCGTGAAGACGCGCGCGCCGAACGCGTGCGCGAGCTGGATGGCCGTCGTGCCGATCCCGCTCGATCCGCCGTGAACCAGGAATACCTCTCCGCGCTGCAGCCGGCCGCGCTCGAACACGTTGGTCCAGACCGTGAAGAACGTCTCCGGAATCGCGGCGGCGGCAACCAGGTCGAGCCCACGCGGCACCGGCAGACACTGGGGCGCGGGCGCCACGCAGTACTCGGCGTATCCGCCGCCGGCCAGCAGCGCACAGACGCGCTGCCCATCACGCCAGCTCGACACGCCGCTGCCCACGGCCGCAATGGTCCCCGCCACTTCGAGACCGGGCAGGTCCGAGGCACCGGGCGGTGGCGGGTACTTGCCAAGGCGCTGCGAGACGTCCGGGTGGTTGACGCCGGCCGCCGCAACCTTGATGAGCACCTCGCCCGGTCCCGGCGCGGGCACCGGACGGGTGACCGGCTGTAGCACCTCGGGTGGACCAAATCGGCTGATCTCGATCGCCGTCATCTGCTGAGGCACATCCATGGAGCGCTCCACAGATCTCGCGGATTGACTTCGTCCACAGATTACACGGATTACACAGATTTCGACTCAGAGAGATTCGAGCGCAGGCCTTCAGGCCTGCGAGCCGCCCGCTGGGGGTGATCCGACTATGCGGAGATCCGCATAGCCGGATCAAGCCGCCCGCCGGTTCTTGGCAGGGCTGAAGCCCTGCGCGACGTGAGCGGGCGGCACCAGGCGGGTTATCAGACGCGCGCAAGGCGGTCATAGCCTGCGTGCCTCTGTGGCTTGGAAGGTCACAGCGGCACGATCTCGGCCTCGGCGGTCCCATCCCGGATCGTCAGCCGTGCGACGCTCGGCTCGTAATGGAAGTGCCGCGGCCCGGCCGCGCCCGGGTTGACGACGAGCTGCCGGCCGATGCGCTCCACCAGGGCGCGGTGCGTGTGCCCGTACACGAGGATGTCGGCCGCATACCGTTTGACCAGCGCCACCGGCGTGGGGCTCCCCAGCTCGTGCCCGTGGCTGACGTGCACGGTCACCCCACCCACGCGCAGCTCGATTTCGGCCGCCAAGCCGGGCTGCCCGGCCGGATCGACATTGCCCCAGACGGTGCGCACCGGGGCGACCGTCGGAAGTTCGTGCAGCACCTCCTCCCCACCCACATCGCCCGCGTGCAGAATCAGCTCCACGCCGGCGAGCGCCTTCGCACACTCCGGACGGACCATGCCGTGGGTATCG